>LULK01000094.1_pt1 | contig 51857 bp, 47 predicted proteins | sample 728181 | NCBI WGS metagenome assembly LULK01 (sample SAMN03860291, study PRJNA289734) | marine metagenome | biome: seawater column; feature: ocean; material: water; isolation source: Red Sea water column Station 169 - depth 10m | place: Saudi Arabia: Red Sea | collected 2011-10-15 | depth 10 m | reverse complement strand
ACTAGACATCAATATGCGATATGGCCTCCCAATTTTCACATTTGCTATAGGGATTTTTTATGTCAGTATTTCATGGATTCGACGACGTACGAATTCTAATTATTGAAGACATAAATTTATTATTTAAACACCCCATGTATCTGAAATGCGATAGCCCTCTGGCCATGGATCTGCAGGATCAAGCATGTACTGATGAGTGCCGGTAATCCATGCTCGTCCACTAATTTGGGGTAAAATAGCATCAAAGCTACCAACTTTTGTTTTTCCTAGAATTTGACCAGAAAACTGTGAACCAATAATTGAAGTCGCAGTTAACGTTTCTCCAGCCTTCATTTTTCCACGTTTGTGTAATATTGCCATTTTGGCTGACAAAGCTGTACCTGTTGGCGATCTATCAATTTTCCCTGGTTTAACGGCTACAGCAGACTTGAAGTTCATACCATTACTATCTTTAAATAATGGACTACAAAAGTGGCAGAAGGAGAAATGACCCCAATCAGAATAGGTGGGGTGATAGAAATTTAGTTGCTCGTTAGCAGCAATGGTAATCTTTTCTCCTATTTTCGCAAGATCTTTTGCTTCATCTGGAGCAAGCTTAAAGTCCAGACTTTCGGCATCCACTACGACAAACGAGTCTCCGCCGAACGCAGTATCGACGTTCAAAGCCTCATACCCGTCAATTTCAAGAGTTAAATCCAGAGCATTTGCGAAGCTCGGCAAATTTTCTACATAAATCCTGTTTGCCTTCCCGTCAGAACACTCAGCTTTTACTTTAACTAATCCTCCAGGCGCCTCGAGAATAAAAGTGGTGATAGGCTCAATCATTTTAATTAGTCCCACATCAAGTAAAACAGTTGCAACACAAATTGAATTAGATCCTGACATTGGAGGATTAAACTCAGGCTCCATTATGATGAAAGCGGCATCCGCCTTCGGATTTTTTGGAGGCACAAGTAGATTTATATGTTTAAAAACACCACCACGAGGTTCGTTTAAAAGGAAATTACGCAATAAGCCATTACCCAACAGCCACTTACTTTGCTCCCAAACTGTGTCGCCGGGAGGGGGCAAAACACCACCAACAACAACATCTCCAACCTCTCCTTCCGCATGAGCTGAAATAACATGGATTGACTTAGTGGTTCGCATTAAAGAAGCTTAGGTATAGCATTAAGATGTGTAAACTGCTTTTTGGGAAATATTGGAATGGAGAGACCTACTGGAGTTCAAATATCCAGGTTTTTGAAAGCTCAGGGCGTTCAATATGTATTTGGAATTCCTGGTGTACATAACCAAGAGCTTTATCGCGGGATCGAAGAAGCAGGGCTCGTCCACATACTCGCGAGACATGAACAAGGTGCGGGCTTTATGGCTGATGGCTATGCCAGGGCTAGTGGAAAACCAGGCATTGTTTATGTCATTACTGGGCCGGGTATTTGTAATGTCTTAACCGCACTAGGGCAGTCATACTCTGATAGTATACCAATCTTAGCCATTTCTTCCTGTTTAGATGAGACCGCCTATAGACGTGGACAGTTGCACCAAATGCTGGATCAAGAGCGCGCGGCTGGTAGTGTTTGCGAGTGGTCCGAAACTGCTCAAAATTATAAAGCTGCGTATGGTTTATTAGACCGGGCCTTCACAGAATTTTCTGACAAAAGATGTAGGCCCAAACATATACAAGTCCCGATTAAGGTACTTGAGCAAAACGCTCCTGATTTTAAAATTTCTACAAAACCTAGTGCTTCTTTTTCGTATAATGAAAATGAAATTATCAAGATTTCACAATTAATTAAAAACTCTAAAAAACCTATTTTTATAGTTGGTGGGGGCGCAAAGGATGCAGATGTATTTAAACTTATAGAAAAAACTGGTGCTGCATGCTTCACAAGCTTTACAGGTAGGGGGCTTATACCATCAAACTATCCATTATTAATGGGCTCATCGTTGGCTAGGCCTGACACTGTTGGTGTTCTGTCAAAATCAGATCTACTCGTAGTATTAGGGTCCGAATTAGCCGAAGTTGATATCTGGCGCTATAATCTCGGTCATAAATGTCCGTTGGTACGCGTTGATACAGATCCTGAAGTTCTTTCTGATCATCATAAAGCCGATCTTAAAGTTAATATGAAAGTGGCAGACTTTGTTGAAGCTTCACTTAAATATTTTAACGAAGAAGATAGCAAACCAACATGGGACGCAAAATTTATTTCTCAAAAACGTAACGAATGGATTTCACAGGCTAAAAGAGAGTTTCCAGGAGTAGCAAACGTTATTGAGGCCGTTGAAGAAATAGTGCCTCAGGAAACTGTAATATATTCGGATATGACGCAATTCGCATATTTAGCTAAAGAGATATGGGATATGGAAAAACCTAATCATTGGCATCATCCCTATGGCTTTGGGACTTTGGGTTATGCATTACCAGCGGCAATAGGCGGGTGTATAGCGCGACCAAACATGCCAACGTTAGCTATAGCTGGTGACTATGGGTTCCAGTATACAATCCAAGAGTTAGGTACTGCCGTTGAACTACAACTCAATTTACCAATCCTCATTTGGGATAATCATAAACTTAAAGCAATAGAGGATAGTATGATAGCAGCACAAATTTCTCCAAATTCTGTCCAAGCCTTAAATCCTGATTTTTGTAAATTAGCAGAATCTTACGGTGCAAGGTCAACAAAACCTTCTAACCTAAACGAATTACAAGACGATATAACTGAAGCCTTCGCCGCTAAAACACCTACCATTATTCATATAACGGATATGGTGTAGTTCAATAACACAAGCTGGAAATGAAAAAGACCCTCATGGGAGGGCCTTAATCGAAAAGAATGACCTAGGGGGAGGAGTTAGGTCAATATCTTAAAGCTCGAAAACGAAATTGGGAGGAACGTTTATCAAACTATTCAAAACACTTTTGTGCCTTGTATGTAGATATATGCTGCGCTGCGGCAGGTTTTACCAATGCTATTTTTGCATACCCGCTTTGCATTATTTTGCACTCACAAGATATCTAACTGACCCAAATAAATAAATTATTTGAAAATTATCGACTTTGATGCTGGCGATATGTTGATTTCATCAATAATTGTACCCTGCCTGGTTTTAATAATGTCACAGACGATTTTAGCAATATCGTCTGTCTCAATTGCATTATTTTCGGCGTCACCAGGCTTAAAATTCAAGCTATCAAAAAATGGACTTCTCACAAAGCCTGGATTTATTAAGCAGACCCGCACGCCGGTATTACTGCATTCATCACGAAGTGCCTGAGTAAAACCTCTCAAACCAAACTTTGCAGCCGAATACAGAGTTGCCTTTTTCTTTCCAGCTAGTGAAGCCTCTGACCCTATGACAATAATATCGCCACTACCTTTAGCCTTCATGTAACTTACTAAATGCCTACAAAGGATAATATGCGAAATTAAATTTAGATTTATGAATTTCGATATTTGCTTAGATGAGAAATTCTCCAAGGCTTGGAAGTCACCATGACCTGCATTACAAATTAAAACGTCAATATCTGCATGTTCAAGCAAGAGCTGAGGAATAACACTCTCAATTTTTTCAAAATCGGACAAATCAAGTGAAATAGGAAAATAACGATCAAAATTTGGTTTAAACTTTTTGTGATCTCTAGCAAGACCAATCACATCAGCACCACTTTTTAGTAGTATTGAGGTTATTGCTTTTCCTATACCACTAGAACTACCAGTGACAATCGCTTTTCTTTTTTCCAATGTCTAAAAGCTCCAATCTCACACCAAACAACGAAAAATTTTTTTCTTTGTAGTATATTTTTCTAATTCTGATTGTAAAAATAAAGACATTTCTTGCTCTATATCTGTTCCATATGAGACAATTCCGCCCTTGGTCTCCATAGGAAACGAAAAAAGTTTATCGTCTGGATATAATGATGTAATTTTTTTATACATTTCTTTTGGAAATCGCAAAGGGCCATGACTGACAGAGTGAACTTTATCAATATTGATATCTGTAAAAATATCCTGAATTAGTTCTGAATATAGATTTTCCCAGCCAGAACAGTAGATAAGAGGATCAAACCGTAGACCAACTGGCCATCCATTTTTGGCTAGGGTCTTTAATGCATTAACTCTTCTCTCAATACTTGGAGCTTTATTATCCAAGACGCCAGCCAAATTACTTGGAGATAAACTATATGCTACTATACAATTAGAAATTGGGCTTCTATTTAATAAGGTTTCGGAAACTATACTCTTGGTCCTAAGTTCAAGTTCAACAGAACTAAAGTTGGTAAAAAATTCTAAAGCTTTTTCGGCGAAACCCGTAATTTTTTCGAATGCCAATGAATCACAATCATAACCAGAAAAAAAGGTCAGACTAGTGTCGGTATTTTTATCAATTGTATCGGAAATTGCTTTGAAAAAGTCCTCATAATTAACAAAAAGTACGTGGTTCGCGGAAGAATACATGCCTTGTAGAAAACAGTATCGACAGTCGTAAATACAGTTGTACATATGTGAAAAATAGTAATTTTTTTGAGCATCGAGCCCAAAACCCTGTGGCGCTGGCAAAACAAAGTTATCATGCTTTCTCGCTAAAATCAGAGCAGGGTTTTGTTTTTGAATACGAAAGTTCTGTTGCCTTTTGTTAAACATCTCTTGATATCTTTCAATCTCAAAGACATCTGCATGTTTTAAGCGCTTAATAACCTTTTGGGCAACTGGATGATCTAAGACTTCACGCTCTGCAAAAATACTATCAATCATCACAGCTTCCATTCTTTTATTGCTGAGACAAGCTCACTCTCGAGACTAGAAATTAACTTTGAGGCTGAATTTCCAGTGGCCAGAGTATTTTCTAATTTTCGGTTTGGAAATGCTGACTTCCATTTTTTATATGTCTGGATAAATTTATGTCTATTACTCTGAGTGAAATGATACTTATCAAAATATTGAAAAACTTCTTCTGGTATCTTCAATCTTTTTTTCTCATCGCTCACTAATTTTTCTATAATATCAATAATTTTTTGAAGGTGCTCTATATTTTGATGAATCAACTGCGTTATTGTTTTTTTAGAAATTGAACCGATAGGGCTTTCCGGTGTATCGGATACTATTTTTAAAACGAATACTAATTCATTACAGGAAAACATTGGAGCGATTTCGCAAAAACCTGATGCCTCCATATCAAAGAGTACAGAATCTGAATACGCTGTTTCGGGCTGGGAAACAGTAAAAAGGGTCTGATGTTGAACTATTTTTGATAAACGTAATCCTGGAAAGTAAGATCTTTTACTCCCTATGTCATGAACCTTTATCACTTGAAATAGCCGACCAACTGGTTCCAAATGAAAACCAGCAATTCCTAAATTGATCCACCCTACATATTTCTTAACATTTAATAACGTTTTTAAATAGGTGGTAGCAGCAGCTGCTTTAGTTTTACCAATTCCAGATATAACAAGTGCATGCCCGTTCTCTTGATTTACATACACTGGAAAGTCCAGTTCATTTGAAAATAGACGGAGGTCAAATAAATCAATTATTGGATTTGCTTCAGGCGCCAACGCTATAACCCAGCAGATTTTTAGCTCTATGTCTCGAATATCGGGCAGTTCAATCATTAAAACAGCGCCTTAATGAATCTTCCCAATATTGCTTCTTCTCAAGCAAAGTCTCTGCGTAGACCTGTTTTTTGCGCTTTTGAGATCCATTTATTAAAATTTCCATTTTTAATATGGTTTCACGTATCGCCGCAATTCTATAATCCAATTTGAGATCAGGCTCGTTTAATATCTTTTCCAAAGCGTATATGCGAAATCTGTCCATTCCCCAATGCACACCTGAAAGTTGGTCACTGTGACCTCCCTTTTTGATGATTAATGGCTCATTAATGAAAATTACTTCCTCTTTTGAACTGTACCGCAACCAGAAGTCATAATCCTCACATGCTGGTAAGTCCTCATCAAAAAAACCAAAGTCTTCAAAAACAGACCTATGAAGCATTGTTGAACTTGGGGATATACAACATAATTTTAGACAGCTTTGGAACACATTACCCCCGCTCTTCTTATGTTTTTTGTGTTGGTTTACGCGAATTCCATTTCTTACCCAAATTTCGTCAGTATGACATAGTCTACGGTTTTGTATGTCATCTCTAAAAGCAATTACCTGCCGATCCAGCTTGCCTTTTAACCAACAATCATCAGAATCTAAGAGGGCAATATATTCACTTTTTGCCTCCTTTATACCTAAGTTTCTTGCAGAACTGACACCTTGGTTTTCTTGAAAAATATAGCGTAAAACAGTCTTAGGCGTACTTATAGAATTAAATCCTAAATCATTTAAAATATTATAAGTTGCATCTGTGGACCCATCATCAACTATAATTACCTCACGCGCAGGTAACGTTTGAGCCAGAACTGATTGAACACATTCTGAAATGAAGTCCGCTCTATTATAGGTTGGGATAATTACTGACACTTCCGTCATTATTTAACTATTTATTTTGTTCTAGCATTAGGCATTTTAGGATCAATCTACCGACAACAATCATCGAAATTTGATTAATATCGTTCTTTGGCGCGAGCTCTACAACGTTCAGGCCAATAATTTGTCCTTTTTTTGATATCCCCTCGAAACAGGCAACAACTTGCATCCAATCAAGGCCACCAGGCGATAGTGCTACGGTTCCAGGCACTATTGATGGATCTAACCCATCTACATCAAGAGTTATAAAGAACTTCCCCGCATCAGTTAACTCATTCAAAAACAATTCTATTCCTTTTTCGTGGATATCCTTCGCAAGATAAATCTTAGCTCCCCAATCTTTTGCATCTTTAAGATCTTGCACAGTAGCGCTTCCATAAGAACGTATGCCAAGTTGATGCACTCCAGAAATATGAGCCATTTCTGAGGCTCTTCGCATAGGGCTCGAGTATCCGTCTTTTTCACCAAATCGCTCATTCTTCCAATCCATATGTGCATCAATTTGAATGACTGTCACGTCATTCAACGGGTCTAAGCCCCGTAATACCGGGTTGGTTATTCCATCGTCACCTCCTATTGAAACCGGTAACACGCCTCTATCTACTAAGTAACGCACTGCACCTTCTATTTCAGAGTAATGCTGATCAATATCGTTATCTCTAAGGGGAATATTTCCTCCATCTGCAACTGAAATTGATACAAGGGTGCTTTCTGTTTCTAAATCAAGATCCATGGCGTGTTGATCAATAAGAATTCTTGGTGATGCATCACGCAGCCTATCTGGCGCAGTCGACTGATTATTTGGAAAATCCTGCGTATTATACGGTTTACCAAAGGGTGCCCCAAAAACTACGGCCTTATGATTGAGGTTCGACCAATCTGACAGGATGGGTAAATCAAGAAAACTTTTTGTATTAGGAACTTTTGTGACGGGTGTCTTCAATTGAAAATCTACGCTTCTATTTGGAGATTAAGTATTTCGCGAGTTTGACGCCAGGTCGCAACAGGGCGCTCATATTTTTCACATAATTCTGCGGCTCTTTGTATTAACGCCGCATTAGAAGGCGCTAATGTATCTTTATCAAGTCTAACATTATCCTCAAGCCCCGCCCTTGTATGACCCCCGGCCGCAATTGCCCACTCATTTACGATAATTTGATTAGCACCGATTCCTGCTGCACACCATTCTGCGTTTGGTGCTCTTTCATTCATAAATTTTACATATAAATCAAAAACTTCTTTATCAGCAGGCATAGCATTTTTTACTCCCATAACAAACTGAACATATAACTTGCCGTATAATTCATTTCGATCATGCATTCTGATAGCGGTCAGAATATGGCTCAAATCAAACGCCTCCACTTCTGGAGTAACCTTGTATTTCTTCATTTCTGATGCCAACCAATTAACCAAGTCAGGTGGGTTTTCATAAACACGTGTTGGAAAATTATTAGATCCAACGGATAATGAAGCCATATCAGGGGCCAGAGGTAACATTCGACCTCTATCAGTTCCTGCGCCCGAGCGGCCACCAGTAGAAAATTGAATCACCATACCAGGACAGTGCTCATTTAAGCCTTCTAACAATGCAGCAAATTTTTCAGGATCAGATGATGGTGTCTGATCCTGATTGCGAACATGACAATGAGCAATTGTAGCACCCGCCTCAAATGCGCTTTGAGTGCTTTCTACTTGCTCTTGCAAACTAATTGGCACTGCAGGATTATCAGCCTTTGTTGGAAGCGATCCAGTGATTGCAACACATAGAATACACGGTTTTTTCATTGTAGCATCCCTATAAATTGAACCGGTTTGGATCATATACCGACATGTCAATATTTGGTGACCTATTGTTGATTATATCGGATATTAATCGCCCAGTTTTTGGGCCAGATGTCATACCAATATGTTGGTGCCCAAATGCTGTATACACACCGCTTTCTTTGAGCTGACCAATTAGTGGGAGGCTATCTGGAGCAGTTGGTCTAAATCCAAGCCATTCCTCAGTTTCATCATAGGTCATCTTTGGAAAGGCTTCAGCTACTCGGCGCCTCAGTAATCTGATTGGCGCCTTACTGGGACCAAATTTTATACCACCCAACTCAACCGTTCCCGCACATCTAAGATCCCCTCCCATGGGCGTCACTCCAAATTTACCGCTTGTCATCATCATCGGATTTCGAGGTAATATCGAGGCATTTTTGTATACGACATGATATCCTCTCTCAGCCTCCAGCGGAATATTGAGACCAAGCTTACGCATTAGTTCCTTAGACCAAATACCAGCTGTTATGATGGCTTTCTCACATTCAAAATGACCATTATCGGTATATACTGTAGAAATTTTTTCATTCTGGAACCCAAAATCCTCTACCTTCGCACTTATAAATTTTCCACCATTATTAAAAAATACTTTCATCAGCTCAGAAATGTAACCCAGTGGGTTCATAATGTGACCTTGTCCACTTATGACTGCTAAACAATCAATAAATGATCCACATATTGGCTCTACTTCTCGAACCAAATTTCCCGTAAATACCTCAGGTACCATTCCAACTTTTTTCTTACACGCCCAACCAAAAGAATCTTTGTGAAAGTCTTCTACAGATTGATAAGCGTAGCTAAACTTACTGTCAGCTATCCAATTTGCTGCAGCTGTGCCTGAGGTGAGACTTTTGTGCTGTTGAACAGAGTCTGTCAGTAAAGGAATTAGGGCCTCAATAGTTCTACTTGAATTCGAAGAGTTTGCATTCTGTAAAAATTTTATTAACCACGGAGTTAACTTCGGCAAATAGCTCCATTTTAGAAAAAGTGGGCTCATGGGATCAATTAAATAACGCGGGATCTGTTTCCAAATCGATGGTTCATTTACTGGAACAATTGCCCATTGTGCTAGCAGCCCTGCATTCCCATAAGAGGCTCCCTTGCCCGGCTCAGCTTTATCTAATAATAGAACCTCACAATTTGAGCGCTGCAGCCAAATCGCCGTTGAAATGCCACAGATACCAGCTCCGATAACAATAACTGGCTTCACTATAAAATCCTCTTTATTGTTCTAATACCTGAAGATCGATTAATTTAACTCAGTAAAGTCTAAATTACCTTCTTGCTTACACAATGTATATTTTATTGGATCAGACCGTGAAATGATATTGCCATTTCTAACAACCAATAATCTATGGGCACGCAATCTAATAGCCTCAATCTTGTCTTTTGCTTGCAGTAAAACAAAATTTGCTAGCTTACCTTTTTGTATCCCGTACTCTTCCAATCCCATAATATCAGCAGAATTTTTAGTTACAGCATCGAAACACCAATCCATATCTTCACGACTGGATAGTTGTCCTACGTGTAATGCCATGAAAGCCACATCTAGCATGTCTGCTTTGCCAAGAGAATACCATGGATCCATTACGCAATCTGATCCAAAACCAACTTTGAGGCCTGCATCACGTAATTCCCTCACTCTAGTTTGACCCCTTCTTTTTGGGTAAGTATCATGCCGACCCTGCAGCATTATATTTATCAAAGGGTTCGGTATTACGTTTAATTGTGATTCAGCCATCAAGGGTATCAACTTAGAAACATAATAGTTATCCATAGAATGCATTGAAGTGAGATGTGACCCTGAAACGCGACCCTCTAAACCTAATCTTTTCGTTTCAAAAGCAAGTGTCTCTACGTGACGGCTCATTGGGTCGTCACTTTCGTCACAATGCATATCAACCATTAGACCTCGTTCAGCAGCAATTTCACATAGCAATGTAACACTTCGCACACCCTCAGACATCGTCCTTTCAAAATGGGGGATGCCTCCAACAACGTCTACCCCCATATCCAAAGCCCTTTTGGTGTTTTCTAATGCCGTTGGGTCTCTCAAAACGCCGTCTTGAGGAAACGCTACCAACTGTAGATCTAAGTACCCTTTGACTTTTTCTCGCACATCCAGCAACGCCTGAACACCTTTAAGTTCATCATCACATGTATCGACATGGCTACGTATAGCTCCTATACCTTTAGCAACTGCAAGATCACAGTATTTTATAGCCCTTGCAATAATATCGTCAATCGATTGTAGCGGTTTGAGTTCCCCCCACAAACTAATACCCTCCAACAACGTACCAGAAACATTGAGCCTTGGAGTGCCCAATGACAAAGTGGCATCCATATGAAAATGTGGATCAACAAATGGCGGGGACAGGAGACATCCATCCGCATGAATTATTTCATTTGCTTCACCCGATATCGATTTCGAAATTTCAACTATTCTTCCATCCTTACAGGCAATATCAAACTCGCCCTCGTCATCCGTAAGCCTGGCACCCTTTATCATCAAATCAAACATTTTATAACCTCACCTTTGCCCCTTGAACCAAGGTGTCAATAAAGCCCTCGGGTAATCTGCAGACCTTGCTGCAATAACCAATGCCACAATTGACAAGACATATGGAGCCATCAAAAATACCTGCCCGGGAACAAAGGCTCCCATCTCGGTTTGCAGTCTTACTTGTAAAGCGTCAAATGCACCAAATAAAAGCGCACCTATTAGAGCTTTTCCCGGCCTCCAACTTGCGAAAATTACAAGTGCAATACAAACCCAGCCACGACCATTAACCATTCCAAAGAAAAATGCATCAAATGCGCTCATTGTTAAAAACGCTCCTCCAAGAGCCATTAGCGCCGAGCCGATAACAATCGCCCACATTCGAATGGCGTAAACCGATAAACCCTGAGCATCCACGCTGTTTGGATTATCTCCAACCGCTTTAATCGCCAATCCAAGGTTTGTACGATTGAGCACATACCAAACTAATACCACCATGAGTAAAGCAAGCCAAGTTAAAGCCGTTTGCTGAAACAAAACTAATCCAACAAATGGCAAATCTGAGAGCACCGGAATGTCCAGTGGTTGAAATGGCTCAATTCTTGGAGGTGATGCCACATCTGGCAAAGCCGTTCGGTAGGTAAAATAGCTTACAGAGGTAGCAAATAAAGTTATACCAAGCCCGCTAACATGCTGCGAAAGACCTAGTGGTACGGTAAGGACTGCATGTATTAACCCGAAGAACGCACCACATATAAACGCGACTATAATTCCTCCCCATAATCCGGCACCCAACCATGTAGCCATCCACCCGCACATTGCGCCAACTACAAAGATACCTTCAATTCCCAGATTTAAGGTGCCAGATCTTTCACAAATCAAAGCTCCCAAAACACCAAAAATTAGGGGTGTTGCAATCCTTAGAGATGCCGCCCAAAAACTATCTGTAAGCAATATATTAAGGATATCGATCATTTAAATCTTTTCCCTGTGCCAGCGCGGACAATCTTAAATTTTGATATGAAACCTCCAACTAGCACACATAAAAGCGATACAGATACCACCAAATCCGCTAAGAAAGATGAAATCCCCATTGCCCTACTCATACTATCTGCACCAACAAATACAGACGCAATAAAAACTGATGCTATCAAAACACCAAGTGGAGATAAGCCCGCTAACATAGCAACTACTATTCCGGCATATCCAAAACCAGGTGAAAGGTCTGCTGTTAGATAGCCTTTTAATCCTGCAACTTCACTCACTCCCGCAAGCCCCGCAAGACCACCAGAAAGAAGCGCTACACCAAAAAGTGAACGATTTATGTTAATTCCAGCGTGCTTAGCCGCAGCAGAATTTTCCCCAACCGCCCTTAATTTAAACCCCCAAACTGAGTACTTTATCATAAAATGGGCTATGACTGCTAAAAGAACGGCTAAAATCAAGCCAGAATGAATGCGCATCCGATCAATTAATGGTGGAAACATTCCTTGATCCAAAATTGGAGCTGATTGCGGCCAACCCAAACCCATTGGATCTTGCAACGGTCCTTCCAATAACATCTGAAGGAATATAATTATAATAAAATTGAGTAAAAGCGTCGTTACTACCTCATCAGCCCCAAAACGTACTTTCAGATATGTTGGCGCTGCCATACCTGCTGCACCTGCACAGCCTCCTAGAACTATAATGAGAGGTAATAATAAGACAGCAGGTAGGTCAAAAAAACCTGAGCCTACTGTTACAGCGGCTATCGCACCAAGGTAAAGTTGACCCTCGGCACCTATATTCCAAAGTTTTGCCCGAAATGCGATTGCCGCTGCAAGACCAGTATAGATAAGTGGTGTAGCACGCGTTAACATTTCCGAAATAGCAAAAACAGATCCAAAAACGCCCTTGGCCATTTCAACATAAGCGACAAAAGGATTAGCGCCAGCTGCTAGTAAAGGTATGGCAGCAAATAATAGAGAAACTACAGCTGCGATAATTGGTATAAGTACTGTGCTACTATTAGATATTTTTTCCCTTGGTTCGATGCGGATCATGTAGAATCCCCCGCCATCATTAAGCCGATATCCTCTCGACTGTTTGAAATAGCATCATGTAACTTACCATCTCTCATGACTACTATTCTGTCGGCCAAACCTAAGATTTCATCTAAGTCTTCAGAAATGAGAATGACGCCACCACCCCTATCTCTAGCTTCAATTAGGTGTTTTTGAACTTCCGATGCAGCCCCCATATCAAGTCCACGGGTGGGTTGATTAGCTAGTATTATCTCCGGTTGCTTTTCAAAAACTCGAGCTAATATAAGTTTCTGAATGTTTCCCCCTGATAATAAACGAGACGCCTGATCAATACCTGGACCTCGCACGTCATATTTTTCTGATAATGTTTTCGCATTCTTATTAATTACAGATGAGCGCAGAAAACCAAAGTTCTGTATTTGAGGATCATCCAGGCGTTCTATTATCATATTTTCAGATACACTTAAGCCTCCGACAATACCCTGTCGGTGCCTGTCTTCTGGTATACGCCCAAAACCAGATTTTATCATATTAAAAGGACTTATGTTTTCAATAGCTACGCCTTTTAAAACTATTGACCCCCTATCAGGCGCTACCAGACCAGAGATAAGATCAGCCAGTACATTCTGACCATTTCCAGAAATCCCTGCAATTCCCAAGATCTCGTTTGAGTTTAGAATTAAATTAACTTCATGGAGCGAATCTCTTTTTGATTGGCCAGCCACAGAAATTTCATTCAATGATAAAATTGGTCCGCCGGGTTTAATTCTTTTTGAAGACACTTTTTGTGTCTCACTTCCTACCATCAAACGTGCTATTTTTTTTTCACTAGCGTCTGAAGTCTTCATACTTCCAACATTTTTGCCATCACGCAATACAACAAGCCTATCTGAAAAAGATAAAACTTCTCGCATTTTATGAGTTATGAAAATAACTGATAGACCCTGATTAGTCATTCGTCTTAGATTTGAAAATAAAGAATCTGCTTCTTGTGGAGTCAGAACTGCTGTTGGCTCATCAAGTACAAGAATATGGGCATCCCGATATAAAGCCTTAAGGATTTCAACTCGTTGTCTTTCACCGACAGAGAGCTTGCCTACTGGAATATCGAGCGGTGCATCTAGGCCACTATGCGACATTATACTCTTAATCTTTGTTTGAGCTTTTTTCTGATTACGCCTTAAAGAAAATAGGGACTCAGCACCGAGAGTAATATTTTCAAAAGCCGTTATGTTTTCCGCAAGAGTAAAATGCTGATGAACCATACCAATGCCAGCGGCTAAGGCGGCACTGGGATCACCCAATTCTAAGGGGACCAAATTATCATCTGTCCTCTTAATTTCAATGTTCCCAGAGTCAGGCAAATAATGGCCAAACAACATATTCATAAGCGTTGTTTTGCCCGCCCCATTTTCGCCAAGAAGCGCTAGAACCTCTCCCTTTTGAAGTTCAATTGTTATATCATCATTAGCTAAAATTGGGCCAAAGCGCTTGGTAAGCCCCTTGAGCCTTAATACAGTCGATGCTTCCATTTTTGAAATGCGCTGGCCACCTTTGTGGCCAGCGCTATTACTTTTTAATTATCAGAAGTGGGACGGGCGTCGTTAACGTTAACCCTGAACAGACCATCCAAAATTTCAGCTTCTCTGGCCTTTACAGCTGCTGCTGTTTCTGACGACATGAGACTTTCATCCATAATTAGTGATCCACCACCGTAAGCCATAAAGCTGTACTGTCCATAATCCGCAGCTTCGAATGATCCGTCTGCCACACGCGATACAGCTTTATCTATAGTTGCTTCCATATGCCAAATAGCCGATGCCATTATCGTTCCAGGATAATCACCCGAGGTATCAATAACATTCCCAATAGCTTTTACGCCACGCTCTACAGCTGCATCAGAAACACCAAATCTTTCCGCATACATTACGTCTGCGCCAGCATCCATCATAGCGAAGGCACTTTCCTTTGCTTTCGGAGGATCGTACCAACTATCGATAAAGTTCACCAAAAATTTAACATCTGGATTTACCTCTCGGGCACCATCCATAAAAGCATGCATAAGACGATTTACTTCTGGTATAGCATACCCACCAACCATGCCAATTAAATTGGATGAGGTGGCAGCACCTGCAACCATACCAGAGAGATATGAAGGCTCGTGAATCCAGTTGTCAAAAACGGAAAAGTTTGGGGCAACAGGCGTGAACGATGAGCCCATCAAGAAAGCAGTGTCAGGGTAGTCTTTGGCAACTTTTCTAGCAGCGCGCTCTAGACCAAACACTTCTCCAACAATTAATTGCATTCCTTGCTCGGCATATTCCCGCATTACTCTCTCATAATCAGTATTGGCGATATTCTCCGAATAAACATACTCGATATCACCGCGTGAAGCGGCGGTGTTCAGCGCTTTGTGTATTCTGCTGATCCATTGCTGTTCCACTGGAAGTGTATATATTGCGGCAACCTTGATCTTATCAGCATATGAAGCACTGGCCATCAACACACTTGAACAAGCAAGTGTGACAACCAATAAAAATCTACGTGTAATTGAAATCATTTTTTCTCTCCTTGATTGATGTAGGTGAGCACTTTTTTTTCAATCAGTCAATTTATTGTTACTAAAGAGCAGAAGTGTTTTATTTCTTGCATACCATCTAGGCGGTATGCTTTCTTTTTTTAATTGCTAACAATAGCAAAGAGTTTATGATTTTTCCTAAAAGGTGTATGCATTGAGTAAAGAGTATTCAAAAATACCCAATGATTGGGATCGCTCAGGTTTACCAGCCTGGAGTTTTTTCAACAAAGAAATGTTCGAAGCAGAAAAAGATCTATTTTTCAGACGCCATTGGCAGCTAATTTGCCATAGCAACGACATACCCAATACTGGTGACTTTGTCACATGGGATCTAATAGGTGAGCGTGCACTGGTTATAAGAGGCGCTGACGGAACGGTGAGGGCATTCCATAATTTATGCAAACATCGTGGGTCAAGAGTATTAGCCGCAGAGGCGGGTAATTGTAGATCAGCAATAACTTGCCCTTTTCATGGATGGACGTATAACTTAGACGGAACACTTCGCGGTGCTGCCCAACCATCTTCACTCCCCGGTTTAGACCCAGTCAAATATGGACTGCCGCTTTTAGAAATGGACATTTGGAATGGCTTTATTTTTGTTAGGTTTCAACCTGGACCACAACCAAAGCCATCAAAAATTTTAAAAAAATTTGACAGTGAAGTTTCACAATATGAACTTGCTGATTTACAGGCCTCTGGAGATGGTTTCTGGACCGAAGAGGTTAATGCAAATTGGAAATGTGTTCGCGATGTTGACAATGAAGGCTATCACGTTCCTATGGCGCATCCGGGATTGCATGATCTTTTTGGAAAAAATTATCATGATGAGCCCCTGGAGGATGGGCTTTCTAGATCAGTGGGTTCTTTCAGTTCAGGCTTAGGTCGTCTTTGGAGCGTTAAAAATTATAAGAAATTATTGCGTGCCAAAGATACTTTGGACGAATCGCACAAGAAATGTTGGCTTTATATCGGCGTTTTCCCGAATCTTGTTTTTGGTCTATACCCAGATTCTGTTATTTTTTATCAGGAATACCCTATCGAAAACGGAAAAACTATACAGCGTGGGGGTAATTATAAATATGTTGACGAAGATAGAGAAATGAGAATTTCAAGATATCTAAGCATGAGAATTGATAGACTAACCAGCAAAGAAGACGAACAGTTGATCGAGTGGTCTTGGGAGGCAGCATTCTCAAGCGCGTACCAAGGTGTCTTGTTATCTGATTTGGAATATGGGGTAAAAGCATACCACGATACTTTAAGAGAATATTTTCCTGTTTTAATGGGCCCAGAACCAGAAACAGGTAAACTAATGCAGGCAAACGAGAAACTTCTTGCAGAACAAAGACAAAAATAAATCAAAAAGTCATTATCTTTAATATGTAGGCTGAGAGGAAATAATCTTGAAATCTATAAATTCTCATGAGCGTAAAGTAGTTAATATAAAAACTGCTAAATTTACTCCTTACGATACAAAAACTACCGGAGAAACCGGAACATCTTATATAAAGCTAAACCCCACCATGCCGCGAGATGTTGGGTTTTATATCTACAAAATGGAGCCAGGATCATCATCTGTCCCTCATCGTCACGGTGGGGCGGAAGAGTTTTACGTTATAGAGGGACAACTAAGGGATAATGATGGCACCATATATTCGGCTGGCGATGTAGTTTGGTTAGCGCCAGGCACGGAACACAACTCATACTCTGAAAATGGATGTACAGTCGCAGTGTTTTCGGAGAACGTAGAACATTCAATAGAAGAAGCGAACTAAACCAACTAGAACTCAGCACATAAACATTTTCTGACACTAATTACACTTTAGATTTTAGTTATTGAACTTGACGAAATTAAGGCTGTAAGCATTATAAGCTTGTGGGTAGAATTGCTCGCTTGAGTGAAGAGTTCGTACCCTGCGTTAAGGATAATGAGGATAAAAATTTTAAAATTTCAAATTAAACAAGAGACGAGAAAAGGCTGGAAGCTTCTTTCCACTCCTTTAACTTTCAGTCTTGTCTTATTAGCAGCACCACTGACTATGATGTTCTTATTAAGTTTTTGGACACAAGATTACTTAGTGCTGAATAGAACATTCACTTTAAATAATTACATCGAGGCATTTACACAGCCAGTGTACCAATTACTGTTTTCAAGATCTTTAACAATTTCCCTTACAGTAACATTTTTTACCGTTTTACTCGCCTATCCAATGGCCTATTTCATCTCATTCCATGGAGGTAACAGAAAGGCCCTCTGGTTGTTCTTAATAACCATACCATTTTGGACAAGCTACCTACTTAGAATGTTTTTATGGAAGGTAATTCTTGGCTACAATGGCGTGCTTAATTCCTTTTTATTGTGGTTAGAAATGATAAGCGAACCACTGACGTTTATTTTATATAATTCTAATGCCGTTATTATAGCTTTGACACATGGATGGGCTCCTTTTGCAATTTTACCAATTTTTGTTTCGCTTGAAAAAATCGACCGATCCCTTCTTGAGGCAAGTAGAGATTTAGGTGATGGACCATTTCGTCAGTTCTTTAGAGTGATACTACCACTATCTATGCCAGGGGTCGTAGGAGCCGCCTTGATAATTTTTATCCCAACGGTTGGAGACTATATCACACCAAAGTTAGTTGGCGGTACTGACGGCCTAATGATAGCAAATATGATACAAGTCCAATTCTCCAAAGCTAATAACGCCCCACTTGCCGCTGCATTATCCGTATCATCTCTGGTCATTGTAGCATTCATATCAATTGTTTTTGTTTTAGTTAACAAAAAGTACTTGAGGAAGTACTAGTATGGGTAGATCTAGTAAATTTTTAAAAATCTTTGCAATTACTTACTTAATTTTTTTATACGCACCAGCGCTTCTTCTGCCAATTTTTTCATTTAATTCAAGCCAAATAATTGCTTTCCCATTATCTGGGTTCACTACCGGTTGGTTTGAGGCTCTATTATATCAAGAAACCTTGCATGAAGCCTTGAGGAATTCACTTATCGTAGCCACATCATCAAGTATTTTCGCAACAATCCTCGGCACGCTTGCATCACGCTCGACCAGCCGATACCAATTTCCTGGAAAACAGGTTTCGCTGACCTTTATTTTGGCACCTCTTGTTCTTCCAGAGATAATAGTGGGCGTTTCCCTTTTGATCGTACTTATTCAGCTTGGATTACCACTAAACCTCTGGAGCGTTGTTCTAGGTCACACATTATTAATAATGCCCTTTTCTATTTTAATAATGAATTCTGCTTTTAATAACCTGGACATTAGTTTGGAAGAAGCTTCGTTAGACTTGGGTGAAACCCAATTTGGAACGTTTCGCCGCGTAATACTTCCTCTAGTTTACCCAGGAATAATGGCCAGCCTGCTTCTGGGCTTCACCCTTTCACTAGATGAATTCATAATTGCCTTCTTCTTAACAGGAACAGAAACGACTTTACCAGTTTACATATGGTCTTTATTTCGTTTTCCAAAACAACTACCAACGACAATGGCATTGGGAACAATTCTAATTATAGTTTCGCTAATTCTACTATCTTTGAGTGAATATTTCAGAAGAAGAGCGGCAAAAACACAAAATACAGTACTCTAAATTTCAAAGGAAGTTTAAACAAATGAGTAAGCTAGTTCAGGTAGAAAATGTCTATAAAAGTTTCGGGGATGTTAATGCCGTTAATGGAGTGTCTGTAGCTATTGAGGAGGGCCAGTTTTATTCTCTTTTAGGCCCCTCGGGCTGCGGGAAAACTACCTTGCTTAGGTTAATCGCAGGATTTGAACAACCAACCTCTGGTCAAATATTCATTGATAATTCCTCAATGGAAGGAATCGAGCCTAACTTCAGGCCAACAAATATGGTTTTTCAGAATTACGCAATTTTTCCACATTTAAATGTCGAAGAGAATGTTGCTTATGGATTGCGAAGTAAACGGGATCCAAGCTTAAATCGGAACAAACTTGTTGATGAAGCGCTCGAATTAGTTGGGCTTTCGGGATTCAACAAGCGCTCTTCAAACGCGCTTTCTGGCGGCCAGAAACAGCGAGTTGCATTGGCGCGTGCCCTTATACTTAAGCCGAAAGTTCTGCTACTAGATGAACCTTTGTCAGCATTAGATAAAAAATTACGCGAGCAAATGCAGTCAGAGCTTAGACATTTGCAAAGAGCGGTGGGAATTACTTTTATTCTTGTAACGCATGACCAGGAAGAAGCACTTACGATGAGTGATAAGGTTGCCGTCATGTTCGATGGAAAGGTCGCACAAGAAGCATCACCAAAAGAACTCTATGAATTTCCAACATCAAAAGAGGTGGCTTCCTTTATTGGTGAAATGAATTTCGTGAACGGGAACATAGTAGAAAACAAAAATTTCACTGTTCGCTCTGAAATTTTTGGTGAAATAGCTATCGACAAATCAAGGGTTTTTGGTAACGCATCAAATAAAATTATTTTGGGTATCAGACCCGAAAAAATTTCAATTATCCGAAAACCTTCCCGTTCAAAAGCATTTATAACAGCTACTATAATTGATGTATCATACTTTGGTGAAACTACCTGTTATAAAGTTTCATGCGGATCAAATGAAACCCTTACAATATCGTCACAAAATTCTGTTGATCAGATTAACTATTCTTTAGGTGATAAAATTTATCTAAAAGCCGATACTAATAATATAATGGCTTTTTCAAATTAATATCAGAGGCGAAATACGCCTCTGAAAGTATCTAAAAGTGGTTCCTTAGAAACCACTTTTGATCAGTTCCCATTCTTTGATCATTCGCTCCCTAAGCGCCGGATCTGACGGCTTTTGGAATAAAGAACCCTCGGTATAACTTGCTAGTGGTTCCCATCCATTTTCCTTACCAACGGTAGCCATTACTTCTTTATTAGTATGCCCGTAACCCCACTCGGTAACAATATACTCGGCAGATGCATCAGACAGCCACGCATCAAGAAAATCATATGCTTTTTGTTCTGAACCTGGTGCATCTTTCATCATTGTATAGCCACATACCCAAGTTGAGGATCCCTCTTTTGTATCCCTTTTGAATACAGTTTCTGGTGCATCCTCTTCCCAGCCGAGCGTAAAAGCCACTTCATTCCATGTCCATTCAAGAAGAATCTCTCCACTCTTCATTAGGGCCGCCCCTTCAGCACCATCTGCGTGATACTGTCGTACATTCTTATGCACTTTTCTTAGGAAATCAGAGGCATTCTTAAAGTCTGCATCTGTCGATTTTGTCCAATCCATAACGCCAACAGCCAAGTAACCAAGTGCGTAAGCATCATCCACATTGTCAATTATAGAAACTCGTCCCTGAAATTTCGGATCAGCAAAAACGTACAAAGAACTTGCTTCTTCTGCCGACACTTCTTCTGCATTATATGTTAAGGCCGTAGCGCCCCAGTCTATAGGAAGTGCCCATTGCACGCCATCGACTTGAAAACCTTCCATTCCAGCAAAACCCGGATCAACCTTACTAAAATTTTTCAGTCTTGAGGTATCAATCGGTTTTATAATTCCTGCATTTCTCCACTTAACGACTGACTGCGAACATGGATGCCCTAAATCAGCTCGAAAACCTGCGCGTACTTTTTGAAAAGCTTCTTCTTCATCTGAAAAGAAAGAGTAAGTTGGCGCATCCCCATATTTTGTCATATAATCTTGGAAGAACATTTCGTCTTCATATCCACCCCAGTCAAATACGACCAGCTCACTGTCAGCTGCAAATGCATGAGCACTAAATGACAACGCTGTTGCAGCCACCAAGTAACTTAAAGATTTTCTCATTTTTCCCACTTCCTTAATTAAAGTTCATAGCATGCGATTCATAAAATACATTAATTTGTAATGAGTCTAGACAAATTAGAAGGCTTAAATAGAGAAATATCACTATTGGTGCCAAATCTAAGAAAAAACACGGAAATCTGACAGGTTGCATACACTACGACTGCATTATAGCTTCTTCTACAATATGAAGGCCGAAAGTAGATAAAAACCTTGGGTATAACTCTTCCAAATAACCCTGATATTGTGATAATCGGTGCCGGCTCGTCAGGACTTTCTGCAGCCAGAGTGCTTCAAGAACAAGGGATATCATATATCATCTTAGAGGCTGCAAATCGTATTGGAGGTAGAGCTTATACGGAGAGTAAAGTTCTTGGCCAACCTGTCGATCATGGCTGTTCCTGGATTTCTGGCTCTGACGATAATATATTCTCAGATCTGGGTAAAATGAATAATTTTACACTCATAGATCATTCAAGCCCACAGATAGAAATGTTCGAGCAAAACGGTACAAAATCCACAAAAGCAGCATTAAATAAGTACTATAAGTCTGAAGTGAGGATAAAAGAAGCTATTCGTGAGGCTGGACGCAGAGGACTAGATATACCTGCGTCAAAAATTATTCCAAAAGTTCCGTACGGCGAATGTTTTCAGAATTGGGAGGGGCCGCTTAACTACGCTGTTGATATCGATCAGATATCGACAGCGGAATATTGGCATTTAAAAGACACCCAACCAAGCTTTATTGTAAAAGAAGGTTTAGGGAGCTTAGTGGCCACCTTGAATAACAACTTTCCCATCGTTCAAAACACAACCGTACATGAAATAGATTATTCAGGTACAGGCGTAGAAGTTGTTACATCAAAAGGTACAATTACGGCTAGAGGGTGCATTTGTACTGTTTCTATTGGTGTTTTGAAGTCTGAAAAAATAAAGTTTTTTCCTACACTTTCCAGCAATGTGCAAAAAGCACTTGATGGTATTCAAATGGGCCTCTTGATAAAAATACCACTGCTCTTTGACGGAAGTCGATTAGGATTTACTGAAAATAGTTTCTTACAATATGATATTGAGCCAGAGGATATCGGGAGTGGCTGCTATTTCTTAGCATGGCCAACTGGGCACGATTACATTGTGGGGTTTATCGGAGGGCAGTTTGCCTGGAACTTATCCAAGCAAGGACAAAATGAAATTGTTGAGTATGCACTCTCCAAACTAGAGGCTTTATCTGGGGGCAACATACGTAAGCATTTTTTAAAAGGTTTTGCTACCGATTGGGCGACTAACCCACTAACCGAAGGATCCTACTCTGCGGTTAAACCAGGCTGCTACGGCGTACGAAAACTGCTTAGTGAACCCATTGCAGAAAAATTAATGTTTGCTGGTGAAGCAACGACAGGGAATAAAGCAGGTTTGGTCAATGGAGCATATGAAAGTGGTAAAATGGCTGCTATTCGAATAGCAAAATTCATCAAACTTAAAAATAAGTCTCACTAATTTAAAGTTAAATTCCAGAAATTTTTTTTAGAGCTTTCTCAAGAATATCAAACATCTCATCAACTTGAGAATGATTTATTATTAATGGGGGCGAAAAAACGGCCATATTTATTAATGGTCTTACTAATAGCCCCATTTCCTCGCAAGTCTCATCTAGGAGCGCTCCAAGTTTTCTTTCTTCTGCCAATGTAAAACCTTCCTGCGCAGGTTTTCCTTCGATGCATCCAAGAAGACCCATTCCACGTACATCACCCACGATGGGATATTTTGAAAGCTGTTTTAACCTCTCTTGAAAATACGGCATAACTTTTTGAACATTCCCTAAAATGTTTTCTTCCTCAAAAATTTCAATATTCCTCAATGCGGCTGCACAGCATACTGGATGTGCCGAATATGTATAACCATTGGAGAACAAAACAGATTCATCTGGGCTTTCCATTCTTTCCATTACATCGTCTGATATTATACACGCTCCTAATGGTAAATATCCTGATGTTAAGCCTTTTGCACAAGTTATGATGTCCGGCTGAATTCCAAATACGTCACTAGATGCAAACCAATGACCAAGCCTACCAAAACCTGTCACGACCTCATCTGAAATATAAAGTACATCGTATTTTCGACAAATTTCTAACGTACGCTTATGATATCCATCAGGTGGAATGATCACGCCCCCCGAACAGAGAATTGGTTCAGCAATAAATGCCCCAACTTTATCAGGTCCAATTTTTTTGATAGCATTCTCTAAATCTGCAACTTTTTGATCACACCAAGCTTCAACTGACATTTTTTCAGGCCGATGATAAGGATTAACATCTGGCAAAAAGTGAACCAAGCGGTTCTCAATATCAAAACGAGATTTATCTCGTTCCTTACCAGTGACTGTCGAAGCTAAATATGTTGAACCATGATAACCTTTCTCTCGGGCTAAAACGATTTTTTTATCTGGCCTTCCCAATCTATTATTCATAAAATGCATCGTTCTTATAGCCGTATCAACTGCAGTCGAACCACCCGTTGTGAAAAATACATTATTAAGATCACCAGGGGCCAACTCAGCAATTTTTTTTGCGAGAATAGAGGATGGCTCGGTGACCGTGGTCCACGGTGAGGCATATGGTAGTTTCATGGCTTGCTTGGCAATTGCATCGGCCATCTCTTGCCTTCCATAGCCAATCTGGACACACCACATCCCACCCGGGCCATCTATGAATTTCTTACCTGAGGCATCCCATAAATAAATTCCCTCTGCATTTTCCACCAGCATGTGATCATACTCGCGCCAAGCGTCCATTGCTGCCCAAGGATGCAATTGGTGTTGCCTATCCCAGGAATGCAAAGAATCTGTAGATGGTTCATTGGTATTTGCAAAATTTGAATTTCCAATTTTCATGAAAAACCCCGTATGGAATAGTTCTTATGCAGTAACAATTTACACAAAATTTTAGGAATTAATATTTGTTTTTTCTTCTAATTGTTTCAGATATCCAGCATGAAACGCTTTTATACCCCATTCCATATTTGATAATGGGCCAGGCACATAGTGATTAGAATTAACCCCTTTTTGATTAAGAGCAATAATGCGTTCATCATCCTGAGATGTGCAGTGCCATAACCAAGTCAGATCTTCTAGGTTATAATCTTTCCCTTCTTCCGCATCCTCTCTCACCATCCAAATTACTTCAATATCCGTTATTTGAAGAGACCTTGGTATAAAACGGTAACCAATAACATGATCGGAGTAAGATAAGAAGTTGTTCAAAATGCCTATTTGTATATCACTTGTCCCACCATCAAAATCTTTAAGCCTACCTAACAATGGTGCTAATTTTTCCCCAGATTTACTACCAGTTTTGTACCCTTGAAAGAGAGGATAACGAGAAAAATAGAAGTCCATTTCTACATTATTTGACTCCAAAAGATTTATATGTAGCTCTTCTCCAGATAACCCCACATCCATACTTTTCTTAAGCATACAATTTTTCAATTCGATATTGGCGCTTGATGGATCTTTTAGACTGTGCGAGCGAGAATACTCCAAATGGGCAGGCGCACAATGGTAGCATTCCATATAATTTTCTAAAGCCAATTTCCAATTCGCAGCTACCGGGTAATTTGAGCTATGCACAATTTTTAAATTCTCAAATTCAAAAGGTTCAACTAATGGTTCCAATTGAAGTAAGCCTTCATCTATATTAGGTGGATTATCTGCTACGCAAATAAAAATGAGCCCGTGAAAAATTCGGAGATTGACTTTTCTTAATGAATATTCTGCTGTGTTGAAGTTATCCTCCATTTCGCGTGCAGCACGCAGGCTTCCATTAAGTTCGTAAGTCCATGCATGATAAGGGCATACAAATAGCCGAGTATTTCCGCTCTTTTCAATACATACCCTTGAACCTCTGTGGCGGCATACATTTAAGAACGCATTTACACTACCATTTTTGTCACGAGCAATTATCACCGACTCATAACCATAATCGAATAAAAAAAAGTCCCCAATGTTTGGGATTTGATTTATATGCCCAACCCAAATCCAACTATGGTTCCAATAATGCTGGATATCCATCTTATAAACAGTCTCAGACGTATAAAATTGGCGAGGGAGACTCTGAGACCCTTGGTACTTCGAAATAAGTTCCTTAAATCCCTCTTCCACTCTTTGACCTCCAACCTAAAACTATCAGAAACAACTATTTTAAAGAAATAATTTCTCTAATATAGAATTCTTTTTCCACTTCACCATCGTCGCGTTCAAAATTACGCGCCGCTAAGTGACCATCAAAAACTGCATCAGCGATTAAACCTGGTGCAGCTGCATCACCAACTAATTTTAGAAAAAATTTCTGGCTATCTTTCTCTGAAACTAACTTCATTAGATCTTCATATAGACTGATTTCACGGTGTCTTTCAGTAACTAGCAAAACAGATTGGGTGGTCACATCTAGTTTTTTCCCAGTGTAATTACATTCAAACTCTACTCTATCTTCACTAATCTCACTGATTACGTAACCAAACTTTAAATCAATATTCTTATTTATAAGACTTCTCTGAATTCTGTGCTGCTCTAGCGTATTCTCACACCATGGCGAAACATTATTTGCGGGGGTTACAAAGACTATGTCAAATCCCAGATCACTGAGATGATCTGCGAGGACACCACCAAGATATATTTGATCATCATCATAAATTACAAGCTGACCACTTTTGGGTAAGGCGCCTCCCATAATATCATCGGGAGTAAAAATATTTTTTGCTGGCTGAACTCTCAGCGTCTTACGATTGCTTCGGCCAACTCCATCAGATCGCCACTTAGATCCTGTTGCTAAAAATACATTTTTTACTCCAAGCTCGAGCACATTTTCAGCAGTTAGTCTACTATCTAAAAAAAGATCTACATTGGCTGACTGCTGTAAGTATCTAATACGATAATCTGCCACTCTTCGCCAAGCATTTAGTCCCTTTAACCTAGACTCAGACAGTACTCTCCCACCATACTCTTCGTTGGCTTCAGCCAGTGTAACTTTGTAGCCACGTCGCTCCAATTGCATTGCACATTCAAGTCCTGCTGGCCCTGATCCTATAACCAAAGCTGACTCTTCACTTCCTTTACGCTGAATTTTTTCAGGATGCCAACCACGCCTCCACTCCTCACCCATAGTTGGGTTTTGAGTGCATCTTATTGGGATTGCCAAGTTATCAGAGGCAACGCATATATTGCATCCAATACACTCGCGAATATCTTCAAAACGTCCTTCTTCAATTTTCATAGGTAAAAATGGATCAGCAATCGAAGGCCGGGCCGCCCCAATAAAATCGACAATACCTCTATTTACAAGACTCGCCATGAGGTCGGGAGAAGTAAATCTACCAACTGCAACTACTGGTTTGGAGGTGACGCTTTTAACAAAATCAATATAAGAAGTTTGATAGCCCTCGTTGGGTTCAAACCTTGAGGTAACAGAATCGTTTGACCAATCAGAAACATTCACGTCCCATAAATCGGGAAGTTCCGCTAGCATCTCAACAACTGCCCGACCTTCTTCCCGAGCCTGCATACCATCAGCGCCCTTGACTTCATCTACAGCAAACCTGAAGGCTACTGCACACTTATCACCTACTTCTTCTTTTGTTTCTTCGATTAGCTCTTTTATTAGTCTAACCCGGTTCTCTAATTTTCCGCCGTATTCATCCATTCTATCGTTTACGTTTGGCAATAAAAATTGGTGGGCTAGGGTCATATGATGACCGGCATACGCATAAACAATATCAAATCCGGCTTCCTTTGCACGCCGTGCAGCCATCCGATGCCAGTAGCGCAGATTTTTGATATCACTTTTATCCATTTGCCGAGCTTGACGAGGACTTAAGATATCAGCGCTCATCTCATTTACTCCAAGAATGGGAGCCCGAGTTAATTGGTTGATTGCATGATTTCCATTATGCGCAAGCTCAATCGCTGCAAGAGAACCGTGCTTATGCACAGAATCGGTGACTAATCTCAAAGCTGGAATATCGCGCTCATCCCAAATTCTTTGTTCAGGGTAAGGGGTTAAATCTGAACTAGGATGAATTTCTGTCTCCTGCGTTGAAACTACGCCCCATCCCCCTTCTGCTTTTATCGCTCGCGTGGCAGCATCAGCCTTTGGTCTCAAATGTCCCATTCCTGTACAATGAGGAACTTGGAAAAAACGATTAGGTGCTGTTACTGGTCCAATTTTAACGGGTGTAAATAATGTCTCATATTTATTTGACACTTGAGTGCTCTCCACAGACCTGAGAGAGTATTCTAAGCAGTATACAGTTCTGGCTGTCAAGCCTTTGAATTACAGAATAGCCAGGTGGATTCAACAATCATTTTACTGTAGCGTGTATGTATACAGAATATAAAGAACTTAGATGAATATTTGATGTTAGGAAGTGGAAACTACACGTACACGCCAGTAGAAGATTGGGGGAATTTCCCAGATGAAGTCATTTTGGGAGATGTTGCAGGAATTGCAATAGACGCCAATGATCAGGTGTATTTATTCAATAGAGGACACCATCCCATAATAGTTCTATGTCAAAACGGGGAAGTACTACGCACCTGGGGTCACGGTATTTTCACAAATCCACATGGAGCCTCGATAGGACCAGACCAATGTATCTATCTTACCGATAATTTTGATCATACCGTACGGAAATTTTCCCTAACTGGTGAACTACTCATGGAACTTGGCACTCCAGGCATAAGTTCTGGATTTATGAGTGGAAAACCATTCTGTAAATGTACACATTCCACAATATCGCCCTCAGGGGATATTTTTGTTTCCGATGGATATAATAATGCCTGTATCCATCACTATAACCCCAAAGGAAAATACATAAAAAGCTGGGGGCAAGCTGGAGCTGGACCTGGTCAGTTCAATCTACCTCATAATATATGTTGCGATACTGATGGATGGATATATGTGGCGGATCGTGAGAATTCTCGCATACAGATTTTTGATACATTAGGTAATTTTGAAACCCAAATTAATAATATGCACCGACCTAGCGGTTTAGCGATAACTGCAGGCTCTTCGCCCGATTTCATTGTTGGTGAGTTAGCTTCTTACCTTGAGGTAAATAAGGATTTCCCAAATTTAGGTCCATTTGTAAGTTTCTTTGATAGACAAGGTTCTATGCTTTCAAGGTTAGATAAAGGAGTTGGGCCGGGGGTTTATCCTGGCCAATTTATATCACCTCACAGTATAGCACTAGACAGTTTAGGCGACCTATATATCGGAGATGTGGCAGAAACAGATTGGAAAGCAGTTATGGGTAAAGAATTAATGCCAGATAATTTAAGGCGCTTTCAAAAATTAAGACGCAGCCAAACATGAAAGTAATGAATTTCATATAACATTTTTTCTAAACAGGTCTTGCTAATAACCCTTTAGCTATTGAAGTAGCCTGTGCTGCTTCAATTTCCTGTAATTCACTAAAAACAGCTTGCTCATAACGACAATAATTGCTTTCGAATAGCCCCTCAAGAACTCGCAAATTCTTAAAAAACCGAATACTTGTTCCAATATTTTGATTTGAGAAGTTCAATACAGGCAGAACTTTTTCAAATAACAACTGAGCTTCTTCTTTATTACCATCTTGATATAAGTGATAAATCTCTACATAAATTTTTTCTAATCCAGTGGGTATGAAAGCATTCACTGATCGAGCCATTGCATCAATAAGTTGCGTTACAGCCCAGCCACCACAAACTTTCAGTCGACCATCTAGTTCTTTCAAAACTGCACTATACTTTTTACCTGCCCCGACTGTTTCGATTTTTATCAACAGATGTCCGGCCAGGAACATTATAAAGTATCTGAGGTATGTCTACTTCATCTGCAATTTTTTTATAATGCTGATATAAGCCTTCCTGGGTGGGTTTATTATAATAGGGTGTGACTAACAAGCATCCATCCGCGCCGTTTTTTTTAGCACTTTTAGTAAGTTCAATACTTTCTTCAACATCAGCTGCCGTTACACTACATATGAAAGGGATGCGGCGCTTGTTAACTTTTGTAACTGTATCAATAAATTGAATTTTCTCATCAAAATTTAAAGTATCGTATTCTCCTGCTACTGCCAGTCCGAGCATTCCTCCACAGCCAGACATTATCGTGTGCTGCACCAGGCGAGTCAGGGAATCGAGATCTAATTCACCCGAATTTGTAAATGGAGTATTCAGACTAGGCAAAATACCTTTCATGCCATCGCCTATCGAGGTGCTCTAGTTTCATTCATTGGTAACGAAGCTGTTAAACAGCCATAACCTAAACCAGAATGGGCTAGTGGGTTTTTCCCGGAAAACCGCGGATCCATTGGCTGATTTATGGGTTGAAAACGCGTATCACAAGACAATCTTATTCGACCTAAAGGCGAATTATTATCGAATGAACCATGTACCATGAACATTCCAAAAATCAAACAGTCACCTGGATTAAATGACGTGGTGAGAAAACGACTCGACTTTCTTTCAGCTAAAGCCAAAGGAGTATCTTCGATATGCCCCAGACGGGTTTTGTCTCTGTCAACATCTAATCCTTCAAATTGTGCCCTAATATCACTCCAAGTGTGAGAATTCTCTAATATATACAATGTACCTTCATCCAATCCAACTGGACCTATTGGACACCAGCAAGTGAGCAAATTTTTGGTACCCCTGTTCATATAAGGATGGTCAATATGAACCGGGCTAGCCTTTCCCGCCTGCATAGCCCGGAGCCAAGCAAACGAAAAATGAGTTACTTTTTCACCAAAAATTTCCTCCATCACACTGGTAATTTCCGGGCCATTTATTACCCTTCTTAATGCCGAACCTTCACTGACTGATTTCCAGAATGCCCCTAGCTCTTTCGTATTTGGATAATGCAAACGCCTTTCCGATGTTCCTGTAGAAATTGCATCAGATATGGGCTCAGCAACTTCTCCAACCTCTGCTAGCCTTTTTAATATCTCGTCCCTAGCAGCTTGAACATCTGAAGGGTTGTACACAGATCTCAAAAGTAGATAGCCATTATCTCGCAATTGAACAGATAAGTCCTTAGACTGATCAGCCTCTAACATAGAGGCAAGTTTTTCAGCCGGAATTACTTCATCTTTAATTGTAAAGTTATCGAAATTAAATAAAGGCAAAAATAATCTCTTCCCTAATTTGAATTAATAAATTCATTAATTTCTGTGCGGGTTGGAATGCTGGACTGTCCGCCAAAATTTGTACATTTAATTGCAGCTGCGAGATTGGAAAATTTGATTGCCTCTCTCTCACTTTTTCCTTCAGCTAAACAAACTGTGAATGCTCCATGCCAAACATCTCCAGCACCAAGAGTGTCTTTTGCATTTATCTCAGGTGCAGGCAAATTACATAATATGCCTTCCTCAAGAAAATAAACGCCATTTGGTCCGTCAGTAACACAGGCCCACGAATTAAAGTCATTTTCGATAAGCTTCAAACTTGCCGTTACATCATCCTTATTGGTGAAGTGGCTGAGCCCCTGCTTGGAAAATGCAACATGAGATGCAAGCTCTACCGCTTGGTCCGAAACGGGTGCCTCTGCGTCTAAAATGCCTGGTTTTTTAAATTTTTTTGCCAAAGAAAGAGTAGCAATAGCAGCTTCGTTCCACCTACTATCGGAAAGATAGGCATCATAAACCGGAAAACCCAAGATACTTTTTGCGGCACCTTCTGGAAGCGAATTTCTATAGTTCATAATCTGCCTCTCACCATTAATATCTACAAACACTGACGAAAAAGATGATTGCCAATTTTCTATAGTCAAAACAAATTCTGTATTAACACTTTCGCGCTGTAGCTTAGCAAGAATAAGAGATCCAACATCATCTTTACCTACAGCAGAAAATATCGTCGAATTAGCTCCTAGTCGAGCTACAGCCACAGAAGCATTACCAGCGTTACCGCCTCCAGAAAGCATAGCAGTGTCTGCCCTATATTTTTCACTTTTATTAGGGAAATTCTCCATTTTAAAAATCAAGTCTAGGGTGGTTAGGCCAGTGATCAATATATCTCGCATCTCAACAGATAACCCTAAAAAAATTCACCTAGTCGCTCACTTGGCATACCGTTTGCAAATAACGAACACAACTGCTTCATATAACCTCCTACTGGCTGCATTAATGCAGCCTTTTTTTTAATCTAAAGAAAGTTAATACTCAACAAATTCAAGTTGTGCTGGAAGCTCAAACGCATCGGCGAGTTCTAATGATTTTTTTTCCAACTGAACAAAATGTATGAACTTTGAAAGATTAAAATCTTGCTCGTGCAGATCATGCGTTACGCCGACTACATGCCCTGACAGCGGCGGAGCAGAAAATAGCTCACCTACTTTGGGAATAAAATCTTGCGTCGTTGTAAAACTAATATGGCCTTTTTGACCACTTTTAGAGCACTCTTGCCATATAACGAGTTGATACACTTTCAACGTGCCTCCACCTACTGCAAGTTTGTCTGATAATTGGCTAATTTGTCAATCTTAATGATTATTATGCATACCTCTCAAAATCTTTATTCGCGATACTTGAGGCTGAAGTTTTTAATGGTAACAGTATTATACTAGCTATCAATTCATAAACTGGTACAAGTGCAGTTTATGGAAGAAACTTTATTAGAAAGATAAGTTTGGTATACGTCTATTCACTTGTTTTACTGACGATGCTGGCATTTTCGGGGAATGCCCTTTTGACCCGTGCTGCACTAGCAAGTTACAATATGGATCCCGAGTTAGTTCTCCTGCTCCGTGTATCCGCTGGTGCCATAACGTTACTTTTAGTATGTTATCTGAGAAAATACTCGTTAAAAATATTTAGTAATCTTCATTTAAAAACTGCCGCCGCGTTGAGCTTATATTTGGTGGGGTTTTCTTATGCATTCACAGGGCTTGAGACTGGGATAGGCGTGTTGATCCAATTCGGGGTAGTACAGTTGGTAATGTTCGCGTCATCATTTCATTCTGATAGGCAAGTACCAAAAAATAAAAGTATTGGTGCAATCATTGCTTTTACCGGACTAATATATCTACTTTGGCCGAGCGGAGATTTCACTCTTGATATGAAATCAAGTGTACTTATGGCAATCGCAGGTATGGCATGGGGAATTTATTCTATTTTAGGAAAAAATGCGGAATCCGCAATCTCCGCCACAACTGCCAGCTTTCTAATTTCCACACCAATTTGTTTAATTTTTATCTTATTACTCCCAAATAACACTGGTTTTTCATGGTCAAATACTGGGGCACTGTTGGCAATTTGTTCAGGCGCGATTACGTCTGGAATAGGGTATGCATTATGGTATTTTATTCTGCCAAAAATACCATCGAGTAATGCCGCTGTATCACAGCTAAGCGTACCATTAATATCCGCCGCAGGCGGAATGATCTTTATGCATGAATTAATATCGCTTAAATTTGTTTTATCTTGTGCCCTTGTTCTAGGCGGTATCGCAATTACGATTTGGAAGCCAGAATAAGCAAAAACTAAGTTAACGATCTACCGATTATTTCTTAAGCCGAAAACAATAGATTAATACCACAGCTTTCTCAAGTTGAGACATGACTTACATTTTTATCCGGAGAATAAATATCTAAAATGTTCCAGTGCCCAGTTGTTGGCGTTGGATTATTAATCATTGGCACATCAAGTACTGTTGGTTTGCCATTTTCAATGGCTTTGGCGAGGGCAGGTAGAAGTTCACTCGCTGTTTTAATTTTTATACCCTCTGCGCCATATGCTTTGGCAATTTCACTATATTTAGGTCCATATTTAGGTACTGCTGCAGTACCAGGAAAAGATGTTCCATATGTCGTGCCATAATGAGCCTTTTGTAAGCCAGCAATTGTACCAAAAGCATTATTATTCATAACTAACCAAATAATATGTAAATTCAACTCAACTGCAGTCGCAAGCATTGAGGGGTTTTGCCCAAATCCACCATCACCTACCAAGCTCAAAACTACTCTATCGGGAGCAGCTAACTTAGCACCAATAGCAGCTGGAGGTCCAAACCCCATTGTGGCAAACCCTCCTGGTGTCAAAATTGAGCCTGGCTCTAAAATTGAAAATTGTTGGCCGACACCATTTTTGTTCCATCCAACATCTGTTGTAATTATAGCATTTGCGGGCAGTATCTTTCTTAAATCAGCAAGTATCCTTTCAGGCATCATTGGAAAAGCGTTACTCTCTGCTACTTCTCGATTTTTATTTTTGAAATCTGCCCTAAATTCTGCAATCTGATCTCTTTTTTCTCTTCTCTCAAAGCCACCGGGATATAGTCTCTTTGCAGCACGCAGTAATACTTTTAATGACGATTTTACATCCGCCACAATCCCAACTTCTGTCGGATAATTTCGCCCAATTTCCTGAGGTTCAATATCAATATGTATGAGCTTTGATTTAGGTATGTTGAATGTATAGTTAGGATACCAACTAGAACAATCTGCTTCTTTAAATCGCGTTCCAAGAGCAAATATATAGTCTGCTTGTAAGCATGCCTCATTTACAAGTGAAGTACCCCAAAATCCACTCATTCCCAGTACCAAAGGATGATCATCGCTAACCGCACCCTTACCCATTAAACTGTGTGCAAGAGGCAAATCCATATAATCTATAAACTCTTCAAGCTCAGTACTGGCTCTCGCTAATAAAATGCCCCCTCCAACGTATGCTATAGGCTGCTTCGCTTGGGCTAATTTATTTACTATTTCTTCTGCTACTTTATCATCTATCGATGGCTTTATTAAAGTTTTAGTATTAGACCTAACTCGATCAAAACTCGTTGATAAGATAGTCTCTGAAAATATGTCCATAGGGACATTGACTAAAACAGGGCCCGGTTGTCCACTTTCAGCTAAGTGAAAAGCCTTCTCAAGTATCTCAGCCATTAAATCTGCGCGGTCTACTCTCCACGCTCTTTTTACAAAGGGACGATAAATTTCATACTGCTGTGCGTCGGCATGAAGATTTACTTCTTGATGTGGATGTTTACCATAATAGTGAGTTGGAACATCTCCTGCGATTACCACCATTGGAATACAATCCAAAGCAGCATTTGCCACCCCAGTTGCACAATTTGTTAGTCCAGGAGACACATGTGATAAAACAACCGATGCTTTTCCAGTCACGCGCGCATAGGCATCTGCAGCATGGCTAGCAATTTGTTCATGACGAACCGTGACAAAGTCTATTTCACTTTTTTCTAGAGCTGATAATACCGCAATATTAGTATGACCACACAAACCAAATACATGCTTAACACCACGGTGTCTCAAAAACTCGACAATATGCTCAGCTACCGTTTGACCGGTTTTATCTTTAGTAAGATCTTTCATCATGCAACCTCCTGACCAAAGAACTCCCCAAAAAGCTCTCGCTCAGAAGGGCGATCTTCCTGTATTGGTTTACTCACCCAGGTGTAGTTCATCATGTGCTTCATGGTTACGTTTTCATTTGTAATATTCCCACCCCAAATTCCACAACCTAATGAACTAGTCATTGGCATACCGTTCGTCCAAGATCCTGCATTGGATTTTGATTGAGGCTGACGAACCATCATGCGGCTAACTGGAGCAACTCTAGCTAAAGCATCTATATTCTTGTCACTAGTACTGTGTATTCCACAAGAGTGCCCTTTTCCCCCTACCTCATAAATCTTTTGAATAATATTAAGTGCATCGGGAAACTCCTCAAAATAATATAAAGCCATTAGGGTCGTGAGCTTTTCCTTTGAAAATTTATGTTCCCTCCCAATTTGTCCATTATTCTCGACCATAAGGAATTTGATATGTTCGGGGATTTCAAAACCTGCGACTAAGGCAAGCTGTTGAGGTTTACAGGCAATCGTGGAGAATGTGCGGTTTTCTTTATTATCCCACATCGCTCTAGATAATAACTCTTTTTCAGCACTATTGCATAGATATCCATTATTTGCCTGGAGCTCAGAGACCATATTACTATAAATAGATTTCTGAATTACTATATTCCCATCAGCAGAACACCCAGAGCCAAAGTCCGATGTCTTTGAAATCATAATATTCTTCGCTGCTTCATTAAGATCCGCAGTTTCATCTACGACTATCGTGCTGTTACCAGCCCCAACTCCATAAGCAGGCTTTCCTGAAGAATAAGCAGCTTGAACCATAGGCTTCCCGCCCGTTGCCAAAGTTAAATCGCAACTCTCCATTAGGTATTGTGTCATTGGTATGGAAGGCCGTTCAATACATTGAAATAAGTCTTCTGGTGCTCCTACTGCATGACAAGCCGCTCGCATTATACGTGACATCTCACAGGTAGTTGCAGCTGTTCTGGGATGAGGAGAAAAAATAACTGCGTTTCTTGCATTTGCAGATGATACACCCGTTACCGGCGGTGTCATGGCGGGGTTAGTCATAGGTATCAACGAAGCAATAACTCCCGCTGGCTTTGCATATTTTACTAATCCTCTCTTAGCATCAGTTTCCACAATACCAGTGGATGGGGTGCGCAAAACATCCCTGAGGACCATGTGAATTTTAAATCTTTTTCCTGGGCGCCCAGCCCTATCCCCAATGCCACTTTCATCCACGCCCTGTTGAGCAAGCCTTGTGAAGGTTTTTTCATTACCCGCGTACCATGCAATTGCTTGGCTTAACCGATCAAGGTCTCTCTGCGTCCAATTTTCTATCTTTACCATCGCGGACTTTGCTTTAGAGACCATTTTATCAACTAGAGCTTGCTCTTTTTCAGTAATTTCTCGGCCCATTCTTTTCCTCTAATCTTGTAATACTAAGTCATTTTTTTCAGCTGTTTTTCTTCTCTTTGACACAACTTTTCCAAAAGTTCGTTTGGCGTATTCAAGACAACGCCTTGCGTGTTCTTCATATCCTAATTCCAAAACACGGCTCTGATTTGGTAATTCTATAGAGTAGTGAACTGGAGGCATTCGCTCTATTATTCCTTTAAAATCTATCCAACCTTCACCTGGATATAATCGCGCATCTCGTGCTAATTGAATCATCCCGGCCCGCGTGTCAGCGATGCCAGGCAAACAATCTGAAACATGCAAAAAATGGAGAAATTCACTAGGAACGTGAAGCAATTCTCCAATATCTACGCGGCTCAAGTGCAGATATAATGTGTCAATAAGTATACCGCTATTTGGTTTATTTGCAGCTCGAACAATGTCTAAAGCATCGTCTAGGGTTCTCAGTCTAGAAAAGCTTGGGAACTCTAAGTCTACAGTGATACCGAAAGGAGCTGCTAAATCACATGTTTCCGCATATGTATCAATCAGGAAACTTCTATCATCCCTGGTCTTTGTCCATGCACTCATAATCATTTGTTTCGCACCTAGCTCCCCACCCAGCTCTAGTGCTGGCACAAAGGACCGCGGATCCGTCTCGTCAGTGATCCGAGCGATTTCGACGTCAAGGACTTTTAACCCAGTGGTAGCGAGAGCCGTTTTTGTGGCAATTATCTGATCCTTTTGGATAGGAGAGTGTTTGAACTCACCAGCAACATGCATTGGTATAAATCTGGGGCTAACCGCATCATATCCAGCACGAGCAGCAATATACACGAGCTCAGCAGGAGTCGCACCAATCAAAGTTAGGTGTGCAAGAGAATATAAGCTTTTTTCAATGCCCTGATTATTCATATCAGTCATATTTAAAAGCCCCAATATTACATCCGATTAAATAGCTTTTAACCAATATGAACAATAATATCAGATATTTTACAAAAAATCAACTTTATTATTTCGATTAATGTACATCACTTAAGTATACATTTATCCGTTTATCGGTATCCACGTCCCACCTTTCGAGTTTGATAGTACGGATGCTTCAATAAAACGAACGCCAGCCACCCCTTCAGAAATAGTTGGAAAACTCAGCAAATTTTTAGGTAATTCCTTTTCATCAAGACGCGCAGCCACTGCAATTGCAAACTCTGAATAAAGATTTGCCCACGCTTCGATTATCCCTTCCGAAAAACCCCTTGCAGTTCGCACCAACCGCTCTGTATCAGATGACACACCATGACCATGACCACGACTGATGGTTTGATCTGGTTTTCCATAAACACTTAGTTTTAATTCTTCGCTACTTTCCAAATTCCATTCAATTCCTCCCTCAGAACCATATATTCTTAGGTTTAGGCCACCCCTTTTACCAGTAGCTAGTCGGGTAGCTAACAATGTTCCTGGAACCCCGCCCTCGTATCTAGTCATCATAAATGCCGTATCTTCCAAAGCTTTCGGGGCACCACAAACATGAAATTCTGCTTTTACATCCGTCAACTTTAAACTTGAAACAAATTGAGCTAAATGCGCTGCATGCGTTCCAATATCCCCAACACAGCTTGTTGGTCCTGATATTTTTGGATCCAGTCGCCACTTAACATGGGGTGCCAGCAAAGCCTCTTCCGGCACCATCCAATCCTGTAAAAATTCTACATGTATTTGATTAATATTTCCAATCTTACCAGCAGTAACAAACTCTCTCGCCTGCCTTACCATTGGAAAACATGACATCGTATAGCATACGCAAAAATTTACATTTTCCTTAGAAAGTAAATCTTCAAGCATCTCTGCTTCAGGAGTAGCATTAGTTAGGGGCTTGTCGCAAATTACATCGATCCCAGCTTCAATAAACACCTTTGCAACTTCATGATGCAAGTGATTGGGCGTTGTAATCATTACTGCGTCAATTCTATCTCGCCTCTTCGCTTCCTTGATAGCCATCTCTTCAAATGAGCTATAAGCCCGCTCATCAGAAATAAAATGCTCTTCAGCACGTCTCTTGGAATTTTTGGGATCAGATGAGAATGCTCCTGCCACGACCTCCCATCGATTAGTAAGACGGGCTGCCATAGCCTGCGTTTGAGAAATTCTACCACCCCCGACGATACCTAACCTTAAGCGTCTTTTAAACTTTGGAAATTTTTTTTCAAAAGTTATCTTCTCTGGAAGAATTTTTTCAGTCATATTTACCTCAACTATTTGGTGGACTAGCGCCATCTGGAAGCATTTCGACCGCCATAAATATTGATGGTGTAACCGTTTCATATTGATGCCATGGATAATTTCCATCGGCATCATACATTGGCCTGTGAGTAACCCCTGGCGCCATTAATTCTTCAATATATAAAGATCGTATATCTTTCTGATAGCACTGCTGCATTTTGCCAACTCCTATGACCTGAGTATGTACCTCTCGAAAACCAGGCAAAGGGCAAAATGGATGATCTTTATGTAAGCCTACTTTCAACGGCACCGACATTGAGCAATAAAAAGTCAATCCAATCTGACCAACCCACTGCTTAGGAGACATATAGTGTTCAACGCCTCGCAAACGCTCCTCTTTTCTGACTTCAAATGCAGTTGGCCATTTCATACACACTTTTTTAAGTAAATCACTATCGCTTAGATGATTTGATAGACCTTCGATAAGAACAGCGCATTGGACATCAGTAAGTGCGGTATCAATTACAATTACTGATTGTAAATGCCCGAGCACTTGTTGCCTTATCTTCAATGGAGAATTCGATAAATTTAAAACGATCGCCTTTCCGTTCACAAAAATATTCTTGTTACTTTTTATTAATTTCACCGAAAAAAAAGGATCTCCGATTTTAATCTCTTCAACTGACATTCTGTAATTCCTCTTCAATTCCCTTTGCTTTCTTTGGAAAACTAACGGGAAGGGGCGCGGGCCTGATACAACTACTTTGAATGCTTACCGATATATTTTTCTGAGAAGACTCCTGTATTCCACACATTACCTCCAAAACATGATGGGCAAGTTCACCACTAGGGCGCACAGGTCTGTCTTCTTGAATTGAATACGCCAAGTCTAAAAGACCTAAACCTCTACTATCTTCATTAAACCCATGTAAGTTATTTGCCACATTCCAGTTTTCACGATCCTTTGGCCTTGGCTGAAACTCCCATCTTGAATCTGCTCTGGTGCGATAATAAACAGGACCTTGAAAAACATTTGCACCATGAACAGGATCAGGGTCAGGAATACATATGGTACCTGCTTCGCCGTATATTTCAAATCTGGGTGTATCACTATCCCATATGTCGAAACTCATCGTCATTGAACCGAGTATCCCGTTTGAAAATTCTAATGTTGATAGAGAGTGTGTCTCCACTTCAACTGCAATTAATTCGCCATATCGCGGACCATTTTCTATCTCTCTATGCGAAAAGGAACGGGAAGCCATTCCAGAAACGCGCTTTATTGGCCCTAGTAAAGATACCATTGCAGTAAGGTAATATGGCCCAAGATCTAAAAGCGGCCCACCACCTTTTTTATAGTAGAAATCTGGATTAGGATTATGCCTTTCAACGCCATGAGTTCCAACGTACGCCATAACACCTAACGGTTTCCCTATAATTCCATCGTCTAGTATTTTACGGACGGTTTGCCACCGGCCACCTAAAAAGGTATCTGGGGCATTTCCAACCTTTAAGTTTTTTTCTTTTGCTAACTTTAAGATTTCTTCACCATCTGAAACAGAGGTCGCAAAAGGTTTTTCAGAATATACATGCTTCCCCGCTATCAGTGACTTCCTGCTGATTTCTGCATGAGCAGCCGGGACGGTAAGATTCAAAATGCAATCAATCGACTTATCACAAATTATTTCTTCAGGGAGGCATATTCTTTTTATGCCATATTTTTTCGCCTTTTTTTCAGCCTCCTCTTGATCAAGGCTACCACAAGCTGCAATATTTAACTCTGGGAATTTTAAACAATTTTCTAAATAAATATCGCTTATCCGACCAGTGCCAATAAGACCTATTTGAAAAGCTTTCTTTGCAAGATTCATTGGTCAATCTGCCTCAAATTTTGGCAGATAATTTGGAGGCATTGGTCCCTTATTTCGCCCCCCTTGATTAAGCTGTTCCCAGGAGTGTGCAAGAATACCCACAGATCTAGAGATACAAAACAAACCTCTCGAAAGTGGCGGAGGAAAGCCCAATTCACAAAAAACGGCAGCTGTTGAACCGTCAATATTCATTGCAATAGGACGGCCGCCACGCCGAGCTGCAATTTCGCGTTGTACAGCTTCTGCGATTTCAGCAAATTTTCCCGATACTATGTTTCTCGATGCGGCTTCTCTAATTAGAGCCATAATGCGAGGTGCTCTTGGATCATTTGGTTTATGAAACCGGTGCCCAAAACCAGAAACGATTTTCCCATGAGTAGCATTCCACCCGTCAATGCCCAATTTGACTGCCTCTTGAAGCTCAAGGCCTTTAGACATTTTTTCGTCTATATCATAAAATAGTTCCGCACATTGTTCACCTGCACCACCATGGATATCACCCAACATATTCACTGCAGAACCCATTGCATTATTTATACTCAAACCGCAGGTTATAGCCATTCTAGCTGCAGCAATAGACGGTGCCTGTGGGCCGTGATCAACTGCGGCAACTAAAGCAGCCTCAAAGAGTGCTGCCTCATCCAAACTTGGAAGATCCCCTCTTATCATTAACCAAATCATTTGTGGAAAGGTTACTGTACCGATTAAGTCTTGTATTGGATGACCGCGAAATTCAATACGGCCAGGCTCCATATCAATGATAGAAGTTTTCCACCAGTTGCCTAATGCTTCAGCTTCATCAACCTTTTTCATTTTCTCTTGTCCTTAAATTGCAGGTGCAAAGGTGAATAGAAATTACACATATGCGGTCCTATCTGCTTGTTTATAATTACTTTGAGCAGCTAAACGAGCAGAGGCATTTCTTGAACCATAACCCTGGTATTGATCGCGTCTTTCAACAATTTCGAAAAAGAAACCATCAAAAATTGGTGCTGAATATATTTGAAAATATTCCCCATTATTCTTTGTATAAAGAATATTAGAAGTTTGAAGCTTGTTTACAAAATCTTCGGCTAGTCCGTATTTTTGTTTTAAATCGTTATAATACTCATCAGGCATTTGAAGTCTCTCAAACCGTGAAGCTTCAAGGATTTTTGAAGTTTCAAATATATCGTCAGAAAGTAACGCAATGTGCTGGGTTCCAGCACCAAAACGGCTTGTAAGAAATTTAGAAGCAAACGTTTCACTATTATCTGCTCCATTTAAATTTAACCTCACTTCACCTTCCGGACTCTCTAAAACCTGACTGTAAATAACTCCTGATGGATCAATTACATCGACTACTGGTTTTTTCTCCATCTCGAAGGTTGAGATATAATACAGTAACCAACTTTGCATTTCATCAAACTTCATTGTCTGAGCAATATGATCAATTCGTCTTACACCACAAGGTTGTACGGCTTCCGATTTGTTAACCGGGTTAAATTCTATATCCCATACACGATGTAAATCGGACTGTTCATCAATAAAGTACACAAGACTTTCACCAACACCATTTATTGCAGGAATTTCTAACTCACTAGAACCAACAGCTTGGCTAAATAAACTTGCACCTAACGCTGAGGCTCTCTCTACTGTATCCGCAGAGTCTCTTACACGCAGACCTATCGCACATAAGGAGGGCCCATGTTCTAAAAATGAACTACGCGAGAACCCTTTTTTTTCATTATTAAGAACTATGTTCACAGACCCTTGGCGCCATAGCTCAACAGCCTTTGATATGTGTTTTCTTTCCATGCGAAAACATAAAGATGATAAAATTTGTGTAATTTGATAGTGGCTTTCATCATCAACAGAAAATTCAAGAAATTCAACGCCTGAAGTATAAACTCTGGCAGGCATATTGGGTGTTTCAAATTTTATTTGTGGATCGCTACGTTCAACTTTATCAAGAAGACTAACTAATGCTCTGTAAGCGTCATATGCGTTGTCTATAAAACTTTCTTTTGCTTTTTTACTATCAATTTTTGCAAGCGACCAACTACCTTTATATCCACTAGCAGCAATAACTTTGACAAAACCTGCTAAGTTAAGATTTCCTTGGCCAGGTAACATGTCACTATGATGCGAATGCTCTTCACTAGCAGGCTGCTGCACATATCCATCACAAAGCTGAACATGAAAAATACGATGAATGGGCACATCGCGTAATTCCGAGGGCCTTGACCCATTTGATAAGGCATAAAGAGAATTAATAGCCAAACCAAGATATGGGCTACCAATTGACTCAATTATTTTTATCGCAGGATCTAACTTACCAATCGAAACATCAGTTGGTATGTTCATATAAGCAACACGGATACGAAAATGCGATGCACGCAAAGCGATGTATTTCAAAGCTCGATCAATTGACGAACAGTCCAAGTAATTTTGTTTTAATATTGTAGATTTCAGGAGGATTAAATTTGAACCAAGGAATTTAGCGGCCTCAAATTTTAAATCTATCTTTTTTATGGTTTCTTTATCTGGATTATTATTTATCCCCTGAAGGTTGGAAGAAATTTCGAAAATGGATAGTCTTAATCCATAGTCAAACAACAAAGCCTTTAGGTCTTCACCATCTTCTTTTGCATCAATTAAGTCATTCTCAGTAAGTTCTATAGACTTGAACTTAGCTTTTGATATTCTGCTTAATTTAGACCTTATATCACCGCGTAACCAAGTTGCTTGAATTGATAATGACATCATCAGCTTCCTACAGCGTATTCAACTATTGCAGAACTAACAAAAACCATTTTTCAGCCCTGGTAGCCAAATAATCTGGGCAACCATAAGACCATATTTGGTGAAAAAATCATGATCAACAAAGCAAAAATTAAGACTGCTAAAAAAGCCCAGATTTCGCCTATTATTTCACGCAATGGAATATCCGTTACAGCATTGATAACAAAGAGCAGCATTCCATACGGTGGCGTAATCAAACCTATCATTGAGTTTACGACCACCAATACTCCAAAATGTACAAGATCTATGCCGAGAGCCTCACATGTAGGTATAAATAAAGGCACAATTACTAAAATAATCACAGTAGCATCTAAAATACAGCCAACTAAAAGGATCAGTAAATTTATTAAAAGTAGAAATATGATTGGGCTAATTTCTGCTCCTGCTAATAATTCTGATAAAGTTTGTGGGATATTTTCTTTTACAACTACGTAAGTCAAAATCATTGACGCACCAATTACCAGCGCAACGGACGCCGATGAGCGTGCACTGTCTACAAATAACTGATAGAGTGACTTAACTGTCAATGCGCGGTAGAAACCAGCTGCCAGAATAAAAGCATACAGAGCTGCTATTGCTGCCGCCTCTGTCGGTGAAGTTACACCACTATATATGCACGTTAAGAGTATCACAGGCATTAAAAGCGCAGGAAACGATTTTAAAGTAATTAATGGTAATTTCTTTATTGGTACTGGCTCTTCTTTTCCAAAATCCCGACGATAGGAAATCAAAGTATTCATACCAATAAGAACTGCACCCATAATCAAACCTGGCAATATACCTGCCAAGAACAAAGACCCAATCGATGTGTTAGAAACGAGAGCATATAATACCATCGGAATAGAGGGTGGAATGATCGGTCCAATCGTGGCCGTTGCAGCTGTAATTGCAGCTGCGTACCCTCTTGAGTAGCGCCCACTTTTTACCATCATTTCTATAACTAATTTTCCTATGCCGGCTGCATCAGCAACTGCAGAACCAGACATGCCAGAAAATATTAGTGAGGCCATGACATTCACATGACCCAAACCACCTCTAAATCTTCCCACCACAGCCACACAAAAACTGAGTAACCGATCTGAAATGGAACCTGCATTCATTATATTTGCAGTTACAATAAAAAGAGGAACTGCCAATAAAAGAAAGCCATCAAAAAGCCTTTGCACCATCGTTTCTCCCGCTATAGCGAGATCCTGACCAGCAACACCCAGATAAACGATAATTCCTGATAGAATTGCATAGGCAACAGGTGCGCCCAAAGCTGCCATAGAAAATAGTACAAAAATACCAGCTAATATCTCAAGACTCATTGAGCTCTTCCTTTTGAGTCTTTGAAAGCTCTTCTATAGCCCCTTTTGGAGCTCCATTTTTGGAAACATCATAACAAATCCAAGCATAGCGTAAGATTACGACAATCATCAATGTAATATAAGACGCAAACAACCATTTAATTGGTATTTTATCTCCTGTTATAGGAATTTTTAAAGTTTGGATTTTCTTTAATTCCATCAGGCGGCTACCAAATATTGCCTCCCAAGTGGGTAAAAACGACCAAAGTAAAACAAAAATCATTATGAGTGAAATTATGATCATCGCTACTTTTCTTAAATGGTCAGGGAAAGCTAAATAAAGGATATCGAATGTCACATGATCACGTTCTTTAACTATAAAAGCGCAACCAAAAAAGATCAGCCATACCCAAAGAAGTGATATGAGATTTATTGTCCAGCCGATTGGTTCGACGGACGACATCCAATTTGATACCGACTCAATCGGCATCAGCCAAGCTATCTTTGAAATATAACGAGCAAAAATTTGCAGCAGAAAAATAATAAAAATCGCCGCCAAAATAATGGCGGCGATAAATTCAGATCCGCGAGTGAGCCGGTTTGCAAATTTTTGCATATTTGACTCCCTCACAGTATGCGTCAGAGTTTAGTTACCAAGCGCGTTGATTTTTTCCAATACACCGTCTGGCCAACTTGCTGCAAACTCACTTCCAACATATTGCGCCTGAACGTGAGTTCGGAAAGCATCAAGATCCGGAGTGTATATTTCAACTCCTTGGCTTCTAATAAAATCTGCCAAATTGTTCTCTTTGTCTAGCTGCTTCAGACGACCCCATGCTGATGCTGCATCAGCGGCGCGCTGAACTGTCATTTGCTGCTCAGGCGATAAGCTATCCCATGTCGCTTTGGAAAATGCCACATAGTTTAGGTCTACTAAATGCGATGTAAGAGCAATTTGTTTTGTCACTTCGTAAAACTTAGCGTCTACTACCGTAGGTAAAGGATTATCTTGTCCATCAACAGCTCCAGTGGATAGTGCTGTGTACACTTCTGTAAACGCAAAAGGTGTAGGCGAAGCTCCTAGAGCGGAACCAAGAAACTGCCACGCATCTGTACCTGGCATCCTTAGGTTAACACCAGCTAAGTCTGCCGGTGTTTGCACATCAACCTCATCTCGAGTTTGGCGCAAATTCACATGTCTCCGTCCAAGGTACATAACAGAGAGTAGTTTTACTCCCAATTCGTCCTCTACAGTTTTCTTGAATGGATCCATTAGTGGATCATTGAAAACGCGGACCTGATGAGCTGCATCCTGATGGACATAGCCAGTAGCAAAAATTGAGAACTCTGGGAAAAACTGTGCCAGTTCTTGCGCAGAAGCGATCGACATAGTCAAATTCCCACGGCTTATGGCTTCAAGCTCTGTTCCCTGAGCAAACAAAGTAGCATTATACCCAGGCTGATAATCTGCAAAGCCCGCAACCATAGGCGCAAACACTTTTGCCATAGCGGCCGATCTCATATCTGTCTCTGAGCCAGCTGTTGCCAACGTAAATGTCATTTGGTCTGCAGCAACTGTAGTCGCTGTCGTACCTGCAAGCATGCTTGCTGCAGCTATCGTACTCAAAACCGAACGGCGAGTTAATTTAGTAATCATTAATTAGTCCTCCCAATATACAAATGTGCCCTACTAGCACCTAATTACTCGTTATCATATTTTTTAAATTTTGCAATATTTAATATAAAATATATGATATTTTTTAAGTACACCAATCCGCTATCAACAACGAATCTCCTCTCAAGTCTCTACTTTTACAGATTGCTGAGTCAATGCTGATTTCTGAATTGCCTCAATAACTTGTAGAGTCCTAAAACCCTCACGGCCAGAAACTAATGGTTTTTCATTATTTTTTACCACATTCAGAAAATGTCTAAGTTGATTTTGAAGTGGATCGGCTGGCTCATAGGAAACTGAAGCTGAAGTTATTGGTTTCCACCAATCGCGTTTCTCTTTATGCGTCCAGACTGTTAAATCTGGAATAGAAAGTGAACCGTGCGTTCCACCAATCACATAACAACTTTCGGAAGTTGATGGATAAATTGGATTTTCCTTTGAAGTCATTTCCCAACTCCAAGAGGCAACTATGGAGTCTGAAACGGTTATCGTGCCAATTGCTCCATTTTCAAATTTCAAAAGTGCTGCCGCCAGATCCTCATTTTCAAATCCACGAATAGACGGTGAGCATTGTGCTTGTACACTTTCTACTTGACCACACAAATGCCTAATAAGATCTATATCATGAACAAGATTTACAGAAATTGGACCAGCCCCTTTTTGTTTTCTCCAGGGAGCTATTTCAAAGTAGTCATCAGACTTATAAAACCAACAATTAGCATGAATTGCTCTTATTTGGCCAATCTCACCAGAAAGAATGATTTCACGGGCCTTCTGAATTATTGGATTGTGCCGTCTGTGGTGACCGACAAGTACTGGAATTTCAAAGTGCTCAGATGCCTCAACTAGCGCACGGGCTTCTTCGGAGGAAGTCGCTATTGGCTTTTCGAGCATTATTGGACACTTTTTATTTAGGCAATACATAGCATGCTCTGCATGCATCGGCGTTGGCGTGGCCAATATAACACCGTCTGGTAATTCCTTTAGGAACATATCTTCTAAAGAAGGATATATCGGTAAATTGTTTTTGTTTGAATAATTTACCGCGTCTTCGCTTGGATCAACAATTGCAATAAGATCAATGTCATCTTCTTTGACTATTGCATCAGCATGACGCTTACCTACAAGTCCCAGGCCTGCAATAACCAATTTTATAGTGTCACTCATTTGCTTATTATCTTTAGCTCTGAGATCACATTTTGCTATTGCGCAAAATCCAAATCTCCGAACAAAACTCCCAAAACTCCCAGACTCATTGGTAAGCAAAAAAATTGAGGATTGCAATATTATATGGTATTTTTGGTTTATACATATATTTATAAAACTTGAAAAAAAATTTCTCTCTGCCTAATCATAAGAGAAAAAAAAAATTATATGGTATATTTGGTAATGGAAAAACAATTAAGCACAGTTGGCTCGTCTACTTATGAGAAAATAAAACACGATATTATTTTTGGCGAACTTGCTCCTGGATCAAAGCTAAAGCTCGAAGTCATAAAAACTAAATACGAAGCCAGTGTTTCAACGCTAAGAGAGACATTAAACAGACTCGCAAGCGAAGGATTTGTCCTGGCGGAAGAGCAAAGAGGCTTTTTTGTAACAAAGGTATCTAGGGAGGATTTAACGGAAGTTGCTAAACTTAGAGTACTCTTAGAATGTCATGCACTTAAAACCTCTGTGGAAAATGGAGATGCTGATTGGGAAGGTAACTTGGTTGCAGCTCACCATAAATTACAGTTGATGGAGAAAAAAATGATTTCCGGAGACAGCTCGGAAAAGGAGACTTGGAAGCGCTATGATTGGGAATTTCATTTAGCTGTTATACAGGCTTGTAATTCAAGAAACCTACTGGAATTACACTCTACTCTTTACGATAAGTATCTCAGATATCAAATGTTGGTTCTTACTTTCCGGGGAGATGAAGCCGCACAGGAACATCACAAAATTTTTCAAGCCGCTTTAGATAGAAATGCATCTGGTGCTGCAGATATATTGGAAGAACACATATTAAATGGTTTGGAGCATACTTTGGCGGCAATGTAACTACTGCTTATCCGATAGATTTAGGAACCAAGATAAACAAAAACAAAAACAAAGGCCGCTAAGGCAAGCAAAACATATACTGCGATTTCGCCGCTTATCCTAGCATCGGACTTTTTCTTATTTCTATCTTCCTTCATTTTTGAAATGATAGCGTTTTAAGTCACCATTTCCAGAAGATTAAAAAATGGCCCTAGTCTCTTTCTAACTGTTCAATGCGATCAATGAGATAATCTAGTTTTTCATGATAGCCCTCATCATACTCTTCATGATGACCAAGACTAGCAAACATTTCCACAATTATAATAAGAGTTAATATCACTACACATACCGTTATAATGGTAACCATCACTTTTAAATATGTATCCATTTAAATAGGCTCCCGCCTTTTAAGATCAGTATTAAGAGGATTTTCCTTCTATAATTCTTGGACCTTCTAACAAACTCATTTTACAACCTTTTGCCATCTCACGAATTTCATCTTTCATTAAACCCATTATTTTATTTGCCGTTTCTTCGTCTGAAAATTTGGAAACAGTAAAAATTTCGGTTGGAGACTTTTCAAAAACTTCACCCGAAACTTGTCCTGCGGCTAGGTTTCTGGGCATCATAGTTGACTCAATATAAGAAGTAATCATCTTTAACTGAATCTCACTGACTGCCTTTACATGAACTACGCGGCAATACAAAACTTGATCTCATCCAATTTAAGTTGTTCGTTATTTACCAAATTCTTCCAGAAGTTTACAATATCCAATTTGACTTTTCTTAAAGCTAGAAAGTCTAAAAAATTCATTTGGCGCATGTATTTTTTCGTCATCTAAGCCAAAAGCAAACATGGTTGCATGAATACCCAACTCTGACAATAAGGTAGACATCACTGGAATAGATCCTCCAACTCGGGTCTCCAATGGCTCCTTTCCGTATAAATCGTGCAAAACTCGGCCAGCTATTTGACTGGAGTTATGGCCTCTTGGGACCAGAAATGGATCAGCATCACCAGCAAGTTTTTTAACCTCAGCTTTGACTCCCGGTAGTCGGTTATTTTCAACATGCTTTTTTATTAAATCAAATATTCTTTCAGGCTTCTGGTTAGCAACAAGCCTACACGTGATTTTTGCGTGAGCTTGAGAAGGCAATACTGTTTTAGAGCCTCCACCTTGATATCCGCCCCATATCCCATTCAGCTCTAAAGTTGGACGTGCCCAAAGTCTTTCTTGAACAGTATAACCCTTCTCCCCAAAAGTTTCCGGAACACCTAATTGTTCTGCATAGTCCTTTTCATCAAAGGGAAGCTTAGCAAACATTTCCTTTTCTTCATCCGATAATTCGATAACATCATCATAAAACCCATCTATTGTTATTCTACCATCGAGATCTTTCATTGATGCTATTAAATGTGACAATGCGTGTATTGGGTTGGCTATACCACCGCCATGAGTTCCTGAATGTTGATCGCCACTCGCTCCAGTTACCGTAATCTCACACCCGACTAACCCTCGTAAGGCATAAACCAAACTCGGCTGATCCTCAGACCACTGTCCGCCATCAGATGAAAATATCATATCTGCTTTCAATAGTTCTATATTGTCTTTTATAAATGGACCAATCGTGGGCGAGCCAATTTCTTCCTGTCCTTCATAAAAAAATTTAACATTTACAGGCAGCTTTCCATCACTAGAGAGCAGGGCTTCAATTGCCAAAATAGGTGCTAACATATTTCCTTTATCATCTGACGCACCACGACCATAAATTTTCCCATCCTCAACAAGTGGTTCAAAAGGTGGACTATCCCAAAGCTCATATGGATCCGCTGGCTGAACATCGAAATGTCCATAGATTAGTATAGTTGGTTTACTTTCCCCAGCATGTAACCAGTCGCCATAAACAACAGGGTGGGTTTGTGTTTTCATTAACCGAGCATTGGAAATGCCAATTGACTGCAACTTGGATTCGACCCACTCACCTGCTTTAACAACATCCTCAAAATGTTCATCTGCAGCTGATACTGATGGAATCGATATGAATGATCTCAACTCCTCCACAAAACGGTCTTGATTTTTTTCAAGATAGGAATCCCACGCCATAACTTACCCCCGAACGATATTTACATATTGCCAGTGCCTAGATTGAACTCAAATTCTTAAACTAAGCAAGTACAAAAGGAAAAGCATTGAAGGCTTATTAACTTTTAACAATACTGTGCTTGATGTACTAATACACTGGAATAGTTGCGATTTTGGAAAATAGTGAGCATGGATATTTTGTTAAAAAACTTGAAAGTAATTATCTCTGCCGGTGGCTCGGGTATTGGAAAAGCGATCTTGGAAAGCTTCCATACACAGGGGGCAAAAATTGCAACCTGTGATATTAACCCACACTTGGTTAAAACTTTAAAAGACGATTATCCTGATATTTACGCAGAAGTTGTAGACGTTTCAGATGAGCATGCAGTTCAGTCATTCTGTTCGAATGCGTTGGAGAAATTAGGAGGCCTTGACTGTCTAATCAACAATGTAGGAATAGCTGGACCGACCAGTAAAATTGAAGAAATTGACACTGCAGACTGGGCAGAATGCTTAAATATCTGCTTAACTAGTCAATTTTTATTAATAAAAAATTGTGTCCCAAAACTTCGGCTCAGCGAAAACGCATCAATAATAAACCTATCCTCTGCTGCAGGTAAGATGGGCTTTGCCCTTCGTTCACCTTACGCTGCGGCCAAATGGGGAGTTATTGGTTTAACAAAGTCACTTGCCATTGAATTAGGTGAGGCCAACATAAGGGTTAACGCTATCTTGCCCGGTTTAGTTAAAGGTGAAAGACAGAAAAATGTTTTGATGGCAAAAGCACAACGCTTAGGGAAAAGCTTTGCTGATATAGAAAAAGAAGCCTTTTCATTTACATCGATAAAATCGTACGTCACTGCTGAAGACATTGCTAATCAGATCATGTTTTTGGCTTCACCAATGGGCGCTCGCATTTCTGGTCAATCAATTTCTATCGATGGTGATACAAAGATGCTGACCTAAGCCAAAAATCTTAATTCTCTTTTTTTCCAATAGCTTTCAAGTTTTCAAACTTCTGTCCAGTTATAGATTCAAATTCCGTTTCATCCCAGAAACCAATTAATATACCTGACTTAGTCGCTTTTTTTTGCGAGTCTAACAATTCCTCAGTTGCAGTAATTCTGGAATGATGACGCATTGCCCAAGACTCAAGCGCCATCTCCAGACGAGACCTTGCTTCTCGATGCATCTTTTTTGTTGAACCAGCGATGTTTATAAGTTCGCCTGGATCTGAATATAAATCAAACAGAATAGGTTCAAATCCTTCACATCTTATATATTTCCACCGACCATCAAATATCATTTTAGTGTGCGCTAAATCTTGTGGCTGATCAAGCTCCTTTGCCATTTCAGACCAATGGTAATCATGTTCACTGATAACATAATTTCGGGAAAAGCCCGCCGTCCCAGTCAAAATGGGAGTTAAATCACGGCCCTCAATTATATGCGGCTTGGGTTCACATCCAAAAAAATTTAAAATGGTTGGGGCTAAATCAATCATTTCCACAAGTTCAGTTTTTACAGTACCCCTAGATTTATCTGAAACTTTTCGTGGATCATGTATAATTAAAGGAACCTTTACAGCCATTTCATGATAAAAATCCTTATCTCCCATCCAGTGATCACCAAGATAATCGCCGTGATCAGATGAAAAAATAATAATCGTATTTTCACTTAAATTGGACTTTTCCATCCACTGAAATAATCTACCTAAGTTGTCATCTAACTGCTTTATTAAGCCCATATAAGCCGGTATCACATGCTCTCGCACTTCATCTCTAGAAAAACATTTTGAAACCCTTGCATTTTGATAAGCACGAAGTAACGGATGATTGGTCTGCTTTTCTTTATCGGAACGAATTGGGTTATTGATATCCTCTTCTGAATACATTTCATGATAGGGAGAAGGAACAATATATGGCCAATGCGGTTTTATGTAGGATAAATGG
>LULK01000038.1_pt1 | contig 51944 bp, 52 predicted proteins | sample 728181 | NCBI WGS metagenome assembly LULK01 (sample SAMN03860291, study PRJNA289734) | marine metagenome | biome: seawater column; feature: ocean; material: water; isolation source: Red Sea water column Station 169 - depth 10m | place: Saudi Arabia: Red Sea | collected 2011-10-15 | depth 10 m | reverse complement strand
GGGCTATAAGGCCGAGAAAGGCTCTCGTTTAAAAGCAGTTTTGGAGGACCATACTGATCCTAAAACTCAAATTAACCAGATAACTTTAGAGGAAGCTGCGGATGACCCTGATGTTAACCTCAAAGAAGTTATAATTAATGAATCCAAAGATGACACTGCTTTAGATATGCATGAGGAATTTTATACATTTTTTTGGGTCCCAAAAAAGAAGAATAAGGGTAAAAACTTTTCCAAGAAAAATGATAAATTAAAAAAGCAGAAAATTAAGCTTTCACCTGCCGTTAGTGCCAAAAGTTCTGGGCGCGTAAATAAAAATAATAAGAGGCAAGAAAAACAAATCGACCCAGACAATCCTTTCGCTCAGGCGTTGATGGGTTTTAAACAAGAAAATTAATCTTTTGGATGATAAACAGAAAAAAGTCCGAATTGATAAATGGCTTTGGTGGGCGAGGTTTTTCAAAACAAGAAGTCTTTCGACCAAGATAATTACTAAAGGAGCTGTGCGGGTAAATTCACGTCGCATTGCCAAACCATCAATTGAGATAAAAGTAAATGATGTCTTAACATTCACATCTGGAAAATCTGTACGCGTGATAAAAGTTTTGTCTTTGGGCAAAAGGAGAGTAAATTATGAGGAGGCGCGGAAGATGTATGAAAATATTGAAGACCCAGACTAATTGAGGCAATGAAAATAAAATTATTTACAATCAAATTTAAAGATATACAAAGTGTTTGTCTTAATTTAACGAGTATGAGTGATAAAGTACTAAATTGATTTGGTTTTTTTGACATCAGGCGGCCAGGGTAAAAGTGACATATATCGTAAATGATAATTGCATAGGATGTAAATACACAGATTGTGTAGAGGTCTGTCCTGTGGATTGTTTTTATGAAGGTGAGAACATGTTGGTCATTCATCCTGATGAATGTATTGACTGTGGTGTGTGCGAGCCTGAGTGTCCTGCAGATGCCATCCGGCCTGACACAGAGCCTGATATGGAAAAATGGGTGGAATTTAATAGAAAATACTCAGAACTATGGCCTGTCATAATCACCCAGAAAGATCCTTTGCCTTTCTCTGTTGTGAAGGGATAAACTACGCAAGAGACCCAGAAACTTATCAACCGAGATTACAATAAACTAAATAGTCAAGATCAATGGTTTAACCGTCGGCTAAAGTATGAGTATTGAAGGAAAATTGATGGCAAGTTCAAATAATTCAGATTTTCGTCCAAATGAATTCGTAGTGTACCCTGCGCATGGGGTAGGGCAGATAGTATCCATTGAGGAACAAGAAATAGCTGGCATTAAGCTCGAATTATTCGTCGTTTCCTTTGAAAAAGATAAGATGACCTTAAGAGTGCCAACTCATAAAGCATCAGAAATTGGAATGAGATCTTTAAGCTCACCAGAAGTAATTGAGAAGGCCATGACCACTCTCAAGGGCAAGGCTAGGGTAAAGAGAGCGATGTGGTCGCGTCGAGCACAAGAGTACGAGCAAAAAATAAATTCTGGAGATCTGATTGCGATTGCTGAAGTGGTAAGGGATTTACATCGAAATGATGACCAGCGAGAACAAAGTTACTCTGAAAGACAGTTGTATGAAGCCGCGTTAGAACGTTTAACAAGAGAAGTCGCTGCGGTTGATGATGGGGATGAAGTATCTGCAGCAAAAAAAGTCGACGACGTGCTTGTTTCAAGAGCTGCATAAAATACTAGGATATTTATGTAATTGTGATAGTGTAATCTGGCACTTTAGGGTCAATATGACAGAACATGAGCTCTAGCCCTGTGGCACTTTAAGTGTGATGTTCTTACCGCTTTTGATGTACCGAAGTTCACTTTCTCCAATTGCAGCCACCTTACCTCCATCTATAGTGTCACCGACAGTCACCATTTGTCTTTTCCCATTTGATAGGCGCACAAGTGCCCGGCGCGATTTTGAGTTTCCATAAACACCAATTAGGTTAGTCCTTCGCAGATTAAGAACGTTTTGAATAGTTGCTTTTTTGGTTACTCTTGGACTTGAAGGTACATCTGGCACTATCCCCGCTATGTTGGCCTCATCGCCCTCATATTGTATAACACCAAGTGCCTGATCGATAAACATGCTAAGTCCGCTCGGGCGTTCTTTTGGCTTAACGCGTAAACCTTTGAAGTTAATTGATGACGTTGAGAGGCTTGCAAGGTTATACTTTGATAACTCGATATTATTTGGTCTTAATCGTGGTTTTTTTTCCGCAAGTTCTCGTTTCTTTGCGGCAATTAAAGCATCGGGTGTTTTGTCTGCAGGCCTAGGTTTTGGGCGTAGTTTTGAAAGGACCTGAATATTAACATCCTTTTCACCAATACTTAAATAATTTGGAATAGGCTTTACTGGTGGTACCACGTCTGGGTTACCAGAAAAAACCTGATGACCGGCAGGAGCCAAGGTTCCTACCTTTGTGGCAATTGCGAGGCCATTTTCATCTAATTTGAAACTAGAACCTATTGAAAGGGGAGATCGAATATCAAGAAGGGCTTTCAACTCTGAGACGGTATTGGCTTTGTCTAATGCGATTGCATCTAAACTTAAAACTGATGGGTCTATTGATGTTATATATACGTCGCCAAGCGGCACATTCGATGGGGGTTGAGCTTGCAGTGGAACTTTTGGCCAAATACCACTTTGCGTATATAGTGACGCAATTTCTATCTCATTTAAGCGGCTATATTTTGATTTTCCATTTCTTAGTTCGCTAAAGTCATTAAAATTTATATTCTGTGCGGCCTCTTTCGCTAATTTTGAATATGAATTTGGATCTGCCATTTCCGTGGTGGGTTCGCTCTGAGTAAAAAGAGGTCCCTCGTATCCTGTTTTGACCATTTTTTTCTGAGAAGATACTGTAACAGATGGGTCAGATAATGTTTGATTAATTGCAAAAATGCCAAATGGGAATTTTTCATTGGCGAAATTTAGGAAAACAATTGAACACAACATAGCAACACCAAGTCCCACCAACCAATTGTTGCCCAGTCTGTTAGTGTTCAGCCCGTTAATATCCTTTAAGATTTTTGCACTAAGCAACATATCATTAGACGGATGAACGAGATACTTAGATTTCTTTTTGTCCACCTAGGACCCCCCAACTTAGAGTTGAATTGTAAAGATAAATTAGATCTGCATCAACCCTTAAACTTTTCTTAAATAACGTCAAAATTTAGGAAAGTTTATCCATACTTTTAATAATTGAGAAATTATTCTCCAGGTAATAGTTACCTGAGAGATTTATCTAATGCTTGCTTAAGATCGCTGATCAAGTCATCCGCATCCTCGATACCAATCGAAATTCGTACAATTTCTGGTCCTGTACCTGCTGCTTTTTGTTGCTCAGTAGTAAGCTGTCGATGAGTTGTAGATGCTGGATGGATAACGAGTGATCTGCTGTCTCCCAAGTTGGCAACGTGACTGAAAATGTCTAGATTATCGACAAATTTTACACAAGAATCGAATCCACCTTTAAGGCTAATTGTGAAAAGTCCACCAGCTCCCTTTGGGCAAATTTTTTCTACCCTTTTATAATATGGTGAGGAAGATAGTCCCGCATATGTAACCTTTTCGATCGCCGGGTGAGACTCTAACCAGTTTGTCACTTTCACGGCGTTTTCAACATGCTTATTCATTCTAAGTGAGAGAGTTTCGATACCCAACAACGAGTAATGCGCGGCTTGAGGGTTCATTGTCATACCTAAGTCTCGCAGGCCGATTGCTATTCCATGAAAAGTAAATGCTAATTCACCAAAGATTTCTGCAAACTTCAACCCATGATATGCTGGTTCTGGCTCAGAAAGGGATGGAAATTTTCCAGACTTGGTCCAATCAAATTTTCCACTGTCAACAACACAACCCCCCGTAACAGTACCGTTTCCAGTCAAATATTTCGTGGTGGAGTGAACTACAATAGTCGCTCCGTGTTCTATTGGCCTACACAGATATGGAGTTGCTGAGGTATTATCAACTATCAATGGAATGCTGGCGGCGTCTGCGATTGAAGAAACCTTATCCAGATCAGTTATATATCCACCCGGATTGGCTATTGCTTCACAAAAAATTGCCTGAGTGTCTTCATCAATAGCGGATTTAATTGCTTTGAAATCGTCAAAATCTACAAATTTTGCGCTCCATCCAAAACGCTTTATCGTATTGCTAAACTGGGTTACTGTTCCACCGTAAAGACGCGTTGACGCTATTATATTTTTGCCAGGTTTCATTAATGGAAACAAAGCCATAATTTGCGCTGCATGACCTGAAGAACAGCAAACCGCACCTACACCACCCTCTAATATTGCAATTCGTTCTTGCAGAGCGGCAACTGTTGGATTTGTAAGTCGTGAGTAAATATAGCCAACTTCTTGCAAATTAAATAGCCTGGCCGCGTGTTCAGAGTCCTGGAATACAAAGGCCGTGGACTGATAAATTGGAGTTTGTCTTGATCCAGTTGCTGGATCTGGAGAACTGCCTGCATGAATTTGAAGTGTATCAAAACCGTAAGATGGGCCCTTTGCCATTTGTAATCTCCATAAATTAAAATTTGCTATCCAGAAGTTTTAGCAAAGCAATACAACTATAACCATAGGAAACATGATCTTATTTTTCCTGTCCATGTGAGAAAAATATACTGTCATTTATATTTTTATATAAATTTTTGACTTTGGTTGTCATTTATTCGTTGTATTAAAAGGCAACCAGAAAATATTTTTCGAACACTCTTAATTTATAATTTTATAAAAAAAATGGTGGGCGACCTTGGAATCGAACCAAGCGTGCGTCTCCGCGAGGGAGTTACAGTCCCCTGCCACACCTTGCGGCCTGTCGCCCACTAGCTATAAAACAACTATAGGGTGATTAGCGTTAGGAAAATCTGGCGTCAACAGGAAAATCCTGCAATAAAAATGAGACTTAAGCTCATGTAGTTAAGAATTGAATAAGGTAGTTCTTATGAAAAAGCCAAAATGGGTGGTCGAGAAAGAGCGCCTTCGAAAATCTGAAAAAAAAGAAAGCTTTTTTCTTTTTGGGCTTCATGCCGTGGAGGATGCATTATTTAATCCGAGGCGAAAAAAATTGCGTTTAATAGTTACAAAAAATGCCCGAGCCAGATTGGCGAAGGCAATTGAGCTTTCAGGAATTACACCTGAAGTGTTGGAACCCAGAGATTTAAACAACTTTATTGATAAGAATTCCATTCATCAAGGCGCACTGCTTGAGGTGAGACCTTTGGAATGGGGCAGTCTTATGGATGTCGTAATGCAATCTAAGTTAAAATTACCAAATCTTGTAATATTAGACCGTGTAACTGATCCTCATAATGTTGGTGCAATTTTGAGGTCTGCGGAAGTTTTTGGTGCTAGTGCTGTTGTGGGCACTAGGCATCATAGTGCGCCGGAAACGGGAGCTTTAGCCAAAGCTGCAAGTGGCGCTTTGGAACGCCAACCTTACATTCGAGTAAAGAACCTTTCGGATTCTATATTGGAATTAAAGAAAATAGGCTTTGTAGCACTGGGATTAGACGCCACAGGTTCGAGTGACATTTCTGATGCAGCAAAGCTGTACTCTGATAGACCCATTGCTCTAATTCTTGGTGCTGAAGGGCCCGGACTTAGATCGCGAACGAAGGAAGTAGCAGACGCTTTGATTAAAATTGAGCCATTATCATCATTTGGCTCACTCAATGTGTCTAATGCCGCGGCCGTTGGTTTATATTCTATTACAGCAGTATGAAAACTTGTTATTATCAAGATCAGTAATGATTTAAGTTATCTTTGTATTAAGAATCCGTTAATCCTCTCTGGTAAAGTTAATTTAAAATGAGTATCTCATGGAATTAATATTTACAGGAGAAGTTGTCTTTGAGTTTTGATAAGCCAGGTAAGGTAGAAAAAAGTTATAGTGATATCATTTCGTCAATTTCTGACATAATTGACGATGCGAGAAATGGGCGTATGTTCATTCTTGTTGACCATGAGGATCGTGAAAATGAAGGGGATTTGGTAATACCTGCGCAAATGGCAACCCCTGATGCGATCAATTTTATGGCAACGCACGGTCGCGGTTTAATTTGCCTTGCACTTACCTCCGGTCGTATCTCCCAATTAGGTTTAAGCTTGATGAGCACTCACAATTCATCGAGACATGAAACTGCATTTACAATTTCTATTGAGGCACGTGAGGGCGTGACTACTGGAATTTCTGCGCATGACCGGGCGCTTACAGTTTCCACCGCGATAGATTCTAATAAAAATCAAGCTGACATCTCTACGCCTGGACATGTTTTCCCTTTAAAAGCAAAAGATGGTGGTGTCCTAGTCAGGGCCGGACATACGGAAGCGGCTGTTGATATTAGTCGTCTTGCAGGCCTAAATCCATCTGGCGTAATCTGTGAAATTATGAATGAAGATGGCTCAATGGCCCGATTGCCTGAGTTAGTAGCTTTTGCTCGGAAACATAAACTTAAGATAGGCACAATTTCCGATTTAATATCATATCGTAGAAGGCATGATAACTTAGTTAAAGAGGAAAAAGCAGGAAAAGTTAAGTCGGAGTTTGGTGATGAATGGGACATGTCAATTTACGAAGACGAAACCCACGGCGACCAGCATATAGTCCTAACAAAAGGTGACATCAAAAGTGGTGATCCAGTGCTAGTCAGAATGCACGCCCTGGATCCAATGTTAGATATTTTAGGAGTTGGCCCGTTTGGCCGCGCCAATGAATTGAGAGAAGCTATGAAAATAGTTGCGGAGGAGGGCAGAGGAGTTGTCGTTTTGCTGAGAGATACAGATATGAAGCTTTCTTCTACTGAAGCGGCATCGCCCAAAACGCTAAGACAATATGGCTTAGGGGCACAGATTTTGTCTGCTTTGGGTTTATCCCGTCTCATTTTGCTTACTAATTCTCCAAAGCCAAAAATTGTAGGGCTAGAGGCCTATGGGTTAGAAATTACCGGTACAAAGAAAATATCGGAGTTGAAATAATGGTAAAATCTGAACCAACCAGCGATATAAAGCGTCCAAAGTTTATTAAGCCCGTTAAGGTTCTGGTAGTTGTGGCTCCATATTATAAAGAAATAGCAGATGATTTGGTTGCTGGGGCAACGGCAGAAATAAGTGCGTCTGGTGCTGAGTTTGAAATAGTTAACGTACCGGGAGCGCTCGAAGTGCCAACTGCAATTGGAATGGCTAGTCGTCTGTGTGACTTTGACGCGTATGTGGCGCTTGGTTGCGTTATAAGAGGAGAAACAAGTCATTATGAAACAGTGTGCAATGACAGCTCGAAAGGCTTGCTTATGCTTGGTCTGCAAGGATTAAGTATTGGTAATGGCATATTAACTGTTGAGAATATTAATCAGGCCAAAGAAAGATCTGATCCTAAAAAACTAAATAAGGGTGCAGGTGCAGCCCTAGCAGCGCTGAGTTTACTTTCTTTAAGTCTTTCTTGGCAGGAAATGAGCAAAGATATAGGCTTTAAATCTTCTGGTAGCACATGAAGTTAGCTTACTTGTAATGGTTGTATCTAGTAAAATTTCGGGAAACCAAAGCAGAAAAATGAAGTCGATGAGCCGGCTTTATGCAGTACAAGCTCTTTTTCAAATGGAGCATTCTTCAGTATCGGTAGACAAGGTCTGCGAGGAATTTTTAAAGTTTCGTTTTGGCGATTATGATCAGGATCTAAGATTTATTGAAGGAAATCAGGAGCTTTTTAAAAATTTAGTTTCAAATGCAGTCAAATTCCAAGCGGCTATTGATCAAATGACCGATAGGGCTCTGGTCGAAAAGTGGCCGATTGATAGAATTGATCCAACTTTGAGAGCTTTGTTTCGAGTAGCAGGGGCTGAAATGAAGGGCTTGGATACACCGTCAAAAGTAATTATTTCTGAATATTTAACTATATCGGAGGCTTTTTATCCAGATGGTAAGGAAACAAAATTTGTAAATGCAATTCTAGATTTCATGGCGCGGGATACAAATCCACATGATTTTTAAGCTAATTTAAATAATATTATATTTTTCAGAATACTAAAAGTTATAGCTACGGCAGTGGGCCCCGTAGCAACCGTCGGGTTATCTCATTCCCGAGGACCTGTTTTTACAGGTGGGCGCCAGGTAAATGAACCAAGATTCATACAGAGCCAGCTCCCTCGGAATTGCTTAAGGCCACCGGAATGCAACCTGAGACGAGTTAAACAGTAACCCACCAGCGATTAGGTAATCCGTCAAATAATATTTTGCAAGTGGCATTTTAAATAAGCAAAATATAGTGTAGGGCGGCAGCCTAATTGTTTTACAAAATAAGAGATAATGGCGGATTTTAATTCATCAGGTCAAAGAATTGCGCGGGGGGTTGCTAGACATTTGGCAAGGTTGAATTTTGCTTCTTTAGAAGAGTTTGTTCCAACTCGTGGATTGCGCGTGGATTTAATGGCGATTGGACCAAAAAGTGAAATTTGGATTATCGAGTGCAAGTCAGGACGTGCTGACTTTATGTCTGATAAGAAATGGCAAGGGTATTTAGATTACTGTGATAGTTTCTTCTGGGCTGTAGATATGCAGTTTCCAACCAATATACTCCCGGATGAAGGTGGTTTGATTATAGCTGATGCGTTTGACGCTGAGATACTGCGAATTCCTGAAGAGAGACCACTTAGTGCTGCGCGAAGGAAGAAAATAATTCACAAGTTTGGGCGGGATGCAGCGTTACGTCTGAGATCCATCCGTGATCCAGATTTCCCATATGGCTATTAAGTTAACTCCTACTTGTATCTTCAAGTTCAGCAGCAACTTTGGCTGCAGATAAAATTTCGTCAGCGATTTCTTTCGCTTCTTCAGGCTCAAAGTCCATCGGTATTTCGATGGAGTTATTGGACACATAAAGGCGTACCATTCCTTTTTCCGTTGGCCCAATTTGTAGACTAGCTTCAACATTGGATTCTGTATCAATCCCCATGAGTATTTCCTTTTGCGATCGTTTTAAAATTCATACAATTGTTACTTTCAAAATAAGCTCTAAGCAAACACAATGATCGTAACTTTTGTCGCAAAGAAATATATTTAAATTACTTGCAATTAAAGTTTTTGAGCGATAATCCCAGAGTAGTGCCGCCTTAGCTCAGTTGGTTAGAGCGCTGGATTGTGGATCCAGAGGTCCCCCGTTCAAGCCGGGGAGGCGGTACCATCAGAACGTGATTTTTAGGTCTGTGTTACATCAAAAAATTGATGAAATAAGTAAAAAGTGTAATGTACTTTTTATTTTCTCCCTAAAAGCATTTTCCCCAAAACATTATTTCTTAAGAATACTTGTTGATAAAAAGTACTTGTAAGGTGCAAAGCAACTAAAAGTAAAAAAGCTGATTTAAGCATAACATGCAAGTTGGCAAAAGCTTCGATGCCTCTGAACCATCCAATTGCTCCGGTGATTGGAAGTGCAAGCATCAAAAAATACAGAGTGTAATGATTTAAGTGCTTAATGATGTTGCCTACATCATTGGTATTATTATCTTCACGGTGTTTAGAGTTATCTAAGCGCTGAATAAAACGCGCGCATGCCAAGCAAAAAATAATAAATCCCGTTAAGATATGAAGCGAAATCCAAGGACTTTCCACGACTGTAGACCCGTTAAATCTTGCTTCCAATGCTTTCGAAATTTTGTCATAGAATAAAAATTGTGGTACGATCAGCAAAACCACAAGCCAATGCAGTATTATTTGGCTCTTTGAATATTTTCCATGCATTTTTTTAATCCTTAAATTTATCCTTCCATTTTAAGGGCTGATATGAACGCCTCTTGTGGAATATCTACCTTACCAAATTGACGCATTTTTTTCTTGCCAGCCTTCTGTTTGTCCAAAAGCTTCCTCTTTCTGGTGGCATCACCGCCATAACATTTTGCTGTTACATCTTTTCTCAGAGCTGCGAGGGTCTCGCGCGCAATTACTTTACCCCCTATAGCTGCCTGAATAGGTATTTTAAACATATGGCGAGGTATAAGATCTTTTAGTTTTTCACACATAGCGCGGCCTCTAACCTCTGACCGGTCCCTGTGTACCATTACTGATAATGCATCTACTGGTTCTTCATTTACCAAAATCTGCATCTTGACCAAATTATCTGTTCGATATCCGGTCATTTGATAATCAAATGACGCATATCCTTTAGTAACTGATTTCAACCGATCGTAGAAATCAAACACCACTTCATTCAACGGCAAGTCATATACAACCATTGCACGAGAACCGGCATAGGTTAAATCTTCTTGAATCCCTCTACGATCCTGGCAAAGTTTAAGCACGTCTCCCAAATAATCATCTGGTACCAATATTGTTGCTTTTATCCTTGGTTCTTCTAAATGATCCACTTTTGACAAATCAGGCATATCGGCAGGGTTGTGCAGCTCAATTATTTCCCCATCACGAGAATAGACATGGTAAATTACGCTTGGAGCAGTAGTAATCAAGTCTATATCGTACTCTCGCTCAATACGGTCTCTTATTACTTCCAGGTGTAGTAGTCCTAGAAATCCACAACGAAACCCAAAGCCTAATGCAGCGGATGTTTCCATTTCAGAACTGAATGATGCATCGTTTAGCGCTAGTTTTTCGATAGCGTCCCGCAAATCTTCAAACTGAGAACTGTCAACAGGAAATAAACCACAAAATACAACTGGCTGACTTGGTTCAAATCCAGGTAACGCAGTATCTGTTCCCCGTTTGTCATGTGTGATTGTGTCTCCGACTCTAGTATCGCGAACCTGTTTAATTGATGCAGTAATAAATCCTATTTCGCCGGGGTAAAGATAATCAACATTTTCCATTTGTGGTTTAAATACACCAATTCTGTCGATAGAGTGGAGGGTTCCGTTAGACATCATTTTTATGCGATCACCCTTTTGCATCTTACCGTCCATTATTCGCACTAAGACTACTACTCCTAAGTAAGCATCGTACCAGCTATCGACCAGCATTGCCTTAAGTGGTGCGTCTGCATCTCCGGTTGGTGCCGGCAACTTATTTACGATGGCTTCTAATGTTTCATCAATACCGATACCTGTTTTCGCACTAACTTCGATCGCTTCGCTAGCATCTAAACCGATAACATCCTCAATTTGCTCAGCTACCCTTTCGCAATCGGAGGCGGGTAAATCAATTTTATTCAAAACAGGTACTATTTCATGATCGGCGTCGATTGCTTGATAAACGTTTGCCAGTGTTTGTGCCTCTACCCCTTGCGTACTATCCACTACCAAAAGCGAACCCTCAACAGCTCTCATTGACCTGCTTACTTCGTAGGCAAAATCTACGTGTCCTGGAGTATCTATCAGGTTTAGAACATATTTTTCACCATCTTTGGCAATATAATCAATTCGAACTGTATTGGCTTTAATTGTAATCCCACGTTCGCGTTCAATATCCATGCTATCGAGAAGCTGCTCTTTCATATCCCGATCCGACACAGTTGAAGTCGTTTGAATTAAACGATCAGCCAAAGTAGATTTGCCGTGATCAATATGAGCTACTATCGAAAAATTTCGTATATTTGCGAGGTTTGTCATATTTCCGATATGAGTTTAAAATAGGGTTTGGTCAAGCTTCTTTTTTATAAATTTTTGATCAATATTGCGCTAAATTAAAAAATAAAGTTAATGCTAAAAATCACTTAAAAAAGTTCTAACAGCAGCTTCAAATTCACGTGGTTTTTCTGCATGAAGCCAGTGTCCAGCATTTGGTATTTTGGCGAATTTTGCTTTAGGAAATAGTTTTTTTATCGTCGGCCGATGCGTAATTTGTAGATAGTTACTTAATGCTCCGGATAAAAAAAGTGAAACTTTTTCGAATTTTCCTGACAGCTGAGGAAAAGAAATTATTTTTTCCATTTCGCTCTCGAGCACATCTAAATTAAGCTTCCATCTTTTATTTTTTAAATCAATTGACTGAGCGAAAAAGCTCCGCAACTCTGGTTCCGGAACACTTTCTGCTAACTGAATTATGGCATCTGCTCTGGTAGCTAACTTATCTAACTGAACATTTTTCATTGCTCTAATATACTGAGTGTTGTCATGAAAATAGCTAACGGGTGCTATGTCCGCGATGACGAGTTTTTCTACTAGACTTGGTTTTAACATTGAGAGTACCATTGCTGCTTTGCCACCCATTGAATGCCCTAAAACAGCCATCGAGCCAAAGTGTTCAAGAAATTCTTGGAGATCTCCGGCCATGTCAAAGTAACTTTGGGTTTCGCACCATTGACTGTCACCATGGTTACGTTGGTCGATTGCAAAGATTTCTCTTTCATCTGACAGTCTTTTCGAAATTACACCCCAATTACGTGCTGAGCCATATAATCCGTGCACAATCAAAAGTGGGGTTTTATTAGATTTGGTTGATGGGTAGTGTATATAATTAAGCATTATATTCCGTAGTCACCTATTTAAATTTAAAGGTAAAATAATTCAGTGTGTGGTAGGTTTGTATTAGAAACACCATTAAAAGCAACTGCTGAAATTTTTAACGCCCAAATGACAGAAAGTTTGGTCACAGTACCCAATTTTAACATATGCCCAGCTGAAAACATTAGTGTGCTAGTCAGCAATTTGGGTAAGAGAAAATTAGGACAGATGCGATGGGGTTTTGTGCCACATTGGTACAAATCGGTTTCAGATGGGCCATTACTATTTAATGCTCGGGCCGAAACGCTTGCTGAAAAACCTGCGTATAGAGACGCTTGCATTAAAAGGAGATGTTTAATCCCAGCGGATGGCTTCTATGAGTGGAAAAAACAAGTGGGCTCAAAGAGTAAACCTTTTTATGTTAGGAGATTAGATAGGCAGCAAATGAGCTTTGCTGGAATTTGGCAATTTTCGGTCGATCGTGAAGATAGGACCCCGACCTGTACGATCATAACTGTGCCCGCCTCGAAGCAAATATCAGGGATCCATAATCGCATGCCACTTTTAATAGATTCTAGTGATTGGGCTGTTTGGCTTGGAGAGTGGCAGGGAGTCAAAGCGGCTAAACTTATGAAAACCCCTTCACACATCGAACTGGAAGTGATCAATGTAAATAATGAAATAAAATCAACAAATGCGCCAGTATGATCACCACGTCAGTGAAAATAGAATTTACAATTGTTATACGCTTGACGCTAAATTTTGACCGTATTAAGTAACAAGGACTATGCGGGTATGGTGAAATGGTATCATAAGAGCCTTCCAAGCTTAAGGTGCGGGTTCGATTCCCGCTACCCGCTCCACTGTTTTTCTATTGAAATCAATATTTAAACTGTTTGGAGTCTTTCAGTGCCTGAGTCAGTGCCTAATGTTAACGACGGGTAGTGGTTTTTTTGCTGCAATTTTAACAGTCGACTGCACCAAATTCTCCCAAGGCACGGTCTCTGTTATGAAAAGAGTTTATATTGTAAAAATAAGAGGTAAGATCCCGGCTAATCCAATTAACGAAATAGGTATTTCAGTAACAAATCCGTTTTGTATGCAACACATTTCAGCACTCAGCTGCAACTACTTCCAAACCAATTTTTGCGGTAATAACATAGTTAAAATATTGTAAAGTAATTAGATATACGAAAAATGCTTTATTGAAACTGTAAGACAGTGCGGCCAACTATAATTTAATCAAGTATTAAACCGCACTGTGTTAAACTGTATAAAAAGTTCACATCAGTCTCATCTAGTTTCAGCCCAATGCTCACTTGTTGCGCACAAGCTGGACCTTTTGTGAGATGGATCGTTTTTTAATTTTTCTGTTACCCTTGCGGATATGTAGGCAAGCACACTTACGGCTCCAAGTGTACCGAATGCCAATATAGTCATGAGTTCACCCATGCTGTCCTCCTGTAAAATCATTTGCAGGTACGTGCTTCGCAATCTCAAATAATCAATTAAAATATTTATTTTTATTCAGATATTTTAAATAATCATTTTTTTTCATACACTTAAATATATGTGACATGCTGTCACATAATTAACGAAAGAGAACTGCGGCAAGTAGAAAATACAACATAAGCCCTTTCCAACCAAAGCTTGAAGCTAACAATGCTGCAGCAAAAATGATTAATACAGTAATGGCTATCTCTGCGTTAGTACGATGCTTTTTCTGTTTTTCTAATCGCGCCACTTCGGTTCGCAAATCCCGTCTCAGTAGTTTGCAATACACATAGGCGGTAATTAAAGATAACGTTTTTTGCAGATTATGGACATTTAGACTTGCTATATTCATACGAGCAACTCTTACTTTAGAAATAGTTGTATACTAAAATGCAAAACAAGCTTGGTGTAAATATAAATTATTCTGACTTTTGTCACTGGGGGTGCCTAACCAGTGCCTACCGTAGCGTATATCATAGTGTCTGATAGTACCAAAAAGTCATATTATTAAGCACTACTTATACAATACGAAACAGAAAATGCGGTTTCGATTCCCGCTACCTGCTCCACCTTTATTCAAATAAAAACATTTACTTAGATCTTGCGAGGGTGCTCTGCATCACAAATGAATCACAACAAAACAAAATGGGTAGCGGTTTTTTACTTACAATTTCTAAGTGTAATATGGTGTGTCTTTGACGTTAAACGTTAAACGTTCAACTTTTTGCGTTTGTGTTCGGTTTGGCTCGATAAAGCTTAAAACATTTAATCATGCCCCATACTATTTAGAGCTAAATCACTTCAGATTGCGATATTTTACCACATCTTAACTTGGTTTTGATCCAGGAATTTAATTCGGTCGTAAAGATTTTAGTAAAAAAAGAGGTTATTTATGGCAAAATTTTATGCAGTATGTTTATCTATTTTTGTTCTCGTGCAGCCGGTTTTCGGCGCTATGACGGGTGGAGGCGGTAGTAGTTCCTCAAGCAGCTCTAGTTCTTCAAGCAGCTCTGGTGTTTCAGACGGAGCTGGTTCATCCTCTAGCGCCAACGTATCGAATTCTTCGAATTCATATTCAAGTTCTGGGTATGGAAATTATGGATCAAAAAAAGACAAAAAGAAAAATGTATTTGACCCATTTGAAAGAATATACGGTCTTATCCGCTTGGAGAAGTTTGCTGAAGCTCATGAGGCTCTGAAGTTCATCAGCGTTCCAACACCGTCTAAACAGGCTGATAAGTATAATTTATTAGGTTTTACAGCTAGAAAAAGCGGTAATTTGAAAACTGCTGGAGAGTATTACGAAAGAGCTTTGGAAATAAATCCAAAGCATATACAGGCATTAGAATATCAAGGTGAACTGTATCTTCAGCTAGGGGACATTGACCGGGCAAAAAAGAATCTTGATAAAATAAACGAAATTTGTTGGTTGATATGCAAGGAAAAGAAAATGTTGAAGAATGCGATTGATTTGGCTCTGAATTAATTGTCACTCGTTCTTTTTTAATGTCATTTGAAGAGTTGGTTCCATGGCTTAGAGCTCTTCACCCATGTTGTTTGATGATATGCGGGAGAGTTCTTAGGTTGGTTTAGTGATGCACATCATAATTGCATCACACCCACAGAGTGTTGCAAAGTGTTAGAGAGTACTAAAAGTCATATTGTTGTGTACCATTTATAGAATGCTGAACAGAATATCCGGTTTCTACTCTCGCTGCCCGTTTCAAAAACCATCGGACTTCGGCATTAAATTCGAAAAAAATCGTTAAAGACGAATTTTTGTATTTAGTAGAAAGTGTGACGGACTGTCACTATCCTTCAGATTATATTGACAGCAAACGGTGACTCATGTTTCGCTAGTCCATGTTCGTACGAACTGGGGCGAGTCCGATGGTTGTCGTATTGGGAGGCAACAACGATTGTAGACTCGCCACTCCTTACTTTTCTATGGCTTAATTATGTAAATACGCGTTAGACCGATATCTCATCACAGAATTTTTGTTGATTTAAATAGAATATTTTATAATTTTTATCTGCTGAAATATTAGAAAGTGTGACTACTTTTTGGCCAAATACTATTTTAAAGCTGAAAATTTATCAAAAAAAAATAAAGTTTAAGCATAGTCAATCTTGATAATATGCTGAGGCGCAGCATACTAGAATTTATGGAGGTTTTTCCTCCCAGAATTACTCTATTTTGTGATTGTTCCATCCTCCCCGGAACGGTCATACAAGTACTAACCCCTCGTTTCTGCGAGGGGTTTTTCTGTAGGTGCACATCTAAATGCTCAATGTTATATGATTAGGGATCTATTCTGCTATCCTCAAAGTGCGCTTAATCTGTGATAGATAACAAAAATATGCCTACTGCTATGAGCTTAGCCCATCGAAGTCGTCGGAAAGTTTCATTTTCTTTCAAGAAGTAACCCGCTAGTAAAACAGATATTGGAATTGAAGCCTGCCTAATGGCGCTTACTATTGCCGCGTCTCCCCCCAAGTCAAATGCGATTAAAATCAAATAATAGGAACAATATGAAATCACACCGGCAGACAATATTCGGTATTGGTCCAGTTTCCATTGTTCAATCAATACGATAACAGTATTTTTTTTAATCCTATTATTGAATGAAAACATTAAAAATAGAAATAAAGATACCAGTATGTAGCAGTAGAAAAGTAGGGTAGACGGGTTTACTTTCTGAACTGCGATCGCGTCGCTTATTGAGTAGCTAGCAGATCCGGCCATTGCCATAAATGCGAGTGCTAGTGCTTTTTTTTACCAAGAAAACCGGGCTCGGAGTTCTGAAGCATAATGGCTCCAACGAATATTACAAGTATCGCTATCACAGATAAAGAGGTGTACTTTTCACCTAGAATAAGCCAGCTAAAAATAACGATCGCGATTGGAGAGGATCTGACTATAGGATAATAAATTGACATCTGCCCTACCTTCATGGCAGTGAGTGTTCCGTAATAATATAACGTTAATCCTGAAGCAGAAATAACAATTAAAGGCCAACAATCTCCGGGAATTCGGAAATCATTACCTACGATTATATTTTGAAAAGTCGCAAGTACTAACCAAACAACTGCCACACCAAGGTAACAAGCTATAGGATTAGAAGCTTTGTTAAGTAGTAGTTCTCTAAGTGGGTGTATTGTGGCTGATACTAATACAATTGATATCCAATGAATTTCCATCTTAAGTCTGGTGTAGAGGCTTACGATCTAAAAAATTGTTGAAATGTATGGTTAATTGATTTTCATCAATTAAGACGACCCCGTATGCAGGAGGCTCATCGCAAAATTCACCCTGTACACTTCCACTAACTAATGGACTCTGATGATTAAGACTTGTTAAACTTGAAAAGGTATATCCGTGCCATTTAACAAAAGTTAAACGGTGAACATGTCCATAAAAGATGTGTTGAATATTTTTCCCATGTGAAAGTGTTGATAAAAACTGATCTGATCCAAATAAGCGAATATTATCCATATAGGGGATTCCGATGTCAAACGGAGGGTGGTGCATGAATAAGTAAGTTGGTTTGTTACCTGAATTTATTATTTGTTTCTTTAGCCAATCCAAGCGGTTCTCGCATAACTCTCCGTCATGTACATTTTTACCTTGTTTTTTTGTGTCTAAAAATATGAATACTCTATCATCAGTTTCGAATGATGATTGGACAAATTTATTTTCATCGCATGGATTATTCGTAAAAACTGATTGAAATAAATCTCGATCGTCATGGTTGCCGATCATCAAAAAGCATGGAATTTGAAACTCCAGTAATTTCTTTTTTAATGATTTATATGCGCCCTTTTCGGCAAATTCTGACAAGTCTCCCGAGATGACACAAAATTTTGCATCTCCATGCCATTTGGTTATATCTTGTATGCATTTATCCAGGCGATCCGAAGGAACACAGCCATTCAAGGGTCCGTCCCCAGAGACCAAATGAATATCTGATATATGAATAAACTTCATTGATGCCCCTACAACCTATTTTTTCTTTTGCCACATATGGATCAACACTATCATTTTTTTTGAGATAGTAAAAAGTTCAAGAAATTAAATTCCATGCGTTTCTAAAAAAAAATACTCAATTGTCGTTTAAGTATCTATGGATGATAAAAAGCTCATAAAAACTATTTGGAATGATATGGTTCTCAAAAAACGGTTTGAAAATAACCCTTATAGCTTATCGCGCAATGAGATTGAGCTTTTACGAAACCAGGAAAAGTTTGAAGAGATAGTTACTTGGGAAAAAATTTCCACTCATGCAAGGCTTTTGAACAACTTATCCTTGGCAGGTTATAAGCACTGAAGTTAACAATTAAATTAAGTTAATGAGTGACCATTTACTATATGACAACTTTATTTGTTAACTACTTTAGAGTTTTTCATTAAGCTTATTCTTCATGTTGTTAAAATAATTTTTGTACAGTAATAAGAAAATAATTTCGGGTATTCAATAGTTTAAGAGCGACAGCTAAACTTACTTGATTATCATTTAGAATTTCTTGTTTATGCAAAAATATTTTTTATTAAATAAATCTTTACTCAGCGGCTTGACGTCTGTTAGTTTCGCCTCTCTTAATCAAGCCACGACGAAAATCACGGAGTGGGTATGTCGCAAGCTACGAGATCAAAAGAAAGAAAACCATCAAAAGAATTAGGTGCGTTGTCAGGTCTTTTACCGTTTTTAATTCCTTACAAAGGATTAATAGCAGCGGCTTGTCTGGCGCTTGTTATAACCGCTGGTTTATCATTGGTCCTGCCATTGGCGGTACGAAGAGTAATCGATACATTCAATAATGGAAACGAAAGTATGCTAGATTTATACTTCGTTGCAATTTTAGTAGTGGCAGCATTATTGGCCGCGGGCACAGCAATACGATATGCGCTTGTCACAAAATTAGGTGAACGCGTGGTTACAGATATTAGGGAAACCATATTTGAGCGAGTTCTCAAAATGAGTCCGCAGTTCTACGAGACAATAATGACAGGTGAGGTAATTAGCAGAATAACTACTGATACGACCCTTATTCTGTCAGTTATAGGATCTTCCATCTCTGTTGCTCTGAGGAACATTTTGATTTTCGCAGGTGGACTTGCGCTTATGCTTGTCACGTCTGTCAAATTAACCAGCTTGGTCCTTCTTATTGTGCCCGCTGTCGTAATTCCAATACTCACTTTGGGCAGAAAGCTAAGAAGGTTGAGCCGCGAAAATCAGGATTGGATCGCATCTTCTTCAGGAAATGCATCAGAGTCGTTGGGAGCCGTACAGACAATTCAAGCTTATACACACGAAAACCTCAGTATTAATGCTTTCAACGATGTGAGTGAAAAAGCCTATCGCTCGGCACGAAAGAGAATTTCTACAAGAGCCTGGATGACCGCCATTGTCATATTTTTTGTATTTTCTGGAATTGTTGGGGTTTTATGGATTGGTGCTCGAGATGTTAGACTGGGCGTTATATCGACGGGTGTTTTGGTGCAATTTGTAATCTACGCTGTCATGGTTGCTGGCGCCGTTGCCGCTTTGTCGGAAATTCTAGGAGAACTGCAAAGGGCAGCGGGTGCTACAGAGCGGCTGGTAGAACTTCTTAATTTACGAGATTTTGTAAAAGATCCTCCAAAAGTTAAGGAGTTTACTGTGCCTGTAAGAGGGGAAATTGAATTTAATTCGGTTAATTTTCGGTACCCGTCCAGGCCTGATACCCCAGCGTTATCCGAACTCGATTTTAAGATTAAACCTGGTGAAACAGTAGCATTTGTAGGTCCTTCTGGTGCGGGGAAGTCTACACTATTTCAACTATTACTGCGCTTTTATGATCCAATGTCTGGTTGTGTAAAAATAGACGGAATTGATTTAAAAGAACTGGCAAGAGAAAAATTTAGGAAAAATATTGCTGTCGTTCCTCAAGATCCAATCATTTTTGCAATGTCAGCAATTGAAAACATCAGGTTTGGACGGCCGGATGCATCTGATGAAGACGTAATAGCTGCCGCTAAAGCAGCATCTGCACATGAGTTTATCAAGAATTTACCAGAATCCTATCAGACTTTTGTTGGTGAGCGTGGTGTAATGCTTTCTGGGGGGCAAAAGCAACGGATAGCAATTGCTCGAGCAATTTTGAGAGATGCTCCGATCTTACTTTTAGATGAGGCAACAAGTGCACTGGACTCTGAGAATGAACTAGCTGTCAAAAGGGCTGTTGAATCTCTTTCGAAAAGTCGCACCACATTAGTTGTAGCGCATCGATTGGCGACGGTTAAAAAGGCGGATAGAATAATCGTCATGAACCAGGGCAAACTTGTGGCTACCGGCACACATGAAGAATTACTATCTGCTGGTGGCCTTTACGCCAGATTGGCTAGATTGCAATTTTCAGATGGTGAGGATTTGGCGGCCTAGTTCGGTACTACAACATCTTTACCCGTTGATTGTTATCTTAACTCTTGCAAGCCTGTTCTTTTCAAACCAAGATGTAATTACATTGGGCAACATACCATAGATAGGGGAAAAGATGAGTTACGCGTCGATAGATGATATAAAAAAAATAGAAAAGCTTTCCAAATGGGAAGATCGCGACGTTCCAAAGACATTGTATGGTATGCTTTCGAGAGCAGCGCAAAACTACCCAAATCATGATGCGGTAAGCTATCAAATATTTTCGGGTCCAAAAGATAAAGCGGAAACGTTCTCATGGAAAGAGTTGTTCGATAAGTCAACCCAAGCCGCGAACATGTTCCGTAGTTTGGGAATTAATGAGACTGATGTGGTAGCTTATGTTCTACCTAATGCAAATGAAACGTTATTCTCGCTTTTGGGCGGCGCAATTTCGGGTATAGTTGCACCTATCAACCCACTATTGGATACAGAACAAATAGCAGCTATTTTGCGAGAAACTGATGCAAAAGTTGTTGTAACTTTGAAGGCTTTTCCAAAAACTGATGTTTGTCAAAAAACTGCACAGGCAGTTGCTTTAGCGCCGAATGTCCACACAGTACTAGAAGTAGATTTGTTAAGGTATTTAACTCCACCAAAGTCTTGGATTGTTCCATTGATTAGGCCAAAAAATGATACACAGCACACTGCGAAAGTAATTAATTTTAATGAATTGTTAGAACAGCAAAATACCTCGCTTGATTTTGAGGATATTCAAGAAGACCGTGTTGCCGCCTTATTTCATACAGGTGGAACAACTGGCATGCCTAAAGTTGCACAGCATAAATATTCAGGGTTGGCTTACAATGGATGGCTTGGTGCGGAATTAATATTTTCAGCTGATGATAATATAATTTGTCCGTTACCTTTGTTTCATGTTTTTGCTAGCCACGTAATTATAATGGGGGCCATAAGCTCTGGCGCCCATGTTGTTTTCCCAACACCTCAGGGTTACCGCGGAGATGGAGTTTTTGACAATTTTTGGAAGTTAATCGAACGTTGGAAGATTACTTTTATTATAACAGTACCGACAGCTGTATCACAATTGATGCAAAGGCCTGTAGATGCCGATATCTCGAGCATTAAACAAGCTTTCTCCGGATCAGCTCCAATGCCAATGGAATTATTTAGACGTTTTGAGGGAGCCGCTGGTGTGGAAATAATTGAAGGGTACGGGTTAACTGAAGTTACTTGTCTCGTTTCTGTGAACCCACCCATCGGTTCAAAGAAAGTTGGTTCGGTTGGCCTCCCGTTGCCATATACGGACGTTAAAATCATCACTCAAGAAGATGGTAAATTTAAAGAATGTTCGGTAGATGAAATTGGAGAAATATCTATTTCTAATCCAGGTGTTTTTGCAGGAAAGACCTATACGGAGGATGATAAAAACAAAGATCTTTACTACAAGAAAAAGTATCTAAGAACGGGCGATTTAGGCAGAAAAGATAGTGATGGGTTTGTTTGGATAACCGGGCGTGCCAAGGACCTAATAATTAGGGGAGGACACAATATCGACCCTGCTGTCATCGAAGAAGCACTTCTTGGGCATGATGCTGTTGCTTTTGCAGGTGCGATAGGTCAACCAGATGCTAATTCAGGTGAATTGCCATGCGTGTATGTGGAGCTTGTGGCCGGGGCGACTGTCTCTGATGAAGAGTTAAAGGAATACGCTATTAACAATATTGGTGAAGCTGGCGCTAAACCTAAACACCTAGAAATTCTTAAAGAATTGCCTAAAACTGCGGTTGGGAAGGTATTTAAGCCTGATCTCAGGAAAATGGCCATCACCAGAATATTTGATCAAACTCTGTCCGAAAAAAATGCTACAGCCAAAGTTTCCGGTGTTAAAGATGATAAGAAATTAGGCCTTGTTGCACAAATAAGTGGTGAAGCATCTGATGCTTTGATTAAGGAGGCTTTGCAGGATTTTACGATACCGTGGGAGCGCTCTTAAAGGCTAACTATTTGACTTTGGCGGCGCACCGCCAAGAAAAAAGTTTCCGTTTTTATAATCGCATGGCTCATCCTGCATCATAAGGTGAAGACCCTCTCCGTCAAACGGGTTTTGCCTTGCAAGATCTTCATTGACCTCGATGCCGAGACCCGGGCCTTGTGGGGCTGTTATATATCCATCGTCTACCTGTATCGAACTCTTAATGAGTTCGTCATGGAAATTCGTCTCAATAGTTTCGAGAAGCAAGATATTTGGAATAGATACGGCTAATTGAATATTCGCCGCCCATTCAATTGGTCCAGCATAAAGATGAGGAGCCATTTGTGCGTTAAATACTTCGGCTATTGCAGAGGTCTTCTTCATTTCCCAAATACCCCCAGCGCGACCTAATGCTGGTTGAAGAATTGAAATACCCCCACTTCTCAATAAAGTAGCAAACTCATATTTTGTAGTTAGTCTCTCACCTGCAGCAATTGGTACTCTCAACAATCTGGCTAATTTTTGAAACTCCAGTAAATTATCGGGTGGAATAGGTTCTTCAAACCACAATGGGTTAAAACGTTCGATGGCTTGGCCAAGTCTAATGGCTCCAGAAGTAGTAAACTGTCCATGGGTTCCCAAAAGTAAATCCGCCCTATTGCCTACTGCCGCTCTTATTTCCTCCATGAATGAAACACAGAGCTCTATATCGCATAGAGCAGGTTGATGACCTCCACGCATTGTATAGGGGCCGGCAGGGTCAAATTTAAGTGCTGTATACCCTCGTGATACTAAATCAGAGGCACTTTCAGCTGCATTTTCTGGGGAAGTCCAAAATGACTTTAAATCATGATTTTCAAGCGGATACAGGTATGAGTAAGCTCTAATACTTTCGTTCATTTTCCCACCTAGTAAAGCCCAAACTGGTCTGTTACGTTCTTTCCCAAGAATATCCCAACACGCAATTTCTAATCCTGAAAATGCCCCCATGACAGAAAGATCTGGCCTCTGAGTAAACCCAGATGAAAAAGTTCGTCTGAACATCAATTCTATATTTTCTGGTGATTGATTTAAAAAATACCGTTCAAAGACGTCTTCAATAACTGTCGTCATAGCTTTTGGACCAACGGATGATGCATAGCATTCTCCCCATCCAACAACGTTCGTATTTGTCGTTACTTTGACCAAAATCCAGTATCTTCCTCCCCATCCCGGAGCAGGGGGGGCTGTTACAATTACATCCAGATTAGTTATACGCATCTGATATACCATTAATTAAAAACAATCAGATTCCTCTTTGCTGAACCAGATTTTGTGTCGAAAATTGCCTCATTTATTTGATCCAGTTTCCACTTTTTTGAAATTAGTTCATCCAATTTTAACCTATTTTGTAGATATAAATCAGCAATCCAAGGTATATCCCTTTCTATGACGGTATCACCCATTTTTGACCCAACCAGTTTTTGAGATGCTGCCGCTAAGTTAACAGGCTTAAAAGTAGCTAGTTCATTAGTTTTTGTCATTCCCAGCATAACAATTTGACCGCCTTGCGCGAGATATAGGGGGGCCGTATCGTACACAGAGACCGCGCCCACTGAAACAAACACAGCATCGGCGCCACCGCCTAATTTTTCTTTTGCCAATTTCCATGGACTACCCTTGCTGGCTAGTATGCCATCAGTGGCTCCAAATTCTGCTGCTATGTTTAATTTTTCCTCAGAAAGATCTACTGCTATTATTCTGCGAGCGCCCGCAAGTCTTGCGCCTTGGATTGCATTGAGTCCAACGCCACCCGCACCGATTACAATCACATCTTGCCCCGCCTTTATTTTTGCAGCATTTACCACTGCTCCAATTCCTGTAATCACACCGCATGCCATCAACGCAGCGGCCTCATATGAAATTTTACTACTTACTTTGACTATTTGCGACTTATCAACCACTACTTTTTCCGCAAATGCTCCACATGCCATAGCTTGCATTAATGTGCCCCCACGTGAGGTTTTAAGAGGGCCGTTTGTACCATCGTATTCGGTCATGCATATTGTTGGTTGTCCTTGTTTACAATTCATACAATTTCCACATGATCGGATAAGCGTAACCACAACTCGATCCCCAATAGCTAGACCTTCAACATTATCTCCGATGTTGCTGATTTTACCGGATGCTTCATGCCCATAAACCGCTGGTAAAAAACCACCCCATGCTCCCTCCATATAAGAGATATCAGAGTGACAAATAGCAACTGCACCTAACGTAACCTCGACCTCATTATTTACGGGCGAACGTAGTATAACATCCTCAACCTTCAATGGTTTGCCAAATTCATGTGCTACGGCGGCTTTTATTTTGGGCATTGCAACCTCTGTTTTAAAAGCAAATGATTAGTATTTTACAATCTAAGGCTATACAAAACGCGCAAACATGCAATGAGTTTTCGAAATTACAAAGTGCTAGCTGGCTTGCGTCTGGATAGAATAAACAAGCATAATAGAACCATAAGCGCAGAGAATAAAAACGGCATACCAGGGAAATAATAATTTGCTGTTTTGTCTGAAAAAACGGCTAAAATCCATGTCATCGTTATCGGCGTTATGACCATGGCAATGGCATTAAGTGACGAGGCCACACCTTGTATGGCTCCTTGTCGGTCGTCACCTACTGACTTTGACAGAATTGCTTGTATTGCTGGTTGAGCAAGAACGCCGAGAGACGCAAGTGGTATTAGTATGATCAAGATTTTACCGTCAGTTAGAAATGCAAATGTAACCATGGCAGAGAACTCGAAACAGAAACCTATTATAATTGTTTTTTTCTCGCCCCAAATTTTTATTGCTGGTCTGACCAAAACGCCTTGGACTATTGCAAAGCATACTCCGTATATGGTTAGGGAAATTCCTATCATCCCAGGAGACCAATTAAACCTTTCAACGGTAAAAAAAGGCCAAATTGCAGCGTAGATCGAAGTGCCTATAGTGAATAGCAGAAATACTAATAGTAACGAATAAATTCCTTCAAATTTTCGGAGGTCTAAAATTGCACCGATTGGGTTTGCTCGGTACCACATGAATTCCCGTCGGTTCTTTGTTTTCAAACTTTCTTTTAGTACAAGGTAACATAGCACTCCGTTTGCAGCAGCCAGCATTGCTGCTGCGAAAAATGGGGCTCTGGGCCCCCACTCTCCTAATAACCCGCCTATCAAAGGTCCAAGAACAAAGCCTAGACCAAATCCAGCGCCAAGCATTCCAAAACGAGCTGCTTTTTCCTCTGGCGAAGATATATCTGCCATATAAGCATTGGCAGTTGCATGGGTTGCGGCAGTGATTCCGCCTATCAGTCTTCCAAGAAATAGTAACCAAAGGGTTTGTGCAAAGCCCATTAAAAGATAATAAGCCGCCATAACAAAAAGCGCTAGCAACAGTATTGGTTTTCTACCATACCTGTCGGATAAAGCGCCTAAAATGGGTCCAAAAATAAATTGCATCAGTGCAAACGTAGATGCTAGCAGTCCACCCCATATCGCGATGTCAGAAATTTTTTCAGTACCTGTTACGTCCGCAAACAGAGCAGGCATCACGGGAATAATAATTCCAATTCCCATTGAATCCAAAACGACAGTTGTAAAAATCACAAAAATGGGAAGCTTTGAATTATTGGGCATTTTAAACACGACCTTGATAACCAATTTATAATTTTAACTACGTCAAAGTTGCTTTACGTTAAGCGCACGTAAAAAGGGCCCATTAACAAAATACTTCAAGACACGTTGGTTAAACAAATATTGACATGGGTCAACCCCATTCTCTAAACCTATTAATTTTGTTTTAGATATTGTAATATGTGAGACTTACAAAACACGCAACTTTAGTGTGGGCCATCTTACCGGAAAGGTCGGTCAGACTGTAAAAATCATTTTTTATATAAAATAAAATTTTGAGTATCCTATTATGATACATCAACGAAAAGACAGAGCTCTAGAAAAGGTTTCTGGATCCACGTTTCCTCCAGATGCAACTACTACAATTGTTTTGCTATCTAACATTTCGCTATGGTATAGTGCTGCTGCTAAGGCTACTGCGCCGCCAGGCTCGATAACTATTTTTAATCTTTCAAAAGCAATTCTCATTGCCTTAAGAACTTCGCTTTCTGTAACTACCATCCCAGGGTAGCAAAATTCTTTTAAAATGGGAAATGTAAGAATACCTGGAGAAGGGGTAACAATCGCATCACACAGGCTGCTGGAGTTGCTGTCATTTGTTTCTCTTTTCCCAGATATCAAGGAGCGTACTACATCATCAAATCCAGCTGGTTCAACTGGGCGCACTTTAAAATTTTTGGCATTTTCTGCACAGGCAAGGGCAATGCCGCTTGTCAGTCCGCCACCGCCACAACATACAAGCAGATCCGCCTCGTCGATTCCAAGATCTTTTGCTTGTTTGGTAATTTCCAGTCCCGCTGTCCCTTGTCCTGCAATCACGTTGGGATCATCGTAAGGCTTTATTAGAACTGACCCAAATTTTTTTTGAAGGCTTTCACCTATTATTTCACGACTCTCGTTATACCTGTCATAGAGTACAACTTCCGCGCCAAGTTTTCTGGTATTATCAATCTTAATTTTTGGCGCATCCTCGGGCATAATTACAGTAGACGGTATGTTGTGCATTGTTGCCGCCATCGCTATACCCTGTGCGTGATTTCCGGATGAGTAGGCGAGAATCCCTTTATCTCTTTCTTCGCTTGTCAAAGCTGATATCGCTGAAAAGGCGCCTCGAAATTTAAAGCTCCCGGAATGTTGCAAGCATTCTGCTTTTAGATAGGTTGGCCGACCAACTATCTCGTCAATAAATGGTGAATTTAAAAGTGGGGTAACCCTTTTTTTGCCAGATAAACGACCGTTTGCCGCTACAATCATTTCAAAATTCATTTTTTATCCTAAGATTTTCGTATTTTTTGAGTTACGCACGTTTAATTATGTTACAAAGCTAGTCAAATATATCAATGAGTTGTGTGAGTTTGGAAAATTCATGATTTGGCCTCCAAGGTAAACGTTCAACTGGCTTTTTACCTCTATTGATCCAAGCAGTAGAAAACCCGTATTTAGTCGCCCCTACAATGTCCCAGCCATTTGAGGAGACAAATAGAACTTCGCTTGTTTGATAGCCCATTTTTGAATTTACTAATTCGTAAACTCTTTTATCGGGCTTGAAAATTCCGACTTCATCTACGGAGACTATAAAATCGAAATATTTATTTATTCCAGTTGATACGCATGCTGATTGTAGCATCCCTGGAGTTCCATTCGACAAGATTGCCAATTTAACATTCAGCACATTCAATTCGTTTAAGATTTGGCCTGTCTCTGGATACACTTCACTTGTCCAGTATAAGTCTAATAAGTTCTCTCGGAGTTTTGGGTCCTCAGCTAATGCCATCTCCTCTAGAGCAAAGTCCAAAGCTTTAGAAGTTATATCACTAAAGTCAGTCTTACAATTTAAAATATTTTGAAGCCAAGTATATTCAATTTGCTTCTTTCTCCAAATTTCTGCGAGGCCTTCCCAAGAACTCTTTAGCAGGGAATTTGAGGAAACTAATGCAGATTTCCGAGCTGCAGCATTAATGTCAAAAAGTGTTCCATAGGCATCAAAAACAATTGATTTATATTGCAATTCAAATCCTTTATCGAGAGATTTTTCAGTCAATTTTTAGTAAGACTGTTCCATTTCTGCCTGGTTTAATAACTTGCTCATGAGCCTTTGCGCAGTCACCCAATTCATAGATGCTATCGATAGAAGGACAAAGGGCGTGTTGTATATATGCATCGTGGATTATCTCTATAAGTCTTTTCCGAAGAGGTGTTGGCATAAGATAGACTAAAATAATGTTTAGTGTTAAGCTCTTAAATAAGTATTCTCCAAATGGAAATTGAGGGTTCATATTTTTGCCAGAACCGTAGATAGATACAGTTCCCATTGCCCGCATAATTTTTGGTATAATATTTATATTTTCGCCGAATTCCACTTCTACAGCATAATCCACTCCGTGAGGCGCATACTCAAGAACTTTTTTATCAAGTTCAGGATCCGCGTAGTCCAAGACAAAATCAGCACCTAGGTCTTTTAATTTCTCCACTTTACCTGCTCGAGCAGTAGCAATGATTTGGGCGCCGCGGTATTTCGCTAATTGTATTGCTAGGTGTCCTACTGCTCCATTACCACCTGAAATAAATATTGTTTTTTCCTCAATATTAGATTGCATACAGATAAGCTGAGCTGCTGTAAGACCGGGTATTCCAAGGCAAGCTCCGTGCTCAAAGGACATTGAGGATGGCATTTTCACTGCTTGATCAGCTGGTAAGCAAATATATTCCGCGGCGGTTCCGAAAGCCCGGTTCCAAGCACCATTCCAAATCCATACTCTCTCGTTACGTCTTTCTGAGCTTATATTTTTTCCTACCTCAACTATAATTCCTGAGCCATCAGAGTGTGGAATTATTCGATCGAACGGTGGCTTACTTACTCCCGGGCGACCGCCGGCCCTAGCTTTAGCATCGGAGGGATTTACGCCAGAAAAATATAGTTTCACCAGCACTTCATTCGCTCTAGGTTTTGGTTTTTTAATGTCTAATACATTTAGTACTGACGATGGAGAGCCGAACGAACTATATGAAACGGCTTTCATAAAATTTATTCTCTTTAACTTATTTCGTTTTTCAATCTAATGACTACATTTACGGAAGTTATCCTCGTTCCATTAGGGGCGTCTGGAAGTCTAGCAATCTCTAAATCTTCCAAAGGGGCGTCAGTTAGTTTTGCTTCATCTTCCCAATAAAAGTGCGGATGATCATAAGTTTTAGTATCAAAATAAGATTTTGATCCATCTACAATTATTTCTTGAATTAAGCCCGCGTCACAAAAGGTTTTCAACGTGTTATAAACTGTCGCCAGTGATACCTTGTAGCCTGTCTGTTGAACGTTAGCAAACAAGGTTTCTGCGGTTACATGTTTATCCTGCCCATCGCCGACCAGCACTTCCGCAAGGCATAGTCTTTGGCGTGTAGGACGTAAATTTGCCTCTTCCAGCCATTTTGTTGCTCTTTGATTTGCAATTGAAATCATGTTACACCTTCCACATTAAGCTTATTATACATCCGTTTGCACAAAAAATTCAACGCTATTCTACTTTCACTCCTTGAGAAGGTTCAATGTGATCTTGCAAGCATTGTGAGCGGGGTGGTAATGACTAAGAAAATTATAAAGAAAGTAAAGAAAAGATGGCAACCTATCCGACTGAATTTAATAAAGAGGAATTGTTGAAGTGCTCAAGGGGAGAACTATTTGGCCCAGGCAATGCTCAGCTACCAGCACCTCCTATGCTAATGATTGATAGAATTACAGAGATTAGTGAAGATAGCGGACCTGATAGGAAAGGTCATGTTGTAGCCGAATTTAAAATTACTCCTGATCTTTGGTTTTTTGAGTGCCATTTCCCGGACAATCCAATTATGCCAGGCTGCCTCGGCTTGGATGCATTATGGCAATTGACAGGTTTTAATCTGGGCTGGCGAGGATGGCCAGGTAAGGGCTACGCTTTGGGAGTGGGAGAGGTAAAATTGACGGGCATGGTCCGCCCTGATAGGAAATTACTGACCTATCGGGTGAACTTTTCGAAGGCCATTCAAACACGGCGCCTAACAATGGGCGTTGCCAATGGCATTGTAGAGGCTGATGGTGACGTGATATACCAAGTAACCGATATGAAAGTTGCGTTGTCAGAAAACTAAACCAAAGGACAAAAATATGCGTCGTGTCGTCGTCACCGGAATAGGTATAGTATCTTCAATAGGTAACAATACCAAAGAGGTTTATAATAGCCTAATACATGGCAAATCAGGTATTACAAAAAATGAGGATATGGCCTCTTACGGTTTTCGTAGTCAAATTGCAGGAAACATCAAGTTAGACGTCAGTGAGCATGTAGATAAGCGATCTCTTCGTTTTATGGGGCCGGGTGCTGCATACGCTCATATAGCCATGGAGCAAGCGATTAATGACTCGGGCTTAACTGAGCACGAAGTGTCAAATATTAGAACTGGTTTGGTGGCAGGCTCGGGAGGTCCATCTACGTCCGCTATGTTGACCGCCCATCAAACTGTTTTAAAGAATTCAAGCCCAAAAAGGATTGGTCCATTTGCTGTTCCTAAATGTATGTCATCTACTATTTCAGCAAATTTAGCCACTGCGTATAAAATAAAAGGGATCAATTATTCGATTACCTCTGCGTGCTCCACTTCACTTCATTGCATTGGAAACGCGGTGGATCAAATTTTAATGAATAAGCAAGATATCATGTTTGCGGGGGGGGGAGAAGAATTAGATTGGACGCTTTCGTGTCTTTTTGATGCAATGGGGGCCATGTCTTCAAAATTCAATGAATCGCCCGAACGTGCATCACGTGCATTTGATGCAAATCGGGATGGTTTTGTAATTGCTGGTGGTGGAGGTATAGTCGTACTTGAAGAATTGGAACACGCTAAGGCCCGTGGAGCGAAAATTTATGCTGAGGTGACTGGTTTTGGGGCTACATCTGATGGGCATGATATGGTGGCACCCTCAGGTGAAGGTGGTGAACGAGCTATGCGTTTGGCCTTAGGTACTCTACCAGAGGGTCGTGCAGTTTCATATATAAATGCACATGGTACTTCCACGCCGGTAGGAGATGTTGGGGAAGTTGAAGCAGTACGTAGGGTTTTTGAGAATAAAGAAATGCCGCTGATTAGCTCAACTAAGTCTATGACTGGGCATTCCCAGGGAGCTACTGGAGCCCAAGAGGCTATTTATTGTTTATTAATGCTTGAAAATAACTTTATTGCTCCATCCATCAATATTGAAGAACTTGACGCCGGTATCAACTCTAGCGAGATAGCGTGCGAATTGGTCGAAGATGTTTTTCATGATACAGTGATGACAAATAGCTTTGGATTTGGTGGTACCAATGGATCAATGCTACTATCTAGATATTATGAATAATTGGACTTTGTTAAAATGACTGGGCAGCTCGAAGGTAAACGTGGTTTAGTAATGGGTGTTGCAAACGAGCGCTCAATTGCTTGGGGAATTGCAAAATCTATGTCGAATGAGGGGGCCGAGTTAGCATTTACTTACCAAGGTGAAGCATTTGGATCGCGACTTGAACCTCTTGCATCTTCAATTGGGTCAAATTTATTATTTGAATTGGATGTAGCAGATGATGCTTCTTTTGAGAATACCTTTGAGAGTTTGTCGGAGCATTGGGGTAAATTAGATTTCGTAGTGCATGCGATTGCATACTCAGATAAAAATGAACTAACTGGTCGATTTTTGAATACTACGCGAGAAAACTTTAAAAACACGCTAGATATCTCCAGTTATTCATTAATTGAGGTTGCTAGACGGGCATATCCCTTGATGATGGATAAAGGAGGTACTATATTAACTCTAACCTACCAAGGTTCAAATCGAGTTACTCCTTTTTATAATGTGATGGGTGTGGCTAAGGCTGCTCTTGAAGCAACGACAAGATACCTTGCTAATGATCTTGGGCCCAGTGGTATTAGGGTAAACGCAATTTCTCCAGGACCAATGAGAACCCTTGCCGGGGCTGCAATAGGCGGAGCCCGAAGAACTTTCAAACACACTGAAATTAATTCTCCATTACGCTCTAATGCAACTTTGGAAGCGGTCGGGGGCACCGCAGTTTATCTAGCATCCGATGCCGGTTCTTATACCACTGGGGAAGTTATATATGTGGATGGGGGTTACCATGTGCTTGGAATGCCACAAGCTGGTAATGTTTAGAACTAGCGAAATGACTCTAGCTGGTATTTCTAAACTCTTGAGAACATTGCAACTCTAATTGAAAATGGTATAGCGACATATAAATTGCTCAGTTTGAAAGATTTAAAATGCAAAATCAAAAGAAGCTATTCATAAAAACCTACGGATGCCAAATGAATGTTTATGATACAGAGCGAATGACAGAGTCGTTACAAACTGAAGGATATGTTCCTACAGATAGTGTTGAAGATGCAGATATGATCTTACTCAATACGTGCCACATAAGAGAAAAAGCTGCGGAAAAAGTTTATTCTGAGTTAGGAAGGTTCAAGAATTTAAAATCCGAAAATCCTGATCTCAAAATAGGGGTTGTTGGATGCGTTGCCCAAGCGGAGGGAGAAGAAATCATTCGGAGGCAGCCATTAGTTGATTTAGTTGTAGGTCCTCAGAGCTATCACAAACTACCGGTGCTAGAGCGACAGATCAAAGTTGGGGAGAAAAGAGTTGAAATTGATTTTCCAACAGAAGACAAGTTTGATTTTTTGGCAAAGAGAACCGGTGTCAAAAGAGCGCCAAGTGCATTTTTAACCATACAAGAAGGCTGCGATAAATTTTGCGCCTTTTGTGTGGTTCCTTACACGCGCGGCGCAGAGTTATCCCGTCCAGTTGAAAAGGTGACTTCCGAGGTCCGCTCTTTAGTTGATAAAGGAGTAAAGGAAATTACACTCCTTGGTCAAAATGTAAATGCCTATCATGGAGCTGGTCAAGATGGTGCGCAGTTCACGCTAGCTCAACTTATTTGGAAGCTTGAAAAAATTAATGGTTTGGAAAGAATTCGCTATACCACGAGCCATCCAAACGACATGACAGATGATTTAATTGATGCACATCGTGACTGCCAAAAGCTTATGCCTTACCTTCATCTGCCGGTGCAATCTGGGTCAAATAAGATTTTAAAAAGGATGAACCGATCGCATACTGCTGAAACATATATTGATCTGATTAGTCGCATCAGGAAAGCCCGTCCTGATATACTTATATCAGGTGATTTTATTGTTGGATTTCCAGAGGAAACAGATGATGATTTTGAGGATACTTTAGAGTTAATTCGCCAAGTTGAGTACGGACAATCCTATTCATTTAAGTACTCTGTAAGACCTGGAACACCTGCAGCAGAACGTCAGCAAGTCACTGAGGCTGTTAAAAATACACGCTTACAAGAGTTGCAGAAACTTTTAGTAGAACAACAAAAGACGGTTCAACAAGATATGGTGGGTCGAACTGTTCGCGTTTTATTTGAAAAACACGGCCGCCAAATTGATCAAGTTGTTGGAAAGTCAGACTATTTGCACGCGGTGCATGCCTCAGGTGATGACGATAAAATCGGTTGTGTGAAAAATGTATTAATTACTAAAAGCAACACCAATTCTCTACAGGGGAAAATTATCTGATTTTTTTGTTTGGTATTTCATTAATCTATGGCTTGTAATTTTATCTTTTTTGCCTAATTCAAATTGTGTGCATAATTTCAACTAAGGCTTGCGTTTTTCTTGCATGCTTGCAACGATATGAATTGTATAAGGTAAAGGAGTTCTGATTGTCCCACGGTGTGTTGAAGCAACCTGATAGTGGTGATGAAAAACTTGAAAAATCTAGCCAATTAGAATTCGCAGATAATAGGCTCCTAATTGATCTATGTGGCGAGTTTGATCGTAACTTAGCTGAATTAGAAAATAAACTTTCCATTCAGATAGTACGACGCGGTAACCTGCTCGATTTAATTGGTGACAGACCGGCGGCCAAAACAGCCGCACTAGTTCTCAACGCACTGTACCAACGATTGGAAAGTGGTAAGCTGATAGAGTTGCCGGACATTGACAGAGAAATAAGATTCACCCTCGATGGCGCAAAAGGCTCTGCTGATCAAATGGAAATGTTTTCTAATGGTCGCTTCGAAATTAGAACTCGCAAGAAAACGGTTGAACCGCGCACCGAGGCTCAGCGCACATTTGTAAAATCATTGACCAATAATGAGCTAGTATTTGGAATAGGCCCAGCGGGTACAGGCAAAACTTATTTAGCCGTTGCCGTTGGTGTTTCAAAATTTATTGCCGGTGAAGTTGACAAAATTATACTAAGTAGGCCAGCAGTAGAAGCGGGTGAAAAGCTTGGATATCTACCTGGTGATATGAAGGATAAAGTCGACCCGTATATGCAGCCCCTGTACGACGCCCTGAACGATTTTTTGCCTGCAAAACAATTGGCTAAGTTGATAGAGGAAAAAACTATTGAAATTGCACCGCTGGCGTTCATGCGGGGTCGGACATTAGCCCATTCCTATATTGTTTTAGATGAAGCCCAAAATGCTACTTCAATGCAAATGAAAATGTTTTTAACACGGTTGGGCGAAGGCTCGCGAATGGTCATAACTGGCGATAGGTCTCAGATTGATTTGCCAAACGGAGTTCGATCTGGTCTTCTTGATGCTGAAAGTTTACTGGCAAATATTCCAAAAATCGGGTTCAACTATTTTACATCGAAGGATGTGGTAAGGCATCCTTTAGTGGCAACAATTATCGAAGCTTACGACAACAGAAGCCAGCAATAATAAGATTTAATTAATTTGATGACACAGGTAGAAATTTTAGTTGAAGATGATAGATGGAAAAGCATAAATTTTGAGGACCTAGTTACGAAAGCTTTTTATGAAACTTTGAAGGGACTTGGTTATTCGAAAACAGACTATTTTATCTCAGTTTTAGGATGTAATGACAAAAAAATGAGAAAATTAAATCTCATGTTCCGTAGTAAGGACACTTCCACCAACGTATTATCTTGGCCATCGAGGGAACGGTTGCGAATTGTAGAGGGTGATCACCCGAAACCGCTTGACCCAACCTTGGATGCTGAACTTGGAGATATTGCTTTGGCTTATGAAACTTGTCTTCGGGAGTCTACTCACTACAATACCAGCTTTGCATCATATGTGCAGCATCTGACGATCCATGGCATTCTCCATTTAGTAGGTTATGATCATTCTAGTGACCCAGATGCAACGCTCATGGAGGATTTAGAAAGCCAAATACTTGGCAATTTAAGCTTGAAAGCCCATAATTAACAACAGACACATGATGTCTAGAAATCTTGGACTCGGAAATGGAAGATAACGACGGATCATCTAAAGCAGCGCAAAGCGCGCCTTCAAAAAGTGTAGCAAATTTTAACTTCAGCGAAAAGTTAATGGGGCTCTTCAGTAGAAATAAAACTGACGATATCCCTGAAACAAACGATGAAATACAAGAAAATAAAATTTCAACAGAGTCGCACGGCATGTTTAATTTACGCAGATTGTGCGTTGAAGATGTCGCCATTCCAAAAGCCGAGATTGTTTCTGTAAGCGCCGATATAAAAAAGTCTGAACTTGTAAGCGTGTTTAGGGAAAGTGGGTTAACGAGACTTCCTGTTTACGAAGGTACTTTGGATAATCCAATTGGAATGGTTCATCTTAAAGATTTTACTTTAGGATATGCCTTTGCGAAGAAAAATACTTTTAAAATTAAAGATATTCTCCGTCCGTTACTATATGTTCCCGCATCGATGACTATAGGTGTTCTTTTAACTAAAATGCAGTCAGATAGACGTCACCTAGCACTTGTGATTGATGAGTATGGAGGCGTTGATGGCCTTGTTACTATTGAAGACTTAATTGAACAGGTCATTGGTGAGATCGAGGACGAGCATGATATTGACGAAGGGCAAATGTGGACTTGGGAAAGTGATAATACGATAGTAGCGCTGGCTCGAGCTTCACTTGATGAACTTGGTCCCGAGATTGGAATAGATTTTACACAAGTTCCAGACATAGATGTCGAGGAAGTAGACTCTCTCGGAGGGCTAGTTTTTGTTCTTGCAGGTAGAGTTCCAGTAAGGGGAGAAGTCGTTCAGCACCCTCAAGGTCTTGAGTTTGAAATTATTGATGCTGATCCACGACGTATTAAGCGTGTCAGGCTGCGTTTGAGAACTTCGGTTAAGGCTGCCGAATAAGATGATAGTTTGGTCTGTAAGTAAATGGGTTACTTAAGACCTATAAGTTTGGGTGCGTTACTAGCCGTAGGTCATGCCCCTTTCAATCTTTGGTTTCTTAGTTTCAGCGCTATTTGCTTGTGTTTTTTGGACATCGTAAAACAACGTAAAAGATCAGACATCGCCCTATATCTAATGCTGCTTGGTATGGGGTACTTTATATTAACTTTAAATTGGATCGCTGAGCCATTTTTTGTCGACTTTCGCTCCCATGCGTGGATAGCTCCGTTCGCGATTTTTTTTATGTCAGTAACAATGGCATTTTTTTGGTGTGCATTTAGCTATGTTTTTGCACCTTTTGGCGCTCGTTGGGCACTGTTACTGGGTATAGCAACAGCGGAATACTTCAGGTCATTTGTATTAACAGGTTTTCCATGGGGTACAATAGCGTCCTTGTTTGTGAATTCTCCTCTGGGTCAGCTACTTGCTATTTTTGGCCCTTTTGGTCTTGGACTTTTTGTTTTTGTACTTGTGATGTATTTAATTTTTTTGGTTGAAACCAAAAAGTTTTCTTCAGCAGTAGGTGGAATATTTGTTTTGTCGTTATTGTTCCTATGGGGATTTCAACGCCAAAACCATGAAGTTTTTTTTACTGACAAAACAATTTTATTAGTTCAACCAAATGCACCTCAAAGTGAAAAATGGGATGAAAATTTAGCCCCAGTTTTTTTTAATAGAATGATAGAAACGACCGAACAAGCAAATGACGTAAATTTGATAGTATGGCCGGAAAGTGCAATTTATAAGCCACTCAACTATGCTGATGAACTATTGGACGCAATAAATGAAGCTTCTTCTGGAGTACCAGTCGTATTTGGGGCACTTCGTTATGATGAAGGGGGAAATTTACGCAATTCACTAGTTTTAAATAAAAGCAGCGATAAGCAGTTGGTATATGACAAGTCAAGACTTGTTCCATTTGGAGAGTACTTACCATTTGCAGGTTTTCTTGGAAATTTAGGTCTCAATTCTATGGTTAACTCCTATGGTTCGAGCTTTACCAGAGGTCATGGCGCAGATTTACTCGAAGTTGAGCCTGACTTATATTTTCAACCACTAATTTGCTATGAGGCTATTTTTCCAAGTATTTTAAGAGCAACAGCTAATCGCGCTGATCTCATCATTCAAATTACGAATGATGCATGGTTCGGACGGTTTTCTGGTCCATACCAGCACCTTGAAATATTAAAAATGAGAGCCATCGAGACTGGTATCCCAGTTGCTAGATCTGCCAATACTGGGATCTCTGCAGTCATTTCTGCAAATGGAAAAATCATTGACAGTTTACCCTTGGAAACACAAGGTTCGTTAGAATTAGCTATCCCTCAGGCGTTGAAACCCACCTTCTATTTTACATGGGGTGATAGTATTTTTTTTATGATGATTTTATCTCTGATAACTATGCGGCTAATTGTTAAAAGATACTATTGACCGTAGTAGTTTTAACGATTAACCAAAGAGACACGCAACGGCTTCCTGACGCGTGAAATTAAATTATTGGAGCAGAAATTTTGTCTCGAGAATCTTACATTTTTACTTCAGAGTCTGTCTCTGAAGGACATCCCGACAAAGTCTGTGATAGAATATCTGACGCTGTTTTAGACGCCTTTATTGCTTTGGAACCTGAGGCGCGGGTTGCTTGTGAAACTTTTGCGACTACCAATAGAGTAGTGGTTGGTGGAGAGGTTGGTCTGTCTGATAAAAATTTGTTGTCAAGACAAATGGATCAGATCAATGAAATTGTGAGAGCTTGCATAAAAGATATTGGATATGAACAGAAAAAATTTCATCATGAGACTATTGAAATAACAAATTTGCTTCATGAGCAGTCCGCACATATTGCTCAAGGTGTTAACGCAGATGGCGACAAGGAGGAGGGAGCAGGCGATCAGGGTATAATGTTTGGCTATGCAACTGATGAAACTCCAGATTTAATGCCTGCACCTATCCAATACAGTCATGCTATTTTGAGAAGATTGGCTGAGGTAAGGAAGTCAGGCATTGAACCCAGTCTTGGTCCGGATGCTAAATCACAGTTGTCTGTCCGCTATGAAAATGGAGTCCCTGTGGGCGTTACTTCCGTAGTACTGTCTACCCAACATTTAGATGAATCTTTATCATCGGATGATGTTCGTGCTATTGTTGAGCCCTACATATTAGAAATATTACCAGATGAATGGATAAACAGCTCCACTTCATGGCATGTTAATCCAACAGGAAAATTTGTAATCGGTGGACCTGATGGCGATGCCGGTTTAACAGGTCGAAAAATAATCGTTGATACCTATGGTGGTGCTGCTCCGCATGGTGGAGGAGCGTTTTCTGGTAAAGATCCAACCAAGGTAGATCGATCCGCAGCCTACGCTGCGCGGTACTTAGCAAAGAATGTAGTCGCTGCTGGGCTGGCTAAAAAGTGTACAATTCAACTTAGTTACGCAATTGGAATTTCCCACCCACTTTCTATTTATGTAGATACCTTTGGAACTGGAACAGTATCCGATAAATTAATTGAAAATGCCATAGCAGAATCTATGGATTTAACTCCTAGAGGAATCCGAACTCATCTAGGATTAAATAAACCGATTTATCAAAGAACAGCTGCCTATGGTCATTTCGGCCGATTACCTGAACGTGATGGTGGTTTTAGCTGGGAACGTACGGATTTAGTTTCAGAATTATCAAAAAATTTGTAATTATCGGTCTGATGACCTTAAATAGGCTGGGTAACTGCAAAGAATTTAGAAATCTAGAACAACACCAGCCGATTAAATAATGGATAACAAAGAAAGCAAGCCTAAGAATTTCAGAAATTTCTATGGAAGGTTAAAAGGAAAAGGCCTTCGATCGTTACAACAAAAACTTTTGAATGACCAACTTGAAAAGTTATCAATACCTGCCGTCAAATATGAAATAAATCCGGATAGGAAGCTTATAGAACTATCAGATCTTTTTAAGAATGTAACATCATTCTCTCTTGAAATTGGATTTGGAGGGGGGGAGCACCTAGTTTATCAGGCAGAGCGCAATCCAAATATTGGTTTCATTGGTTGTGAACCATATATTAATGGCGTTGCAATGCTTGCTGGAAAACTTTCAAAACTTGAGTTGACCAATGTTCGTATTCATCCTGGTGATGTACGAGATTTATTTGATGTGCTGCCGGATGATTCAATTGATAGTGTCTTTTTACTCTATCCAGATCCTTGGCCAAAAAAAAGACATCATCGACGAAGGTTTGTAACAAGCGAATATTTGATAGATCTGCAGCGCGTAATGAAAACTGGTGCATTATTAAAGTTGGCTACCGATATTCCAGACTATGTTCGACAATCGCTTCAAGAAGTTTGCAAGCATCATTTTTCATGGACGGCGACTGATGCTCAAGACTGGAGAGAGTGTTGGAGCGATTGGATGCCAACTAGATATGAACGCAAAGCCCTAAGAGAGGGGCGCAGGCCGTATTATTTAACATTTGAAAAGCGAGAGTCCTAGACGTTGATCAAAGTCTAGTTTATCAGAGCCAAAACAAAGGTTTGACAAATGTCTATAAATTGTGACCCAAGGATTATGCGTGCTTCTAGCTCTCGACCCCTCAAGGGGGAAGTTTCAATTCCGGGTGATAAATCAATATCGCATCGATCTTTAATTCTTGGTGCCCTTGCTATAGGGCAAACTAGGATTACTGGCTTACTAGAAGGTCAAGATGTTCTTGATACTGCCCGAGCAATGGTTGGCTTTGGTGCTCAAGTTGAAAAAGTTGAAGGTGGTGAATGGTATGTAGAGGGCGTTGGTGTAGGAGGATTTGCTGAACCTGAAACGGTAGTAGATTGTGGTAACTCCGGTACAGGGGTAAGGTTGATAATGGGCGCAATGGCAACAACTCCCATTAATGTGACATTCACTGGTGATCATAGTCTAAACAGTCGACCAATGGGACGCGTAACGGATCCGCTGAGTAAATTTGGAGTAGCTACATTTGGTCGTAGTAAAGGAAGGTTGCCAATGACTATAGTCGGTGCAAGATCTCCCATCCCTATTCAATACACCGTACCCGTGCCATCAGCCCAAGTTAAATCTGCACTGCTATTAGCCGGTTTGAATGTTCCCGGCGATACCATCATTACTGAAACAGAAAAGACTAGAGACCATACAGAAAGAATGCTCAGCTCATTTGGGGCAGAGATAAAAGTAGAAGACTACTCAAACCGAAGATTAATTACATTAAGTGGTTATTCAGAATTAAAAGGTCAAAATGTTCGTGTGCCAAGCGATCCATCAAGTGCGGCATTCCCTATTTGTGCTGCTATTACAATAGAGGGCTCAGATATACTTGTTCCAAATATTACGCTTAATGAAACAAGAGCTGGATTATTTACTACGCTGATTGAAATGGGTGCTAATTTAAGTTTTGAGAATGAAAGAGAGGAAAGTGGTGAGCCTGTTGCCGACATTCGCGCTTGTTTTTCTCCTGATTTGCAAGGGATTGAAGTTCCACCGGAACGTGCTGCTTCTATGATAGACGAGTATCCAATTCTTGCTGTCGTCGCAGCAAACGCTTCTGGAGAGACAAAGATGAGAGGTGTTAGGGAACTACGGGTAAAAGAGAGTGATCGAATTGACGCAATGGCGAAGGGCTTAAGATCAAATGGAGTGTCTGTCGACGAAGGTGAAGATTGGTGGATAGTAAAGGGCAATGGTGCTGGCTCAGTCAAAGGTGGTTCTACTTGCCAGACATTTTTGGATCATCGTATTGCTATGTCTTTTTTAATCCTGGGTTTATCATCACAAAAATATATCGATATAGACGATTGTTCGCCAATCAATACATCCTTTCCAAATTTCATTCAGCTAATGCGTGAGCTTGGAGCTAACTTAGAAGCACGAGGTTAACAGCTTTGGCAAAGTTTGACCTTGTAATAGCAATAGATGGTACGGCAGCGTCCGGTAAAGGTACAATTTCAAAGAAAATAGCACACAATTATTCTGTGCCTCACCTTGATACTGGCCTTCTGTACCGATTTGTTGGGTATAAAGTTCTTAAAGGATTTGATCCAGTAAGCGCTGTAGACCAGTTGAGTATGTCCGAAATGGAAGCTTTAGATTTAAAAACACTAAAAGTATCAAATGCAGCCTCCGAGGTTGCTAAAAACCCCTTGGTACGAGCTAAATTACTAGAATTTCAGAGAAGTTTTGCTTCACAACCTGGTGGTGCCGTGTTAGATGGACGCGATATTGGAACGGTAATTTGTCCTAATGCAAATATAAAATTTTTTATAAGTGCTTCGGCTGAGATTAGAGCGCGAAGGAGATATAAAGAGCTCTTAGGCTTGGGTCACTCAATATCACTCAACAAAGTTTTAAAAGATATACAAGAAAGAGATGAACGAGATACTAATCGTAAAGACTCCCCGTTGGTACCGGCAGTGGACGCAAAAAAAATTGATACCTCTGATATGACCATTGCAGAAGTCTATGCATCAGTTTCAAGGGTAATTGAATCAGAACTAAAAAAGTAATTTCTTAAGTATCAGAGTGAGTATTTAGTGTGCAGAAACCCCTTGATTTACCGAAAATTAGCATGTAAACCGCGCCCGTCGCGCACTTGAAAGTAGTCAAATAACTCTGTTTCTTATTGGCTAATCGCATTAGTACTCGGCAAGCGAAACTAAAGACCGGTGGACCCAACCATCTGGCCAGTAAATATTTGGTAAAGGATATAGAGACCATATGGCTCAAAATGCAACTATGGCAGAATTTGAAGCTCTGCTAAACGAAAGCTTCAAGATTGATACCCCCCAAGAAGGTTCTGTTGTTAAAGGTAAAGTGATTGCTATAGAGGCTGGCTTTGCGATCGTTGACGTAGGCTACAAAATGGAGGGTAGAGTTGAATTAAAAGAATTTGCAAACCCCGGTGAAGCACCGGAAGTCGCGGTCGGCGACGAGGTGGAAGTTTTCTTAAGACAGGTCGAAAATGCCAAAGGCGAAGCTGTCATTTCTCGTGAAATGGCACGTAGAGAAGAAGCCTGGGATAGACTTGAAAAAGCTTATGCAGACGATGCGAGGGTTGATGGTGCAATTTTTGGCCGTGTAAAGGGTGGGTTCACCGTGGATCTAGGTGGTGCAGTCGCCTTCCTACCTGGTTCTCAAGTGGACGTGCGTCCGGTTCGTGATGCAGGGCCGCTTATGGGTTTGAAGCAACCATTCCAGATTTTGAAAATGGATCGGAGAAGAGGTAATATTGTCGTATCCCGACGCGCGATTTTAGAAGAAAGTCGCGCTGAACAAAGAGCGGAAGTTATTGGAAACTTGGCAGAGGGTGACGATGTAGAGGGTGTAGTTAAAAACATTACTGAATACGGTGCGTTTGTTGATTTAGGAGGAGTGGACGGTCTTCTTCATGTAACCGATATGGCATGGCGCAGAATTAATCATCCCTCCGAAATTTTGACTATTGGAGAATCTATTAAAGTTCAGGTTATTAAAATTAACAAAGACACACACAGAATTTCCTTGGGAATGAAGCAACTCGAAGAAGATCCGTGGGAACTGGTAGCTGGTAAATATCCGTTAGAGTCTCTGCATAAAGGCGTTGTAACAAACATAACAGATTATGGTGCTTTTGTTGAACTAGAGGCTGGCGTTGAGGGTTTGGTGCATGTTTCTGAGATGTCATGGACTAAAAAGAACGTTCATCCTGGAAAAATTGTGTCTACTAGCCAAGAAGTTGACGTCATGGTCTTGGAAATAGATGGTGTAAAGCGGAGAGTTTCTTTAGGGATTAAGCAATGCCAAAGAAATCCGTGGGAAGTATTTGCTGAGAATCATCCTGTTGATAGTGAAGTTGAGGGTGAAGTTAAAAATATCACTGAATTTGGCCTCTTTATCGGTTTGGATGGCGAGATTGATGGAATGGTTCACTTGAGTGATATTTCTTGGGATGAGCGTGGTGAGGATGTAATCCAAAATTTCCGTAAGGGTGACATGGTGAAAGCGGCAGTTACGGAAATTGATGTAGAGAAAGAACGAATTTCATTGTCAATAAAAGCATTGGGTGGAGATAAATTTGCTCAAGCTACAGACAAGGTCAAGCGCGGCTCTATTGTAACGGTAGAGGTTACGTCAATTGAAGATGGTGGAATCGAAGTTGAATACGAAGGTATGAAATCATTTATCCGTCGATCAGATTTAAGTCGGGACCGCGCAGAACAGCGTCCGGAAAGATTTAGCGCGGGTGATAAAGTTGATGTTAGAGTGACCAGTGTTGATAGTAAGACTAGAAAATTGGGTCTCTCAATAAAAGCCCGTGAAATTGCTGAGGAAAAGGAAGCTGTAGAGCAATATGGCTCATCTGATAGTGGAGCTTCACTTGGAGATATCTTGGGCGCAGCACTTAAGGGTGATGAAGATTAATTTATAACATTTTCAAAAGTTATAAGCCCCGCGTTTGACATGCGGGGTTTTTTTATTGATTCGTTAGATGTGAGAAATTGCATTTAAACTTGGAATATAACACTAACAACGCATCTTAAATTAGAAAAATATATCTTTTTGTAATAGTAATTCGTTAAAAAATAATACTTTAGGACGAGAAATGATTTTAATTTAGTGGGACTGATGATTATAGTTGAACTGCTACAACTAAAAATGCCAGGGAGACGACCCGATGATCCGATCGGAATTAATTCAAAAAATTGCGGATGAAAATCCACATCTTTTCCAACGTGATGTAGAAAGAATCGTGAATACCATATTTGAAGAGATTACGGATGCTCTAGCAAATGGTGATAGAGTTGAACTCAGAGGTTTTGGCGCTTTTTCAGTTAAAACGCGTGGTGCAAGAGTGGGACGTAATCCTAGAACTGGTGAGGCAGTCAGTGTAGATCAGAAAAAGGTTCCATTTTTTAAAACTGGAAAACTCTTGCGTGATAGACTTAACGGGAAGGCTTAATATTTGACGCGTTACATACGAGTTATTTTCTTAACTTGTCTTTCCGTCATAATTTTGACCCTAGCTATCGCTAACAGAGAATTAGTGAATGTCAGATTGCTGCCCAGTGAACTTGATGGTTTACTTGGTATTGGTGTGAGTTTGTCAATTCCAGTGTTTGTTCTATTTCTAAGTGGTGTTATTTTTGGACTTTTCGTGGGTTTTGTTTGGGAGTGGATTAGGGAAATGAAACATAGATCTGCTTCGAATAGAAAATCTAAGGATCTTGCTAGAGTAGAAAACGAGTTAAATCAGTTGAAGCGTGACACCGGGCAAAACGAAGATGAGGTTCTTCTGCTTCTCAATAATAATCAATCAAACCGATGAGCCACAGCTTAAAAGAAATTGACCCAATTGCGGTTAAAATTTGTGGGTTAACGTCTTTAAATGATATTAGGCTCGCAGCTTCCATAGGCGCTAGATACGCAGGTTTTGTATTTTTTGAAAAGTCTCCTCGTGCTTTGACGTTCGAACTAGGTCGTAAACTAGCCCTAGAGGCGCCAACCGAATTGGCTAAAGTAGCGTTAGTCGTAGATGCCGAATTTTCCTATTTGGATGAACTCATAAGCAAGGTCCCAATAGATATGATACAATTGCATGGCTCCGAAAGTCCGAAGCTAGTACACGAGATCAAAATGCGATACGGTCTGCCGGTTATGAAGGCCGTTGGTATTTCTTCTGAAAGAGATTTAGACAAAGTAAAGTCATTTTGCGAAGTTTGTGATCAAATTCTATTCGATGCAAAACCTGCGAATATAGACGCTTTACCTGGTGGAAATGGGGTGCAATTTGATTGGTCTATTCTTGCAAATAAAAGCTGGTCAAAGCCCTGGATGTTGGCAGGGGGATTGAATGCCGGTAATGTTCAAACAGCCGTGAAAATAACCAATGCAAAGCAGCTGGATTTATCAAGTAGTGTGGAGCTGAGCCCTGGTATTAAAGATGCGGCTAAGATGAAGAATTTCATGCAGGCTTTGGACAATTTCAATTTTGGTAACTAATATAACTAAAATCCCTTGAACTTGGCGGCAAGTAATATAACAAATTAGTATCGGAATGTTAAAATTTAATAGGAGCTCGATTTTAGTGGCCAATGATCTTTTCAATAGTTTTATGACTGGTCCTGACGAAAAAGGTAGGTTTGGGCAGTTCGGTGGACGTTTTGTATCTGAAACCTTGATGCCATTAATACTGGAATTAGAAGACCAATATGAAAAAGCTAAGTTGGACCCCGAGTTCTGGGAGGAAATGGACTACCTATGGAAGCATTATGTCGGCAGGCCTAGTCCTTTATACTTTGCTGAGCGTTTAACTGAGAGGCTTGGTGGAGCAAAAATTTATCTAAAACGAGATGAATTAAACCATACTGGCGCCCATAAGATTAATAATGTTCTTGGTCAAATTATATTGGCGAGGAGAATGGGAAAGAGCCGCATTATAGCTGAAACTGGGGCGGGTCAACATGGTGTTGCAACGGCAACTGTATGTGCAAAGTTTGGTTTAAAGTGTATCGTTTACATGGGCTCACATGATGTGGAGCGTCAGGCACCAAATGTATTTCGTATGAAACTACTTGGTGCCGAGGTTATTCCAGTTACCTCAGGTAGGGGTACACTTAAAGACGCTATGAATGACGCTTTGAGGGATTGGGTAACGAATGTAAGAGATACTTTTTATTGTATAGGTACGGTTGCAGGTCCTCATCCTTACCCAGCGATGGTTCGCGACTTTCAATCTATTATCGGTAAAGAGGCTAAAGACCAAATGATGGAGGCAGAAGGTCGATTGCCCAATACATTAATTGCAGCAATCGGGGGTGGGTCTAACGCTATGGGTTTATTTTATCCCTTCCTTGATGACAAAGATGTGGAGATAATTGGGGTTGAAGCAGGTGGTAAAGGCGTCAATGGCAAAATGGAGCATTGTGCTTCGTTAACCGGTGGAAGGCCTGGCGTACTGCACGGTAATAGAACATACCTACTACAGGATAATGATGGCCAGATATTAGAAGGCTTTTCGATTTCAGCGGGCTTAGATTATCCTGGAATAGGTCCTGAGCATGCGTGGTTACATGAAATTGGAAGAGCAAAATATGTCTCAATCACAGATAAAGAAGCTTTAGGCGCTTTTGAACTGTGCTGTAAAGCCGAAGGTATCATTCCAGCTTTGGAACCTTCTCATGCACTTGCTCATGTGGAAAAAATTGCTCCTGGATAAGGATATATTTACGGTCGCACGGCATCTTGGCTTTGACATGTCTGGTCCAGAGGGTCGCAATTTAGAATAAATAATAAGTCGGTAAGGTTTTAGTGTAGCATAATATATTTCAATTTGCTCTTAAATTTCTTCTAGCCTCTTTAGTGCATTCGTAATTTGTGCTTCTTCCTCTTTTCTTTTCTCGAGATTTTCCCTTGTTTCGTTTACGACTTCCGGAGGGGCACTTTTAACAAATTTTGGATTGTTCAGCCTACCTTCCATTGAACTGATTTCTTTAATTAATTTTTCGTTAGTTTTAACCAGTCGGTTTTTTTCAGCGTCAATATCAATAACATTTGCCAGAGGAAGGCCAAATATTGCCCCTGAGGCACTGACAGAAACGGTTCCTTTCGGAAATCTGCTACTTTTTTCCGCATGACTAATGCGTGCCAATTTCATAATCATGATCGAATTTCGTTCAAAAGTTTTTTCAGCCTCTGTGGTCATTTCCTGATAAATCAGAGGAATTTTCAGTCCCGCTGGTACATGCATTTGCTGCCTTGCACTGCGAATGTTTTCTATTAAAGATATAACCCAATTCATTTCTTGGTCGGCTTCGGGGTCAACCAAGTCCAACGCATTATAATTTGGCCAGTTCTCATGAACTAATAGATTACTGCGCTTTCCAAGTGAACTCCAGAGTTCTTCTGTGATAAACGGCATTATTGGATGTAATAATATTAAGCACTGATCAATTACCCAACCCATGGTTTCTTGAGTTTCAGCAATTACCTTTGTATTTGATGAACTAAAGAGTGGTTTAGACAGCTCTACATACCAATCGCAAACCTTTCCCCAGACGAATGCATAGAGAGCATTAGCAGCGTCATTAAATCGGAAGTTTTCAAATGAAATTTGAACTTCACTCAATACTTTTGCGGTTTCACCCATTATCCATTTATTAAGATTTTCCACTGGACTGGGTAAATTTCCGTTATTTGGTTTAGCTCCATTCATTTCAGCATAACGGGCTGCATTCCATAACTTTGTTCCAAAATTACGGTATCCTTGTATACGCTGCATATCTAATTTTAAAACGCCCCCGATTGACGCCATTGCCGCATTTGTAAAACGTAAAGAGTCAGCCCCGTATTCCTCAATTATATCCAAGGGGTCGATCACATTTCCTGTGGATTTCGACATCTTTCTACCCTTTGCATCTCTAACGAGGCCGTGTAAATAAACAGATGAAAATGGTATTTCATTAACCACTGCTAATTGCATCATCATCATTCTAGCAACCCAGAAAAATAGAATATCATGGGCTGTAATTAAGGTGCTTGTTGGGAAATAATCCTCCATCTGTTGCGTTTCTTCAGGCCATCCCAGTGTACCAATAGGCCAAAGTCCAGAAGAGAACCATGTATCCAAAACGTCGGGGTCTCTTGTTAACTTAGCTCCGCTACCTGCCAGTCGCTGAGCGTCTTCTTTGTTAATGGCACAGTACTGGTTTCCATCTTGGTCAAACCAAACTGGGATTTGATGTCCCCACCACAATTGGCGAGAAATACACCATGGTTCTATATTTTCTAACCAATGATAATATGTTTTCTTATCACTATTCGGTATTATCTCTACTTTCCCCGACTTTACGGCATCCAAAGCTGGTCCAACTATTTTTGCTGTATCAACGAACCATTGGTCGGTAAGCATGGGCTCTATTACGACTTTGGATCGATCGCCAAAGGGTTGCATAATTGGTTTTTCTTCAACAAATGGGATGTTTCCACTGTGCTCCCCATTTGGTTGTTCTTTATCAATATATACGGCCAAGCCTTGATCTGTAATGTGATCAACAATTAGCTTTCGCGCTTCAAAACGATCCAAGCCACGAAACTCTTCTGGTACAAGGTTTAAACTGTCTATTTCTGCTTCACTGAATTCGCCACCTCTGGAAAAATTCACTGCCAGTGATGCGGCTTCTTTATATGGAGCTCCATCGTTTCTCATTCGTCCTTTCGTATCCATAAGCCGATAAAGTGGAATATTATTTCTTTTAGCTACCTGATAATCGTTAAAATCATGAGCCCCTGTAATTTTAACAGCACCAGAACCAAAGTCTGGATCGGGATATTCATCAGCTATGATAGGAATCAGTCGTCTGTGTTCTTTTGGTCCAACCGGAATTTCACAGTATTTTCCTATAATTGAAGCGTATCTTTCATCTTTTGGATTTACTGCAATAGCGCCATCACCTAACATCGTTTCCGGTCGAGTTGTGGCGATAGAAATGTAATCGCGAATTTCTTCTTTCACGATATTACTGTCAACATCGTGCTCTATATGAAGATAAGTTTCATTATTTTGAAGTGGGTATTTAAAATGCCACATTTTTCCGGCAACTTCGATATTTTCTACTTCTAAATCCGAAATAGCAGTTTCAAAATGTGGATCCCAATTTACTAATCTTTTGCCGCGATATATCAGACCTTTATTATACATTTCGACAAATACTTTTATAACAGCATCATGAAAGTTTCCGCTGTCTTCGGCCGGTGAGCCAGGGGCGCCAGACATCGTAAAAGCTGTGCGTTCCCAATCACAACTTGCACCAAGCCTCTTCAATTGATTGATGATTGTATCTCCGGACTGTTTTTTCCACTTCCAAACATTTTTTAGAAATTCATTTCGGCCCATTTCCTGGCGAGTTTGATTCTCCGGGTTTTTTGCCAACTCCCGTTCCACAACCATTTGAGTTGCTATGCCAGCATGATCTGTCCCCGGCTGCCATAGAGTGTTATATCCTTGCATCCGTTTCCATCGAATAAGTATATCTTGGAGAGTATTGTTGAATGCATGCCCAATGTGAAGGACTCCAGTAACATTGGGAGGAGGGATCATTATGGAGTATGCTTCTTTTCTCGATGCGTTTGCTCCTGCTCTAAAGCAATTTTCTTTTTCCCAATTTTCATAAATTCTCTTTTCTGCTGATTTAGCGTCGAAAGTTTTTTCCAGTGCCATAAAATTCTCGCCGTTTCCTCGATTTAGCTGCAATTACCTTTTTTAGAGTGAAATTAAAAGGCACAAGATAACAATATCTCATTAAAATTAAGTTAAATAATTATAAAGTTAGTTTAATGATTTTAACGAAAATTACGTTTTAACATTCTCTATGATGACCGCAATCCCCTGGCCGCCGCCAATACACATTGTTGCCAAACCATATCGACCATCTTGCCGTTTTAATTCGTAAATTAGCTTGGTCAGAATTATGGCGCCAGATGCTCCAACAGGATGTCCAAGAGCTATTGCCCCGCCATTTGGGTTGGTTATTGCTGGGTCAAAGTTTAATTCTCTCGCCACTGCACAGGCCTGGGCTGCAAATGCCTCATTTGACTCAATACAGTCAATTTGTGAAATATTTAGTCCGGCGAGTGATAGCGCCTCATGTACTGCTGGTATTGGCCCGAGCCCCATTAAATTTGGAGCTACGCCTTTTAGTCCATATGATATAATTTTAGCCATGACAGGCATAGAGTACTTTGAAACTGAACGCTCGTTGGCAAGGACTAAAGCAGCGGCTCCGTCATTTATTCCAGATGAGTTACCTGCCGTTACCGTGCCTTCGCTATCAAAAGCAGGTTTCAGTTTAGTAAAATCCAGTAAGCTAACTGCCTTTCTGTAGTGCTCATCTGTATCAAAAACCTCTTGCTTTTTTCCGATTTGGATTGCTATTGGCAGAATTTGCTCTTTGAAATACCCGGCTTTAATTGCCTTAGCAGCTCGTAGATGACTGTTATATGCTAGCTCATCTTGTGCGTCTCGCGTTACGCTCATTTTTTTTGCTACATTTTCGGCAGTGTTTCCCATGTGCCCGTTGCCAAATGGATCTGTAAGTGCTCCTGTCATCATATCAATTGCACTTACATGTCCCATTTTTTGCCCAAATCGAGCTGACTGTAGGATGTGACCGACGCGGCTCATGCACTCTGCGCCTCCAGCCAGATTAACGCAGGAGCGACCTAATAAAATTTGTTCATAAGCCGTAACTACAGCCTGTAAACCGCTGCCACAAAGACGGTTTAAGGTCAGAGCAGGGGATTCTTGTGGGACCCCTGAGTTTATCGCGGCTACGCGCGATAAATACATATCTCGAGGCTCAGTGTGAATAACATTTCCAAAAACTGTCTGTTCAATTTTATCTGGAGCTATTCCGGCCCTATTTATCGCTTCTTTTCCCACATGGGTTGCCAATTCACTCAGCGATAAGCCTGACAGTGAACCACCAAAAGATCCTATTGCGGTTCTTACTGCTGAAGATATAAAAATATCTGCCATTTTATGTGTCCGTAATAGAACCGTTGTTTTTTATCCATTCGGTGATGCCACCGGCTAAATTTATCACTGGTTTAAGTCCCATATCTTTAGCTGCAACTGCTGCAAGTGCTGAGCGTGCGCCAGAAGCACAATAGAAAATGTATGTTGTGTCCTGAGAAAAGTCTGATTTATGTAAAGGACTATCTGGGTCGATATGGAATTCGATCATACCCCTTGATGATAAAATAGCTCCTGGTATTACACCTACTTTTTGCTGTTCAGACCGTTCTCTAACATCTACGAATTGATATTTATCGTTACCAACCAATGATTTAGCGTCCTGGACTGAAATTGAGTCTACCGAAGTCATGGCCTCTTTAACTATTTTCTTTATACTGGTACTTATACTTTGACCCATTTGGTGCCCTTTAAATTAGTGTTTTGGTTAAGTCGATTTCATTGGGGTAGTCAGTCAGCGATCAAACCTGACCGAAATGCTATATTTTAAGATCTAGCCTCGGTTTCCAGAAGGGCCTAAATAATTCAATTTTTGGACATCTATTCATTACGACTTTCAATCCCGCAGACTCGGCTAATTTGGCGGCACTGTCGTCATATACACCTATTTGCCCCCATAGGACTTTTGCTCCAACCTCGATAGCTTGTTCCGCTATTCCATAAAGTTCGTTTGCAGGCCGGAACACTTCTACCATATCAATTTGCTTATCAATATCTTTAAGAGAACGGTAAACTCTAAGTCCACGTATTTCTGTAATTTTTGGGTTTGGGTTTATAGGAAGTATGTCATAACCTATTTCGCTTAGTTGTCGTAAAACCCCGTAACTAAATTTTGTTTTATCTCCGCTCGCACCCACCATCGCAATCGTTTTAACTGATTTAAGAATGTCAGCGAGGTACATTGGGTCATAATCATAAATGCGATCTATATCTGCTTCTGGCAATTAAATGTCCTCCTTTGAAGCAATATCAGCCTTTAGCTGGTATGATTTCAATGGTTCTAAAAATGGGTTTCGGTACAATTTGTCATGACTTTCGGTGCCTATTTCCAGAGTAATATCAGACTTAGCCCTCGCAACGCATAAAATAACGTAGCCGTTATCCAGCTGCCAATTATTAAGAGCAACTTGTCTTTTCATTTCTTCAAGTTCTTCATTCTGAAATTCTATTATTTCACCACTCTCAACATCAATTAAATGTTCATGGTGTTCACCAGCTTCTTCATATCGTGAT
>LULK01000181.1_pt1 | contig 54735 bp, 50 predicted proteins | sample 728181 | NCBI WGS metagenome assembly LULK01 (sample SAMN03860291, study PRJNA289734) | marine metagenome | biome: seawater column; feature: ocean; material: water; isolation source: Red Sea water column Station 169 - depth 10m | place: Saudi Arabia: Red Sea | collected 2011-10-15 | depth 10 m | reverse complement strand
AGTGTTAGTTTCTGCTACCAAAGTTAGCATTTGCTCAAGCACAGATTCTGCGCTTTGTTCGTCTAAGTTTCCAGTTGGTTCATCGGCCAATAAAAGTTTAGGCTCTGTTACTAATGCTCGAGCAATCGCAACTCTTTGTTGTTGTCCGCCAGACAGGGCCTCCGGGTATTTTCTCATCTGGTCGGATAAACCAAGAGAAGACACAATTTTTTCTAATTTAATTTTGTCTACTGGCCCTGACAAATTTGCTTGGAAATTGATGTTTGCGGCAACATTCAATGATGGAATTAGATTAAAGTGTTGGAATATTATTCCGATGTCTTTCCGCCTGACGGCTGCTCTTCCCGTATCATCCATTTTGGATAACTCTTTGCCGCCTATTTCTACGCTGCCTTCGTCGGGCAACTCTAATGCGCCGGCAATGTGCAAAAGGGTACTTTTCCCACTACCGGATTCACCGCTCAGAGCGAGTGTTTCACCTGCGAGAAGATTTAAGCTTACATCATTTAGAACTGACACGTTGCCTTCGTTAGTGCGGTATGATTTTCGTATAGAGTTTAAGTTAAGAACCATTGCTTCCCTCGCATAAATGCAAAATAGAGCAGTAATGTAACTTTGAAAGTCTGCATAAGCTTTGACTTGCTGATAATGGATCTACTACTATAAAAAATCTCGGTAGTCTTTTAAATTACTAATCTGAACATGGTTTAAGTTTATTTAGCTATAGACTTACTAATGCGTTGCGCCCAAGCACTGTAGAAAACTTCGTTAGGGTGAAAGCCATCAATAGCCATTGTTTGGCTCGATACTGGCAAATCAATATCAATAAAGCAGCATTCTTCATTTTTTTTACAAAAGTCCCTTAGAGCTTTTTCAAAAATATATGCTTTAAGACTTAATACATGTAATAGCGGGTGGGGTACTTGGGTTAATTTGCGAACAGGTGGAATTCCAGAGAATATTATCTGTGAAATATCATATTTTTTTATTATCATTTCGCGTAATTTTAAAATATCACGCATCCAGGTTTCGACACTTTTCCCATCCGTAATGTCGTTCATGCCAATGCATAATATTGCTATGTCGAACTTTCTTTTTTCTTCCTTCGAAATTAACGTAGTGAGCTCTGAAGTCATTAATTTACTTCTGCCAAAAACTTGCCAAACACACGAATATTTCTGACTTAAAATATTAAGGAGTTTACCAGATAGTGCCTGGTCTAAATGAGAAACACCAACGCCACATGCAGAGGAGTCCCCTAAAAAGATCAATCTGAGATTATTCCCTTTTCCAATAGTTCCACGCCGGTCTCCAGTTGCTTCTGGAAGTTCAATTATATTTTTCCTTAACTTCCACCCCTGAAACAAGAGAACAGGCAACAGAAGAGTTTGCAGTATTTGTGAGTAAATAGAATACCAGTTTGTTTTCATCTTAAAATCAGAAACATGATAATAAAAATTGCAATTTAAAGGCGCTTAATAAGTCGCAATAAACTTTTACGCCTATTTCCTTATCACCGATATAAAATTGCATTGAGAAGGTTCAAGATCGACTTGATAGATTGCTCCTCTCAGGTGCTTGAGAAACATGACTAAATTAATTATCGTAATTCGGTAAAGTTTATAGACTTAGATATTTTTTGGAATTTTTTACGTGAAATTATACTTGGACTCTTTTGATGTTAAATCATGGCAGGAATGGATGCCTTCTGGTCTTTTCTATGGTATTACAACAAATCCTATTTTGGCACAACGAGCTGGTTTATTTTATTCGAGTATAAATTGGCCATCCAAAATGGCCTCGGCTGATAAACTCAACGTAAAAGAGTTCCATATACAGGTGCCAAGTTGCGATGAAACGGCAATTAGTTTCGCAGCGCAGCGAAATGAAGAAGCACAAAATTTTAATTTTAACTTTGTAGTTAAAGTACCTTTGACTAAAGAAGGTGTAAAATTAGTGCCAGAAATGAAAAGGCTTGGGCTCTCTATCTTGATGACAGCATGTTATCATTCTAAACAATACATTACGGCAGATGCCATAGAGGCCGATTATATAGCACCATACTTTGGTCGAATGGAAGAAGCTGGGTTGGACGCTTATGATCATATGTCTTTAATGAAAGATTTGGAAAAACATTCTACCAACCAGTGTAAAATACTTGTAGCTTCCATTCGTTCTCTTGAACAAATGATGACACTTGCAGCACAAGGGCATGTATACTTTACAATTTCACCGAGTATTGCGGAGGAACTAATGAATGACGATTTTACTATAAAGGCAGTGAGAGAATTTAATGAGGCAGCACTCAGAGTAGAAGTTTAAAAAATGCTCGCGTAACTTTCTAAAAGCACGCAATACTACTTTTGCTTGGAACTAAATTTTAATTGAACTTCATTTGCTGGGGCCATGATATGCTGATGCCCCGACAAAATGATTTGCAGGTTCCGTGTATGACTAGATCAGCTTTATCATACCAAAAATGACTAAAATATATTTAAGAAAAGAACCTCGCCAATCACACAATAGCGGTATTAAAACTCGGAAAATTGTGCAGGATATTTAAAGTGAGTTAGAATAAGATGGTGATGAAAAAGGAATAGGTATACTGGAAAATGAAGGCACTTGTTTACGATGGTCCCAAAGCTATTTCTTACCGTGAAGTCCCTGATCCAAACCCGAGACAAGACCACTTCCTTATAATGATTAAAGCGGTAGGAATTTGCGGTTCTGATATGCATGCCTATTTAGGCCACGATGAAAGGCGTCCAGCTCCATTGATCTTGGGTCATGAAGCAGCTGGAATTATTTGTGAGGGTGCTCGAGATGGTGAACGGGTTACAATAAACCCTCTTGTTTCATGCGGTAAGTGTTCGGCTTGTGGAAGTGGAAGAGAAAACATCTGTCCTGACAGGCAAATTATTTCCATGCCTCCAAGAGAGGGTGCATTTGCGCAATATGTAACTATTCCTGAAAGAAATCTGGTTAATGTACCAACTAAGTATTCTCTTGATAAAGCAGCCTTAGTTGAGCCTTTGGCTGTTGGTTGGCATACTGCCAAATTAGCTGCCAATGCAATTGACGCTAATATGGAAAAAAAAGCTCTAGTAATTGGTGGTGGTGCAATTGGTCTGGCGACTGCATTGGCTCTCAAGGCTATGGGTATTTCTGAACTGACAATATCAGAATTTAATCCGTTGCGTAGACAATATTTGCTGGAACATATAGATGCCAAAGTTGTGGAAAAAACTGAGAGTTCATTTTCAATCGTTATTGACGCAGTGGGCTTTGGCTCAACTCGTGCTGTGGCATCACAACTTGTATCCCCCGGCGGGGTCATTGCACACGTGGGTTTAGGAGACAACACTAATGGTCTTGATGTTAGGCGTATAACCCTTCAGGAAATAACCTTTATCGGGACCTTCACTTATACTGCACAAGATTTTAAAGATACTGCAGAAGCATTATTTGCTGGGCGTCTAGGTACATTAGATTGGATCGAGAAGCGCCCACTTTCGGAAGGTGAAAGTTCCTTTCAAGATCTTCGTAGGAATAACGTTGCAGCGCCGAAAATAGTTCTTAAGCCGTGGCAATAATTTCACTTGGTGATAATTTCAGGCCCCATGAAATACGTTGGCAAAAATGTAGAGATTATTGGAACGTAAGTTATCAAAATTAAGAATATAAATAAGACACCCAAAAATGGTAGAGCCGCTCTTACAACTGACATCATTGGCATTCTGGCTACACCAGATGTAACAAATAGGTTTAAGCCAACAGGTGGCGTAATCATACCTATCTCCATGTTTACAACCATGATAATTCCAAGATGTATAGGGTCAATCCCTAGTTCGATTGCAATTGGAAATACTAATGGTGCTACAATTACTATTAATCCTGATGGTTCCATGAACTGACCACCAATCAGTAAAATTATATTTACGATCACTAAAAACATAATAGCGCCGAACCCTGCAGAAAGCATTGCACTAGCAATCTGTTGCGGTATTTGTTCGTCAGTTAAAACATGCTTAAGGATAAGAGCGTTGGCGATTATAAACATCAATGTAACTGTCAGTTTTCCAGCTTCGAATAAAGTATCTCTAGTGTCTTTATGGAAAAAAGCCGTTATTAATGCTGATGGGTTTTGTATTAAGTTTTGTCGCGGTTTGCCTTCCCTCGCTGCAAGTGGTCCCATATCGCGGTAAACGAAAACTGCAATGAAAAATGCATAAACGGATGCAACTGCGGCGGCCTCTGTAGGGGTAAAAATTCCACCATATATACCGCCTAGAATGATAACTATGAGAAAAAGCCCCCAAACTGCTTCTCTTGCAGAAGCAAAAATCTCATTCCCCATTAACATGATACCAGCCAACAAACCGGGTATCACCCCTGCAAGGAACATTCTGCCTACTGACACATCTGTAGCGGACGCGTATACTACCATTACAATAGATGGTGGTATTAATATTCCTAATGTGCCTGCGTTTGCAATTACGCCTGCTGCAAACTCTTTCGAATACCCAACCTGCCTCATTCCCGCAATAACGATTGTACCGATAGCCACAACGGTAGCTGGTGACGATCCGGACAAAGCAGCAAATAGCATGCAAGCAAAAACGCCCGCTATTGCAAGCCCCCCAGGGAAATGTCCTACAACCGCAATTGAGAAGCGAATAATTCTTTTGGCAACACCCCCAGTGGACATGAATGATGATGCAAGAATAAAAAATGGAATGGCCAATAGTGTGTAATGTCCAGCCATCGCTTGGAAAAAGGATTGGGCGATGGAGGCGAGTGAAGTATCACTTAATGTTAAAAGAAAAAAAATGGAGGATAGACCAAGAGATATTGCAATAGGAACGCCTATCATTAGCATTGCAATTACTAATAGGAATAAAATAGCGACTTCCATTAATTTGCCTCTAAACTTCCGGTTCGCTTATTTTTTCAACTCTATCTTCTGCCTCATGACTTACTATTAGTGAATCTTGTTTGCCTTCAATTATTTTAAACATTACTTGCAACCAGTCTGGCATATGAATATCAATAACCTCATACCACGAACGGTACGAAGTTCTTTTCATCTCTTCAAACCCTGTTGGAAACCATCGTCCAGTAGTCTGCGGTAAGTTTGCAAAATTTGCCCAGTAATCCCAAGAACCTTTAAATAATAATAAAGCGTACAAAATACATAAAATTACTGCTGTTAAGGCCAAAATACGCTTACTTGGGGCTGAACAAATGTTTAACAGAGCATCTACACCAAGGTGTAATTTTTTCTTCACCGCGTAACTAATTCCAAGTAATACTAACCAAGCAAAAAGGAAGGTGACCATTTCCAGACCCCAGATCAAACCTGAATTAAACCCGTAGCGTAATACGACATTTATAAATGTAATTGTCACCATTAGTGCCAAAATGATGGCAATAATAGTTTCCTCAATTTCGTCTATAAAGCGTGAAACTCTCGACTTTCCGTGATGATGTTCTGTATCCGGCATTTTAAAATATATTATTGATGGTTAATTATAAGATTTTATGACCGGCCATTTTACGAATGGCCGGCATTTATTTGCATCGATTTAATGATTAGCGTTTATTGCTTGCGCAGCAGCAATATTTTCTTCTCCAACATCATCTTTAAATTGATCCCATACTGGCATCATGGCAGCGACCCATGCATCTCTCTGTGCCGAAGTTAATTGGCGAACTACACCACCTGAACTAATGATCTCTTGCTTTGCTGATTCATTAACAGCAGTGGACTCCGAGTTACGAGCTTCAGTGACTTCATCAACTATTTTAGAAAGCTGATCACGCATTCCCGCATCCAAGCTATCCCACCAATCTGTTGATGTAACTAGCATGTAGTCAATGATACCGTGATTTGTTTCAGTGACTCCATCCTGAACTTCGAAGAATTTTTTGCCATATATGTTTGACCAAGTATTCTCTTGGCCATCCACAACGCCAGTTTGTAATGCGCCGTACACTTCAGAAAACGCCATTGGCTGAGGTGAGCCTCCAAGAGCAGCCATTTGTGCTTTTAGAACTTCAGAGTTTTGAACACGAAATTTCAAACCATTCGCATCTGTTGGCATTTCAAGTGGTTTGTTAGCTGACATTTGCTTCATTCCATTATGCCAAAATGCAAGCCCCAGTAATCCGCGACGTGTCATACTTTCTTTCATTGCTTGGCCAGTTTCAGAATTTTGAAATTCATCAACTGCATTGATGTTTTTGAACATGAATGGAAGGTCAAAAATACGAAAAACTTTCGTGAACTGCTCAAACTTTGAGAGCGATGGTGCAGCCATTTGTACGTCACCTTGTAGCATTGCTTCCAAAACCTGATTATCATTATATAGTGTTGAGTTTGGGTAAACTTCCATACAAGCTTTACCGTTCATTTCGTCATTTACACGCTGTTGAAGTAGTGACGCTGCAATACCCTTTGGGTGCTTGTCGGTATTGGTGACGTGGGATAATTTAATCACCATTTCACCGTCGTCGCATGCGGCCATCAGCACATTGCCTGATATTGCGATGCCTAAAGCCGCCGTAGCGGCAAGTATTATTTTCATGTGGTTTTCTCCGGTTTTTTCTCAAAAAAAAACAGATAACACGATCGCTGACTTTGTAAATATAGATTTCGTCAGTTATTTGCAAAAATGCTGGTGCTTTAAGTTGTTTCACCACAGTATATACATTAAGGTAGCTTTAATTTTTTTCTTAAAATAAGAGGAATGGTTGTTGTCTGATGAAGCGCTCTATGATCAACAAGTCATAGCATTTTTAGAAGAACTTTGGGGTGATGGTTTTTTATCGCCAGGCGGAGTTGACGAGGTGCATCGTATCTTAAAAGGGGTTTCCATTAAAGGTAAGACAGTGATTGATATTGGCTGTGGTTCGGGGGCTTGTGCAGTACTACTAGCGAAAGAATATGGTGCTAAAAGCGTGGTAGGCATCGATGTCGAAAAGCCCGTATGCGATGCTGCAGTAGATCGAGTACAAGTAGATGGAGCCTCTGAAAAGGTAACGATTAGATTAGTTGAACCTGGGCCTTTACCGTTTGGTAATGAAGATATTGATATAGTTTTTTCAAAGGACTCCATAATACATATACCGGATAAAGAAACGTTAGCTTTTGAGGTTTACCGTGTTCTCAAGCCGGGAGGCTATTTTTTAGCATCAGATTGGTTAATCAGTCATGACCACAAGCCTTCACCTGAAATGGCTGAGTATCTTGAAGCTGAAGGTCTTGATTTTGCTATGGCATCACCAGCTAGATATGAAAAAGCGATTAAGACTGCTGGATTTGTGGAAGTTGAGCTCGTTAACAGGAATTCTTGGTACGCAGAGGTGGCGCGAGCAGAGCTTGAGTGGTTGTTAGGAAATAAAAAGAATAAGCTTATAGAAAAGTATGGAAAAGAATTCATTAATCATCAAATCAATGCTTGGTCAAAAATGGTTCCTGTTTTAAGCAGTGGCGAACATTGCCCACATCATATTCGCGCAAGAAAGCCATTTTAGAGGTAGCAGATGAAAATAGACACTTTTGGCGTTGAAATGTGGATGAATGAATGGGAAACCAAATGTGATTATAATCTGGCTGAAACGTGTGTAGAAAGTTTGACAATTGATCAGCTGTTCCAAATTACAGGCAAAAATAAAAAAGATTTATCTGAAATACTGAGCCTTAAAATGACTTACGGTGAGATTAAAGGTTCTGATCGGCTCAGAAAAGCAATAGCTGCTTTGTATGAGAAACAGTCTCTTGAAAATGTGCTTGTTACTCACGGTACGATAGGCGCTAATATGTTAGTTCATAAAACACTGGTGGATAATGGTGATCGTGTGGTTTCGATTGTACCAACATACCAACAACATTTTTCAATTCCAAAAAGTATAGGTGCCGATGTGCACTTTTTGCAGTTACGGGAAGAGAATAATTGGTTGCCTGATCTGGATGAGCTCAAACGGCTCGTTATTCCCGAAACAAAACTAATTGCGTTAACAAATCCTAACAACCCAACAGGTTCATTAATTGACAAGGTAATGCTGAAAGAAATTGCCGACATAGCAAATACTGCAGCTTCTTGGATACTGTGTGATGAAGTTTATCGTGGCACTGACCAGCACGGAAGTGGCATGACTGCCTCAATTGCTGATATATATGAAAAAGGAATAAGCACGGCAGGAATGTCTAAGGCTTATAGTTTGGCCGGACTACGGCTTGGTTGGGTGACGGCTCCCACCAGTCTTATTGAGGATGTGATGATCCATCGTGATTATGATACAATCAGTGTTGGCATGATTGATGATTATCTTGCTACGATCGCATTAGAGGGTGTTGATCGACTATTAGAGCGTTCACATGAAATTACCCGTGGGAACTTGAGCTATCTGGCTTCTTGGGTAGATGGTGAAAAAAAACTTTCGTGGGTCAAGCCAAATTCTGGCACAACTGCTTTGATAAAAATTGAGTTACCAATCAAATCTTATGATTTTTGTGTAAAGTTACTTCAGAATACGGGGGTAATGTTTACACCAGGAGCGGCTATGGGAATGGAAGGTTTCATCCGAGTTGGTTATGCGAATAATCCAGAGGTATTAAAAATTGGTTTGAGCCGAGTGTCAGAGTATCTAAAAAATATCTAAATTGTTTAACGAGTTAAATCAGGTTTTGTTTCGGATATACACCAAGAGAAGGACTTAAGGTTTTATGTATGATCTAAATAAGTCTGAGATTATGGAGCTTTTTCACTTTGACACTGCGACAAGAGTTATAAGCGATGCATATGTCGCATCCTCTATTGGACATGTTCAGACCGGTGATGTCGTCCACTTACGTTTTCCTGAATCGAATGGGGATTGCCATATCAAATCAGGTCATATTCGTCATACAGATACATATGTTGTAAAAATTGCATCTGGTTTTTACGATAATCCGTCAAATGGACTTCCATCTTCAAACGGCATAATGTTAGCTTTTTCTGCCACTACCGGAGAACTAGTTGCAATTTTAAGGGATGAGGGTTGGCTCACAGATATGCGAACTGGTATTGGCGGTGCAATAGCCACAAAGGCTTTGGCGTCTAGAAATGCAGAGAGAGTTTTAATAATTGGGTCTGGTATACAGGCGCGATTTCAAGCTAATTGCCTCGCGGCTTTGATGCCTGAAAAGTCATTTAATTTTTTTATTTGGGGAAGAAATAAAAATGCTGCTGCGACTCTTGTGGAAGAGCTTCGAGGTCACAATTTAAATGTAGATCTTGCTTTAGATTTAAATCAACAAATTTCCTTATCAGATATTATAATTACCACAACTCCTGCGACATCTGCTTTGTTTGGAGACAATTTGGTCCGGCCTGGGACCCATGTTACAGCTATTGGAGCTGATACTCACGGTAAACAAGAGCTACCAACAAGTCTACTCGAAAGCGCCTCGCTGTTAGTTTGTGATATGGTCTCACAGTCACTCAACCATGGTGAGTTTCAGGCCATTAATGATACTAATCTATCTAAAAAGGTACTAGAATTGGGAAACATTCTGTCTAATAGTTGTGTGGGTCGAACCTCTGATAATGATATTACTATTGTAGATCTTACCGGTATAGCTGCTCAAGATATTGCAATTACAAAAGGAATTATTGATGCTGCGGCTTTAGGAAAAAAGAATTAAGGAATATTATTTATGAGTGCATCTTCGGCAGTGCTTCAACAAGCCGCTCTATCAGTATCAGCATATAGTCGAATTAAGCCTTGGCTTAGCCCAACACCATGCATTCCGTCACGACAGGCGTTTGAAGAAAAAACTGAACTTTATTACAAGGCGGACAATTTCCAAAAAACTGGTTCCTTCAAATTTAGGGGAGCCCTATCGAAATTGACTTCACTTTCAACCGACGTCCCAGCAATCACTGCCTCATCTGGAAACCATGGTTTGGGTCTTTCAACTGCTGCAAAATTAACAGGTCATAATTTGACTGTCGTTTTACCTGAAACAGTAGCGCGGGAGAAGTTGGAGAAAATTAAGGCCCTTGGCGTTAAAACCATATTGCACTCAAATGACTCCGGCGTTGCTGAACAGCATGCGCAAAAACTAGCCAAAGAACAGGGGAAAATATACGTCTCACCTTACAACGACCCACAGATTATTGCAGGTCAAGGAACATTAGCAATTGAGTTATTGGATCAACTTCCTAGGCTAGATGTAGTGTATGTATCTATTGGAGGAGGAGGTTTGATTTCGGGTATTGGGTGTGTGCTAAAAGCCTTTTCACCAAGAACAAGGGTCGTTGGTGTCAGTGCAAAGAACTCTGCTGAGTTAGCTGCCAGTATCAGGGCTGGTAAGATGGTAAAAGTAGATCATTTTGAGACTTTGGCGGACGGATGTGCTGGCGGTGTTGATAATGATACTATAACTCTTGGTTTGGGCTCAGAAGTTATTGATGATTTGATTGACTGTTCTGAAGGCCAAATAGAGGTAGGTTTACAGCAGATTGCTTGGAATGAAAAAATGCTAGTAGAGGGGTCTGCTGGTTTGGCCTATGCGGCTTGGCAAGAAGATGCTTCGAACAACAAAAATAAGATAAGCGCAGTAGTTCTATGTGGGGCAAATTTTGATAAAGAAACATTATCTCCAATTTTTAATCGTGAATAAATAGAGATAAGAATAAAAATACTACAACTTAAAACTAAATTTATATTTCGCTCCACCTGTAAGAATTGATGTGATACTTTACTTCCAGCTAATAAGGGAGAAAAAAATGGTAGAAAATTTTGGTGGTTCTTTAAATTTAATTATATGGATTATTGCGACACTTGGCGCTGGGTATTATTCATATCGATGCCTCTTTGGAACCAGAGGGATGATAGATCAATATGGTGCTGGCGACGGAGCAGCTTTCCCATTAGTGTTAATTGGAACCTTCACCGGTGCTGGTTTCATAATGGGGATTGTAATTTTAATTTCTGGCCCTCAATACGCATGGGCATTTTTAACATATAGTTTCGTTCAATCAGTTTTAGGAATTATATTTGGTTTTAGAATCCTCAGCAGTGAATGGGCACAGGTCGAGGGAGTAAAAATGACCAATGAATTTTGGATTGCTCCTTTGGTATTCACAGTTCTTTATGGTTTCCTTTTATTCAACATGCAGGAAATTTTGTATGTGACGGAAGTTGCCAGCTAAGCTTAAATTTGAGGCCATCTTATTTAGTAACAGACCATTAAGGTGGCCTCGGGCGTTTTACAAATTAAAATACTGGAAGTTCCACTTCTTTTATAAAAAATTACTTGTATATTATTGTCAGGCACGTAGGGTTTGTCGTTAATTATGAGTGATCTAACAGAACTTATTACGGGCTTACCATGTTTCAAAGCCCCATCAAATATCACCCCATTAGGTGGTGGAATTACCAATACCAATGTGACTGTTGAAGACGAAGATTGTAAATATGTCGTTCGTATTGGGAGTGATATTGCAGAGCATGGTGTAATGCGTTGGAATGAACTAGCACTCAGTCAAGCAGCGTATCAGTTGGGTATTTCCCCTAAAGTCATTTATCATAAGACAGGTGTTTTAGTTCTTGAGTTTATTGATGCACAAACTCTTAACGAAGCAGCCGTTCGTGAGCCGGGAAATTTAAAACGAATCATAAACCTTGTGGCGAAGACACACCGAGGAATTGGAAAATGTTTGCATTCTCCAATTCTTACTTTTTGGCCATTTCAAATTAATCAAACTTATATGTCCCGATTAGAAAAAGATGGTTCACCCCATGTTTCAAAACTTGTGGATATGAAACGCCAACTTGAGGTACTAGAAATAGCTACGGGGCCAGTAGAATTAGTCGTTGGGCATAATGATCTTTTGGCTGCAAATATATTGGATGATGGAGGTCAACTTTGGTTGATTGACTGGGAATATGGTGGCTTTAATACCCCACTTTTTGATTTAGCAGGTCTTGCAGGAAATAATGGTTTATCTGTTGTTCAGGAACAGGAAATGTTAGGGCAATATTTTAAGCAAGATTGGCAGAACTATTGGCGCCCTTATAATGCGATGAAATGCGCCTCTCTAATGCGAGAAACCTTATGGTCTATGGTTTCTGAAATATATTCTGAAATCGACTTTGATTATGCGGCATACACCGCAGAGAATTTAAGTCGATTTAATGTGGCAATGTCAGATTTCAAACATACCTAGGGGTGTTGAATGAGTCTACCGACTTCATCAAAAGTTATAATTGTAGGAGGTGGTATTGTCGGTTGCTCTACTGCTTATCATCTCGCTAAAATAGGGCATGAAGTTTTATTGTTGGAAAAAGCATCACTAACTTCAGGTTCTACATGGCATGCGGCGGGTTTGGTTGGGCAACTACGTTCAAATGCAAATATTACTCAGCTGTTAGGGCACTCAATAAATCTTTATGACCAGTTGGAGCCTGAAACAGGTCTTGCAACTGGCTGGAAAATGAATGGTGGCTTGAGATTAGCATGTAATAACGAGCGCTGGACTGAGGTCAAACGTCAAGCCACTACAGCGCGTTCATTTGGGCTAGAAATGCAATTGTTAACACCTAAGGAAGCACAAGACTTGTGGCCACTTATGGACATTAGTGATGTTGTGGGCGCCGCTTTTTTGCCAACGGACGGACAGGCCTCACCGTCTGATATAACTCAAGCGTTAGCCCGAGGAGCGCGGACATCTGGAGCTAAAATAATAGAAAACTGTGCAGTAACCGAGATCACAACAGAAAATGATAATTTGGTTGGAGTTAAAACAAAACTTGGTAGCATTTCCTGCGAAAAACTTGTCCTCTGCTGCGGTCAGTGGACCCGTGATCTTGCGGCAACTGTAGGGGTAAACGTTCCACTCGTTTCAGTTGAACATCAATATATGATAACCGAAGAATTTGGTGTTCCATCGGACTTACCAACCCTTAGGGACCCTGACAGACTTACATATTATAAGGAGGAGGTTGGGGGGTTGGTTTGGGGAGGTTATGAACCAAATGGGATACCTTGGGCCGTTGACGGTATTCCAGAACCTTTTGATTTCCAATTACTAGAGTCGCGATACGATCATTTTGAGCAATTGATGGAGCTTGCTTTGCCTCGTGGGTGTGAAGCAATTATTGAACGGACCAGAGAGTTTCACGCCTGATGGCAATTTTATATTAGGAGAAGCCCCGGAATTAAAAAATATTTACATAGGCGCAGGCTTTAATGCCTATGGGATTGCAGCTGGTGGTGGCGCAGGAATGGCTTTGGCTGAGTGGGTTGCCAATGGAGCGCCACCATTTGATCTCTGGCCAGTTGATATCCGCCGGTTTGGGCGCCCACATCAGGATACAAATTGGGTAAGGTCGCGTACTCTAGAGGCTTACGGAAAACATTATACGATGGCTTGGCCATCTGAGGAACACAGAACTGGGAGACCATGTCGTCGATCGCCATTATATGATACTTTGAAATCATCCGGTGCAGTGTTTGGTGAAAAACTTGGGTGGGAAAGAGCGAATTGGTTTGCCGACACTGGTGAGGAACCGCGTGATATATATACGTTCGGACTGCCTAACTGGCATAGTGCAGTAGCTCGTGAACACAAAGCAGCAAGAGAAGCAGCTGTTTTGTTCGATCAGACCTCATTTGCAAAATATATATTAACTGGCCCAGATGCAGAACAGGCACTTCAATGGATTGCTTCCAATCGTGTTGATAAGCCAGTTGGGTCTATAATTTACACTCAAATGCTCAATGATAATGGTGGAATTGAGTGCGATTTAATCTGTGTTCGTACAAAGTTTAACGAGTACTATATAACTACGGGTACTGGTTATGCTACTCACGATTTTAATTGGATTAGCAGAAATATCCCATCTGAGCTAAATGCTCAATTGATTGATGTAACGTCATCTAATGCGGTTTTATCTCTTTTTGGGCCTAACGCACGGGATATTTTACAGTTAGTAACTGTAAACGATGTCTCAGATAATGGTCATCCGTTTGGATCGGCAAGGCAAATAAGTATAGCGGGATGCCAAGTTCTAGCTATGCGCATTACGTATGTTGGAGAACTTGGTTGGGAACTGCATTTGCCCGTTGATTATGCACAAACCGTTTACAATAAATTAATTGAAGCTGGATCGCCATTGGGTTTACGAAATGCTGGATATCGGGCAATTGAAACTCTTAGACTTGAAAAAGGTTATCGTGCCTGGTCGTCAGATATTGGTCCCGATCATACTCCAGATGAAGCAGGTTTAGGTTGGGCAGTGAAAATGAAATCTAATATTTCGTTTAAAGGGCGCGATGCAATAACGAAACAGAGAGCTGAGGGCATTAAAAAGATAATGGCTACATTCACGACTGATAGTAATGTTATTCTATCAGGTCGAGAAACAATTTATCGTAATGGCGAGCGTTGTGGTTGGTTAAGTTCTGCCGGTTTCGGTCACACCATAGGAAAATTTATAGGAATGGGATATGTCCGTAGTGACCGGTACATCGATCACGATTTCGTATTATCTGGTGATTATGAACTTGAGGTGGCGACGAAAAGAGTAAGAGCAAATGTTTGCCTAAAACCGCTTTATGATCCTAAATTGGAAAAGGTTAAAACATAAGTTCATTAAGCTAAAAATACTTAACCAATTGATTTTTCAGCAAGCTTTAGATCCATTTACGACAATTTGAATGGCGTTATTGAGCGCGCCAATACATCTATGCTTGGTACTGTAAATACTTAGGCTAATTTAGTTTGAGATATTTTTTTTAGTTGGATTTAAAATGAACGATCGGCTCACCAAACTGTCTATCCTACTTTTAATGTTAGGAATGGCGCTGATTCCGTTAAATGACTCACTAATCAAGCTTTTGAGTTCACGTTATCCACTTGCTCAAATAGTGGTTATCCGTGCTTTATTCTGTATTTTGGTAATTTCAATAATAGGAAAGGGTGCTAAAAAAGTTTTACTACTTCCACGGCGTACAGTAATCTTGTTTGCTATTAGAGGTATGTGTTTGGTAATCGCCATGTACTTTTTCTTTGTCGCATTAGCAAGTTTACCTTTATCCACCGTAGTTTCTATATTTTTTCTATCACCGCTTTTGATTACTTTTTTATCTTCAATAGTACTTAAAGAGAAGATTGGTATTCATAGAATCACGTCCGTTATTGTCGCGTTAATTGGTGTTATGTTTGTAATGAAGCCAGGAACGAATGAATTTCAGCCGGAAATGTTGCTCGCTCTAGGATCTGCAATAAGCTATGCAATTTTTCAAATTTTTACACGCAGTCTTAAATCAGATGGCAATTTGCCGGCTTTAATAACAATCCAACATCTGTGTTATTTCTTTTCTGCATTACCTCTTCTTGCATTTAATTGGAGTGGTGGCCTAAGCTCTACCGGTAGTATGTCTCTTGATTTCTTATTGCGTGCCACCGTTTCGCCCACATTTATTGAAATCATATACATTGCAATCTGTGCTGGCGCTGTATTGTTCTTATCCTTAACGTCATCTTTTGCTTACAGAAATGTCGAGGCCTCATTGATTGCTCCTTTTGAATATGTTGCGATCCCTGTCAGCGTTGTATGGGGGATCTTAATTTGGGGTGATTATCCATCTTCTACAGCGTGGATAGGTATGTCGCTAATAATTTCCAGTGGAATTTATGTAATTTATAGAGAACGGATTAATCAGGTTGAGACAACCTCAAGCGTCCCGATGCCAGGTTCGGCAGGTATGGTCCAGAACAAAAAAGATGTTTAAAATCTTTATTATTTTTCTTTTGAACAATGACTATCAACCATCTTTTGGACCAGAGGAGCAAAATGCCAAAATGATGGGGTAACCATGTCTGGAATTTTACCAGCATCATCATACAGTCGAACCTTGAGTATTTTTTTGAGGTTTGGATTTTTTTCAAAATCTTTTATTTCTGCCTCGCACATTGGTCCGCCTTGAAGATTAAGAGAGTGAATAGAGGCTATTGAAAGCTTTTGGAAATATTCTGGATCCGTAGCACACAGATAGCGTTTAGCTGCAACGTGATGTCGGCAACAATCAGTAATGACCTTTGGGAAAAATTGCTCAAGCACTGCTGCTCCTGCATCTTCATGGTAACGGTCTTCTGTATCCTCCATCGAAAAAGTCCCAAATTCACTAGTGAAGTGGCCAATGTCGTGAAGAAGGGTGCCAATTATAATTTCATCGGGTTCTCTACGTTGTTCGGCCATAGTTGCCCCCTGCAACATATGTTGACCCATTGTTACCGGTTCACCCAGGTACTCTTCATCCCCACGTTTTTCAAATATTGAACCAATAAAATCGACAATATTTTTGGCATTAAGGTTTGTAACACTACGCTTCATGTGAACTTTCTTCAGCTAAAGCTTTTTCAAGACTATAGAATGCAGAATTTAAACCATCTTTATCGGAATAGCATCCTTGCAGCCATCTTTTCCCAGTGCCAGAATAACCCTTACGTGCGTGAAGAACTCTAGTATTATCGACGATGAAAGCTTCTCCAGGATTTAATCGAAAAGTAATTTCCATATTGGGATCGTCGATTATCTCACCAAGTCGCCTGTATGCAGCGTACCATTTTTCCATTTTATCGAATGGTACATCACTTACAGCTGACATTGAGCGATTATTAAAACGAATTGCAATTAGTTCTCCATCTGAAGATAGTTCTATGATCGGCCGTCTTGATTTAAGGTGTACGTCTTTATTATTTTTATATTCAAAACGGGCAGAATAGTTTGCTAATAGATCAAAATACTCTTTATTCTCTTCGCGTAATCGCGTTATGGCTTTAAACCCATCAACCAGCATATTTTCACCACCTGCTGCAGAACTTTCTAGACAATAAAGTAGCTGAAGAGTTGGAACTGGATCTCTGTAGGGGTTATCAGTGTGCGCCTGTAAGGCAAGACCTGTGAAAGCAAGATTGCTAGGATTTACTTCGGTTCTAACTTCGAAATGTTTTCCATAATTGGTTTCTCTAACGTAGCCGAAAAGTTCAATGACTTTGAATAATGCACCTTCAGTAATTGGCCCATTAATTATTTTACCAAAACCATACTTTCGTACATCGGCCAACCAGTTGAATGCTAATATATTTTTTTTAATTAGCTTATCAAAATCACAGCTAGGTACAAACTTTAGATCAGAGTCCCACGTTTCATAATCCTGCGGTATCCAACCTCTCTTTAAGTTTTTTACCTCGTCATAATTATTTTCCATAAGCCATTCAAAATCGTAACGTATTACTTTGTTTTCTGGTTTAAATGTTATTACTAGACTATCAGCATCTACTCGAGCATCAGAAACCCAAGTTTCACGTGGAATTTGATTTAAAGCTATAAGTCGTTGGCCATTTATTTGATCGCGAGTTTCATCGTCTTGTGCATTATCGCGAAGCCAAATTGAATGAAATCGCATTGTTTCTTTGCCTAGGCATAATTTGACAACTGTGCCGCCAGTTTCAACAGTAACACGAGACATCGGTTTACCTCAAAAAGACTATAGTCGTACGATAGAAACTCTTTCCTAAACTTTCAGATATATTTGCGACTGATAAAGTCGTTTCTCACGATAAATTGAGTTTTTAATCCTAATTGATGGATTTCTTTTTTTCAGAACTTAAATCAATTTAAAAAGGCTTTTGCTAGAACGGTTAACCCATCTATTAAATCCTGCTCATTTGTGTCCTCTGAAAAATCGTGACTGATACCCTCTATGGATGGTACAAACAGCATTGCTGCTGGCATTAGTTTCGCTACATTAGCTGCATCATGTAAAGCTCCAGATTGGATATTTCTCCACCGGTTTGGGCAAGCATTTTCAGCAGCATTACGAAGAATGTCTTGCAAAGATTGGTCCATCTGTACTGGCTTTAGTCCGTGCATTTTACTAAAATCGACTGAGGCGCCATCTCTGTCAGCCACTTCAAGTGCTGTGCTTCGTATTATATTTTCCATTTTGTCTAAGCGCTGGTCGTGGCCATCGCGCCATTGCATGGAAAAAGTACATTTCCCTGGCACTATTGAGTGAGCATCTGGTTCTATTTTGACATGGCCAGTCGTCCATACAGTTGAAGGGGTCACAACATTTCTGAAGCGGTCATTGATCAACTGGCTGAAGCTTAACATTAACTGATAGGCATCGATGCGTCTATGCATCGGAGTAGTGCCAGCATGGTTTTGTTGTCCATTGAAGGTGATGCGCATGTCTCTAATACCAACAATATCTGTTACTATGCCGACGGTATGCTTCGCTTCGTATAACCAAGGTCCTTGTTCAATATGACATTCTATAAAACCGGTGAAGCGGTTTGGATTAACAAACTCTAGAGGATTTTTGGCAATTTTTTTTCTTTCGTTAGAAAACTGGAAGCCATCTTTGTCAATCAAGTTATCGGCTTCTTTCAGTGATAGGATATCTGCCCATATAGCACTGCCAGTGGTTACACCAAAGCGGCCTTCCTCATCTTGAAAGCTGACGACGGAAATTGCTGGTCCATTATTTTCGCGTGATAGCCGTGCCAACTCTAAACCGCAGATAACTCCAAGTGCACCGTCTAACCATCCTCCTTGAGGCTGGGTATCTGAATGTGATCCGATTAAAATTGAACTTTCTTGTGCTAGTCCGAAAAGATTGCCTACTGGATCATAGTGTGGCGTTAAACCCGCTTGGGCAAATTTATCTGCTAGCCAGTGTCTTGCTGTTATGTCAGCTTTCGAGTAAGCGGGTCTTATCACTCCCTTTCCGACACCTGCCGCACCAATAGTTCTAAGCTCATGAAGGTCAGATAGAAATCTTTTCGAGTTCATATTCATTTTGTAAACCTAATGATAATTCGCTTTTTGGAATTTTAAGTGCCTGTGCTTAAAAACTTTCCCATTAGATAAGGACCAGAAATCACTGGCTCATTTTTCACTGAAGTTATAGGATAAATCTTTGCCTCCCAATCCGGCTGGTGAAAAAATGCGAGGCTTTTTCGCTCTGATTGGTTTGGTTTTGCTACAACGCGATGTAAAGTAGATGTCCACCTCCCACCTGTCCAAAGCTCCATTAGGTCTCCGATGTTGATGACAAAAGTATCCTTAATTGTCGGCACGTCTATCCATTTACCATTTAATTTTAATTGTAACCCTGAGGTGTCTGGTTGTGGGAGGAGAATTGTCAATGACCCATAGTCTGTATGCGCACCCGCTCTTTGTTGGCCGTATTCTGGCACATGAGTTGTTTCAGGGTAATTTAGAGCTCGGAGTGCTGAAATTGGGCATTTTAAATATTTGTCAAAAAAATTAGTCTCAAGGTTTAGTGCTTCGGCAAATGCAGACATAATTCTGGCGGCTAGTTTTTCCATCTCGAGATAATAGTTAGTCCATGACTCTTTAAAATCCGCAATTTCTGGCCAAATCGTAGGTTGATAACAGAATTCATAAGCTCGTTCATCTTTGATTTTTTTTGTAGGGGTCTGTAATGGTCCACCATTAAAACTCTCTTTCAGATCTGGTGGTGTTTTTTCTCCCTTCGAGGCTGCTAATGCTTCCTGATTTGGTCCTATCCAGCCATATGGATAACCAGGGTAAGGAACGCTTACCTTCATCTTTTCACTTGTTTCCTGAGAAAAAAATTGTTTAACAGCACTCCATTGGGACTCAATAATTTTAGCGGGTACACCATGATTTTCTATTAACAAAAAACCAATCTCACTACAAAACTTATCCAATTTTTTACAGTAGTTTTCCCTTAAGGCCCCTTTCGAATTCTCAAATTCTCCGAGATTGAATACTGGAAGCGTAAACATATTTGTCCCTATTATTTTTCTATGGGTGAAAAAGAAAATTAAGTTTTAGAAAATTTACCCACCCATGATTGCTTTCACTTCAAGAAATTCTTCAAATCCCCATTCGGCTTTCTCTCGGCCGTTTCCAGACTGTTTGTATCCACCAAACGGCGCATCTGCGCCGCCAGAGCCGTAGTTAATATGAATTTGGCCCGCTCTTAATCTTCTGGCAATAGCTGTTAAATCTTCTTTATTTTCCCCGGCAACATAAGCAGCTAAGCCATATTCAGAGTCATTTGCTATGGATATTGCTTCGTCAATATCGGAGTATGTGATGATTGACAGAACTGGTCCAAAAATTTCTTCGCGTGCAATTGTCATATCATTAGTTACATCCCCAAAAACCGTGGGCTTAACGTAATAGCCTTTATTCAGACCTTCAGGTTTTCCAGTACCGCCAACTAGAAGTGTGGCACCTTCGCTAATTCCGGTATTAATCAGCGTTTGTACTTTTTCGAACTGAATATCGCTTACCAGGGGACCTATAGTGGTGTTATCGCCCTTTGGGTCGCCCACTATAGTGTTTTCCGCTTTTTTAATTGCTATCGCGAATGCTTCTTTTTTTCGCTTCTCCGGAATTAACATACGCGTTGGCGCATTGCATGATTGACCTGTATTATTCATGCAAAACTCGACACCAGTTTCTACTGATTTCTCAAAATGATTGTCATCAAGAATTATATTGGCAGATTTACCACCCAGCTCTTGGCTAACCCTTTTGACACTATCTGCTGATGCTTTAGCTACTGCAACTCCACCTCGTGTCGAACCCGTGAATGACATCATATCGATGCCAGGGTGAGAGGACATTGCTTCGCCCACCTCAGGACCTAGCCCATTTACTAGATTAAATACCCCTGCAGGAACTTTAGCTTCATGTAGGATTTCTGCAATAACCATAGATGAAAGCGGTGCAATTTCTGATGGTTTTAGAATGGCAGTGCATCCCGCTGCAATACAGGGTGCAAGTTTAGACACAACTTGGTTAACCGGCCAATTCCACGGAGTAATCAAGCCGCATACTCCAATTGGTTCATGCCTTATCAAAAATTCGCCATGTTTAAATTCGAATTCATGATTACTAAGAGATCGTATTGCAGCTTTTAAATGCCCAAGACCTACCATTGCTTGGGCACCCCTTGCCAAACTTGTCGGAGCACCCATCTCGGTCTGAATTGCATCTGCCACATCAGCAATTCGCCGTTTGTAAATTTCTCTGATTGTCGTGAGTAGTTCGATGCGTTGTGCAACCGGTGTCTGTGAATAACCGTCGAAAGCGGATTTGGCAGCATTCACTGCCAAATTAACATCGACTTCAGAGCCTAATGAAATTTTCGCAACAGCTTCTTCAGTCGCTGGGTTAATCACGTCAAGGGTTTTACTTCTGGATGGTTTTACCCAAGCTCCATTAATGTAGAAGTCTAGTTTTTCCATAAAGAGTTCCTTCAGAATTCTGCTGGTGTATATTTTGTAAACACATTTATTCTTTCTATTGCCAGTTGCAAGTTCAAATTGCCATGGTGCTTTGCCGAAATAATCGGAGTCATTTCGAATCAGTTGGCTAAATAATCATAGGCTGATAATGCGTGTGTTTTTACTAGATGTAGATAATCATCAATTGGGACATTTTCATTAGTAGAGCCCATACCAGTTGGTGTTGGGCCGTATACATATGCGGGAATATTTTTGTATCGCCAAAGTCTTGCATCGGTACCACCGAGACTGACTACTGGCTCTGGCTGAAAACCTCTCAAATCTTGTACATTACTTTTCAAAATCTGCATCATATCTCCATCTGGATTACAATGCGACGGTGGGTTAAGCATATTTTGTTCCATTGAAGCTTCTGGAAATTTTTTACTTATTTCGTCGATAGAATTTAAAATTTTATCTAAATTGCAGCCCACTGGAAGTCTAATATCTGCCTCAAAGGAACACTCAGACGGGACCATATTATTCTTCAAGCCACCAGAAATTTTACCAATATTAAGGGTCACCTTTGGTGCTATACTGGCAGCACCAGCTCCCATACCTTGATCAAAAGCGGCTGCAGAATTGTGCTGTGCTTTAAGCAGTTCGGATGGAATTTCCGCATCTAGAGTCTCTAAAGATTTCAATTCCTGAATTAGATTAGTGGCTACTAAGGTAGCAGATTTTGATAAATGGGTATAAGCGCCATGTGAACCGTTAGTTTGGACTTTAAAGGTTAGCCATAATAGTCCTTTTTCGCCATATCTAATCGTATATGGACTTGAGGGTTCTCCGTTCAGGCAACAATCACCAAGTACTTCAGGTTCGTTCTCAATAAGCCACCGGCTTCCCCACGGTCCAAAAGTTTCTTCATCAGATACACAGGTCAAAGTTAATTTTCCTGAAAATTTTGTTCTGAACTTGTTCAAAATAATATAGGTCCAAATGCTTGCACTCGTCCCACACTTCATATCCGTCGAACCGCGGCCGTATATTTTATCTTCAATAATTTCACCACTCCAAGGCGGCGTAATCCACCCTTCCTCTAAGAAGTTATCTGAGACGGGAAATACGTCTATATGGCCGTTTAGTACTAAATGACGACCTGGTTTACTTCCCTTAATTGAACCAACAATATTGGGCATTGTCTTTTGCGGTGCAACCCAACGAAATGGCATTTTGTGCTTCTCTAGAAGTTTGCTTATAACACTGGCTGCTATTCTTGTGTCTCCGGGTGGGTTAGGGCTCGCTGCTTGAACAAACTCTTGGAAGAATGATATGATTTCTTGCTTTTCGTTTTCTATCAAGTTTAGGATTTCAATTTTTCCTGACATCAAAAATATCCTTAAGCTGTAGCTACTTTTGTAGTATAGCATATCATTGACGTTGTTTATAAAAATTGCCCCAAAAAACATTTTTGATAATGTACCGTGTTCGGTATGGGCAATTGTTAGTTAGTCGTGCACGCAAAAATTATATTCTTACCGATTAAAATTTAGGCACTATTTAAATAACCCAACGTAATTGAAGCTTGGACCAGTTTTTTACTTCGTACGGAGAAGCAATTCATTAAACTTTTACTATTAACCACTAATCATCGAAATTTAACCTGAGGGAGATCGGTAATGAGTGCGTCTTACAGGCAGTTTTGTCCGGTAGCGATGGCCGCAGAAGTTTTAGAGTCTCGATGGACTTTACTCATTGTCCGAGAGTTGTGCTTAGGATCGAAGCATTTCAACGATATTCGCAAAGGCGTGCCTAAAATGTCGCCGACGCTTCTTTCAAAGAGGTTAAAAGAGCTTGAGTGGCATGGTATTCTCAACCGGGTAGAGAGTCCCAGAGGATCCCGGAAAACTGAGTACGTTCTTACGGAGGCCGGGGATGAACTTTTTGAAGTCATCCATGCGATTGGCAGCTGGGGTAAGAGATGGATAGATATGAGGCACCATCTTGATAGAGCTGAAGAAAACTTACTGATTTGGGATATCCGGCGCAACTTGAGGATAGAAAACTTTCCAATGAACGAGGCTGTTTTGCAAATTTATATTACAGATGCACCTAAGAAAACGTCAAATTGGTGGTTTGTTTTCAACGGTAAAGAGCGACCAGATGTTGGGTATCTTGATCCTAGTTTAGATGTAGATCTTTATATAGAAACAAATCTTTCATCCCTTACAAAGGTATGGCTGGGAGAAGGCTCTCACACAAGTGAATCTGAGGCTAATTCTTTTCAACTAGAGGGGTCACAAAAATTAATAGAGACCTTTGAGAGCTGGTTTGGAAGTAGTAAATTTGCCTCTATTCCAAAATTAGCAATTGCTTCTTAATTTAATAAAAACTATCTCGGCTGGTTACTGTTTAATTTCTGCATCGTTACCCAAGTTTCAAACCGATAGCTATCAAATCCTTGGAAAATTGCTGGCTATCAGATGGCATTTCACCATCAAGAATTCTTGCTTGCTCAAATAATACGCGACATAGAGACTTCTGGAGTTCGGATGTAAGCGCTGGCAGCTTTTTTATCAATTCATGGTTGCTGTTGATTTCTAATATTTTTTTACTGCCCTCAAAATCAGGATTTTGAGCTTTGAGAATTCTTTCCAAATTAAAGTCTAATCCACCCTCACCGGCTACTAAGCGCACAGGGCTGTCTACAAGGTTCTTGGATGTTTTTACATCTTCGACTAAATCACCAAGGCTTTCTTTTATAATTGGTGTATAAGTTTCATCGTTACTTTGGGCTGCCTCAACGTCTTCATCTTTAACATCACCTAGTTTTGCAATGTCATATTTTTCTCTGGAAATAGAGACGAAGTCTTTTTCTTGAAAAGTCTTCATTTGAGAAGTCCAGAAAGCATCGATTGGATCCGTCATTAATAAAACATCAATGCCCTTCGCTTTGAAGCCCTCAAGATGTGGACTGGATTTAGCTTGTGCTAATGTATCAGCAGTTAGGATAAATATTTTATCCTGCCCATCCACCATCGACTCGACGTAGCTTTGAAGTGTTATTAATTTGTCCTCTTTAAACGAATGTACCTTTATAATTTCTGCTATTTTGTCTTTGTTTTCTATGTCTTCGTATAGGCCTTCCTTGAGGACTTTACCAAATTGTCCCCAGAAGGCATCGTAGGCTTCATCATCCTTCTTTAATCTTTTCTTTAATTCTGAAAGAACGCGTTTTGTAAGTGATTTTGAGATTTTCTTCAGTACGGGGTTGTTTTGGACCATTTCTCGGCTGACATTTAAATCTAAACTTGTGGTATCGAGAATACCCTTGATGAACCTTAACCAAGTAGGGATAACGCCGTCTAAATCGTTGCTGATGAAAACCCTATTTATATAAAGGTTGATCTTTGTTTTCCTTTCTGGATCAAAAAGGTCGAACGGGGCTGTTTTGGGAATATATAGTAGATTTGTAAACTCTAAAGTGCCCTCTGATTTATTGTGCAATGTTGCAAACGGTTCGTCAAAAGTCCCAAAGGTTGAATTGTAAAAATCCTTATATTCTTCTTTTGAAATCTGAGAGGCTGACTTTGTCCATATAGCTGTCGCAGAGTTTACCTGTTCAATTTCTCCATCTGCTTCTTTAATATTAATAGGAAAACTAATGTGATCAGAATATTTCTTTATCAAGGCTTTGATTTTATCAGGAGCAGCAAATTCCTTAGCGTCTTTTTTTAGAAATAATTTTATTTTTGTTCCGACGGCTTGTTTCTCGTCAGATTTACCGATTGAGAATCCACTCTGCCCATCACTTTCCCATGAGTTAACCTGTTTGGTTCCTGCTTTTCTACTTAAAACTTTTACCTTATCTGCCACCATGAAAGCGGAGTAAAAGCCGACACCGAATTGACCGATTAAGGTCTTTGCGGCATCCTTTGAGTTTTCCTCTCCTTCCATTTCTTGTAAAAAGGCTGAAGTTCCTGATTTCGCAATTGTTCCTAATGTTTCAGCGAGCTCGTTTTCGGTAAGTCCAATACCTGTATCAACAATTTCAACTATTTTCTTTTTTGTATTTATAATTATTTCAATACTGTCCGCGTCGTTATTCAGAAGAGATTGATTTGTTTGACCCAAAAACTTTCTTTTTTGAATCGCATCTGACGCATTTGATAACAGTTCTCTTAAAAAAATATCTCGATCTGAATACAGCGAATTAATAACAATATTCAAAATCTTGCCTGTATCAGCCTCAAATGTTTGCGTGTAAGTATTCATTATAGTCTCCTGATCATTTGCTTGAGCTATGCATTCTTTTGTTATTTTCAAGAGCCAAGAGTCATCTGACTTAACAGTTTTATCATTAGTTTTTTCGTAATTGCCCGAACAGCGCTCGACTTTCAGCTTTTGCAGCTAAATAGTAATCGACAGGGGAGCGTTCCGCCGTAGATCTAAGAAATGAAGAACATTATCGAACAAAATAATGCAAAGCGTTTGCCAGTAAGCTCTTTAGCGCGAACCACTCTCTCTACTGGGTTACTATTTCGCCTTGGTCTCAATACATCCCAAAGTCTTTTATCGGATATTATGTCGGTAAAAAAACCAGATCTGAGATCAGCGTTGGTATCAAAAAAAAATGTGGCTGCCACTGTTAACACGTTAAAAAACTTGCGCGGTGCAGCAATGAAGTTTGGCCAGTTGGTATCATTAGACGACTCAATAATTTTTACGCCAGAGTTATCGTCCATATTTGCTCAACTGAGGTCGTCTGGATATTCCATGACACCGAGTCAGTTGAAAAAAGTGCTTAATGAGAATTGGGGAGAAGGCTGGTTAAAAAAATTCAAAAATTTCGAGGTCAGGCCATTTGCAGCAGCCTCGATTGGTCAAGTACACAAAGCTATATTAGCGTCTGGCGAGACCGTTGCGATTAAGGTACAATTCCCTGGGGTGAAAAAGTCAATCGATAATGATTTGAATACTCTTAAATTTATAATGAAAAATTCAGGAATGTTACCGGCTAACTTTCCGCTTGAGTATTATATTTCGCAATGCGGAGAACTATTAAGGCAAGAAACTGACTATGAGTTAGAGGCTGCAAATATAAATAATTTTTCAAAGTTCCTAGAAAATTTTTCTTCTCTTAAAGTACCAAAAGTGTACGGTGAATTAACAACCGATCAAACTATCACGATGTCGTTCTTGGAGGGCCAAGAGTTATCCTCTGTTGTAAACTTCAATCAGTCGAAAAAAGATAAAATTTCGTTAAGTTTGATTGAGCTTCTATTTAATGAAATTTTTAATTTTAAATTCGTACAAACTGATCCAAACCTAGCTAACTTTTTAGTTAGTAAGGATGACAATTCAATTTCAGTTTTAGATTTTGGAGCATGCTGTCGGGTTTCTGACGAAACATATAAGTTGTATAAAGGTTTATTAAAGGTTTCTTTGACCTTAGATGTAGAAAAGGTAAAGCTTTTCTTACAGGAAAATAATTTTGTACCCAGAGATGCATCTGCCGAAGGAACTAAATTTATTGATAAGATAGTTGCTACAGCTACTGAAGAAATAACTCGGCATGAAGTATTTGATTTTCAAAAATCGAAAATTTTTGAGTTAATAACAGAAGAAAATCTTAATTTGTATTTTGAACTTATACCAAGTTCCGTCCTTGGTTCAGACTTTATCTTTATTCAAAGAAAAATACTCGGTTTGATTTTATTTTTTCGCGTCATTGGTGCAAGAGTTCCTCTGCTTAAAATTTTAATTAAATACTCCAAATTATTGGATCTTTAACTCTACTTAATTCTTTTGCTAGGAAGCATATATGGAGTGGTATTTTTGTATCTCAAATATTTTTCACCGTGGCGATCAATCAACCTACGGTCTTTTAAGATTGGGGCAAAAATACAGTATGCACCTAATATCAGTGAAACGACGAATTGGTCTGCAGACCAAGTTGGGACAGTTAGTACAGCAAGAAAAAAAGACGCATAAATTGGATGCCTGATTACTCTATATAGGCCAGTTGTGGGGAGTTCGGGAAATTTGGGCTTCTTTCTAGCCAAAACCGAGATCCATCCGAGTGCCCCAGATTGAACTTCCAAACCAGCATCTATGGTTGCAACAATTAATAAAAACCAAGACAGACAATAAAGAATAGGTAAGATGTATATTAAAAACTCGAAGGGTAGTTCGAAGACAATTTTGCTCGGTGACCACAACATAAATAATGCGAACAACTGTATCGAGGCTACAATAGTAAAGCTTGTTGTAGACAAGCTTATGGCTAAGTCCTTAGGGCCAAGTAAGCTCAGTATCTTTTGACCGCGCTGGGATAATAAAAAAGAATGTGCTAGTGGGAACTGCAAAATTAGTGCTCCATTAGCCATTATTGCTAACGCGCCCTCAAGATTTCCATAGCTTTCTTGCATGCCGTAGAACATATGATAAATCATCGCGATCACTGCAATGGTAAACATGAAGTGGCAAGTTATCCCATAAAGATATGCATAGGCTAGATTTATCCCTCTCGCCTTAGGCGAAAGCGCGCTGAGGATCAATTCAATGAAAGATCGAATTTTTTTTGTTCTACTTTTCTCCATCTCAGGGAACTAGATTTTAATATAAAAATTTAAATATCCCTTACCAATAATTTTTAAAATAAGTTGCTCTTCAGGCAGGTTGCCTTATTTTATGGGACTAAGGCATGTTTCCCTTTCGTGGGAATACTGTAGTGCCAGCTGATTTTGCTAGCTTAAAGAATGACGCATGGATTATTTGTCTTATTCACATGACCACACGCTGGTTGCACTATCTCTCGTTTTAGCCGTTGTATCGGGATTTACCGGATTCACTCTAACACAAAATCTATCAGCAAAAACCATAGTGCAACGAAAAATTTCTGTTTCCATGGCTGCCGTAGCACTTGGCGGTGGCATCTGGTCTATGCATTTTGTAGCTATGTTGGGTCTAAGCCTTCCAGTGTCGGTGTTTTATGACGCTGCAATAACCCTGGCATCTGCATTAATAGCAATATTGGTTGTAGCAGTGGCGCTTATGATCTTACATTTCTTTGTAAGAACTTCTTTCACTATAATTCTGGCCGGATGTATTGTAGGCGCTGGAATACTTCTTATGCATTATATTGGAATGGCTGGTTTGCAGTTGTGTAAACCAGTTTACTCGGTGCAGGGATTAGCACTCTCCTCTTCTGTAGCATTTTTTTCTTGTGGACTCGCCTTTTGGGTAGCCTACAAAGAGCGCAATAATCGTAATATATTTTTAGCTACGATTTGCTTTGGCATTGCGGTGGTATCTGTTCATTTTCTCGCAATTTTAAATACAAAGTTCGTAGAGGTTTCAGCAATGACAGAATTTGGCCCCTTAATAAGCAATGAAGCTTTGGCAGTTATTGTAGTGATATCGAGCTTTATTATTTTATGTTTATTTTTATGGGTCAGTTCAACCTTTTTGTCCCCAAATGTCACAAATGTTAAAAGTGTTGGAGATAACAAACGGCCAGATGCAGGAATTAACTCAGGCCCTCAACATATTCCTTGTGAACGTGATGGTGCGAAGGTTTTTATCCCTTTAAGAGATGTATTGGCAATTAGAGCGGATGGACATTACTCCCAAGTCTATACTGAAAAAGAAAAATATTTCTGCGTATGGCCAATTACAGAAGTAGACCGCAGGCTAGAGAGCTTTGGGTTCATCAAGGTTCATCGGAGCTATATTGTAAATTCAGCACGCGTGGATCGCTTTGAGCGGTTAAAGGACAAAGGGTACTGTGTATTCGGGACTCCAATGGCACCCAGAATACCTGTAAGCAGATCAAAGCTTAAAGCTGCTCAAGAAGCAATAATTACCACTCCAGGTACCATTGGCGCGAAATAAGGCGCATTTCGTGCAAAAAATTCGGTAACTATTCATTATTTGAAGAAATCTATCTGAAGTTTTGAGACGGTCCCCCAATTGGGTTCAGGGGAGAATAAAAAAAATGATTCCAGCAGCTTTTGACTACCACAGACCAAATGATTTGAACGGCGTTATATCGTTATTGCAGGAGCACGGAGACGACGCCCGGGTAATAGCAGGTGGCCACAGTTTAATACCACTCATGAAGTTGAGAATGGCAGAGGTTCCACATTTAATTGATCTTCAAAGTATTAGTGAACTTACGGGTATTGATAGTGGCTCAACTATTCGTATTGGAGCAATGACTACCCAGGCAGACATCATAGACAACGCGTCCCTGGCTTCTTCTGCGCCTATACTGAAGGAAGCCTCGCTGCAAATTGCTGACCCGCAGGTACGTTACATGGGTACTGTTGGTGGGAATGTGGCAAACGGTGACCCGGGAAATGATATGCCCGGATTGATGCAGTGCCTAGATGCTACGTTTATTCTACGTGGTCCAAATGGGGAGCGAGAAGTGAAAGCGCGAGATTTCTATCACGCGGCTTACATGACTGAGAGAGAAGATGATGAAGTAATGGTTGCAGTCACATTTGACGCTCCGAAAGGTGGTTATGCTTACGAAAAACAGAAGAGAAAAATTGGTGACTATGCCACTGCAGCCGCCGCAGTCATAATTTCCAAGGACGGTTCGACGTGTAAAGAAGCTTCGATCGCAATGACTAATTTAAGCGATACACCAGTTTTTTGTGCCGCTGCGTCTGACAGCCTCATCGGAACTTCAGTGTCAGCGGAGGATATTAAAAACGCAGTTAATTCTATGATTGATGCGATAGATCCTGCTGAGGATAACAGGGGTCCAGTCGAATTCAAAAAACATGCCGCAGCTGTAGTGCTCTCACGTGCTATTGAGCGTGCGTGGCAACGAGCTTAGGGAGAAATTTGATGTCAGGAAAAATGCAAATAAAATTGAAAGTAAATGGTGAAGATCATGAGTTCTTGGCTGAGCCTAGAGAATTATTGGTTCACGCATTACGAGAACGGCTAAATTTGACGGGCTCTCATGTAGGTTGTGAGACTGGGCATTGTGGCGTTTGCACAGTTACCTTGAATGGGAAATCGGTTAAGTCTTGTACGATGTTTGTTGCACAAGCAGATGGCGCTGAGCTGACCACTGTCGAAGGCATGGGAAGCCCCGATAACCTGCACGTCTTGCAGGAAGCTTTTCGCGAACATCACGGTTTACAATGCGGTTATTGTACACCAGGGATGATCATGAGAGCTGCGAAGTTACTTGAAGAAATTCCAAATCCAACTGAAGAACAGGTGCGGTTTGGTATGGCAGGAAATCTCTGTCGCTGCACAGGTTATCAGAATATCGTTAAATCAATAATGGCGGCAGCCAGTGAAATGAATAGTGCTAAGGAGGCAGCGCAATGAATGATATGACGCCCGATAGAAATGAACGGCAGGCTAATCTCAAAGGGTTGGGATCCTCAAGAAAACGTGTTGAGGATTTGCGTTTTACACAAGGTAAAGGCAACTATGTAGACGATATAAAATTGGAAGGAATGCTGCATGGGGATTTCGTACGATCGCCGTATGCGCATGCTCGTATCAAGTCGATTAATACAGATGCGGCAATGGCTCTTGATGGCGTTCTTGCGGTATTGACCGCAAAAGATTTAGAGCCTCTTGGTCTACATTGGATGCCAACTTTGGCTGGTGACAAGCAAATGGTTCTTGCTGATGGAAAAGTACTGTTTCAGGGCCAAGAAGTTGCTTATGTAGTTGCAAAGGATCGCTATATCGCAGCCGATGGGGCAGAGTTAGTGGAGGTTGAATATGAAGAGCTTCCTGTTCTGGTTGATCCGTTTGAAGCACTTAAATCTGACGTAGTTTTGCGTGAAGATTTGGATCCAAAAGCCGATGGGGCTCATGGGCCTAGAAAGCACCATAATCATATTTTTACCTGGGAAGTAGGTGAAAAGGAAGCAACTGAGCAAGTTCTTGATTCATCAGATGTAGTTGCTGAAGAGATGGTTTATTATCATCGAACTCACCCTTGTCCCCTTGAAACATGCGGGTGCGTAGCGTCTATGGATAAAGTTAACGGAAAGTTAACGCTGTACGGGACTTTTCAAGCACCTCACGCTATAAGGACGGTTGTCAGTTTGATTTCAGGTCTTGAAGAGCATAATATCAGAGTAATTTCTCCTGATATTGGCGGTGGTTTTGGTAACAAGGTTGGAGCTTATCCAGGTTACGTATGTTCGGTAGTTGCATCCATAGTTACTGGATTACCAGTCAAATGGGTGGAAGACCGTATGGAGAACTTGATGACTACGGCTTTCGCCAGAGACTACTGGATGAAGGGTAAGATAAGTGCAACGAAAGAAGGCAAAATCACTGGTCTCTGGTGCCACACAACAGCGGACCACGGTGGGTTCGATGCTTGTGCTGATCCAACTAAGTTTCCTGCTGGTTTCATGAACATCTGTACTGGTTCCTACGATATTCCTACAGCATATTTGGCTGTTGATGGTGTCTACACCAACAAGGCACCAGGTGGCGTTGCGTATCGATGCTCATTTAGAGTTACAGAGGCTGCTTATTTTATCGAAAGGATGATCGAAGTCTTAGCCATAGAGCTTAATATGGATGCTGCCGAATTGAGACGCATTAATTTCATAAAGCAGGATCAATTCCCATACACCTCAGCTCTAGGCTGGGAATACGATAGTGGTGATTATCATACAGCATGGGACAAGGCGTTGGTGGCTGTTGGATATGATGATCTTAGAAAAGAACAAGCACAGCGTGTTGAAGATTTCAAAGCAGGCAAGACCCGAAAACTTTTAGGTATTGGCTTGACACATTTTACTGAAATCGTTGGTGCGGGGCCAGTAAAGAATTGTGATATTCTGGGTTTAGGAATGTTTGACAGTTGTGAAATTCGTATTCACCCAACTGGCTCAGCGATTGCGCGCCTCGGCACAATTAGCCAAGGTCAGGGCCATGCGACTACATTTGCGCAGATTTTGGCTTCAGAAATTGGATTGCCCGCTGACTCCATTACTATCGAAGAAGGAGATACCGATACGGCGCCTTATGGTTTAGGCACGTATGGATCTCGTTCAACACCAGTAGCGGGTGCGGCAACAGCTATGGCGGGCAGGAAAATTCGTGCTAAGGCACAGATGATTGCAGCGTATATGCTTGAGGTACATGATGATGACGTTGAGTTCGATGTAGATCGCTTTGTTGTTAAAGGGGCGCCCGAGCGTTTCAAAACTATGAAGGAGATAGCTTTTGCTGCTTATAATCAGGCAATTCCAGGCATTGAACCGGGTCTTGAAGCAGTGAGCTATTATGATCCGCCGAATATGACCTATCCTTTTGGAGCGTATATCTGTGTAATGGAAATTGATGTTGACACAGGTGAACACGAAATTCGTCAGTTTTATGCTTTAGATGACTGCGGTACCCGTATTAATCCAATGATCATTGAAGGTCAGGTTCATGGTGGTCTTACAGAAGCCCTGGCAATAGCCATGGGACAAGAAATAGCATATGATAATATGGGTAATGTTAAGACCGGGACCCTTATGGATTTCTTTTTACCCACAGCATGGGAAACGCCGAATTACACAACTGACCATACAACAACTCCAAGTCCTCACCATCCAATCGGTGCGAAGGGTGTTGGCGAAAGTCCAAATGTTGGTGGTGTTCCAGCATTTTCAAATGCGGTGCATGATGCTTTTAGAGCATTTGGCCTTCGTCAAGTGCATATGCCGCACGATCATTGGCGTATCTGGAAAACAGCTAATGATCTTGGATTGCATGGCTAATAAGATATAGTGAGGGCTCAGAAGAGCCCTCACTAGATTGGACTGCGTAATGGAATGGAAAAAACTTCAAGCAGCACTGGCTGAGCAAAGTTATATTGCGTCGGACGAATTAGTAGTTGCAATTCAGCTTGCCTTATCATTGGAACGCCCACTGTTGTTAGAAGGTTCTGCGGGAGTTGGAAAGACAGAGCTTGCAAGAGCACTTTCTCAAGCCCGATCAACCAAACTAATCAGATTGCAATGTTATGAAGGTCTAGACTCAGCCCGTCCACTTCTAATGTCAATAACGCAAGATAAGTCCCCGATTCTTTTAATTGACGAAATCGATAGGGCAGATGAAGAATTTGAAGCATTTTTACTAGAAATTTTATCTGATTATCAGGTCTCAATTCCTGAGTTAGGCACGATAAACTCCGTGACCAAGCCAATTGTCATCCTTACCTCAAACGGTACTAGGGACCTGTCTGATGCTTTAAGACGGAGGTGTCTATATAGTTATGTGGAATATCCTGATCGTACTACTGAGATAGAAATTTTAAAAGCTAGACAGCCTAATATTGACTTCTTACTTGCAAGCCAGATTATAGATTTTGTGCAGAAATTACGTAAGGAGGATTTGGAAAAAACGCCCGGTATCGCTGAAATGTTAGATTTTTCTGCCGCTTTAATAGGCCTAGGTGTTAACGATTTATCTCATGATCCTGAAATACTTCAGTCAGCCATGACCACATTGCTTAAAACAAAGACGGACCAGTGGAATATCACGACAGAGGTTGCACAGCGCATAGCAGGACAAGCTGCATGAGTCGTATTAGTAAATTTGCTGCTCGAGATACTGGGCCATCTGCTCGGATAGTTGGTTTCTTTTCTCATTTAAGATTTAATAATCTAAAATTAGGTGTTTCAGAAGTTGAAACTGCACTTACCATCCTAGACCGAATAAATATGAGTGATCCATTTGAAGTGAGACGCTCATTAAAACCACTATGCGTTGGAAATCTTGATGAATCTCGCCGCTTTGAAGATTTGTTCGATAGTTATTGGATGGATTCTGGACGTGTAAAGCAAAAAGTAATTCCAAACGGTAACGTTCCCAATGAAAAAGAAATGGTTTCAGAGGCTGGTGATTCAGAGGCTGATGATAAAGCTATAGACAAGTCGGATAGCTCTTCGGGTGCACCAAGTGAGCCTGATGAAGACACAGCTATTTTGAACGATCAAAGAGAAGGTGAGCTTGTTGCGGTAGAAAAAGCTTCAAAGATGCAAAAAGATTTACGTGAATTTGTTACTAATCAAGAAATTGATGATGCAATGGAAGTTGCAATAAGGATTGGTAAAGCTCTGTGTGACAAGCGGTCAAGAAGGCTAATTAGCTCAAGGAAAGGTCAGGTGTTGGACTTTCGTAAAACTATTCGTCGGAGCCTCTCGACAGGGGGAGATCCTTTTAAGTTGATTAATAAATCCAAGCCAGATCGGCCTAAAAGAATAGTGGCATTATGTGATGTTTCTGGGTCTATGAATGTTTATTCAAAAATATTTTTAGCTTTTCTTTCGGCATTGATGCGAAATGATCAAAATACAGACGCTTATCTATTCCATACGGAGCTTGTACGGGTTACCGATGCACTAAAAGACGAAAATACCGGCCGGTCAATGGAAAAACTATCTCTTCTTGCGAACGGTTTTGGTGGTGGCTCAAGGATAGGTTATAGTATAAAAAAATTTTCAAGAACCTATGCGCGTCGGTTTGTAAACAGCAGAAGTGTAGTCATCATTTTGTCAGATGGTTACGACTCAAATAACGTTAATGATTTGGTAGAAGCGCTAGTAAATTTAAAAAAGCGGGGCTGTAAAATAATCTGGCTAAATCCTCTAAAAGGCTGGAAAGATTATGCACCTGTTACTGCTTCGATGGCGGCGTCCCTTCCTTACCTTGATTTATTCTCTGCGGCCAATACTTTGAATGATTTGGCTGCTCTAGACGAGGAGTTGGCGAAGCTATGAATAAAGTTGAAAATGAAGATAAAAGTATTTTGGATTTAGCTCAGGGATTGGCATCTTCTGGACAGGCATTTGCCTACGCAACTGTAATAAGAACAGCGGGTGCTACCTCTGCTAAACCTGGCGCAAAGGCAATAATATCCTCGGATGGGCAAATTATAAAAGGATGGATAGGCGGGGGCTGCATCCGTTCATCTGTGGCGAAGGCAACCATCACTGCGATAGAAATGGGATCCCCTCAACTAATTTCAGTGATGCCTCAAGATGCGATCGAAGAACTTGGAGCCAGCGTTGGCGAGGAGTATGAGGGTAAAAAGATTTCAAAAAATGGGTGCCCATCGGAAGGAACGGTAGATATTTTCATCGAACCTCATACTCCAGCGCCTCAACTAGTAATATATGGTAAGGCACCTGTAGCACAGGCTATCAAAAAACTTGCACCTCAATTCGGCTGGTCGGTTAGAATCGCCAAAGATGATCCAGAAGAGACGAATACATCGAACAAATTAGTTGTCGTTGTGGTCGCGACCCAGGGTAATAATGATCTAAAGGCACTATCTGATGCAATAAATTCAAACCCTACATTTGTTTCATTTGTTGGTAGCAAAAGAAAATTTTCTTCTCTGAAAACTAAGCTTGCTGAAAGTGGTTTGGCTGATTCACATATTAGAAAAATAAAAGCACCTGCAGGTTTAGATATTGGTGCAGTTACGCCGGAAGAAATTTCGCTTTCAATACTGGCAGAGCTCTTACAAGTGCGTAAAAATTTTAGGAACGGCATCCATGATAAAAATAATTAGGAGATATTTTTTTGCTTTTTGTATCAAGAGCCGAAATTATTTTGATGATTTGAAATTATCTAGCGAAGGCTCAGAACTAATTGCAAAAATAAAATTTCCATGTTGTTGAGGAAGGATAAGCAATGGAATTGTCAGATGAGATTGAAATCAGCGTCCCGGTGCAAACTGTATATGACGCACTGAATAATGTGGATATTTTAAAAAAATGCATTCCCGGTTGTGAGGAGCTAGTTAGAAAATCTGATAATCAACTTGAGGCGAAGGTTGTTTTGAAAGTGGGGCCAGTGAAAGCTCGCTTTAGCGGCCAGGTCACACTTGATGCTTCACGGGGTCCAGAAAAATTTTCGCTCTCGGGACAAGGTAACGGTGGTGCCGCTGGTTTTGCCAAAGGTGGAGCAGATGTTACATTATCAAAAAAAGGTAACGTCACTGTATTGTCGTATAAAGCTAAAGCAGAAATTGGTGGTAAATTGGCTCAATTAGGCAGTCGTCTAATTCAAGGCACTGCAAAGAAGTTGGCTACAAAATTTTTCAAATCTTTTTCAGAAGTTGTTGTTGAAGAAACGGCGTGATAAAAACTACGAAAGTTTTAGTTACTTAAATCTCAGTTAGATTTAAATTTCTGTTCCTTATACTAACTGATTGGTTAGGTTTATTAAGATTGGGTTTACTAATTGTTTTTTAAGAGCCTAGCCAAAATCAGTGAAAATTTAGCTGGAAGCTTATGGATGGTTTTGGCAATGCTTGGATTTGCCATAGAGGATAGTTTAATCAGAATTATTTCATCGGTTATACCTTTTGGTCAGGTTTTGTCTTTATTTGGCTTAGGTGGAGCTTTAATTTTTGCCCTTCTTTGTAAATTAAAAAAACAACAACTGTTTTTAGCAGAGGTAATATCGAGGCCTATGGTTTTAAGAATGTTTTTCGAACTTATTGGTCGGTTATTTTATTCAGTTTCTTTAATACTAATGCCTATATCTTTGGTCACGTTAGTACTGCAGGCAACTCCAATTTTTGTGGTTACTGGTGCAGCATTTCTTTTTAAAGAAGCTGTTGGGGTCTTAAGGTGGATTGCAATTTTATCCGGATTATTGGGTGTGGTTTTTATTATTCAGCCCACGAGTGAGAGTTTCTCGCCCTATGTCATCTTTGCCATATTGGGAATGCTTGGATTTGCCGGAAGAGATTTAGGAAGTCGGGCTGCTTCTCCAATAATATCAGATAACCACCTAGGGTTTTATGGTTTCGTTGCAGTAACCGTAGCGGGATTGATATATTCGGGATGGGCGGGCGCTGCCTATGTGCCTTTAAGTATTGGAACGCTCGTATATATTCTGTCATTGATTTTTGTCGGTTGCTTTTCTTATTTCGCGTTAATGAAAGCAATGCGAATTGGTGATGTGTCATTTGTTACACCTTTTAGGTATACTCGCATATTATTTGGTGTGGGCGCTGGAGTATTATTATTCGGTGAAGCTGTAACTATCTGGTTAATTATTGGCTCGTTAATTATTATCGGGTCAGGTTTGTTTCTGTTGGGCCCACCAACTCAGAACAAAAATTTACATGGATAATCCTCAAAGCTTAAATTCAAAGGTATAATTGAATGCAAAAATTGCCAGTTGATCTCAAAGGCTCAGGCTATTTGATTTTTTTGTCGATGTTATTGGCAAGTAATCAAATTGCAATAAAGGTCGGCAATCAAGGATTTGATCCAGTTTTTATGGCGGCCGGTAGATCACTAATCGGTTTATTGGCCCTTTTAGTGTGGATGTATTTTCGTAATCTGCTTGTATTTCCATTGAAGACTAATTTTATACCAGGGTTTTTTCTTGGATTTTTCTTTGCAATGGAGTTTTGGTGTTTATTTAGATCGCTTGACTACACTAGCGTCGCAAGGGCTAGTATTATTTTTTATTCAATGCCAGTTTGGTTAGCCTTAATTGCGCATTTTGTTCTTCCAAATGAGCGACTTAATTTAAACCGTATCTTAGGATTGGCACTTGCAATTGCTGGAGTTTTTATCACTGTATCAAGCCCAAATACCGGTCTTTCCGAAAAATATTTTTTGGGAGATATTCTTGCTTTGCTAGCCGCATTCTTGTGGGCTTTGATCGCTTTAACAGTTCGCATATCAACGTTGGCAAATGAAAGAGCCGAAACGCAATTGTTCTTTCAGCTTGCGATCTCGTTACCAATTTTATTAGTTCTATCAAACCTTAGTCCAACTTTCTTGAGAGAGCCAAATTTAAGCCATTTCATAAGTTTGTCATATCAAGGAATTTGTGTTGCGGCATTTGGATTTTTATTGTGGTTCTGGTTAGTAAAAAAATACTCTGCATCTGGTGTTGCTTCGTTTGCTTTTTTAACACCAGTTTTTAGTGTTTTACTAGCTAACATTACCCTTAATGAAGCGATAGAATCTTCAATTTTTCTTGCACTAATTCTTGTTTCAATAGGGCTTTACTTAATAAATAAAAGAAACTCTAAGACTTCGTAGATTTAACAATTTGTGCGATTTCATAATATTTATCTTTTAATGGAGAATTTCGACGCCAAACCATACCAATTTTTCGTTGGGGTGGTATTTTGTCAAATTTTGCGATGCTAATGTTTGGAAAGCGTCCTTCGAATTCAACTGCCATTTCTGGGATCAGGGTCACACCAAAACCAGCGGCAACCATTTGGACAAGTGTTGTTAACGAATTGCCATCCATTATGTCCTGAGTATTTGGCGATCCCATTTTGCAAAAGTTCATAGCTTGATCACGAAAGCAATGACCTTCTTCCAATAATAGAAGGCGCATTTCTTTTAACATCTCTGGTTTTGGAACAGGTTTGTTAGCATCAGTTTTAGGTCTCACCAATAGGAAGTTTTCACGAAATAGTTCAACCTCTCTAAGTCTAGGTTCAGATGTTGGGAGGGCGAGTATTGCTGCATCTAATTCGCCGTCTATAACGGCTGCAATTAATTTGGACGTGATAGCTTCGCGCATTTTAAGATTAAGGCCAGAAAAATGCATAGTTAAATCTTTGGCTATCTTAGAGAATATATAAGGTGCCACAGTAGGAATGACACCTAGCCTCAAGTTAACAAGGGGTTGATTATCAGAAGCGCGGGCGAGCTCTTCTAACTCAGCAACATCTCGCATAATTGCTTTGCTTTTTGCTGCTATTATACGACCCAAAGGAGTTAATTGAATTGGGTGAGTTCCTTTTTCAAAAAGGCTCACGCCCAGTGCTCCTTCGAACTCTTTTATTTGCATTGAAAGAGCTGGCTGAGTAACTGCACAGACGTTTGAGGCCATACCAAAGTGACGATGTTGGGCTAAAGCTTCAAAGTATCTAAGTTGCCTAAGAGTGATTTTTGTCATAAGAAAATCTTATGGAAAATATCAGAAAAATCAAGTTAACCTTATTATAAAGAAATGTTAGAATTATTCTAATATCTAACTGATAGCACGCCTGATTCTGTAAAATTTAAATCGTGTTCTTTATTTTGTACCAATAGAACTAAGGTAAAGGGAAAAATTATGAAAGACTTGACAGGTAAATGTCCCGTAATGCACGGCGCGGCAACTACTGGAATTATGGGGACTACTAATAGCGATTGGTGGCCAAATCAATTAAATTTAAATATTTTGCGTCAGCATGATCGAAAATCAAATCCACTCGGTGATGATTTTGATTATCGTGATGAATTTTTAAAACTAGATTATAAGTCTCTAAAAGATGATTTGAACGCTTTGATGACGGATAGTCAAAGTTGGTGGCCTGCCGATTATGGTCATTATGGCCCATTTTTCATCCGTATGACATGGCATGCAGCTGGTACTTACAGAACGGGTGATGGGCGCGGAGGCGGTGGAACAGGTGCTCAGCGTTTTGCTCCTCTAAATTCGTGGCCAGATAATGGTAACTTGGATAAAGCAAGACGCTTGTTGTGGCCAATTAAACAAAAATATGGCAATCAAATTTCTTGGGCTGATTTGCTAATTTTGGCGGGTAATGTCGCAATTGAGTCTATGGGTGGAAAAACTTTTGGTTTTGCAGGTGGTCGACCAGATATATGGCATCCTGAAGAAGATATTTATTGGGGTGCGGAAAATGAGTGGTTAGGCGATAAGCGCTATGAAAGCACAAGGCAATCTCTCGAAAATCCACTAGCTGCTGTTCAAATGGGACTTATATATGTAAATCCAGAAGGCCCAAACGGAAATCCTGACCCCTTACTTTCTGCGCAAGATGTTCGGGAAACCTTTGGTAGAATGGCTATGAATGATGAGGAAACAGTTGCACTTGTTGCGGGTGGGCACACTTTCGGTAAGGCGCATGGCGCAGGTGATCCCGATCTAGTTGGAGTTGAACCTGAGGGTGCCCCGATTGAAGAAATGGGTTTTGGATGGAGTAATGCTCATGGGTCAGGACATGGGGTTGATGCAACCACAAGCGGTATAGAGGGGCCGTGGACAGCAAATCCTACAGTTTGGGATAACGGTTATTTCGATCTACTTTTCAAATATGAGTGGCAATTAACAAAAAGTCCTGCAGGTGCAAATATTTGGCATCCCGTTGATCTAGATGAGGCTGATATGGCTCCTGAAGTCGATGGGTCAGGTAAGAAAGTTTCACCTATGATGACAACTGCAGATATGGCGATGATTACTGATCCCGATTATCGTAAAATTTCAAAAAGATTTCATGAAAACCCAAGTGAATTCTCCGATGCTTTCGCGCGAGCTTGGTTTAAGCTTTTACATCGTGATATGGGTCCAAAATCACGATATTTAGGTCCAGAAATTCCTGACGAAGAACTTATTTGGCAGGATCCTATTCCAGAAGGCAATGCAAACTTTGATATAAAAGCGCTTAAATCAGATATTGCGAAAAGTAGTCTTTCAGTAACAGAAATGATTGAAACTGCATGGGCATCTGCGTCAACATTTCGAGGCTCAGACCTCCGTGGGGGTGCCAATGGCGCCCGAATTCGCCTTGCGCCTCAGAAGGATTGGGAAGCCAATAAACCGAAGCAACTGAAAGCAGTGCTAGATGTTTTAGAAACTCTCGCAGCCAAGCATGAAGCTTCTCTAGCTGATACAATTGTTTTAGCAGGATGCGTTGCTATTGAAAAAGTAAGTGGCAGAGAAGTTCCCTTCAACCCAGGTCGAGGCGATGCCACTCAAGAACAAACTGATGTCGAAAGTTTTGCTGTTCTTGAACCTTTAGCTGATGGATTTAGAAATTATCAAAAAGCTGACTTTACAGTATCGCCAGAAGAAATGATGTTGGATAAAGCTCAACTTTTAAATCTTACTGCCGCCGAAATGACTGTACTTTTAGGTGGTTTAAGGTCTCTTGGCGTCAGTGCTAGTGACCATGGTCTCTGGAACCAGAAAGTTGAGTTAAGTAATTCTTGGTTTCATACCTTGCTTGATATGAGTGTAAAATGGTCTGAAACTGGAATAAATAGTTATGAAGCAACTGATCGGGTTAGCGGTAAAGTAACTCGCACGGCATCAAGGTGTGATCTAGTATTTGCTTCTAACTCTCAGTTACGAGCAATAGTAGAAGTTTATGCTCAAAACGATAACTCAGATAAATTCATTTCAGATTTTATATCATCTTGGGTAAAAGTAATGAATGCAGATCGGTTTGACTAAAGTTCTAAGTAATTAAAAAAATCCTAACCCATTAGAGTAATCATCTATGGGTTAGGATTTCTAGGAATAAATCTGAGAAGTTTCTTCAGGTTTATGCAGGGGCTAGCATCAGAGCGTTAGCAATGCTGGAAAATAAAGGAGTTCTCTAGTCGCGTGCTGATATTAGAAAACCATATTCTTCAAACACTTTAAGTGTTTTGGCCTCTACAAGATATTTAAAGAATAGATCTGCTTCTTCTGATCCAAGATTTATAAGTGAGGCAGGATATATTATTGGATCATGAGTGAAATCGTCAAAAATGCCAATAACTTTTAACTCGGGAAATAGTTTTGCATCACTCGCGTATACTATTGCAAACACTACATTTCTTGAGAGAAGGTATTGAAGTGCGGTCCGTACGTTATCCGCCTGAATTACCTGTGATGAGATAGCATTCCATTGGTTTAAGTATTTTAGGGCTTGCTTACTATAAATGCCGGCAGGGACAGAAGACACCATGCCCATTGCTATTTTTTCATTTCCAAGCAATTTAGAAAAATCAGTAGAGGCCATGTCTTCAATTTCTTGAATTGTTCGGTCAGTTGTTATCAAAACTAATTTATTTTTTAATATTTTTTTTGTGTTTCTAGGCTGAATTATATCCCTTTTTACGAGATGGTCGACCCAAGGGACGTTAGCACTTAGAAAAATATCAGCTGGCGCACCGAACTCTATTTGTTTTGCCAGGGTAGCGGAACTTCCATATACAGGTAAAATTTCTGATTTTGTGCGAGCATTGTAGTCTTTTATTACGGCGTCCAGTGCATTTTTTGTACTGGCAGCGGCAAATACAAGTACTTGCGCTTTTTCGCATATGGCCAAATTTGGAATTATTAAAGTTGAAAATAATAATACTTTTATTAACTTGATCATAACTTATTTATGCACAATATTTCAAAGTATGATCAAGTGATCTTATAAAATAATACTTTTCAAAGAAGTTTCTTTTAATATTCGGAGTATTTTTATAGCTGAGATAAGTAATTTTCAACTGCTAGCCGTTTGTAGCCCCGGTTTGGAGAAAGTTCTCACTAAAGAATTACAAGAACTGGAATTTCAACACCTCATGCCTATCACAGGCGGTGTTGAATTTAGTGGTGATTGGTTTCAAGTTTGGCGTGCGAATGTTCTCTTAAGAACCGCCACTCGTATTTTAGTTAGATTGGGCGAATTTTATGCTGTACATCTTGCGCAATTAGATAAGAGGGCCTGTAAATTCCCTTGGCCAAAATACCTTAAAGCACAGCATCCAGTGAGAGTGGAAGTAGTATCCCGAAAATCAAAAATATATCATGCACGTGCTGCTGCTGAAAGAATAGAAAATGCGATAGTACATTCAGTAGGTAACAGAATTTCCAAGGATGCTGATATTTGCATAAAGGTGCGAATAGAAAAAAATTTGGTGAAAATAAGTATTGATAGTACCGGTGAGGGCTTACATAAAAGAGGCTATAAGTCGTTCACTGGCAAAGCACCAATGCGCGAAACATTGGCATCTGCATTTTTAAAAATGTGCGACTTTGACCCATCACAGCCTTTAATTGATCCAATGTGTGGCTCTGGTACGTTTGTGATTGAAGCTGCAGAGATTGCAATTGGCGGGGCACCGGGCAGAAGAAGGGGTTTTAGCTTTCAAAAGTTAAAATCATTCGATCCCAAGGCTTTTAAGACAATCTTAAAAGATCAAAAATTAATCCCCAGGCTTGAACTAAATCTATTTGGCTATGATCGTGATGATGGAGCGATAAAAAATTCAATAAAAAATGCAAAATTAGCAAATGTAAGTCATATTACAAATTTTGAATCCCAATCAATCAGCGATCTGTCTCCTTTGTCGAACCAGTGCGGTCTGGTAATTTTTAATCCTCCATATGGAGGGAGAATAGGTGATAAAAAAATATTATATGCGTTATATGCTAAAATAGGAATGGTGCTCAAATCCAAATTCAATGGTTGGCGAGTTGGACTGATTACCGCGGATGGTTCACTGGCGCAGACAACTCAAATAAAGTTTTCATTTGTTAGTGAGCCAATTAATCATGGTGGACTTAAAGTAAGATTTTATTATGCCAAACTATAAATGGCTTTTATAGGCGCCAAAAAATATTAATAATCCAACAAAAATCAATAAACACCCAGATAGTATATTGAGTTTTTTCATAGCAGAAGTAGAGCTTAAAATTGCTCGAGATTTTTCTATCATCGCTGCTAATACGAGATTGCCGATAAATGGTATTACTGCTGAAACCAATGCTACTGCTGCAGAGTCTATTAGTGTAAACTCAGTAAGATTAAAAAACCCGGGAAGTATCCCAAGGTAGAATAAAGCAGCTTTGGGATTTCCAATTATAACTAGTAGTCCTGCAGTAAACCCAGCTAATTCGCTTTTTTTATGAAGCTTAATGTCTTGAGGTTTGATATTCGATTTTTGATTTTTTATTAAATTGATGCCCAATATCACAAATATTATTACTGCTATATATTTAAGGTATAACAGTAAATTGATATATGAAGCGGCCAAAGCAGCACTTCCGGCAATTGCTAAAGACGGCCATATTATATCGCCAATTGCGACCCCAGCAGCTAGTGGAGCTGCTCCCTGAAGACCACTCGAGATCGACCTAGAGATTATTGCTATCCAAACTGGTCCCGGTGTAAGAAAAAGGACAAATATTCCAAAAGCGTAAAAGGTTAGTTCACTGATCGATATAGACATGTCAGGACCCATATGATTATATATTTATTTAATCAACGGAGAAATCTATTTCTTTAATATCTGAAATTCCAGAGCTCTCAATCACATGAAAATATTTCGCTTTACACCCAAATTCAGAAAATAGATTTCTGTCTGTACCAGTCATCCACGCTTGAGCCCCGAGAGCATTTATTTCCTCATATAATGCACCTCGTCTGTCTATGTCTAAATGGGCAGATATCTCGTCTAATAGTATTACTGGAGGATGTCCAAGTTCTAATTTTAGAGCTCGGGCATTAGCTAATACTATTGATATAAGCATCGCCTTTTGCTCTCCAGTTGAACTGTCTTTTGCAGAAATACCTTTTTCTTTGTAAGTAGCTTCCATATCTGAGCGATGAGGCCCGATTAGTGTACGGCCCGCCATTATGTCAAGGTGGCGGTTTTCTGATAGTGCTTTGACAAATTCATCCTCATCGGTTGTTAAATCACCGTTTGCTTTCGATAAAGATAGTTCAGCTATAGGAAACGTAGTAGTTGAATTTTCTTGTGCTGAACTTATTTTTTTTAATGTTGCACTGCGGTTTGATTGAATTAGAAGGCCATTTTGAGCCATTTGACGTTCTAATGCTTTGTACCAGACACCATCAGTCATTTTCTCCTTAAGAAGACGGTTCCTTTCGCGCATAGCTTTCTCATAGTTCAGTACACAATCTGCGTGTTTTGGAAAAAAGCTTAGAGTGAGCCGGTCAAGAAATTTGCGCCGACCATCCGCTCCTTCTAGCCATAGGCGATCCATGGACGGTAATAGCCAAACAACTCTAAATACTTTTGCTAAATCGTTTTGTTTGACGACTTTATCATTTATTTTGACTATTCGAGATGAGGTAGTCTCCCAAGAGGTTTCGATCAAATTGGAACTAACACCCGATACTACTTCTGCATTTACCTTCCACCCAATATTATCAGGACTTCTGCTTAAATCAGCCGTATTAGCTTTTCTGATACCTTTCCCTGGAGACAGTAACGAAATTGCTTCAACTAAATTTGTCTTTCCAGCGCCGTTACTTCCAAATAAAGCTACTGGACCACTTTCAACTTGAAGCTGTGTATATTTGTGAGATCGAAAATGTGATAATGTCAGCTGACTAATATGCAAGTCAAAACCTTATATAAAAGTAAATCACTAAACTCTCATTGGCATTACGACATATACTGCTGATAAATCACTGCCTTCTCTAATCAGAACAGGATCGCCAGACGAGTTAAACATAAATATAGCATTTTCCTTGTCAATTTGACCAGATATTTCCAGCAAATATTTAGCGTTGAAGCCTATTTCTAAACGCTCGTCGTTATAAGCAACTGCCACCTGTTCTTCTGCTGCTCCACTATCTGGAGAATTGACAATCAAAGTAAGCTGATCGTCTTCTAAACAAAGTTTTACAGCCCGTGATCTTTCTGATGATACAGTAGAAACTCTGTCAACGGCCTTTGCGAATTCGTCGGCGTCGACTTCTAACTTCTTTTCATTGGATGCGGGAATTACGCGAGTATAATCAGGAAATGTTCCTTCAATTACTTTCGATGTTAAAGTAATATCAGGTGTTGCAAAACGAACCTTTGTTTCAGAAACTGAAACAGCAATTTGGACTTCATCGTCATCTAAGAATTTTCGTATTTCTGCTACAGTTTTCCTAGGAATTATTACACCTGGTAATTCTTCTGCTCCGTTAGGCAAACTGGCATCTACCCTTGCAAGCCTATGCCCATCAGTAGCCACGCACCTTAGCACTTTTGAATTTTCAAAGGTAGCAGCATGCATGTAAACACCATTTAAGTAGTATCTTGTTTCCTCGGTTGAAATAGCAAACCTAGATTTATCAAATAATCGACGAAGATCCCCAGATTTTGCGGAAAAATTTGCTGCGTATTCTGATGAAGCCATTACTGGAAAGTCTTCTTTAGGCAGGGTAGCTAGAGAAAAATTTGATCGCCCTGCTTCCACTGTAAGCCTTCCATTCGCTGCATCGGCTGTAAGTTCGATCAGTGCGCCTTCGGGCAGTTTGCGAGCAATTTCATGCAACAAAACAGCTGAAACTGTCGTTGAGCCAGTACGATCAACTTTAGCTTGTACTCGGTCGACTACTTCCACATCTAGATCTGTGGCTCTAAATTGAACCTTATCGTTCTCCGCTTCAATCAATACATTGGCAAGAATAGGAATTGTATTACGACGCTCAACTACCGACTGAGCATGCGACACAGCTTTCAAAAGGGTATTTCGCTCTATGCTTAATTTCATTCCCTCTGCTCCTATGTTAAAATAATCGGAATGCCAGGTTAAACCATTTTATAACCTGCTCAAGTGTTTTCTATCATTCAATAGATTTCGCAGTATGGACCAGAATTATGATATTTATCTTTACTTAATAACTAGTCTTAAGCTTCGAGTGCGCGGCGTAAGATTTCAACGTCTTCTGCAACCTGGCCATCTTGGATTTTGAGTTCCTCAATTCGTTTAACACCGTGCATTACAGTTGTATGATCTCGCCCTCCAAATCTTCTTCCTATTTCTGGCAGGCTACGGCTCGTAAGGTTTTTGGATAAATACATAGCAATTTGCCGGGGACGCGCTAACATTTGTTGATATTCGAAGAGCTAAAAACTCTAAAACTTCCGGATCAAAACTGAGATCTGGATACTGTTTGCTATACATATCCACTTTGGATTGGAGAATTCCAAGTCGCAGCTCATAATTAGTTGGGTGTAAATCTACAACTAAACCACACTGCAATCTGCTTTTAATCCTTTCTTCGAGGCCTTTTATTTCGCCAGGGGCCCTATCTGCTGAAATTATAATCTGTTTTCCCTGATCAACCAGCGCGTTGAAAGTATGAAAAAACTCTTCCTGAGTGCTATCTTTCCCTGCAATAAACTGAACGTCGTCTACCATCAGTATATCTACCGATCGGAAGATTTGTTTGAAATCCATCATCTTTCGTTCACGCAATGACTGTACAAAGCGGTACATAAATTGTTCGGCCGATAGATATAAAACATTTAAATCTGGTCTTTTATTCGACAATTCCCACGCTATAGCGTGCATTAAATGTGTTTTACCTAATCCTACGCCACCGTATAAAAATAGTGGATTGAAAGTCACAGAAGTGCCATCCGCAACTCTTCTTGCCGCAGCATGTGCCAGTTCATTTGGTTTCCCAACAATAAAACTATCAAAAGTAAACCTTGGGTCCAAAGGAGCTCCAGGTATAACTTCAGACCGATTAACGGCAGACTTTGAAACTTTTACCTCACTCTTTGCATCAGATTTCTTCGGTAAAACGCTGTCACTAACTTTAAAGGAAATCCGTGTTACACTTTTATCAACGCTATTGAGTTTGAAAAGAATTATATCACCAAAATTTTGAGAAACATAATTACCTAAAAAAGTTGTTGGTACCTTAAATGTTGCAACACCATCAACTACTTCTGAGAATTTTAGTGGTGAAATCCAATTAGTGAAGTTATTTTTTCCTATTGTTTCCTGAAGTTCCTCTTGAATTTGTCCCCATAAATCTTTGTTCATTTTTTAATTCCCAAAACTTCAGTTGTGTCCCAGCTTAAAACCTGAAGAGGCGTTACTACCCGCTAAAGAATGTACACAGATCAAGCTTGGCGAAGATAAACTCCACTAGCGATGTTACAAAATTTTAGATTGGCCAGAATTTAGGCGAAGTGTGGCATACAACTCCTAATCAACTGAACCCCCCAGGCGAACGACTCGCTATAAAGACATTAACAAGTGTTTTTTGAATCATTCAACAGAACTTAAGACTTGACTCAAAAAAAAATGAAGAGAATCTCTGATTGTTGTAAAAAGTATTCATCAAAATAAAAAGGACGCGAAACGCGTCCTTCAAAAATTACATCTCACTAATTATCAAGTTAGGCTTTTAACTCTGGATGAAAGCCGTGACATTTTCCTTGCGGCAGTATTTTTTTTGTAAACACCTTTAGTAACACCACGCATTAGCTCAGGCTGAGCGGATTTTAACGCTGTATTAGCGGCGTTCTTATCACCTGACGATATAGCTTCCTCTACTTTTTTTAGAAATGTGCGTATCCTTGATCGACGCGCTTTGTTAACTTCTAGCTTTCGCTCGTTTTGTCTTGCACGCTTTTTTGACTGAGGCGTATTTGCCATTTACCGATCCCTATATTTCACAAATTTCGTTGCTCTTTATGCGTCTCTTGTATTCGAGTCAACATGTCTACTGATAAATTGGTGCTTTTTTATTATCTATCGCGGAACTGAGCATCCCGTTTTTCACTGAATGCGGCCATTCCTTCCTTTTGGTCCTCTGTTGAAAACAAGGAATGAAACACTCTTCGCTCAAACCGTAATCCCTCTGCTAATGGTAATTCGTAGGCTCTATTTACCATTTCTTTAACTGCCATAGTTGTAAGCAATGATTTTTCAGATATCTTCAGAGCGGCAGATATGGCTTCTTCGAGGAGTTTTTTAGCTGGCACAACTCTGCTAACTAATCCGCATCGTTCGGCTTCCTCTGCTTCCATTAATCTTCCTGTCAGGTTCATTTCCATTGCTTTGGATTTGCCAACAAAACGCGTTAACCTTTGTGTACCACCTAACCCAGCAGAGATCCCAAGATTGATTTCAGGTTGGCCAAATTTAGCCGTATCAGAGCAAATTATGAAATCACACATCATTGCTAGTTCACATCCACCGCCTAATGCATAGCCAGATACAGCCGCAATTATTGGTTTTCTAATTCTAGAAATCCTATCGGCTTGGTTTGTGAACAGGTCTTCTAAAAACACCTCAGAAAAGTTCTTATCTTGCATCATTTTTATATCAGCACCTGCTGCGAATGCTTTCTCTGAGCCTGTGATTACTATACACCGAACTTTGTCATTTTTCTGACTTTCTTCTAAGGCTTCTGCAAGTTCGTCAAGAAGTTCTTTGCTAAGTGCATTCAGTGCCTCAGGGCGATTAAGTGTTATAACACAGACGTGGTCCTCAACATCAACTATGATTGTCTCGTAAGCCATAAGCTCTGCCCTTCTTAGCATTTATGAGAGGTTTTTTTATCATTTCTGTCAAAAGACTCAAGTTATCTTTGGCAATTACCGCAATAAAAACTTGATCGGCCTGCCTGAATAATACGTTTAATTTTTCTGGTACATTGTGTGTTATAGCAATTTTGATTTTCTCTTCCATAGACCTCAAACTTATGCTGGAAATAGCCCAAGCCTCCGGCGGAATTACGAAAATCCCTTAATGAGGAACCGCCTGATGATATTGCTTCCGTTAGTATTTCCTTGATTATAGGCACAAGAAAGCCGAGCCTCTTGTGTGATATACTAAATGCTTGGCGTTTTGGGGATATTCCGGCCCGGAATAATGCTTCGCAAGCATATATATTGCCAAGGCCAGCAACAAGACGCTGATCCAGTAGCGCTGATTTTATATTAGTTTTTTTACCCCTCATGACATTTATAAAATATTCTTCATTGAACCTATTGCTTAATGGTTCTGGCCCAATGTGGCTTAGCATGCTGCTTATTTCTAATGACTTTGTTTCAAGTAAATCAATAACGCCAAATCGCCTAGGATCATTAAAGGTAACCATGTGGTTATCCTTCAAATGCAAAATAAAGTGGTCATGCTTCTGGGTGTGACTTGAATTATGGTGGAAATTACCCGTAACATTTTGAGAAATCAATATTCGACCTGACATCCCCAAGTGCATAATTAAAGTTTCCCCGTCTGATAAATCAATGAGTATATATTTTGACCTTCGGTGCAAAAAATTTATCTTGCGATTTTTTAAGCGCTTCGCAAGATTAATGGGAAATGGTTTTCTAAGGTCTGGCCTATTTACTTCAGCATATTCAATTTCATTACCTTCCATAAATGGAGAAATACCCCGTAAAACGGTTTCAACTTCTGGTAATTCAGGCATAAATCTATCTCATAAATGCATGAGCGCATTGTATCGCGCCGTAACTAAACTATAAGTAACATAAAATGTTTTCGGCTTGGAGCAATGTCAGACAAAAAAGAAAATACAACTCATTTTGGTTTTGAAACCATATTAAAAAAAGACAAAGCTGAAAAAGTCCAAGGAGTCTTTAGTTCGGTTGCATCAAAATATGATGTCATGAACGATTTGATGTCTTTGGGAATACACAGGGTTTGGAAGGATGCGATGATGGATTGGTTAGCCCCTAGAGGGTTTCAATCCTTGTTAGATGTGGCAGGAGGCACTGGTGATATTTCATTTCGCTTTCTTAAACGCGCTAGAACTGCAAATGCTACAGTTTTGGATTTAACTGAACCAATGCTAGTAGAGGGAAGAAAAAGGGCCGAAACGGTTGGCCTGTCTGGGCAGCTCGAGTGGGTTGTTGGGGATGCTATGGCTCTTCCTTTCGAAGATGACACTTTCGACGTCTACACTATTAGTTTTGGGATACGTAATGTTACCGACCCAAAAATAGCTTTATCTGAGGCATATCGGGTTTTGAAGCCAGGCGGTAGAATTATGGTTCTTGAGTTTTCCCATATTCCAAACGATTTATTGCAATGGGGCTATGATAAATATTCATTTAACGTGATACCAAGATTAGGGCAAATAATCGCTGGTGATAAAAGTAGTTATCAGTATCTTGTTGAAAGCATTAGGAAGTTTCCAAATCAAGAAGATTTTATGAAACTTGTTAACAGCGCTGGTTTTGAGAAAACAAAATATCGTAATTTAACGATGGGAGTCGCCTGTTTGCACTCTGGATGGAAAATTTAAATGCGTGGGCCTCATAATATTTTGCGCTTAATTCGTACTGGTGCAACCCTTGAGCGCACCGGCGCTATGCCAGTTATACTAAATGCTCTAGATGCACCTAGAACCTTAAAGTTTGCTGCAAGGTTTATTGTTTGGCCATTTCAGTTTTTAGGTCGAAGAGGAGATCAATCCTTACCGCCAGCTCCTAGAGCCCTGACAGCGATGGGTCCCGCTTACATTAAATTTGGTCAAATATTGTCTACGCGTCCAGATGTTGTGGGCCCAGAACTCGCTGAACAACTACGTGTTTTACAAGATCGGTTACCTCCCTTCTCTACTGATGTTGCAAAGCAAAGTTTTAAGTCGGAGATCGGTCTTGATGCTGATGATGTATTTAGCGATTTTTCAGAACCCGTTGCGGCAGCATCGATTGCTCAGGTGCACCGGGGCGAATTGAAAGACACTGGACAGAGTGTTGCTATAAAAGTTTTAAGGCCGGAAATAGAACGAGCGTTTCAAAAAGATCTTGATACCTTTTATTTTGCTGCCAGGTTAGTTGAGTTTGTGTCTCCCAAATCGCGCCGATTGAAACCGATGGACGTGATAGCTCATTTTGATGGTGTTGTTCGGGGAGAACTGGATTTACGACTAGAGAGTGCATCTGCATCCGAATTTTTAGCAAATATCAAAGAAGACAAGGGTTTTTCTGTACCCTCAGTTAACTGGAGTTTGTCTAGTCGTAGAGTGATGACTTTAGATTGGGCTGATGGGGTGCCGATGGGAGATGTAGATGCACTAGCTGCAGCTGGTCATAACCTCAGTGAGCTTGGTGATAGGGTCTTGCATATGTTTTTGAACCATGCTCTTCGCGATGGCTTCTTTCACGCGGACATGCATCAAGGAAATCTTAAAGTGTCTAGTAGCGGAGATATTGTGGCCTTCGATTTTGGAATCATGGGGCATATTGATGAGTACACCAGGCGTGTTTACGCCGAAATCTTGTTTGGCTTTATAAAAAGGGATTACAAGCGTGTTGCGCAAGTGCATTTTGAAGCGGGATATGTTCCACAAGATCAGGATGTAGATGAGTTTGCACGCGCTCTGCGTGCCGTAGGGGAGCCAATTTTTGGTATGGATGCATCCAATATATCAATGGGTAGGCTTTTAAGCTATCTATTTGAGGTTACTGAGCGTTTTGGCATGGAAACGCGCACAGAACTTATATTACTGCAGCGGACAATGGTAGTCGTTGAAGGCGTAGCTAGATCTTTAAATCCTCAAATAAATATCTGGGAAGTTGCCCGTCCGATTGTCGAGGGGTATATTAAATCTAACTTGGGCCCGGCTGCAGTACTGAATGATTTAACAACCACACTAAAAGTTTTGGCTCGCTTCGGACCTAGATTACCTAGCCTGGTAGAACAGGCATTGATTAAACAGTCTAATCCAGAACCTCAAATCGTGAAAAGAAGCTGGAATGTTAGTTTAAAGCCATTTGGGTTAGGATTTATATTCGCATGCTTAGCAATACTAATTTTATTACTGTGCATACCGATTAACTTTAATTGAACACACGTAATATCAGTAACTATGCTGATCGAATACTTTGGAAACATCCTGGTTCCAATTGTTTCTGTAAAGTTCGATTAATTTATCGGCAGCCGTACGCTCACTTTCAACAACTTCATTTAGCGCATCTAGAAAATGAGTTTCATCTGGGAATTTTAAGTTTGAACTAGGAATACAGCGAGCTTTTAGACCTTCATTGGCAATGGCTATTACTTCCCTAGCTAATTCGATCATTTTAATTTTACCGACTTTGCAATGCAGGCCTTTATTTGCGGCTTCTACCCTAAGCTCTTCTCGTGTCTGACTTGTCCATGTTTTAACAAGATCCCATGCTGCGTCTAACGAGGACTGATTGTAACACAAACCAACCCACAGCGCGGGAAGTGCACAAAGGCTGCGCCATGGTCCTCCATCCGCTCCACGCATTTCTATAAATTTTTTTAAGCGGGCTTCAGGAAATATTGTCGTAAGATGATCAGCCCAGTCATTTAAGGTTGGTAACTCATTTGGTAATGCAGGTAGTTTTCCCTTAAGAAAATCTCGAAAAGACTGGCCCAATGCATTTATGTATTTCCCATCGCGGTAAACGAAATACATTGGAACGTCTAGGGCATATTCAACCCATCTTTCAAATCCAAACGTTGGCTTGAAAATAAAAGGAATTGTTCCAGTGCGCGATGCATCAAGATCTCTCCAAACGCGGCTTCTCCAACTTTTGCAATTAGTAAGTTTTCCCTCAAAGAATGGCGAATTGGAAAATAGAGCAGTACTTACAGGTTGCAGTGCTATTGCAACTCTCATTTTCTTGACCATATCGGACTCAGACTCAAAGTCTAAATTCACTTGAACGGTGCATGTTCGGTACATCATTGTTTTACCCATAGTACCAACTTTATCCATATAGTCTGTCATAAGTCGGTACCTACCTTTGGGCATTAAAGGCATTTCGTGATGTTTCCAGGTGGGAGCTGTACCTAGCCCAATAAAGCCTATACCTAACTTGTCAGCAATATTCTTTACCTGGCTTAAATGCGTATTAACCTCATCACAAGTTTCATGGATACTGGCCAAGGGAGCCCCCGAGAGCTCAAGCTGTCCACCAGGTTCAAGTGAAACGTTGGCACCATCCTTTGTAAGGCCAATAATATTGCCTGCCTCAAATACAGGTTCCCAGCCATAATTATCTTTTAAACCGACTAATAATGATTTTACCGAAACTTTACCATTATATGGTATCGGCTTTAACGTATCTTTAAAGAAACCAAATTTTTCATGTTCGGTTCCAACTTTCCAGTCAGATCTGGGTTTGCATCCGTCAGACAGGTATTGCACTAACTGATCGTAGTGCTCAACAAGACCGCCACCAGACTGGGGAATCGACATAATTTGACCTTAATTCTTTATTAAAAATTTACACGTAATCTAACGCTTTTGTTACATTAACTTAAACATCGCAATCATAGTCTTATTTTTGCCAAAGAACAGTCCTAATGCTTTGTTTAGAAGATAATGTTTCTAACATTTTGTGAATTGGAAAACCTTCAAGGCTATTAAAAACATCAAATAATACCTCGTGGCCCTCTACATTTGTTGGTATTTCTATTTGATAACCTGCGGTATTTTCTATTATCCATTTGCTAGAGTATTTAGATTTATCCAGAATAAGGCGTTTTATATCATTTATTGAAAATATAGCACCGGTTTCGGGACCGAAGTAACTAATTTGTCCTTCTATGAATTTGACTATTCCGGTCCCAGTCTCCGTTCTCTTGAACCTTGTACGTTGATAACTTGCATATGCCAAAACCATTCCGGTTAGTAAAACCCCATATCCAATTGTATGAAGCGTACCGAATGAATTTAATATCCAGTTCAAACCCAAGCCAGCAAAGATTATTGCAATAATAGTTTCTCGCCAAATAAGCAAAATATGTAACAAAGAATTTTGTTTCATTACCAGTCGCCAAGATAATTTTGCCACAATGAAATTGCAGTAACAGCTGCTGTATCCGCCCGCAAAATTCTTGGTCCAAGACTTATTCTATGGGTAAATTCTAGTGCTAAAAGGTGATTTCTCTCAATGTCAGAAAAACCACCCTC
>LULK01000025.1_pt1 | contig 55283 bp, 52 predicted proteins | sample 728181 | NCBI WGS metagenome assembly LULK01 (sample SAMN03860291, study PRJNA289734) | marine metagenome | biome: seawater column; feature: ocean; material: water; isolation source: Red Sea water column Station 169 - depth 10m | place: Saudi Arabia: Red Sea | collected 2011-10-15 | depth 10 m | reverse complement strand
GTATTGCACTTCATGCAAGTACCGTTTCTCACTAGAGTGTAATTACCACAGTCCGAGCATGGGTCCCCTTCATAACCTTGAAGTTTCGCTTTTGCTCTCGCGTTCATCACCGGATCAGCGTCACCCCTAACCGTCATAGGTTTTGTTGCAACTATAGCACCCATATCTACACTCGATGTATCTGATATTTCGCCGCCAATTTCTTGCTGCTGCATTAATTCGTGTGGCAGTCTTTTTCTTAAATAACCCGTTGAACTAATTTGTTTTAAAACCTCCAAAGAGCGTGTAGCGGCTGTGTCCGAAACTTCTTTTACATTTCGCACACCCTCCTCACTTCCAAGACCTATATCATCAAAACTCGCACCCTCTGGCTTAACATGGGCCAGATCTGTGCGATCAAGATAACTGACGGCTAATTCTCTAAAGATATAATCTAAAATAGATGTAGCATTTTTAATGCTATCATTACCTTGCACCATTCCAGCCGGTTCAAATTTTGTAAATGTAAAGGCATCTACGAACTCCTCGAGCGGCACCCCGTATTGCAATCCCACCGACACGGCTATCGCAAAATTATTCATCATGGCGCGAAATCCTGCTCCTTCTTTATGCATATCAATGAAAATTTCACCAAGAGCACCATTCGAATATTCTCCGGTCCTTAAGTATACCTTATGTCCGCCGACTATTGCTTTCTGGGTATATCCTTTTCGCCTTTCTGGCATCTTAGAACGTTCTTGTTCCTTGATTATCTCTTTTACAATAACCTTTTCTACTACTTTCTCCGCCAAAGTTGCTGCCCGCTCTTGAGGGTTTCCTTCTTCCATAAGTTCTGCCGCATCATCATCATCATCAAGCAATGCTGCAGCTAATGGCTGCGATAGTTTTGAACCATCTCTGTAAAGTGCATTTGCTTTCACTCCTAGAGACCAAGATAGCTCATACGCTTTCTGGCAATCATCTATCGTAGCATCATTTGGCATATTGATTGTCTTCGATATTGCACCAGACGTAAACGACTGCGCAGCAGCCATCATATGAATATGACTATTCACCGATAAATATCGTTTGCCCTTTTTACCGCATGGGTTCGCACAATCAAATATATGGTAATGCTCTACACTAAGGTGTGGCGCCCCTTCCAAAGTCATTGTTCCACAGACATGATCATTTGCCATTTCTATTTCAGCTTTACTATACCCTAGATGCCGGAGCAGATCAAAATTGCTGTCCACCAATTTATCAGAAGGGATGCCGAGGACGTCGGTACAAAAATCCGCTCCTAAGGTCCATTGGTTAAATACAAAACGTATATCAAATGCCGATCCCAGTGCCGCTTCTACCTTATCAATTTCTTGCTGCCCAAAGCCATTACCAATCAAGCTTGTGTGATTTATGCCTGGTGCATTTCCTATGGATCCATGACCTACTGCATAAGATACAATTTCCTCTATACTGGCTTCCGAATAGCCAAGCTTTCTAAGCGCCGCTGGTACTGATTGGTTAATAATTTTAAAGTACCCTCCCCCAGCTAGTTTCTTGAATTTTACTAGTGCAAAGTCAGGTTCTATCCCAGTTGTATCACAGTCCATAACCAATCCAATTGTGCCTGTTGGCGCTATTACGGAAACCTGAGCATTTCTAAAGCCGTTTTCTTCACCAAGCGCTAATGCTTCATCCCAAGCTTCAACTGCTTTATCTATTAAAGCTGGATCCGGACAATTAAGATGATCTAATGGTACTGGCTTTACCCTCAACGATTCATATCCACTGTTTTTCCCGCGTGCTGCGTTTCGATGATTTCTAATCACTCTGAGCATATGATTTCTATTTTTTGAATAGCCAGGGAACGCCCCTACCTCTGCCGCCATTGTTGCGCTTGTAGAGTAAGCGACACCTGTCATAATTGCTGTCAGCGCTCCGCATAATGATCTTCCCTCGTCACTATCGTAACCGAGACCCATATTCATCAACAAACCACCAATATTTGCATAGCCAAGTCCCAGCGTGCGGAAATCGTATGATCTCTGCGCAATCTCTTTAGACGGGAATTGGGCCATCAACACCGAGATTTCTAGTGTGATGGTCCATAATTTTGTGGCATGTATGTACTCATCTACTTTGAATTCCCCATTAGACAGAAATTTTAGCAAATTCATACTTGCTAGATTGCAAGCGGTATCATCTAAAAACATATATTCAGAGCAAGGGTTTGAGCCTCTTATTTCGCCATCCTCGGGACATGTATGCCAAGCATTTACAGTATCGTGAAATTGAATTCCTGGATCCGCACAGGCCCATGCTGCATGACCGACGTCCTCCCACAGCTTTCGCGCACGGATTGTCCTTGCGGTCTCTCCATTCACTCTGTTTTTCAAATCCCAATTTTCATCATTCTTAACTGCGTCCAGGAACGCGTCAGTAACTCGAATTGAGTTATTTGAGTTCTGACCTGATACTGATGCATATGCTTCTGAGTCCCAGTCTGTATCATAAGTTGGAAACTCAATGCCTGTGTACCCCTGCTTTGCATAATCGAGCACTCTTTTGATGTAAGTTTCAGGTATCAGAGATTTTTTAGCGTCCCTCACGGCATTTTTTAATGCACCATTCTTGTGTGCATCCACTGCATCTTCAAGCCCACCATCCCACGTTTTGATAGCGTTAAAAATTTGGTTTAATTTTGCTTCATGGATCTTGGAGCCGGCTACTATTGAGGCAACTTTTTGCTCTTCCTTTACTTTCCAGTTTATGAACTCCTCTATATCTGGATGATCTGCGTCACAAATTACCATTTTGGCGGCCCGACGCGTTGTCCCACCTGACTTTATTGCCCCAGCAGACCGATCACCTATTTTCAGAAACCCCATTAATCCTGACGACCTACCACCACCGGATAAAGGCTCTCCATCACCCCGTAGGGAGCTAAAATTTGTTCCGGTGCCTGATCCATACTTGAACAAGCGAGCCTCTCGCACCCAAAGGTCCATTATACCGCCTTCATTTACCAAATCGTCACTAACAGATTGAATAAAGCACGCATGGGGTTGGGGGTGTTCATAAGCGGACTTTGATTTAATTAACTTTCCTGTTTTAAAGTCGACATAATGGTGGCCCTGACTGGGGCCATCAATACCATAAGCCCAGTGTAAACCTGTGTTGAACCACTGCGGACTGTTCGGCGCAGCCATCTGCGTTGCTAGCATGTATCTCATTTCATCAAGATAAGACTGGGCATCCTTTTCACTTGAAAAATAACCCCCCTTCCAACCCCAATATGCCCACGCACCTGCAAGTCGGTCAAAGACCTGCTTAGAAGAAGTCTCACCAGTAAATGACGCGTCAGCGGCAGGCACAGATCGCCATAGAAATTCCGGCACATCTTTCTCTTTCACTTTTTTGGTTCTGGTTGGAACACCGGCTTTCCGAAAATACTTCTGCGCAATCACATCACTTGCGACTTGAGACCAGTTCTCAGGGACTTCTACATTTTCCAACTGGAACACTATTGACCCGTCTGGGTTTTTTATCTCAGATGATGTTGTGGTAAATTTTATGTCGTCATACGCGCACTTACCCGCCGTCGTAAAATTTCTTTTAATCTTCATTGTAACCCGCCTACTTTTTACTTTTCTCGTTAAGCCTTCAATTCACATTGAAACGCCATGAATATGGACGAATACCTTCAATCGACAAAGTTACGACACTTTATCTCAATCTACTACATATAGTATGTGGTGTGTCCAGTTCCCACAACTTGGCGTAGGTTGACCTCAAAGGTCAATAGATAAATTTAAAAAAATGCGAAAAACTTTCTTGACTCGACTTTGTGGTAATTACTCGCCCAAAAAAAAAGCAAATTTAGATTATATGGACTTAAAAAAAGCAACCACTAAAATCTAATAATTTTGGACAGTTACACGAAAATGTTTATACTGGATTTCTCAAAAATATAGATCCCCAGTGATTCACTTCTTCAAAAAAAAAATACTCTTGCAAATCAATCTAACTGACCTGTTAAGGGCAAAGGCTGAAAAACCAGCAGAGTGATTGATATCGAATTGGTCGGGACGGCAAGATTCGAACTTGCGACCTACGGTACCCAAAACCGTCGCGCTACCAGGCTGCGCTACGCCCCGACGAGCTTGTCTCTATATAATCAAAAATGATTTGAAAAGACCTAAGGGATAAAAAATAAAATAAATTAGTTATTCATAGCAGGCTAATTTCTAGAGCCAATAAGACGATGTTGTAAGATGTTACCTACTTTAATTCCCAAAGACTTCGATAATCCCGCATTGATTTCCAGCACATATTGAACTTGCTCTCCACCAAAAATACTGACTGTGCTGAATGGAACAGCATTCCTGAATATCTTTGTTACGGTTCCGCTCCTATCCGCAAAAATAATATCCAACGGAATACTCGTATTCTTCATCCAAAACGATACCGGTTTTGGTTGATCATAGACAAAAATCATACCCTCATTAAATTCCAGGTCCTCTCTGAACATTAGGCCCTGCTGCCGCTCGCTGTACGTTGTAGCAAGTTCAACACAAAACGTGGCTTGTCTCTTGCTAACATTGTAAATTATTAATTCTTCCCAATCACAATTTTCGCCTGCAATCGAATTAAAGCTGCTCAGAATAGCTGTGCCAACAACAGCAGTAAATACTGCAAGTTTCTTTGATCTTAAAAGCAACAAAAAAAGTGACTCCATTGCCGCAATGACCAGTCACTAATTAAGGGTATAGCCGTTGTGTGTTCCACGGCCCATCCACAGAACTTTTGGTCCATAAAAAGCGATCATGTAAACGAGATTCACCTTCTGCCCAAAATTCTATCTCGGCTGGGACAATTCGAAAACCACCCCAAAATTTTGGCCGCGTCGGTTCCTGACCCAAACTTTCACTAAATTTTTCAACTTGATTTAACAGTGTTTCTCGTGAGTCCAATGGTTTTGACTGTAATGACGCCCAGGCACCCAACCTACTTCTCAAAGACCGTGAATTATAATACTCATCCGATGCCTGATCACACTCTACCGAAGTAAAACCTCTTACTCGAATTTGCCTGCGCAAAAATTTTGAATGCCATACAAAACTCGCCTTGCCACAATCAAAAATTTCTAAAGCCTTTTGTGAGCCAAAATTAGTAAAAAAGACAAATGCAGAATCATCAATATTTTTCAGTAAAACCATCCTTACATTCGGCATACCATCCGCGGAAACGGTGCTAAGTGCGATTGCGTTAGGATCATTAAGCTCGCCAGTTTCAGCCTCGGCGATCCATCGCTTGCAAATATCGAAAGGATTATTCCCCTCAAATTTAACATCTTTCTCCACCATTACTCCACTCCCAAAAGAACTTGATTTATCTTAAAACGTAATTAGGGCCAAAAAAATATTTGTCAGGCTTGAAGGTCTACTTACCATAGCTTAAAAGTTTCAACAGTTAAATTTCGGAGGAAATTTTTATGCCATCTGGATTAATGACCGGCAAGCGAGGGCTCATCATGGGACTGGCTAATGAAAAATCGATAGCTTGGGGAATAGCAAAATCTTGCTTTGAAGCTGGTGCGGAGATGGCCTTTTCCTATCAAGGAGACGCCCTAAAAAAAAGAGTTGGGCCTCTCGCTGAAAGAGTTGGATCTAATTTTTTAGTCGAATGCGATGTTTCAGATGAAACAAGTGTTGCGACCTTATTTTCAGAAATTAAAAAAGAATGGGGTCAACTCGACTTTCTAGTTCATGCAATAGGTTTCTCAGATAAATCAGAGCTTCGTGGTCGATACATCGATACAAGTTTTGAAAATTTCAATATGACAATGAATATCTCTGTATACTCCTTTACAGCAGTAGCTAGTCATGCCGAAAAATTGATGCCAAATGGTGGTTCAATACTTACACTCACTTATTACGGAGCGGAACAGGTCATGCCTCATTACAATGTAATGGGAGTTGCAAAAGCAGCATTAGAAGCTTCAGTGAAATATTTGGCGGAAGATTTGGGCAAGGATAACATCAGGGTTAACGCTATATCAGCTGGTCCCATCAAAACTTTGGCGGCTTCCGGCATTGGAGATTTTAGGTACATATTAAAATGGAATGAGCTTAACTCACCGCTCCGACGAAACGTTACTATAGATGATGTCGGAAAATCTGCTTTATATTTACTTTCAGATCTCGGTTCAGGTGTTACTGGAGAAATCATACATGTTGATTCAGGCTATCACATCGTTGGTATGAAAGCAGTAGATGCGCCTGATATAGACGCTGTTACTGGGAGGAAGGATTAATGTCTGAACGATTGCCACATGAAAAAGGGTTTCATGTAAGTTGGGACCAATTGCATCGTGATGCTAGGGCATTATCATGGAGACTTGATGGACAAGGACCCGGCACAGGTGCATGGAAAGCCGTAGTGGCGATAACGAGGGGTGGCATGGCCCCAGCTATGATAGTTGCGCGAGAATTAGACATTCGTACAGTTGATACCATTAGCGTAAAGTCTTACAACCATCAGACTCAAGCTGAACCAAAGGTAATAAAACCACCAAATTCTGAAATAATCGGAGATGGCTCTGGCGTTCTCGTTATTGATGATTTGGCAGATACTGGCAAAACACTTGAGGCAGTTCGGTCTATTATGCCAAAAGCACACGTAGCGACAATATACGCCAAACCACTTGGAAGAAATCAGGTTGATACTTATATAACAGAAGTCAGCCAAGATACTTGGATATTCTTTCCGTGGGACATGGCTCTACAATATGTAGAACCATACCGAGGAACAGATTAAGCTAATAATGACTTTCACCGATAAAATAATAAAAAAGACGCGTACAATAGGCGTGGATCCACCACCAGTTCTCGAAGTAAAAAACTGGCTATCGAACCCAGATTTACAACCCTCAAAACCATTAATAGACGTATCTCAGGCAGCACCTACGGAACCACCGCCCGAAAAAATGCTGGAGTTCATGGCGAATAAGATTTTATGCGACAACGCAGTAAATACATATGGACCAGTTCTCGGGTTAGATGAACTCCGAGAAAGTCTAGCCAGCAAATGGTCCAGGCAATATCAGGGAAAAGTCAGTAAAGAAAATGTAGCAGTTACTAGTGGCTGCAATCAGGCTTTCTGCGCAAGCATTTCGTCTTTTACCAGCGAAAACGACGAAGTAATCATTCCAACTCCATGGTATTTCAACCACCATATGTGGTTACAAATGGCAGGTGTAAAAAGTATACCACTAGAGACAGACGCCAATATGAATCCAATACTTGAAAAGGCTGAGGCTTTAATAACGGATAGAACGAGGGCAATAGTACTCGTGAGCCCCAATAATCCTTCGGGCGCTATATATTCCAACCAACTCCTTCAAAAGTTTTTCGACTTATGCAAATCAAACCAGATACGTTTAATAATCGATGAAACTTATAAAGACTTTCATCCAAACGCATCTCAACCTCATACACTTCTAGAAAATAATAATTGGGATCATGTGCTTACCATTCTTTATTCATTTTCGAAAACTTATCGAATGACTGGTCATCGCATTGGAGCACTACTAACAAGTAAGGAAAATTTGACTGAGATAGAAAAGGCTCTCGATACATTTACAGTTTGCCCTCCACAACTGGGCCAATACGCTGCAAACTGGGGCCTTAACAATTTGGAAGCATGGGCCGCAGAGCGCAGAACTGAAATACTTCAGCGGGCAAAGCATTTTTCAGAAAAATTTCAACCATTGTCTGCCGCTGGCTGGTCATTGAGAGGATGTGGTGCTTACTTTGCTTTCGTTGAACACCCTTTTGAAGAAAAATCAAATATTCTCGCTCCATTAATTCTACGGGACCAAGGTATTCTGTTAATGCCAGGTACTATGTTTTATCCTAAGCACAACCAGCTTGGCTCCAGATCGTTTCGGATCGCATTTGCAAATATTGACAAATATAAGATTAGTACTTTGCTTGAAAGATTAAAAGACCTAAGCTATCAGCGTCTTAACATTAAAAATAACATGATTTAATTCTACTTATCACTAGGGGTAAAGATGGCAAGTTCCAAAAGTAAATTGGGCAAGACGTTCGCTTGGGTTTTCATGACCTTTGTAATTATTGGTCTCGGCGGCTTTGGTGCAGTAAATTTTTCTAGCTCAGACAATGCCGTTGCATCGGTTGGCGAAACTGAGATTAGCAGTAGAGAGTATGCACGAGCGCTCAGTAATGAACTTCGACGGTTTTCTGCTCAACTGGGACAGGAAATAACATTCGAACAGGCTCAAGCATTCGGTATTACGAGTAACGTTCTAAGCCAGTTGATAACAGCTAAAAGCCTAGAAGACGAAGCAAACCGTTTAGGTATATCGGTAAATGATGAAGTAATTGTGACCAATTTGAATGGAACATCTGCCTTTCAAGGGATAGACGGAAAGTTTGACAAAGAAACCTACACTTTTGTGCTCGAAAATGCTGGCATGACACCCTCTATTTATGAGGATGCAATACGATCTGAAACCTCAAGAATGATTTTACAGTCTGGCATTACCGACGGTGTAAAGATACCATTAAATTACTTAAAAATAATGGAAAAATATCTATTCCAGACACGCGACTTTGAGTCAGTAACGCTCGCATGGAAAGATCTGGATAAGCCGGATCCAACTCCAACTGATGATGAGTTAAAAACTCATCACAAAGAAAATTCAGATCAATATATGAAACCAGAAACCAAAATGATTACATATGTAATATTGACCCCAGAAATGCTCAGTAAAGAAATTGAGATAGATCAACAATTGCTGGAAGAGGTCTACGCGGAACGAATATCTGAATTTAGGCAAGAAGAAAAAAGACGCGCTGAAAGGTTGGTATTTTTAACGACGAAGGAGGCAGAGACTGCATTACAATCAATTAAAGATGAAAATACATCCTTTTCTCAATTGGTAAATGACCGCGGCCTTACCGGGAGCGAGATTGACATCGGCTTTAAGACAAAAACTGAACTGGGTGATGCTGGAAATGGGCTATTTAATGCAAATTTATCGGAAATTATAGGGCCATTTGAAACGGATCTCGGCCCTAGCCTTTTCAAATTAATCGAAATTAGAGAAGCTAAGACTTTGACTTTCGAGTCCGTGAAGGATCAGCTCAGTGAAGAATTAGCATTAGCAGAAGCAATTATAAAAATTGCCAATCAATCACAGCAATTTGATGACCTTCTTGCATCCGGAGCCAGCTTGGAAGAATTAGCAATAGAAACACCACTCGAGCTCAAAGAAATTGCATTTTTTTCTGGAATGGAAGATAGTGACGTAACAAAATATGAAGGCTTCAGAACTGCAGCCGCAGCAGTTTCAGCCGAAGATTTTCCTGAAATTATTGTACTGGAAGATGGGTCAGTGATTGCTTTGAGGCTAAATGAGATTTTGGAACCAGCCTTAAAACCTCTTGATGAGGTATATCAATCTGTTCTTGATAATTGGGTTACTAAAAAGAAAAACAAGTTGTTAAAAGATGAGGCCAAACTTTACATATCCAACGGGAACATAAGCTCTTTGAAATCAACTAAATTTGAAGAAGTTTCACGAGACGACTTCTCTAATAAAACACCTCCTGCATTGTTAGCTACGGTTTTTGAAATGAACGAGGATGAGTACAAAATTGAAGACATAGAAGATGAGATAGCTATATTGCGTCTAATAAACATTCGAGACGGCGTTTCTGATGAGCCAGAAGAAGTAGAAATTTTAAAATCATTAGAAACACAAATAAAATCGACACTTTCTCAAGACCTCTTCAGAATTATGGTTTCTGATGTTCAAAAATCTAGAGGCATTACGGTTGATGAAAGTGCGATTAATGCTGTGCATGTTAACTTTCAGTAGAAGTCATTATGAAACTTACACCAACTTATGAGCATTTTGAGAAAAACCATAATAATAAAATAAGCCAATTAGTTTACTGTCGATTAGCCGCAGATTTGGACACCCCAGTATCTTTAATGCTTAAACTAACAAACGGGGAAGAAAATTCGTTTATTCTTGAATCAGTAACTGGTGGCGAAATTAGAGGGCGATACTCCATTATCGGTATGCGCCCCGATAGAATTTGGAAATGTGCTGGAAATGAGAGTTATTTAAAAAGAGTAGTAGATAATGAGCCTTGCACATTTGAAAAGCAGGAAGCTGACCCATTAACTAGTTTGAGGAAACTATTATCCGATAGTTACATTGATATTCCAAAAGATTTACCACAGGCGAGCGCTGGTATTTTTGGTTACTTGGGATACGACACCATCCGCCTGATAGAGAACCTTCCTAATTTAAACCCAGACCCAATTGGATTACCAGATGGAGTATTTTTACGTCCCTCTGTGGTTGCTGTTTTAGATGGAGCTAAGGGTGAGGTTATATTAGTAGTGCCAGTCTGGCATAATCAGAAAAACGATGCAAAAAAGTCTTACGAAAATGCATCAAAATTAATTGCTGGTGCCGTTAAAAAACTTCAGTGTGAAATATTAGAAACTAGAAATTTAGGAAATCCAAAAGATATAGATCCACCAATTTCTAATTTTTCAAAATCCAATTATCTAAAGGCCGTTGAGAAAGCTAAAGAGTACATTACGGCTGGTGATATTTTCCAGGTAGTACCGTCACAAAGATGGACGCAAGATTTTAAGTTACCACCTTTTTCCTTATACCGCTCTTTGCGCCGAACAAATCCCTCTCCTTTCATGTTCTTCTTTAATTTTGGAGATTTTCAAGTTATCGGCGCAAGTCCTGAAATTCTAGTAAGAGTATTTGATAACGAAATTACGATAAGACCGATTGCCGGCACACGTCCCAGAGGGAAAACTCCCGAAGAGGACAAAGCTTTAGAAGTTGAATTACTAAACGACAAAAAGGAATTAGCTGAGCATTTAATGCTTTTGGATTTAGGTAGAAATGATGTTGGACGTGTATCTAAAATCGGCTCAGTGACACCTACTGAAGAATTTATAATCGAGCGATACAGTCATGTGATGCATATAGTTTCGAATGTAGTTGGAGAGCTTGCACCGGAACATGACGCTCTATCCGCTTTTTTTGCAGGCATGCCTGCAGGCACAGTTTCTGGTGCTCCAAAAGTTAGAGCAATGGAGATCATCGATGAATTAGAACCTGAAAAAAGAGGCGTTTACGGTGGCGGGGTCGGCTACTTCAGTGCAGCTGGCGACATGGATATGTGCATTGCACTGCGAACAGCTATTTTAAAGGACCAAAAGCTTTATATTCAGGCTGGTGGGGGTGTAGTGTATGACAGCGTACCAGAAGATGAATATATGGAAACGGTTCACAAATCTAATGCAATAAGGCGTGCTGCAGCTGATGCTGCCGTTTTCGGGACTCTGAAAGATTAAACCGGTTTTCCAAAGTTGCTTACTCATTCAGCATATTCAAATTGAGTGACTTTATTACGAACATTGGCACTAGTCATTCGATTTTTGCACGCTGCCCCCAATTGGATTTGCTTCTAATAAAGGTACTGATGGTTCAGCTGGAAGATCTGGATTAAAATTTTCTAGTCGAAGATTAACAGTTCCATCATATTCCACCTGATCCAGGGTTTGACTAGTTGCTTGAGTCGAAGGGTTTTTCATTGGGGTCTCGCTTAAAACAAACGAAGAATCCAAATTTTTGGATATAGATGGCAAGATTGGCCTTGTTTCATAGAGCTGCGGTTGAAACAGTTGGTTTTGTGAAGCGGTCGGCTGACCAAGTGCTTCAACAAGGTTATCTCCAAGCTGATCAGTTATTGGTTCAAGAGCCGACGCTGTCGTTTGGTCTGTTAATTTAGTCTCTAAATCTGTGTCTAAAACTAAAAAATTATCATTTGATGGCATTGTTACAGGCTCGAGCTGGTAAATTGCAACAGGAGGCAAATCAGGCCTCGACTGATCAAATTCTGAGCCAGAAGGCACTTCCAATATAACACTAGTTGGCAATGCACTGCTTTGGCCCGTGACTATTCTCACCGTTGAAGGGATACTGATAATTATTCCTCCAAGTACTAGCGCAGAAATAACACCAACTAAAAACCTAATTATCGTTCTCTCTCCTCGAATAAAAATGCACGCATAAACTTAAAACACTTGCACACATTGATACCCACAACTATCACAGAATAAATAATACTCTACGAAGACTTCTGACGCTAGTCCTGATCGTGCTAAAGGGAAAAATTATGATCCTTATTATCGATAACTATGATAGTTTTACATATAATTTGGTTCATTTAATAGGTGCATTGTCACCAAATATAATTGTCAAGCGCAATGATGCTATTACTGCAACTGATGCTATAAATATGAAACCATCAGGAATAGTTTTATCGCCTGGCCCTTGCGATCCAGATCAAGCTGGAATCTGTTTGGAATTAACACTGAAAGCCACCGAAAGCGAAATACCTATATTGGGGGTATGCTTAGGTCATCAAACGATCGCACAGGCCTTCGGAGGGGATATAGTTCGTTGCCATGAAATTATTCATGGAAAAATGGGAGAAATTCACCACGATAGTGCAGGACTATTTGAGGGAATACCTGATCCATTTTGTGCCACACGATACCACTCCTTAATTGTCTCAAGAGAGAATTTACCGGGCGAATTAAAGAAAACAGCATGGCTCAAGGACGGAACAATAATGGGGCTTTCCCATGAAAAACTTCCTATTTTTGGGGTGCAATTTCATCCAGAATCCATAGCATCGGAGCATGGGCATAAATTAGTAAAGAATTTTATTAGTAATACAGGGATCAAACTATGACTGAGGAAATGAAACCATTAATTTATGCAGCCTCAGAGGGTCCGCTAAGTACTGCCCAAGCAAAATTAGCGTTCGATATCCTGTTTGAAGGAAAAGCTACTCCCTCGCAGGTGGGTGGCTTTTTGATGGCGATGAGAGCAAGAGGTGAATCCGTTTCAGAATATTCCGCTGCCGCTGAGGCAATGAGATCGAGATGCATTCCTGTAGATGCTCCATCAGGCTCTATTGATATAGTTGGCACTGGCGGGGATGGAGTTGGAACACTCAATATTTCTACAGCGGCTGCTTTCGCGGTAGCTGGTGCCGGAGTAACTGTTGCAAAACATGGTAACAGAAATTTAAGTTCAAAATCTGGGGCCGCTGATGCATTAACGGCCCTTGGAATAAATGTAATGGTTGAAGCGGATGTCGTAGAGGCAGAAATCAAAAATGCTGGGATTGGATTCATGATGGCTCCAATGCATCACCCCGCTACTAAGCATGTTATGCCGATCAGGCAAGAACTTGGATGTAAAACCATTTTTAATATTCTTGGACCATTAACCAATCCTGCGGGTGTAAAACGTCAGCTTAGTGGTGCATTTGCACCAGACTTACTTTTCCCTATGGCTGAAACTTTAGATACACTGGGCTGTGAAAAAGCTTGGTTGGTGCATGGATCTGACGGAACCGATGAACTTACCATCGTCGGTGTATCAACTGTAGTCGAACTTTTTGATGGGAAAATTAGTTCATTCGAGGTTCACCCAGAAGATGCAGGATTACCTACTCATAAGTTATCAGAAATACTTGGCGGGTCTCCGGCAGAAAATGCATCTGAACTACAAGCACTACTTGAGGGCAAAAAAAGTGCATATAGGGACGCTGTGCTTTTAAACTCATCCGCAGCGCTGTTGATTGCTGGAAAGTGTGACTCATTAAAAGAGGGCGTTGAGTACGCAGCTCATAGTATAGACAGTGGCAGAGCGAAGGAATCTTTAGAGCTAGTAAAAAAGGTTTCTAACGGTGAGCTATGACTATGACCATCTTGGATACTATTAAAGAATATAAACTGAAAGAAATTGAAAAAGACAAAAAACTAGTATCTGTGAGCAGGATCGAGGAGCTTGCAAAAGCTGCATCTCCAGTGAGAAACTTCTATGCAGCTATAAAAGATGCTCAGAAGGACGGATATGGATTGATAGCAGAAATTAAAAAGGCATCACCTTCAAAAGGTTTAATTAGAGAAGACTTTAATCCAGAAAAGTTAGCTACAGCATATGAAGAAGGAGGCGCTACCTGTTTATCGGTCTTAACGGATAAGCCAAGTTTTATGGGTGATAAAGATTTTTTAACAAATGCCAGAAAGTCAACTCAACTCCCTGCCCTACGCAAAGATTTTATGTATGATACTTACCAAGTTACGGAGGCACGTGCACTAAACGCAGATTGTATTCTTATAATTATGGCATCGGTCAGTGATCAACAAGCAGAAGAGCTAGAACATGCCGCGGTCTCCTGGAATATGGATGTTTTAATTGAAGTACACAATGAAATAGAGCTTGAGAGAGCAATGAATTTAAAGTCTCCTATGATTGGAGTAAACAACAGGGACCTGAAAACGTTTGAGACTTCACTTGAAACAACAAAAAGATTATCCAAACTTTTACCTAGTGATCGATTGATCGTTAGCGAAAGTGGACTTTTCAATACTGAGGACCTCCGGTCAATGGCAGAATTAGACGTACGATCATTCTTAATAGGAGAAAGTTTAATGCGACAACCAGACGTTAAAACAGCAACTCAGAAAATTCTAAGCAATCCATTGAGACCATAAATGTCCAAATCTTTGACCCACTTTGACAATAAGGGCAACGCTCACATGGTTGACGTAAGCTCTAAAGATAATACCGACCGATTAGCCATCGCAAAAGGTACCGTTAGAATGAAACGTGAGACCTTCAATATAATGACCGAGGGCAAAGCCAAGAAGGGTGACGTATTGTCAATTGCTCGCGTAGCAGGCATCATGGGTTGCAAAAAAACCTCGGAGTTAATACCGCTTTGCCACCCAATACCGCTAAGCAACGTTAAAATTAATCTTGAGCCAAACACAGAATTGCCAGGAGTTGATATAGAAGCGCACGTAAAAACTAATGGACCGACTGGAGTGGAAATGGAAGCTTTAACTGCTGTAACAGTAAGCTGCCTAACAATTTATGATATGTTGAAGGCCGTCGATAAAACGATTGAAATTGGTAATATCAGACTGACTATGAAAGACGGCGGAAAATCAGGACGCATCGAAAATCCATGATTTCTGTAACAGAGGCTTTAGAAAAATTATTTTTGATTGCGAAAGTTACACCCGTTGAAACCGTTGAGCTAAAAAAATGCTTAGGACGTGTACTGGCCAAACCGTTGGAATCAACTCGCAGCAACCCCCCTTTCCCGTCATCAGCGATGGATGGATATGCTATAGATAAAGCAAACTTGAAATCAGGAGCAGAATTTAAAGTCATTGGCGAGTCTGCCGCAGGTCATTCTTATCCAAAAAAAATAAATAAAAATGAAGCAGTAAGAATTTTTACTGGCTCTCGGGTCCCAGATGGAGCAAATCTTGTACTCATGCAAGAAGATGTAGAGGCTGACAAAAAGTTTATAATTGTAAAAGAAAACTTTGATAAAAAATCAAATATAAGGCTCGAAGGTACCGACTTTTCAAAAGGATACAAAGTAAAAACACCCTTAATACTTGGGGCAAAAGAAATCTCGCTTTTGGCAGCTATGAATTTCGCACATTTAAGCGTCCGAAAGAAACCAACAGTAGCAATAATTTCTACTGGTGATGAGTTAGTATTTCCAGGAGAGTCACCCAAGGCTGATCAAATAATTGCATCTAACGCATACGGAATAGCTGCCCTTTGCAAGGAGTGTGGCGCTGAACCACGAATATTACCAATAGCTCAGGATAACTTAAAATCTATCGAATATATAATAGGCTTAGCGCAAGACGCAGATCTAATTATTACAATTGGCGGTGCCTCAGTTGGTAAATATGATCTAATAAATGAAGCAACCAATAATTTTGGCGTTGATAAAAGCTTTCATAAGGTGGCAATGCGTCCTGGGAAACCATTGATGGCTGGAAAAATCAACGAGACCGCACTTGTTGGGCTGCCTGGAAATCCAGTTTCAGCCTTGGTGTGTGGCTATGTATTTATCCAACCACTGATACAGGCAATGTTAGGGTTAGAGAAAAAAAGCGCGCCCCGCCTAATGGCTCCGTGTAGCACCTCACTTCCAAAAAACGGGCCACGCGAACACTACATGCGTGCTGTTTTATTACCAAACGGATATCTTGAACCTGTAGAGAACCAAGATAGTGCACGTTTGGCTTTATTATGCGATTCAGATGCGCTTCTTATCAGAGCTGCGCACGCAGAGGCTATTCCGGCTAAAACACAGTGCGAATACATTAAAATTTAACAAAAACTCACAAAAGCTTGACACAAAAAAGGAACATTAGTAGAACAAAGATAAAAAATTGAGGATAAAGCATGCTTACACGAAAACAGCTCGATTTATTAAATTATATAAACAAGCATTTGAATAAAGACGGAATACCACCCTCTTTTGACGAAATGAAGGAGGCTTTGGATTTACGCTCAAAGTCTGGAATTCACAGACTTATAACCGCTCTAGAGGAACGGGGCTTCATTCGAAGGCTTGCTCACAGAGCGCGCGCCATAGAAATCGTTAAGCTGCCAGATTCACTAGAAACAAACAATAAAGTAACCAAAATAAGCCGCGTTTCTACCATAAATCCGGCAAGCAATGAAGACGTAAATCCTCGACCTATTTCCGACTCAGTACATGCGAGCGAGCTTCCAGTAATGGGACGAATAGCAGCCGGAGTTCCCATTGAAGCTATAAGTCAAATTTCCCATAACGTAGCCGTTCCAAGGCACATGCTAAGGAATGGAGGCGACCATTATGCGCTAGAAGTAAAGGGTGACTCCATGATTGAAGAAGGAATTAACGATGGGGATATTGTCGTAATAAAAGAAACAAAAACAGCGGTAAATGGCGATATTGTTGTAGCACTCGTGAAAGATAGTGAGGCAACATTAAAGAGATTTTTTTACAGAGGCGATGCAATAGCCTTGGAAGCAGCCAACCCGGCATATGAAACCAGAATACTGCCAAGTGGTGACGTAAAAGTCCAAGGGCGACTGGTTGGTCTGATAAGGTCTTACTAGTTCATTTAGCCAGAAAACAATCGTTTCTCTCATATGGTTTTGTGTTAACATATGCCGTTATAGGTCTGAGAAGACTTGCTTGTTCATTGGTATTATTAACTATAAGAACTTAGTATATTAACTTAAAAACAGCACAGAGGCAAAATTTATGTCCAACGTTGTGACACGAATTGCTCCATCACCTACCGGCGATATGCATATAGGAACTGCCCGAACAGCTTTATTTAATTGGTTGTATGCCAGAGGTAGAAATGGAAAGTTTTTACTTAGAATTGAAGACACAGACAAAAATCGTTCTACTGATGCTGCACAGGACGCTATCCTCGACGGAATGAAATGGCTAGGACTAGATTTTGATGGTGAGCCTATTAGCCAATCAAAGAGGGCACCACGTCACGTTGAGATTGCAAATAAGCTCTTGGAAACAGGCAAAGCATACAAATGTTTTTTAACAGAAACTGAGATCAATGACTTAAGAAATTTGGCAATTAACAATAAAAGTCCAAGTGCTTTTCGAAGCCCTTGGAGAAATGCCCTACCAAGCACATTCCCAAAAAAACCATTTGTGATAAGAATTAAGGCTCCAGAAAATGGGTTTACGGTTATTAAAGATGAGGTTCAGGGAGATATTGTAATAAAGAATAGTCAACTAGACGATATGATCCTACTCAGATCTGACGGTTCCCCCGTTTACATGTTGGCTGTTGCAGTGGATGATCATGATATGGGTGTTACGCATATTATTCGAGGCGACGACCATCTGAACAATGCAGCCAGACAAAATTTAATTTATTCTGCATTGAATTGGGCAATTCCAGTTTATGCACACATTCCACTGATACATGGTGAAGATGGAAAAAAATTATCAAAACGTAACGCCGCAACAAGCGTGATTGAGTATAAAAAAATGGGTTATCCAGCAGCTGCAATGAGAAATTACCTTGCGCGTCTGGGCTGGAGCCACGGCGACGATGAGTTTTTTACTGATGAACAAGCAAAAACATGGTTTAATTTGCAAAGTATTGGCAAAAGTCCATCGAGGTTTGACTTTAAAAAATTGTCCAATATTTCAAAGTTGCATATAGCCAATACAGATAATGCTGCGCTGCTGCATGAGCTAACAGGATACTTGAAAGCTATGGGTCAACCAGCCTTTTCACAAGCACAGTTAAACAGCCTTCTTAAGTCACTAGATTTCACAAAAAATGCTGTGAAGAGCTTTTCTGAACTCATTGAAAAAAATAGATTTATTCTTCAAGAAAGACCAATTTCTCTGGAGCCAGACATTGAGGAGAGAATCAAAGATTTACCTTTAAATGTCCTCAAAATATTGACGCCGCAACTGCAAAATGTTAGATGGGAACGGAACTATTTAGAAGAGTTGTTAAACCTCGTTTGTGAGCAGATTGAACTGAAGTTTCGAGATGTAGCTCCCATCTTAAGGGCAGCCCTTGCGGGAAGTTCTAAAACACCAAGTGTGTTTGATATGATGATAGTTCTAGGGAGAGTTGAGACTATTGGGCGGCTAATTGAGTTTGAAGACACGTATAAGAATTAATTTTAATTCACACCACGTCAGGATAATGCGGAATTGAAGCATCAACTAGTTGCAGCATTTTGGAGGACATTATGGCTGGCAAATCAAAAACGGCAAAACTTATTATTGGTGCAAACGAGATTGACCTACCTATTCATTCTCCATCAGCCGGCGCCGATGTAATTGACGTTACAACATTATACAAGCAAGCAGGTGTATTTACATACGATCCTGGCTTTACCTCTACCGCTAGCTGCGACAGTACAATAACATTTATAGATGGTTACAAAGGTGAACTGCTTCACCGCGGATATCCTATAGATCAACTCGCTGATAAGTCGCATTATTTGGAAGTATGCTTCTTACTTTTATACGGTTATTTGCCAACCGGGGCTGAGTTAGAAGATTTTGAGCACAGGGTCACTACCCACACAATGCTACATGAGCAGATGATGTACTTTTTCAGAGGTTTCCGTCGTGATGCCCATCCTATGGCGGTTATGACCGGCGTTGTGGGTGCGATGTCAGCATTCTACCATGACAGCACAGACATAACTGATCCTTGGCAAAGAGAAGTAGCCTCAATAAGGCTTATTGCAAAAATGCCAACAATTGCCGCCATGGCGTATAAATACACAATTGGGCAGCCCTTTGTTTATCCCCTTAATAATTTGGATTATGCGTCAAATTTTTTAAGAATGTGCTTTGCAGTACCAGCCGAAGAATACCAAGTAAATCCAATTTTAAGCCGCGCGATGGATAGAATATTCACATTACATGCAGATCATGAGCAAAATGCGTCTACTTCAACGGTTCGTTTAGCAAGTAGCTCTGGTGCCAACCCATTTGCGTGTATCGCTGCAGGAATCGCCTGCCTTTGGGGCCCAGCACACGGAGGTGCAAATCAGGCATGTCTAGAAATGTTGAAAGAAATTGGAACTGTCGATCGTATCCCAGAATATATTACGAGAGCAAAAGATAAAGGCGACCCATTTCGGTTGATGGGATTTGGCCATAGAGTATACAAGAATATAGATCCAAGAGCTCGAGTACTAAAAAAATCAGCAGATGAAGTATTAGAACTGCTTGGTGTTGAAGATAATCCTCTCTTACAAGTCGCAAAAGAGCTGGAGCACATGGCTCTTAATGATCAATACTTTATAGAAAAGAAGCTTTTTCCGAATGTTGATTTCTATTCAGGAATTATCCTAGAGGCAATGGGATTCCCAACTTCAATGTTTACTCCAATATTTGCAGTTTCGAGGACTGTTGGGTGGATATCACAATGGAAAGAAATGATTGCAGATCCACAAGTAAAAATCGGACGACCTAGACAGCTTTATCTTGGCGAGACCTCACGAGACTACGTAGACATAGAAAAAAGATAGTCAAATTAGAGACCTTACCGCCCCTCAAATTTAGCATCTCTTTTTTCATGAAACGCTAAAACACCTTCCTGGAAATCACGTGTGTTGCCGCATTTTTTTTGTAATTTAGCCTCAAGTTCTAACTGTTCATCTAAAGTGTTGGTTAAGGATTTTCGCATTGCATCCTTGATCCCAGCAAAAGCAACTGTTGGTCCATTGGCAAGGTACTCAACTCGAGATTTTAGATGAATGTCATAATCATCATCTTCGATATATTCATATATTAATCCAATTTCGTGAGCTTCTGCAGCCATAATTTTATCGGCAAAGATTGAAGAACCAATAGCTTTAGCCAAGCCCATAGCTCGCGGCAGAAAATAAGTGCCGCCGACATCTGGAATTAAACCAATTCTACTGAAAGCCTGCACAAAATAAGCACTAGATTTCGCAATTACGATATCTGCTGCTAATGCCAAATTTGCCCCTGCACCTGCAGCCGCCCCATTTAAAGCAGTTACGGTTGGTACCGGAGAATTAACAATTGCACGTATCAATGGCTCATACTCATCTCGTAAAGTTCTCTCTAAATCTACTGACTGTAACGAGTTGCCGTCACCTAAATCTTGCCCCGAACAAAACGCGCTTCCCGAACCGGTCAGAACAACCACCCGCGCTTCCTTAGAATATCGAGTAACAGCATCCGTAAGCTCTGCTCTCATTTGTGAATTTAAAGCATTCATTACATTTGGCCTATTTAAAATAATAGTTGCCACAGAATTTTCGTATTCAATCAGTATATTTTCGTAATTCATAATTCAGTTAACCGTCTCTATCTTGTTGGAGTAAGTTAAATAGTCTCAATCACCCATAATCTCTTTTAATTTCTTCCGCTCTTCATCATTAAGCGGTGCAGTTAAATCATTTTGGGTCTTTGAGATCTTTCCAAGTTTTCTTACATAAAATATAGCTGTTAATACTGAAAAAAGTAAAAATAATGGGCCGAACCACCATAATAAATAATTCACACCGTCAATTCGCGGGCGAAGCAAGGCAAACTCTCCATAGCGATCAACTACAAACTTTAATACTTCATCATTGCTATCACCTGCCTGAAGTCGTTCCCTGACTAGTACTCTCAAATCTCTTGCAAGAGCTGCATCACTTTCGTCAATACTCTCGTTCTGACAAACTAAGCATCTCAAATCTTTAGAGATTTGCCTCGCGCGCTCCTCCAGCTTAGGGTTAGCAAGAACCTCATCAGGCTCAACAGCATTAACTATTGAACACGTAGCTAAAGCGAAAATAAAAATTATTTTTTTAAAAATCATTTTTAGGCTTTTTCTATCTCAATTCTTGGTGTTGACTTTGCCCCTGCCGCTACTCGGTAGCGCCTATCCGATAATGATATCAATGCACCCAGAGCCATTATTATACATCCAGCCCATATCCAATTTGCAAAAGGTTTTATGTACGTTCTAACAGTCCAGTTACCATCAAGCTGGCGGTCACCTAAAACTAAATAAACATCTCTCGTCAGCTTGTAATCTATGGCAGCTTCTGTTGTCGGCATCTGAGCAACAGGATAATTTCTTTTTTCCGGAAACAAAGTCGCTACGACCTCACCATCCTGCACAACTTTAATAGACGCTTGAACGGAAAAATAATTAGGACCCGACAAATTCTCAACCGACTGCAAAGTAAAATCATAGCCTGAAAAAGACCAAGTTTCTCCAATACTTGCTGTCCGAATATCTTCACTTTCCCAAGCAACCAATGCTGAAATCGCAAATATCGTGGTACCAAATCCAACATGAGCGACAGTCTTTCCCCAATCGGAACGAGGTAAACGAAGGAGTCTCAACAAATTTCGATTTGATCCAGTTCGACTATATAGATCATACAAAGCTCCTACTACTATCCACACTCCTAAGAACAAACCCATAGGGCCAAGTATAGTTTTTTGGGATTGTAACGCCCAAACAAAGCAGGCTAATAAAATAGCAAAGCTGATTGGTATCAGAAGCGATTTTAAAATTTTATTTAATCTTCCTCTTTTCCAAGGAACCATAGCGCCTATAGGCAAGATTAACCCAAGCGCGACCATGAAAGGTGTAAAAGCAATATTAAAAAATGGAGGTCCAACACTCAACTTTCTATCAAAAAATATTTCCGCGATATAAGGCCAAATCGTTCCAACAAAAACAACAAAAGCAGAAACAACTAACAAAATATTATTAGCAACCAGAGAGCTCTCTCTGCTTACGACAGAAAATACACCTTTTGCCTGAAGCGAACTAGAGCGAAATGCAAAAAGCGTCAAAGCACCACCTACAAAAAAACAAAAGATGAGCAAGATAAAGAATCCTCGCTCAGGGTCATTTGCAAAAGCGTGGACGGAGGTTAGTAAGCCGGATCTAACAATGAAAGTTCCCGTAAGTGAGAAACCAAATGCCAAGATCGCAAGAAGAATTGTCCAACTTTTTAGGTTTTCGCGCTTTTCAACAACTATAGCAGAATGAAGAAGCGCTGCCGCACACAACCAAGGTATAAAAGATGCATTCTCTACCGGATCCCAAAACCAGAAACCTCCCCAGCCTAATTCATAATAAGCCCACCAGCTTCCAAGTGCTATCCCTATTGTCAAAAACAGCCAAGCTGCAAGTGTCCACGGCCTTACCCATCTTCCCCAAGCTGCATCTATTCTGCCTTCAATAAGAGCAGCAACTGCGAAGGAAAATGACATACTTAGCCCAACGTAGCCCAGATACAAAAATGGAGGATGAAAAGCTAAACCTGGATCCTGAAGTAATGGATTAAGATCTTGGCCATCGAATGGGATTGGGAAAATACGAAGAAATGGATTAGAGGTAAAGACAATGAATATCAAAAACGCAAGTCCAACTGCTCCTTGAACAGAGAGAACTGTAGCCTTCAATCTAATCGGAAGATTACTTCCAAACCAAACGGCACTAGCTCCAAACAAAGCTAATATAAGTACCCACAAAAGCATAGAACCTTCATGGTTACCCCATACTCCACTAATCTTATACAACAGCGGTTTTAAAGAGTGAGAGTTTAAAGCTACCAAGCGAACAGAAAAATCTGAAGTTATAAAAGCATGTGTCAAGGCGCCAAAAGCAAGCGCTAAGAGAACAAATTGTAAATTTGCAGCTGTCGCACCAAAGTTCATCATTCCATAACTATTTTTTCGGGTGCCCAGAAATGGAACAAAGCATTGCAAAAAAGCAACCAACATAGCCAATATTAAACAAAAATGACCTAACTCAGTAATCATGGATTATGGAATGCCTCGCTCAAAAAAATTAACAGGGTGTTTGTACGTTAAATCATTATTTAGGTTCTTGATAAACCCCTTGTTCTTTAAGTGCGTCAATTACTTCAGCTGGCATATAAGTTTCATCATGCTTAGCTAGGATTTCGGAGGCGTAAAATACTCCATCGGAAAATTTACCCATTGCAACCATACCCTGATTTTCTTCAAAAAGATCGGGCAAGATCCCTGTAAATTTAACACTTACACTTTCATTACCATCCGTAACATTAAATGAAATGGTTTCACCAACACCTCGAAGCAAACTGCCCTCCTCAACCAGACCTCCGATCCTGAATACCTCATTTGGGTTGGGTGTATTTTCAACAACTTGGGTAGGACTTTTAAAAAAATTAATCCCATCCTTCATCGCAAAACCTATCAAAATAGTAGCAGTTGCTAATGCAACGAACGCAATGCTGATTATCTGAACTCGGCGCTTTTTCTTCAAATTCTTCATTTTAACAAACTTATGGAAAACATGGGACCATCTCCAGCCCCAAAGTCTCTTTTTCATTCAACATTAAGTTGGCATTCTGTATGGCTTGACCACTACTGCCTTTAGTTAAATTATCCAGAGCGCCAATTATGATAGTTTTATCTTGCTTACGATCTTGGACTACCCCAAGATAACAGTAATTCGAACCCCTTACGTCTTGAGTAGCCGGCATTTTACCGAACGGCAATACATGTAAAAAGGGCTCATCAATATATCGCTGGTAAAGTGTATCATAAATCTCTTCTGACTTTCCCGTTACATAGGCAGTCGCAAATACACCTCTATTTGCCGGGATAAGATGGGGCGTAAATTGAATTTGCACAGGCTGACCAGCAAGTAGTGAAAATTCCTGATCAAATTCACCCAAATGTCTATGAATTCCGCCCACTGCATAAGCCCTAATTCCCTCGGAAGCTTCTGAGTGTAGTAAGTCTTCTCTCATTGCACGGCCTGCACCTGAAACCGCACACTTCATGTCTAAGATAATATTTTCCAAATCAATTACATTTGAGCTAATAAGGGGCCGTAACATATACTGACCCAGGGCTGCATTGCACCCAGTTCCTGCAACAAGATTTGCACCTTTAATCCGCTCGCGATAAAATTCTGTTAAACCATAAATAGCTTTTTTTTGAAGTTCCGTCTCAAAATGTTTCTCTTTATACCATTTTTCATAATCATTAACGTCTCTCAAGCGAAAGTCTGCACTCAGATCTATGACCTTAAGACTTTCGGGAAGTTGACCAATAACTTGCTGACTTGTCTTATGGGGCAGAGCACAAAAACATAGGTCAATTCGTTCAAAATTGGTTTCTTCAAGTTTTGTTAAGTTTGGAAGTTCAATATGGGATAAATGTGAGAAAATATCAGACATTGACGAGCCAGCTCTTGTATTCCCGACTAGTGCTGTTACTTCCATTTTTGGATGCGTCTCGATTAGCCTTATAAGCTCAGCGCCTGTGTAGCCAGATGCTCCAATTATTGCTAATTTATGCTTCATTCATACTCTCTTTTTGCCAAAACTTAAGGTTTAAAAGCGTTCAAAGTCAATCTTACGTTGTAAAAACTGTGTTGCGCGGTCCGAAACCTTCTTGGGATCCCCCGTAGTGATAAATTTAGAAGCTGTGGCAGCTCCTTTCATATTGGGGTGTCTCTCCAAGTAATCCTGTAAACTTGCTGCCACTAGGCTTGCCTGAGAGAAAACCTTGACATCGGGCCCCAAGGATTCCTTAAAGCTCTTTTCTAGAAGTGGATAATGCGTACACCCGAGTATTGCCGCTTCAGGAAAAGGCATTTTTCTTTTTAATGCATCTACATGACTACGGACCAATGCCTCAGCAAGTATAAGATCACCATCTTCAATTGCATCCACAACCCCTCCACATGCCTGGGCTTCTACGTCAACACCAATTGCACGAAAGGCAAGTTCGCGCTGAAAAGCTCGGCTTGAAACGGGGGCAGGAGTAGCAAATAAAGCAACATTTTTTACAGAAACCTCTCGTGGCGGCGAATTATCTCCCCAGTTACGCTCTGTTAAAGCCTCAATTAATGGAACGAAAACACCTAAGCATCTCTTACCATTTGGTAAAAACTTTTCTTGTATAGATCGCAGTGCTGCAGCTGAGGCTGTATTACACGCTAGAATAACCAAATCACAGCCTTCATCCCACAACTTTTCTAATCCAGTAGTAGTTAATTTGTAAATATCATCGGTGTCTCTTACTCCATAGGGTGTATTAGCGTTATCACCGTAGTAAATAAAAGATTGGCTCGGCATTCTATTTGAGACTGCATCAAGAACAGTCAATCCACCAAGCCCTGAGTCAAAGATGCCTACTGCCATATAAAATACCTACATATTTCGATGCTTGCTTTCAAACTCATACCCATATTCAAAAGTTTGATTTCTATTTGGTGATAATTTATACGTTTCTCTTCTCAAAAAATCCATCATGCCGACCGGATCGTTTTTATATGATTCTAATATAGTTCGCGAAACTGGCTTACCTATTACTAAGCTTACAGGCTTATCTAAACGCAACTTGAATTCGCGCAGTAATAAGCCAGCCCTCAATGCAGGGTGAAAGTGACTGGCTAATTGGAATATTCTACTAGTGCTTCCATCAAAAAAAATAGGCATCACAACAGCGTTTGATTTCAAAATCATTTTAGCAGTGAATGATCTCCACACTGGGTCAGCGGGTTGAGAAAACAATCTAGATGAAGTGGATACTGTGCCTCCTGGAAATATTCCAATTGCCCCCCCCTGCGACAAATGCTTGAGGGCATTTTTTCTTGTTTCCAAGTTTAGTAGTATCGCATCACGATCATTTTTAAATGAAATAGGAAGAATAGTATCTTTAACGTGCTGTGCTTTATTAAAAATATCATTTGCAACAATTTTAAAGTTTGCACGACATTGCGCCAGAATTGACCCCATGACTAAACCATCTAAAATCCCGTATGGATGGTTAGCGACTAAGATCAAAGGCTCCCGACTAGGAATGTCGCTGATGTCACCCTGCATTACGTCTATAGTAACTCCATAAACTTCCATGATTGAGTGCCAAAAGGCTTGCATAGAATTCAAGTTGGGTAGCCATCTTTGAGATCTTTTTCGCAAAGCCAACTTACCCGTAGTGTTCTCTAAAATCCTGATAAAGGATCCACCTAATCCACTAGTTGCAGAGTGTGCATAACTTATATCGTAACAAAATTTTTTATTCACAACGATCTACATACATTGTTGTTAATTAGGGCCCCTATATTAATAAGAAGGAATTATCCAGTGGTATTGAGAGCAACACGTAATTCTTAGGAGATTTTTATATCAAGCAATACTTAATTCATTGAAATTTAAGAGATTTAGTTTACAAATATCAAGAAAATATTGAGATACGTATGGACTGGGATAAACTTAGGATTTTTCATGCAGTGGCGGATGCCGGCAGTTTAACGCACGCGGGAGATACACTTCATTTATCGCAGTCGGCAGTAAGTCGTCAAATAAGATCGCTTGAAGAAAGCTTAAAAACCATTTTGTTTCATCGACACGCTCGAGGTTTAATTCTGACAGAACAAGGCGAGTTATTATTCGATGCAACAAAATCTATGTCTAAAAGAATAGATGCGGCCTCTGCCAGAATTAAAGATAGTGAGGAGGAAATATATGGAGAACTTAGAGTAACTACTACAATAGGTTTTGGGTCATTGTGGTTGGCTCCTAGATTACCAAAACTTTACGAGGCCTATCCACAACTCAAAATTGATCTGATGCTTGAGGAACGAGTGCTTGACTTGCCAATGAGGGAGGCAGATGTAGCAATCCGAATGAAAGAACCTAGCCAAGCCGATTTAATCAGAAAACGGCTCATGACTGTTAAAATGCGCTTGTATGCTTCTCCGCGATACTTAGCGCAGAACGGTGAACCACAAACTTTAGACGACTTGAAAAAGCATAGACTTATTTGCCAAAACCCTAAGTCTGCACAGGTTGGCGCAGGATTAGAACTTGTCCAAAACTTAATAAAATATGATTTACCCTCAATGTTGACCGTTAATAATTACTTCGGAGTTTTACAAGCAGTAATTCATGACCTAGGGATTGGTGTTTTGCCGGATTATGTCACACAGGACTTTGACGGGGTACAGAGAGTTTTGCACGACGTAGAATCTGTTGAAGTACCTGTTTATTTAGCTTACCCAGAAGAACTACGTCATTCAAAAAAAATAGAAACCTTTCGTGATTTTGTTCAAGACGAAATTATAGAACACCGAAAAAAAATTAAATTGGAGCAAGAAAAAGTTAAATTGCAAACATCTTGAAATTTTTTGGAGCTTGCCGGGCTGATACACTTAAGTTCGCTTAAATTTTATATTTACCCTCTAAATTTTGCAAATCTAACTTTTACTTAAAAGTTTACCATAACCTCTTAGATTATGATCAATTTCGGCAAGACGTAACATCTGCCAAATTAAGACTTGGTTTGACGAAAAACAAATGCAACCACATTTTTTTTCAATTTCTTCAATAATAGTAAATGTTTGAAGGTTAGTGCATGAAATAAATATTGCCGACTGTCCCGAATATAGCTCATTTACTGCATCAACGATTGAAGTTGGTCTTATCCTCGCTACACTCGCTTCGTTTTTTTCATCAAAACTAGCTGTTACCGTTGTTCTAATCCCATTAGAATTAACCTCCTCAATTAAATGCTCAGAAACATTGCTAACATAGGGTGTTAAAAACAAAAGATCATTTATTTTCATTTTCTTGCATGCAGCTATTAATGCAGAGATAGGATTGCAAACCTCCTGTGCATCGCATCCCTTTCTAATCATATCTGACACAACTTCAGAGCCGATTATACTCGAGGCACTGGTACAGGCGTAGCCAACAACATTAAATCTAATTTTTTCAGGAAACAAACTTGCAGCTTCCGACAGTTCTTTCTTCATGGCCATTAAGCCATCCTTAGATACTTCACTATTACTAGGAATGCGACTCACGTGAAGCGCCAAATCCAACTTTGATATTAGCTGCCAAAACTCGTATTCAATGGTTTCATCGGCTTGGAGCACAATTAAGCCAAGTTTAGCCTTAGAGCCTATAGGTAATCCGATTTCGTAAGAAACTTTCCGCACTGGATTTCTCTAAATTACAGGTATTTTTGGATTACATTGAGGACTAATTTGTTCTGGACCATTTGCCGTAATTAAAAAATTATCCTCATGAACTAAAATCTTTTCGTCATCTATATCTATTATTGGCTCAAGCGTAACGACCATACCTACTTGTAATATTGTTTCATCATATTTTGAAAAGGAAGGCCATTCTGTAAGCTGCATACCCAAACCATGACCTAAACGGCCAGAGCTATTTTTTCTTTTCTTACCTTCTTGAAGAATTGCGTTCATTGCAAAAAACACCTGTTTCGCAGTATTTCCGGGGATGAGCATTTTTTTACCAGCCTCCGTTGCCTCTTGCAATCGATCCCAGCTAGAGCTCAGCCTATTGGAGATCTCAGTTACACCAAAATTTCGGTTGTAGTCACAAAAATAGCCGTCATAAACAACTCCAGTGTCTAACATCAAAACATCTCCTGCTACTAATGGCGCATCTTTAGCAGGAGATATAACATCAGAATATCCACCATGCTCTGATGCACCAGCCAAATAAGATACCCAGTCAGCGCCCTCATCTAAACACAAAGCTTGAAAATCTCTAAAAACTTTCGAGAGTTGGACACCACTCCTTGCAACCTCATTTATTCGAGAAAATGCACGTCCAGCAATTGCAGCGGCTTGGCTGATTTTTTTAACTTCTGATTCAGATTTAATCAATCTCAAGTTTTTAACTATTTCACAGTCACTTACAAAGTGAAGTTTATCTAGAGATGACCTCAATTGATTGAAGTAAACGAGCGGCATGCGCAACAATGTTTCCGGACCTGACGGAAGGCCAACTCTTCCATTTTTTTGGAGAAATTCAGATAAAATATCTTGCAATAATGAAATACCCTCGTCTGAAACGTTCGGGCTTTCCCACGAACGAATTTCACCAGACCAAGTTTTTTTTAGTAGATGTACTCCGATAGATGGCACTATAGTTATTGGCGGATAATTGGCAAAAATTAGCAAAAACCATGGCCTCGTAGGACTTTCCCAAAAACGAGTTAAAAATCCTGTAAAATAGCGAAAATCTGCCTCATTTGTTACCAATAGGCAATCAAGATCAGACTTTTGTAATAAAATTTGAGCCTTAGACAATCTAGCATTAAACTCATTAGGAGTGAAACCACGCATTTTGTAATCCCCTAATAAAAAAATTTTTATTTAAATCTACAAGTTCCAAAACTCGTTTCCATTCGTTAATCGTTCAAAACTTAAAAATACTTTTACTAAAAAACTTTTAAAAAGTTTTTAACTTTTATTCGTTTGTATCTCAAAAAATAAGCCATTTATTAAGCACATCGACCTAAAAATCCTTATCACAAAAACCTTTCCATTGCTCTCACTTTATCAATCCATTACTAGAAACAGCAATAAATCAAGGAATAAAATGCTCGAGCCTGCAATCACATCGGAACTTATAGAAAGTCATGGCCTTAACTCTAGCGAATACGACCTTCTGCTGGAAATTATCGGTCGAAATCCAACATTTACAGAACTGGGGATATTTTCTGCGATGTGGAATGAACATTGTTCTTATAAATCATCTAAGAAATGGCTACGATTACTTCCAACGAAGGGTGAAAATGTAATCTGCGGGCCTGGTGAAAATGCTGGAATAGTAGACATTGGGGACAATCAAGCTGTTGTTTTTAAGATGGAAAGCCATAACCACCCAAGTTACATTGAGCCACATCAAGGCGCTGCAACTGGCGTTGGAGGAATACTCAGAGACGTATTTACAATGGGCGCACGTCCCATAGCAGCTATGAATGCCTTATCATTTGGGGAAATAAACCATCCAAGAACGAAAGAACTAGTGCACGGTGTCGTAGAAGGCATCGGTAGTTATGGAAACTCGTTTGGAGTTCCTACTGTTGGGGGAGAAATCCGATTTAATAAATCATATAATGGAAATTGTTTGGTAAACGCTTTTGCAGCTGGTTTAGTTGATCACAATATGATTTTTTACTCTGCAGCATCTGGAGTTGGAATGCCTGTGGTATATCTAGGTGCAAAAACAGGGAGGGATGGTGTCGGCGGAGCAACAATGGCCTCTGCTGAATTTGACGACACACTTGAAGAAAAAAGACCTACTGTTCAAGTGGGCGATCCTTTTACAGAGAAAAGACTTCTGGAAGCTTGTTTGGAACTAATGAAGACAGATGCAGTTGTATCAATTCAAGATATGGGTGCTGCAGGGTTAACATGTTCTGCAGTGGAAATGGGTGATAAGGGAAACCTAGGAATTAAACTCAACTTAGATCTCGTTCCAACACGCGAGAAAAATATGACAGCATACGAGATGATGCTGTCAGAATCCCAAGAGCGGATGCTTATGGTTCTTAAACCCGAGAAAGAAGAGCAAAGTCGAGCAATATTTGAAAAGTGGGACTTAGACTTTGCAATTATTGGAGAAACCATACCTGAGGACTTATTCATTATTGAACATAATGGAGAAATAAAGGCTCAAGTTCCATTAAAAGCTTTATCTCGCAATTCGCCCGAATATGACCGATCTTGGAAAGAACCGCCAAAAGTAAAGCCTTTGCAAGTTATAAAAAGCTTCAGCCCACTTGAGGGTTTGCTATCCCTGATAAGTTCTCCAAACTACTGCTGCAAGAAATGGGTTTATCAACAATACGATAGTCAGGTTATGGCAGATACAGTAATTACGCCTGGGACTGGATCAGGTATTGTTAGAGTTCATGGAACGAATAAAAGTTTAGCATTTACGGCCGATGTGACACCACGATACGTGAAAGCTGATCCGTTGGAAGGCGGGAAACAAGCTGTAGCAGAAGCATTCCGTAATCTATGTGCGGTGGGAGCAAAACCCATAGCGTCAACAGACAACTTAAATTTTGGCAACCCAGAAAAACCTGAAATTATGGGACAAGTTGTCCTCGCTATAAAAGGTATCGCAGAGGCAGCTGAAAAACTGGAAATGCCGATAGTCTCGGGCAACGTAAGCTTATATAATGAGACGGACGGCGAGCCAATACTACCTACCCCAACAATTGGTGCAGTAGGACTAATAAATGAAGAAGAAGAACCAATATTTAACTCTGTTATCGCAGGTGACCTTTTGCTGGTTGTTGGAGATACTTTTGGGCATTTAGGGCAGTCTGCAATTGTTGATGAAATGTTTAATTTGCAAGATGGCCCTCCACCCCGAGTAGACTTGATGGCTGAAAAACAGAATGGTTATTTCATATTGCACAATAGGCATCTCATAAATGCTTGCACTGATTTATCAGATGGTGGCATCGCACTTGCAGCATTTGAATTAGCTGAAAAGGGAAATCTTGGCATGGAAATCCAAACTTCAGATCCAGCTAAGCTTTTTGGAGAAGATCAAGCTAGATATCTTATTGCATGTAATTTTGATCAAGCTGAGTTACTTTTTGTTAATGCAAAAAAAGCTAAAGTGACAATTGAAAATATTGGAACCCTTGGTGGTGATAAAATCAAATTTGCAGATTTTTGTTCAGACAAAGATAAAATTTTTAGCAAGTATCGAAATTCTTTTGCTGAAATTTTTAACTAATCACCTAGATTTATCTCTATAGATTTTTTAGGCTTGTTCTTAGGCGAAAAGAATATTTAAGATGCCTTAAGGAGATTTGAAATGGCTATGCAGGCAAATGAAATTGAGAATATGATACGCGAGCAATTTCCAAATGCTAGTATTACAATTACTGACCTGGCAGGAGACGGAAATCATTATTCTGCAGAGGTTATTGATGAAAGTTTCAAAAATATGAACCGTGTACAGCAACAAAGGGCCGTTTATGCTGCCTTAAAAGGAAAAATGGATGGTTCAAATGGTGAGTTACATGCATTGGCTCTAACAACCAAGGCCCCATCTGATAGTTAAAGGAACCATAATGTCTGAAGTAAACGAACAAATAAAAAAAACCATCGAGGAAAACAACGTTGTCTTGTACATGAAAGGCAATAAATCAATGCCTCAATGCGGCTTTTCGAGCAAAGTAGCAGGTGTTCTAAATTACATTGGTGTCGATTATGAGGACATAAATGTACTCGCGGATGAAGTAGTTAGACAAGGAATAAAAGACTTTTCTGACTGGCCAACAATTCCGCAGCTATATGTCAAGGGAGAGTTTGTAGGCGGGTGTGATATAATTACAGAGATGGCTTTATCAGGCGAACTCGATAGTTTATTTGAGAAAAATGGTATTGAATTTGATAAAGACGCAGCTGAAAAAATTCGCGAAGCAAACGCCTGATTACCACTTTGTACTTTAAAGAATTACTGACCAGAGGTTAATTTAGCGACGCTTTCTAATCGCTTAGCAGTCTTAGCCAGAAGGTCAGAAATTTCATTAGCAAACGCTGGCTTACTATCGGAGGCAGCTTTTGCAGCAGATATCGATTTTTCTAAGTCTATCTCTTTCTGTTCAATTTGCTTTTCTCGCTCATTAATCGACTTCTCTAGATTTATCATTCTATCAGCCAACATTAAACCTGCCATCAGCAACATGCGAGACTCCGACAATCTACCTAACTGTGAAACCAAATTTTGTGACTCAGAATTTAACAAATTTGCAGCGTCAGTGAGAAAATTTTCTTCACCCTCTTGGCAAGCGACTTGAAAATCTCTGCCTCCTATTGATAGCTTAATTTCAGGCATAGACTTTATTCTCCGGAATTTTCAACAACTTCAGTTAATCTTTTGTAGAGTTTTTTCATGGTTTCTCTCTCTTCTTCTCTTTCAGCTAATAAAGATTGCAGCTCCGTACTATGCTTAGCTTTTAATTCTTCAATTGCTGCTTCAAGCTTTTTATTCTCAATTGAAAGTTTCTCTAACTCTTCATTAGCGGGTTCACTACCAACACGAGAATTTCTCGAATATAGAGATAATGAGCGCTCAATTTCGTTTAACGCCAACTCTATTCTACGCTCTAAATCGACTATTTGCTCCATATATTACCCTTTAATCAAGCCCTCTAGGATATATTACTGATGTACTATATTTTATAAACCTGTTTGGAAATTTTTCATAGATTAAGTTTTCTTATTCAAAAACTTTTAATCATTATCAGCACCCCTCACTGTTCACTTGAACTTCGCAATACTCATGTTATGCATTGTCATGGATTAATCTGCTGAAGGACTCGGTCTTCGATGGAACTTGAAAAGCTTCGAAAACTTTACCCCCAACACTGGGAGAAGGCTAACGCCATACGTGTTCTAACACTGGACGCTGTAGCGGCTGCAAATTCTGGCCATTCTGGCATGCCAATTGGGATGGCAGATGTTGCTACCATTTTGTTCGAAAAACATCTTAAATTTAGCACCGCACAACCTAACTGGCCAGATAGAGACAGATTTATTTTATCTGCAGGTCACGGATCGATGCTTCTTTATAGTGTTGCATATCTTTGTGGCTATGCTGATTTTGACATAGATCAACTAAAGAATTTTAGGCAGCTTGGTAAAAAAACTGCAGGCCATCCAGAGAATTTTCTATCAGATGTTATAGAAACAACTACCGGTCCATTGGGACAAGGGATAGCAAATTCGGTAGGGTTCGCTATTGCCGAAGAAAGCCTTCGCGCAAGATTTGGGCGAAACATTATTGATCACCATACTTTCGTAATTGCCGGTGACGGGTGTTTGATGGAAGGTGTCAGTCAGGAGGCTATCAGCCTTGCAGGACATTTACGTTTACACAAACTTATCGTTTTTTGGGACAACAACAATATCACGATAGACGGAACTATCGATCTTACAGACTCAACCGACCAAAAAACACGCTTTGAGGCCTCCGGTTGGGAGGTTATAGAGATAGACGGTCATGATCCTGAAGAAATTGATAGTGCAATTTCAGCCGCAAAAAAGTCTGAAAAACCCACAATGATAGCTTGTAAAACCCATATAGCGATAGGTACAGCAGCACAGGATACATCAAAGGGTCATGGAGCTTTAACCGATCCAGAACTAATTAAAAATGCGAGAGAAGTTTATCAGTGGAGCCACAAACCATTTGATATTCCCAAATCGATTAAAGAGCAGTGGGAACAAGCAGGTCTCGAGGGACATAAGGCATTCAAGAGATGGCAGTCTAACCTAGAAAATTTATCAAATTCAAAACGAAAAGAGTTTGAAAGAATTTTTAGCGGAGATGCTCCAAAAAAATTGACCTCGGCTATTCGTAAATTCAAGAAAGAAAGCAGCGCGGCATTACCCACAATAGCGACAAGAAAATCAAGTGAAATGACACTAAATGCTGTAAATAGCATTATGCAGGAAACGATAGGAGGCTCAGCAGACCTTACCGGATCAAATAATACTAAATCAACCGATATGAAAATATTTGATAGAAACAATCGGAAAGGTCGTTATATACATTACGGCATTCGAGAACATGCAATGGCTGCTGCCATGAATGGTATGGCTCTTCATGGAGGCATTAGACCGTACGGCGGAACATTTATGTGCTTCACTGATTATGCACGACCGGCAATGAGACTTGCCGCACTAATGAAAATACCAACTATTTTTGTTATGACCCACGATAGTATTGGGCTTGGAGAAGATGGTCCCACACACCAGCCGGTAGAGCACCTCGCTATATCCCGTTCTACTCCAAATACATTAGTATTTAGACCTGCTGATACAATTGAAACTGCTGAATGTTGGGAAATAGCTTTATCAATGAAGAATACGCCATCAGTTTTGGCGTTGTCTAGGCAAAATCTCCCCACTGTGAGAAAAAAGCACCAATTTGCGAACTTAGTATCTAAAGGTGGATATATTTTGGAAGAAGCATCAAAAAACAGGCGGGTTATATTAATTGCGACTGGATCCGAAGTTTCTATCGCCTTGAAAGCACGCGAATTACTTGAAGATAAGGGGATAGGGACAAGGGTAGTATCTATGCCTTGCATGGAATTATTTTCACAACAAGACGAAACCTATAAAAGACGCGTATTACCTTCGGGCCAAGCAATTAGAATTGGTATCGAGGCCGGTGTTAGAACTGGTTGGGATGAATGGTTATTAGGTCATAGAGCGAGAGCAAACAAATCTTCATTTGTAGGTATGAAAAGTTTTGGTGCATCTGCTCCTGCTGAAGTTTTGTTTAACCATTTTGGCATTACACCAGATAGAATTGCCTCAGAAGCTACAAATCTGTTGTAATGTGATCCCATACCTAAACCTCAGTATTATTTTTTCTTGGTATAGAATAGTTTGCGCTAACTGTTTGCGCAAACATGTAAGTTTACCGCTAACATACTAATTTTAAATAAAAATATTGTTTTTATTACTTACAAATTGGTTATAAAAGAATCAAAAATATTGGGGATAAAATGACGGTAACACTGGGAATAAATGGATTTGGGCGAATTGGGCGAACAACCTTAGCAAGTATCTTCGAATATGGTCGAAACGACGTAACAGTATCTAAAGTTAACGCACCTGGTCCAATTGAAACAAATGCGCATCTTCTAAGATATGACAGTGTACATGGTCGTTTTCCAGGTAAGGTTGACGTTAACCAAAACACCTTCGATCTTGGAAGAGGTCCCATTGAAGTACTATCCTCTTACAATGCAGATGACTTAGATTGGTCAGGTTGTGATGTTGTTCTTGAGTGCACCGGTAAATTTACAACTTATGATAAAGCTATAGCGCATGTAAAAAATGGCGCTAAATCTGTGCTAATCTCTGCACCAGCAAAAAATGTGGATCGAACAGTTATATTTGGAGTTAATGATCATAAAATTTCTAGAAATGATCGAATTCTATCAAATGGATCTTGCACGACAAATTGTTTGGCCCCTATTGCAAAGGTCTTAAATGACATAGTAGGCATAGACTATGGGATGATGACTACGATACATAGTTACACTGGTGATCAACCAACATTAGACAAACGCCACGACGACTTGTATCGGTGTCGTGCTGCAGCTCTGGCTATGATACCAACCTCCACAGGTGCAGCAAAAACAATAGGAACAGTGATCCCTGAATTAGATGGAAAGCTAGATGGAACAGCAATTAGGGTACCTACTCCCAATGTGTCAGCCATTGATCTCACTTTTAAGGCCAAAAAGAAAGTTTCATCGCAAAACATTAATGATATTATAGAAGACGCTTCCAGAGGTAATATGAGCAAAGTACTTGCATTTGATCCTGAACCGAAAGTTTCAATTGACTTCAATCACACGACCCACTCTTCGATATTTGCTCCAGATCAAACTAGAGTAGTTGGTGATAACTTGGTTAGAATACTTGCTTGGTATGACAATGAATGGGCGTTTTCGTGCAGAATGGCAGATGTTGCCTCGAAGATTGGTCAAAAACTGATATAAGTCGGGGCTTAAGAGTTTTGATTAGAAAATTATCGGTCAGCTAATTACCATTTACATCACATGCTGTGTTATCCAATTAGAGATCCTTATTTGGCTTGACTTTTGTGCTTTATTTTTTGATGTTAGCGCTAACTTAAATTAAGGTTTAAATATGGCAGTCAAGGTTGCGATTAATGGTTTCGGCAGGATCGGACGTAATATTTTAAGAGCAGTAGTAGAATCTGGAAGAACTGATCTGGAAATCGTTGCAATTAATGATTTGGGGCCAACTGAAGTAAATGCTCATTTATTAGAATTTGATAGTATACATGGAAGATTTACGAAAGATATTAAAACGACCAAAAATTCTATTATTATTGGCGAAATGGAAATTGAAGTAACTGCTATTAAGCACCCAGCAGATTTACCCTGGAAACATATTGATATAGCAATGGAGTGTACTGGTATTTTTAATGACCGGGAAAAAGCAGCCGCACATCTAAGTAATGGATCGTCACGCGTGCTTATTAGTGCTCCCGCAAAAAACGCTGATAAAACAATTGTGTATGGTGTAAATCATGGAACATTGACAAGAAATGACCTAATTGTTTCAAACGCTTCATGTACTACAAATTGTTTGGCTCCTATTGCAAAAGTTCTGCATGAAGTAGTGGGTATAAAACGTGGGTTTATGACTACTATACATAGCTATACCGGTGACCAACCTGTATTAGATACAATGCATAATGACATGTACCGCGCACGCGCCGCAAGTTTGAGTATGATTCCGACTACAACTGGAGCCGCTAAAGCTGTTGGTTTAGTCCTACCGGAACTAGATGGAAAATTAGATGGGTTTGCGGTTCGTGTACCTACACCAAACGTATCCGTTGTTGACCTTACTTTTGAAGCAAATCGTGACACCTCTAGCACTGAAATTAATGAAGCAGTTAATAAAGTTGCAAATAGCACGTTGGAAGGAATTCTGGGGTATACTGATAAAAAACTTGTGTCTTGCGACTTTAATCATGATCCTAGATCATCAATTTTTGCAGCTGATCAAACCAAAGTAATGGATAACAATTTAGTACGAGTTCTGAGCTGGTATGATAATGAATGGGGCTTCTCCAATAGAATGGCTGATACCGCAGTGGTCATGGCGAAGTATATAAATACTGAATGAAATTATTAATTATTCAGAATTTTTCTAAAAGCTGTTTGTTTACCGTCGGTGTCACGAATTTTGAAACATCACCACCTAATCGCACAATTTCTTTTACTAGCTTCGATGCTATAGCCTGGTGCTTAGCCTCAGCCATCAAAAAAACGGTTTCGATGCTATTATTCAATACGCGATTCATACCGACCATTTGGAACTCATACTCGAAATCAGCTACAGCGCGAAGTCCTCTAAAAATTACTGAGGCATTTACATCATTTGCACAGTCTACAAGGAGATTCTCAAAAGGATGAGCAATTATTTCAGTGCCAGTTCTTTTGCTGAGGCTTGAGCATTCGGCTTCAATCATTTTTACTCGCTCATCTAAATTAAAAAGAGGAGATTTGTCTCTATTGATTGCGACACCTATTACAAGTCTATCAACTAGCATTGATGCTCTTTTTATTATATCAATATGACCCAATGTTATAGGATCAAATGTACCTGGATATAAACCAATGCGCACTCAGCAATTCCTTAGGTAAGACTACAAGCATGAGATCCCACTTTTACAGATTAATTTCAAGGATAAATGAATGAAAAGACATGTTAATATCCCATAATCATGCCTTCCAAAGCCTCTTTTTCCATTTCCAATTCAGTTAATCGAGCCTTAACTATGTCTCCTATTGTCACTAGACCTAATAGTTCATCATTCACAATAACAGGCATGTGACGAAATCGCTTCTCAGTCATTACAGTCAAAACTTGGTCTGCTGTTGCATCAGGCGTGCAACTTATTAGCTGACTAGTCATATACTTATCGACGGTGTCGTCTAGAGCATCAGCGCCATCCTGGGACAAAATTTTAACTATATCTCTTTCAGATATAATCCCCTCGCAATACCTTTTGTTAGAAGAGATAACTATCCCACCTATTCTTTTTTTGGACAGTACTTTAATTACGTTAGATATCGTAGCAGACGGCGGTAGTGTTATTACACCGGGGATTGCTTTTACGTGTAGAACCTGTTGTATGAGCATTAATAACCCCCAACATTTACTATTTATAATACAGTGTGCATCTTAACCTATAATCAGTCAAGCAACGAAGTATTTCTAAGATTTATTTATTTGATGGCATTTAAACAGTAAAATCCTGTAATCTTTACTTAAATTACGTCGAGCGCATTGTATAATCATTCAATAGATGGATGTACTATTTTTAGCTATCAAAATTCTGTTTATTCTGGGTGGTATTAATATTATTTTTTTCAAAATAGCTCTGGATTTAGCCTTTTTGCATACGCATAATGGGCTTAAGAAATAGGAGAATAAAATGAAAGAGCTAACGCACTACATAAATGGTCAACGTGTTTCTGGAAGTTCCGGCAGATTTGGAGACGTATTCAATCCTGCAACTGGTGAAGTTCAGGCACGCGTACCGCTTGCGTCTAAAGAAGAATTAGATGCAGCTGTCGAAATAGCAGCAAAAGTGCAACCCGAGTGGGGAGCTGTAAACCCGCAAAGGCGTGCTCGAGTAATGATGAAGTTTGTAGATTTACTTCACAGAGATATGGATAAACTTGCAGAAGTTTTGAGTAGTGAACATGGCAAAACATTTCCAGATGCAAAGGGTGATGTGCAAAGAGGACTGGAAGTGGCAGAATACTGTATTGGAGCCCCTCAAATGCTCAAGGGTGAATTTACGGATAGCGCAGGTCCTGGCATTGATATGTATTCGATGAAACAACCGCTGGGTGTCTGTGGAGGTATAACCCCATTTAACTTTCCCGCAATGATACCGATGTGGATGTTTGCCCCATCTGTAGTATGTGGAAATGCTTTCATATTAAAACCATCAGAAAGAGATCCCTCAGTTCCAATTTTATTGGCAGAACTTATGGAAGAAGCTGGTCTTCCAAAAGGGTTACTACAAGTCATCAATGGAGATAAAGTAAGCGTAGATGCGATGCTGGCCAACCCCACAATACAGTCAATTGGATTTGTTGGTTCGACACCAATTGCCGAGTATATTTACGGGACAGGTTGCGCTAATGGAAAACGTGTTCAGTGTTTTGGTGGGGCTAAAAACCACATGATTGTAATGCCAGATGCAGATATGGATTTAGCAGCAGATGCTTTGGTTGGATCAGGTTACGGTGCTGCTGGTGAGCGTTGTATGGCGATTTCAGTAGCTGTACCTGTGGGCGAAGAAACAGCGGATCGCCTAATTGAAAAGTTGGCACCACGTATCGAAAAACTAAAGGTAGGACCTTACACAGCCGGAGACGATGTTGACTTTGGTCCTGTGGTTACAAGTGCAGCAAAACAAAATATTTTGAATCTCGTTCAGAGTGGAATAGATCAAGGTGCCGAATTAGTTATTGATGGGCGGGATTTTAGCCTTCAAGGTTATGAAAACGGCTTCTTTGTTGGCCCACATTTGTTCGACAGAGTTACCCCAGATATGGATGTTTATAAAAAGGAAATCTTTGGTCCAGTTTTATCTACTGTAAGAGCAGGTTCCTACGAAGAAGCCATTGGATTAGCCATGAATCATGAATATGGCAACGGGACGGCTATTTTTACTAGAGACGGTGATACTGCAAGAGATTTCGCAAACCGAATAAATATTGGAATGGTTGGTGTTAATGTACCAATTCCGGTGCCCCTCGCATATCATACGTTTGGTGGATGGAAAAAATCTGTATTTGGTGACTTGAATCAACATGGCCCAGATGCATTCAAATTTTACACTAGAACAAAAACTGTAACCAGCAGATGGCCATCAGGTATAAAAGAAGGCGGGGAATTCAACTTTAAAGCGATGGACTAATAGTTAATTTCACAATGGCGATAATAAATTAACAGTTCTAAGTTCCATTTTGAAATATGGAGATAAATTTGAAAATTGGTTTCATAGGCCTTGGCAACATGGGCGCACCAATGGCAGAAAACTTAGCAAGAAATGGCTTAGATGTTTTGGGTTTCGATACAGATAACTCGATAAAGTTACCTGAAATAACTATGATGCCATCCATACCAAAACTTCTTACTGAAGTAGATATCATTTTCACAATGTTACCGTCTGGATTAGTAGTGAAAGAGATAGTTAACGAATTTATTAACAACTTTAATCCTAAGAGTACATTAATTGACTGTTCTACCATTGATGTTAAGACGACAAAAGAAGTATGTCAGACCCTTGGAAATAAAAAGATAAATATGTTGGATGCACCAGTGTCAGGTGGTGTCCAAGGAGCAAAATCTGGCAGCCTAACCTTTATGGTTGGAGGAAGCAGAGATGATTTTGATAAATTAAGGTTCTTATTTGAATACATGGGAAGCAGATCGGTTTATTGCGGTAAAAACGGAAGTGGGCAAACGGCAAAAATTTGTAATAATATGATTCTTGGGGTCACGATGATCGCAACTTGTGAAGCCTTTGCATTGGCAGATAAACTCGAGTTGGATCGCGAAGCCATGTTTGACGTTGTATCCACTTCATCTGGGTATAGTTGGTCAATGAATAGCTACTGCCCTGCTCCTGGAGTTGGGCCAAAAGCGCCATCTGATAACAATTACACCCCAGGTTTTTCGTCAGATTTAATGCTAAAGGATCTTACGCTATCTCAGAATGCGTCTAGCGAAAGCAAGGCTTCTACCCCTATGGGGGATCTTGCAATGAAACTTTACAAAGACTTTGTAGAAAACAAGAACGGATCCGGTTTGGATTTTTCTGCTATCATAAAAACTTTTGAGGTATAAATAGAAACTTATAAACGCGATTCCACCGTTTTCAAATAATACACTACTCGGTCCTGTGCTCGTCCTTAGGGCCATAAGAAAAAAAATTATTTATTGAGAGTCCTATGCCAAAATATCGTAACTATTACATTTTTAAAAAATACTTTTTTGCTTGGAATTTAATACTGGCCTATACTCTTTTATCCATTTTAGACACTCTAACTGTTTATGCAGAAGAAGCTGATAATTTATCTATAGACGATTCTATGGCAGGAGAGCCGCAAGAACTACAACCATATATCAAGGAGACAAATAAAGATTGGAACCTTAAATGTATTGCACCAAAAAATTCAATAGAACGTTGCGAAGCAAACCAGATAATAGTCAACGACAAAAAACAACCAGTCGCCGAGATTTCAATATTTAAGCTATCAGACAATCAAGTAGCCGAGGCTGCGGCAACCATAATCGTACCCCTAGAGACTATTCTTTCTGAAGGATTAATATTGGCAATAGAAGACTTAGAGCCAAAAAAATATCAGTTCAAATTTTGTAATCGTCTTGGCTGCTATTCACAAATTGGACTAATTAAAGAAGAAGTAGAGGCGCTCAAAAATAATGAACGAGCCTCCATCTATTTGAAACACATATCTTCAGGTGATCAGCAAGTAATTATTCCAATTTCTCTTGATGGTTTTATGAAAACATTTTCTAGAGTAATGAAACCCTAGCATTCTAACTTTTGTGCATCTCCAAAAAGTCTATAACAGATTTTGCTGCTACAGTGCCTGAATTTTCTCCACCAACTTTCAAAAGGTCTAAAGATTTTCGCATTGCTGTTTTTTGACCAATCGGATCATCTAGCTGATTTACCAAGGCTTGAAAAATCTTATCAGGCTTACAATTGCTGCCAATAAATTCGGGAATAGTATGCTGTTGAGAAACCAAATTCACAAGGTTAACACTCTTAACTCTTACTAACAGCCGAAAAACAAGTCTTGATAAAAAACCCATATCGTAAGCGATTACCATTGGAGTTTCGGTAGAAGCCAGCTCTAAAGAAACTGTGCCTGACGCCGCTAATGCAATATCGCAAGAAGCGAATACTACACGTTTTAGTTTCTGAAAATCATTACTTGAAAGACCATCCTTAGTTACCACAATGACATTATTGCGCCACCTCTGCAATCTTTCTACCACAATGTGTTCGACTGCAGGAGCTACTACAATAACTAGCCTAGTATTTAATCTTTGGGAAATCAGCATTGACGAAACATTTTTAAAAACGGGCATTAAACGATCTACTTCAGATTTTCTCGAACCAGGCAGAAATGCTACCAGGGTATCATTTTCGCCTATTTTATGTTGTTTACGAAATTTTTTTACTAAACGTGGTTCTGGCAAATTTTCATTTGCTACTGGATGCCCAACAAAATCGCAACTTATGCCTTCTCGCTGCATGTAAGGTGGCTCAAATGGAAATAATGCTAAAATATGATCTACATAACTAGAAATTTTTTTTGCTCTATTGGGTCGCCAAGCCCAAACGGTTGGCGCAACATAGTGGATAGTATTTATGAATATTTTTTTACGAACCATTTTGGCAACCCGCAAAGAAAATTCAGGTGCATCAATCGTAATTAGTACATCGGGTTTAAGTCGCAGTATGTCGTCTACTGTATTTTTAATTCGCTTTTTCAAAAAACTATATTTAGCTAAAATCTCCCCAATACCCATAACCGCTATTTCACTTATTGGGAATAAACTAGTCAGGCCTTGTTCTTCCATTAAAAAACCGCCTACGCCACAAAAATCCAATTCGTAGGGAGCACAGCTTTTTAAACCAGCCATTAATTCAGCTCCAAGCTTATCACCCGAAGGCTCACCCGCAACTAAATACACTTTCATTATTTCCGCTCCTTAACAATAAATGATAATGAAAGCTCTTCGCACAGTCGAAAACATTCATCCTGGTCTAGTACGATAACTTTGCCAGGAGATATAATAACTGCAGCCAACTTTGCGTCGTATACTTGACGGATTGTTTCCGGCCCTATTGTAGGCATGTCCACGCGTAAGTCCTGGTTTATTTTTTCTCTTTTTACGAAAATACCTACTCCTAATCGCCTTAGAGCCATAGAGGTGTCGCGAACATAGCCAAGCAGCTGCTCTGTACCTTGAACCGTCTCAATACCTAAAACTTGTCCAGCCTCGACAACCACCGACTGGCCTATGTCAAGACAACTTGTTTTTTCTAAAATTTCATCCGCACGCTTAACGTCCTCTGCATTTAAGTTATCTGCAGAGCCACTATAAACCCCTGCTTTTAATGTTAAATTCCTGACTATTTCATGTGCCCCAATAGGAGTAATATTTGCCTCAAGGAATAATGAAATAATGTATTTTAAAAGTGTATCATCACCTTGGTGCATGGCATTAAAAATTGAATGAAATTTAGCTTTTGAAAACTCGTCAAATTTTGTTTCATCCAATAAGGGTCTTTTCATGTCGCCAACCATAACAACACTACGAATACCACGGGCAGTTAAATCTTCAAAAAAATAACCTAGCTGATTGAAATTATGAAACTTAGCACGATCACTCAGAGAACACGGCATCCCCTCAAACCCTATCACGTATGGATCAGAAAGTTCTTCATAAACTATTTTTGGTAGAGTACCTCCGCCAGCTATGATTGCAACATTCTTAAAATTTTTCATATTATTTTATCTAGGGGTAAGGAACGACCTATCACTGTGGCCTAAAACAAAACTTACTATTTTTTCTACGTATTTGCTGTCACTATCATCTGTTAGCTTTTGAGCACGGTCCTGGAAAGTGCCTTCTCCCTGAGAAAGAGTCTGAAATGCTGCCCTCAAGGCCATAATATCAGCTCTAGCAACTCCTTTACGTTTTAAACCTACCAGATTTAAACCATCTAATTCGCCCCTAGGAGCTTGAACCAATCCGTATGGAATTACATCATTAGTTACCATTGTTACTGCTCCAATTATAGCTCCCTCACCTACTCGTACAAATTGATGTACTCCACTTAATCCACCAACGATAACATTATCTTCTATTACACAATGCCCAGCTAACGCAGCATTATTTACTAAAATGACATTATCTCCAACTTGAGAATCGTGTGCGATATGACAGCCGGCCATAAAAAGTCCGTCATTACCAACTTTCGTTATTCCACCACCACCTTTAGTTCCTACGTTTATAGTGACGTGCTCTCGAATTTGATTACGATTTCCTATTTTTAAACTTGTACTTTCTCCATTGAATTTTTTGTCTTGCGGTATCTCCCCTAAGACAGCAAAAGGGAAAACCGTATTTTCATCACCCAAGTGGGTATGGCCCTTGATGACAACATGACTTTTCAATTCGACATTTTGTCCTAACCTAACTTTACTTCCCACAAAGCAAAAGGGTCCTACGGAAGTTCCCTCGCCAATTTCCGCTCCATCTTCAATTATTGCGCTATGATGGATATTTACATTTGCCACGATTATACCTCGGTATTATTCAAATCCATCATAGCAGAAAATTCCGCTTGAGCTGCCATTTCGCCATCAACACTAGCCTCTCCGTAAAATTTCCATACTTTACCACCAGGTTTCCCCCTTAAGGTATTTAAATTCATGATCAATTGATCGCCAGGAGTTACCTTTCTTCTAAACTTACAGTTATCGATTGCCATAAAATATATTAGCATATCTTTATCTGCCAAATTCAAACCAACTCCAACCATTACAGCTGCCGTTTGTGCCATTGCCTCCACTATCATAATACCCGGCATAATTGGAGTAGCTGGGAAATGTCCCTGAAATTGTGGTTCATTAAATGTAATATTTTTTAAACCAGTGGCTTTATTAAAGCCATCTATATCAACTACTTTGTCGACCAATAGAAATGGATACCGATGCGGCAGAATGCGCTTTATTAAATCAATATCTGCAATTCTTTCAACATCACTCATAAAAGTTCCTTCTCATTGGAATACTATACAGGATTTATTTAACATCAAAACGACCTCTCATAAGTGGGTCTAGTTAGTCAGCGTTCTTAGTCCCGTCTCCTAACTTATCATTTATTAACTCTATTGCCTTATCAGTAATATCGACCATCGGATTGGACAAAACTATGTTACGTCTGTCAATTATTACGGATGCTTTATAACTCAGCATGATTTGTTGCAAGAACGGGACAGAAAGCTGCAGTAATTTATTTATGTTTTCGTCTCGAAGTTCAAAAAGCGTATTTTCCAAAGCTGCACGTTCTTTTCGAATAGCATTCGCTCTTTCATCGAATTCAACTGCTAATTTTCTGAAATCATCCGCAGCAAGGGTTTTACGCAATTCTACTAGGCTTTGTTCTTCAGCTTCGAGGTTATTCTGTATGACTGTATTACTTTCAACCAGTTCGCTCTGCGCGTCTTCAAATTCTTTGAATATGCGCTGCCCATAGTGCGTCTCCCTAGCAATTCTCGATATATCTATTGTTAGTACACTAGAAAAACTGGCTTCACCAATGTCCGTTTCTTGCGCAATAGTAATTGCTGGAAAATAAACAGAAAGACAAAAAAGAATACATAGGAGCCGCATTTCTAAAACTGGGTCCTGATCGTAAGATCAAAATTTTGCTCCCTATCAAATGTTTCCTTTTGCAGTGGTCGTGAAAAATTAAATCTGAGTGGCCCAATAGGTGTTTTCCAGAATAAAGAAGCGCCAAGTACACTTCGCCAGGAACCATCTTCATAAATAACATTCTCATTCATTTTGTCTAACGACCACAAGTTACCCATATCAAAGAATATCCCGCCATCGACCCCATATTCTTCAGGGAGACCCAGCGAAAATTCGGCTTCCAGCCTTAGTACTGCAAAAGTATTACCTCCTAAGGCATCGTTTATAACTTCGCCTTCGTCGACAATTTCTCTTGGACCTATACCGCCGGGTTCAAAACCTCTCATTAATGCAGAACCAAGAAAAAAACGGTCTGTTACTCGGCTATCACCATAATTTAAGACCCCTCCCTCGAGCGTGCCTTTAAGTAAAACCTCTTCGTTTAAAATTTTTCTCTGTAACCTCGCCAACGCACTAGTTTTTGAGCTCTCGCCATCGCCAGTAAACCCAGAAACTTCTTGAGACACTTTAAACACCATGCCAAAATTTGGATCCAATCCATCACGTAATGTATTGTAAGTATATGCAACTTTTGAATATGCTCTTTCCTCTTGTCCCATATTCACTTCATTTTGAATAATGTTTCCAACGTTTACTGGGTCCCTGAGTTCTGTCTCATTGTATCCTATGCTCACAGAGATATTACTGTAATCACTAATTGGGAACGATACTTCAGGCGAGACATCCAGGATAGTTGTATCGTAATTAGAGTTCTCTTTCTCAGTTTCTGTGAACTTACTAGAAAACCCAAGACTTAAGCCCGGAGACAAAAATTCTGGTTCTATAAAACCCAGAGAATATGTTCGACTACCAACACCCGAATTATATTTCAGGCGGAAGTCTTGCCCTCTACCCAAAAAATTTCGTTCTGCATATTCCAGTAGAAGACCAAAACCTGAGCTGGTTGAATACGATCCCCCTAAACTAACAGATCCAGTTGGCTTCTCTTTTACCGTAACATCAACAATTACAGAGTCTTTTGCTTTCCCTTGGCGAGCCGAAACATCAACAGTTTCAAAAAAACCTAGAGTACGTATGCGATCAGTTGCTTGTCTAATACGGCGTGCAGAGAATGGATCCCCTTCAGCAGCCCGGAATTGTCTACGAATGACTTTGTCTAAAGTAGCAGTGTTCCCGACTATATTTATTCGCTCGAGAATAACACGTGGGCCTCGTTCTATTAGGTAGTTAACGTTAAGAGACAAAGAAGAGCTGTCCTTTGTAACTTTGGGCTTAACCCTAATAAAATCAACGCCATTTCTCAAAGCTAAACGCTCTATTCTTTCGACATCAAGTTCAACAATCTTAGCAGAGTATGTTGAACCCTTTTTAAGCTTTAAGATTTCAAAATACTCATCTACGTTCAATTCTTTTAGGCTGGTTTCGACAGCCACATCTCCTACAGCGAATTGTTGACCTTCAGATATATTAAAGACCAAGAAATACCCATCCCTCTCCTCTGTAAGTTCTGCGTTGACCGAATTTACTCGGAAATCTACAAAACCTCGTGAAGTATAAAAATCTGTCAGAACTTTTTTATCAAACTCTATTCTTTCCTCTACAAATGTATCGGATCTCACGAAGTTTCGAAAAAGACCAGCTTGTTTTGTGGATAGAACACGACGTAACCGTCGGTCAGAAAAAGCCCTATTGCCCACAATCCCAATTTTTTCAATTTCAATTACGCCACCTTCAAAAATCTCAAAAATTAAATCTACTCTGTTTTCTGGCTTTCTAATTATTTTTGGATTAACTCTTGCCGCTAAACGTCCCATTACGGCATACGTTTCTGCAATATTTTTTCGATCCTGTTCAACCGTTTGAGCATCCAGCACAAATTTTTCTTTAGATTTTAATACCTTTTCTAAAGCTGCATCCTCAACACGTACATTTCCCTCAAAATAAATTCGATTAATAGTGGGGTACTCAACGACAATTACTCTTAGCAAACCATCATTTTCGTCAAACTCCACACTTTCGAACAAACCACTTTTTAGAACTCTTTGATATGCAGCATTAATTTCATTAGCCTCAAAATTCTGGCCCTCCGGTAAAGAGATGAACGACTTAATTGTATCAGTCTCAATTCGTTGATTGCCGACTATCTCTATTTCTGAAATCGCAAATGTTTGAGCCAAAAGAATGCTCGGAAATGATAAGAACAAACATGCCGGCAAAGCAAAAATGATGTAAAAAAGTTTTTCTCTCAATTTCATAGGATTTCCCAGGTAATGCTTTTTAACCCCACTATGTGACTACCTACAAAAATTTATCATGTCAAAGGCAATCAAATCCGATTTTCAAAGCATGAAATAAAATTAGTGAAAATTAGCAATAATAATCATTAAAAATTGCAAACATCATGAAAAACAACACCAAAGTAAGCCCCGTCGTCATAAGAACGCTCAATGCCTTTTGGTTTGGAGGTTTCTTGAAAATTGCCTCATAAGCATAAAATACCAAGTGGCCTCCGTCCAAAACTGGGATTGGTAATAGGTTCATAAAACCAATGGCGGCTGAGAATAATGCCAAAGTTTGAATAAAACTTTGAATTCCTTCCTTTGCCATGTGAGAAGAAATTTCCGCTATTTCAACTGGGCCAGATAAATTACAGGTGCTAATATTACCTGCTATAATATGGTAAAGCCCATTGATTGAGGAAGAGATTATCGAGTAAGTCTGAAAAATTGAAAGTCGAACTGCTTGCAGGAGTGGGATTGGCTCTGTCAGCAAATCAAAAGGGTATATCGAGCCGACTATTCCAATTCTCCATTTTGTTATAAAACCGCCTTCGGGCTGAGGTATGTCCTCTCTTTTGGGTATAATTGTCGTTTGAAATATTGTTGCGTCGCGCCATATCTTGAGGCCGATAGAAGATCCAGAGGATTTTTCAACCGCTTCTTTCAATTGATTGAATTTGCTAATTGGCTCACCGTTGATTTCTAAGATAACATCACCTGCATTTAAATTTGCTTCTACAGCAGCCGATAGTGGGACTAAGGACGAAACACGTGGAAGGTCTATTGGTGGGCCAACTACAAAATATATCTCTCCATCTCTTCTAATTTCATATTGGATTGAGTTTGGATCGTTATATTCGATATTCTCTAGCATATCGCTAACGCTGCTAGCTGAGCCAATTTTATACCCCGAAATACTTATAATTTCATCGCCTTTTTCAAGCTGATTAACAAATGGTAATGGGTTTATTTTACTTACGGTCAGCGGCTCTCTCACCTGTCCTACCGATACGAACAACATGAAAAATATGGCTATAGAAAATACAAAATTAAATATCGGTCCTGCTGCGACTGTCGCAGTCCGCGCCCAAAGTGGCGCACCATGCAAAGTCGTTCGCAAATCGTTTTCATTGAGTGATTTTGAACGAAAATCGGCATGACTACTTGATATGTTTGCATCACCCTTAAATTTTACAAACCCACCAAATGGAATAGCAGCGATCTGCCAAGTAGTTCCATTCTTGTCGACACGAGATAAAATAACCGGTCCCATACCTACGGAAAACACGTCAGCCTTTATTCCAGTCCACTTACCCACAATATAGTGGCCATACTCATGTACAAAAACAATTATAGATAAACTCACAATAAATGAGATGACAGGGTGCAAAATTCCACCAAAATAGGGAAAAACTTCCAAACCTTTTCTAGCTCCCCTGCATTTGGATTAACTCTGTCGCAAAATTTCGTGACAGTTTATCAATATCAAGAATATTACTTAAACACATTTCCGTTTTATGGCAGTTTTTCAAATGGCAAATTTCAGCAATAGTTTTTTCAACAATAATGGACATTTCTAGAAAACCAATTTGTTTTGCTAAGAACCCGTCAAGTGCAGTTTCTTTTGCAGCATTGAATACAGCTCCAGATATGCCTCCTAAATCCATCACATCATATGCCAAACTGATTGCAGGAAAACGTTCTTCATCTGGTTCCACAAATGTGAGGGTACTACTTTTTGTAAAATCTAACTTTTCTAAAGGCAATGTCTTGCGATTTGGATAGTTCAGGGCGTAACCAATAGCATGGCGCATGTCAGGCGGACCTAAATGAGCCAGCATGCCTCCATCGCAGAAACCCACTATTGCATGGACTATCGACTGTGGATGCACAAGAACCTCAATTTGCTTTGACGCCAGATTAAAAAGCTCTTTCGCTTCAATTACTTCCAAGGCCTTATTAAACATCGATGCACTATCAATAGTAATTCTTTGACCCATATTCCAATTTGGATGCGTTGATGCCTGCTCAGGAGTGGCCTTGGCTATTTCCTCAATTGTCCAATCTCGGAATGCGCCGCCAGAGGCAGTCAAAATAACCCTCTCGATCGAGTTAACATTCTCTCCATGTAGCGCTTGAAAAATAGCTGAGTGCTCGCTATCAACTGGTATTAGTTTACATTTATTTTTAGAGGCCTTTTGCTTTACCAGATCTCCTGCTGCAACCATACTTTCCTTATTTGCCAGCGCTAAATCAGCTCCGTTTTCCAGTGCAATCAATCCTGGCTCAAGGCCTGCAGCACCTACAATGGCGGAAAATGCCAGATCACACTTTCTAGAAGCACTTTCGAGTAGTGCCTCTCTACCTGTACCAATATTGATTTGAGTATTTCTTAAAGCATTTTTTAACTCTTCAAATTGATCATTAGTTGCAGCTACAACGGCCTGAGGTTTGAATTCCAAAGCTGCTTTTATGAGTAAATCGATGTTTGAACCTGCAGTTAGCACCACAATTTCGTAGGAATCTCTATCACGAGAAATTAAATCAAGTGTATTTTGCCCAACCGAACCTGTAGCTCCAAAAATAGAAATTCTTTTTTTATTCATGAAATTAAAGGTTCCAAAATACCACAAATTAATATTGCAACAATAATACCATCAAATCTGTCCAGAAAACCACCATGTCCTGGAATAATATTTGAACTATCCTTCACCTTACATTTTCTTTTCATAAAGCTTTCGAACAAATCACCAACTTGTGAGCCCAAAGAGAGTAAGATTGCAAATAAAAATAAAGTCTGGGCATTAAGTGTAAAATCCGTAAAGGCATTTAATTCCATGAAAAAATAAGTGCAAAGGAAAGCTCCTGCCCAACCAGACAGGACTCCTGCCCAAGTTTTATTCGGAGAAATACTAATAAAAAATTTTGGACCACCAATTAACCGACCGCCAAAATAACCAAATGTATCTGTCACAATTACAAGACAGACGACCCATGCAACAAATAAAATTCCAAAATCACCTCTGAGTTCTATGATATAGAAACCGCCTAAAATTATAATCAGAGAGTATAGTGCACCCAAAAGCTTTTGGGTGCTCATTAAAAAGTACTGGCACATCAAGGAAACTGCTAAAATACTCAATGACAATGTCCAAAAATCTGCATAAGTTAAGAATAAGATGGTTATCAAAGCAACAATTGACGAATATATTGGAGCTTCCAAGAATAATGGACTCTGCATTTTGGCCAATTCGTAGTGCATAACGAAGACCAAACCAACCACAGTAACTAGCAAGAATAGCCCACCGAAAAACATTGCTAAAAAACCTGCTAATGCCAAAACACTAGCTGAGTATAGGCGAGACGGTAAGTCACTCCATCGCGCCACCGTCATGATGCTAACAAACCGCCGAAACGACGCTTCCGAGAACCAAAAATAGATACAATTTCTTGAAAATCTCTTACTGTAAAATCTGGCCACAAAGTTTTAACGAATTCATATTCTGCATACGCCGATTGCCATAACAGAAAATTAGATATTCTAGCTTCGCCAGAAGTTCTAATAACAAGATCAGGATCTGGAAGTACATAAGTATCAAGATAACGAGCCAAAGTTTGTTCATTAACTTTGTCTGGATTAAGTTTACCCTTTGCAACATCCTGCGCCATTCGCCTACTAGCTCGAGCAACCTCATCTCTTCCACCATAATTGATTGCAACGGTTAGGTTAACGAGAGTATTTTTCGAGGTCATCTTTTCCAGCTCATCCATCAATTGGACTAACCTTGGCTCCAGACGCAAACGATCTCCGATAAACCTTACACGAACCCCGGCATCTACCAGTCTTTTTGCCTCACTTAGAATATATTTCTTGAATAGTTTCATCAAACCTGCAACTTCTGTTTGAGTACGTTTCCAATTTTCGGTGGAAAAGGCAAAGACTGTTAGATATTTAACACCGAGTTGAGGACAAGCCTCAACAATGTCTCGTACTCGCTTCGCACCGGCTCGATGACCGTACAGACGAGGTTTGCCACGCGACTTGGCCCATCGACCGTTACCATCCATGATTATAGCAACATGTTCAGCTGCGCCAATAATTCCTTTATTTTTTGGCATTTTTGTTTCAGTCAAACCTGCATGATCTCATCTTGCTTAGTATTCAGAAAACTATCAATTCGCTTAACGTAGTCATCTGTCATTTCCTGAACTTCGCTCTCCCAAAACTTTTGATCATCCTCAGACATTCCATCTGATTTATATTTCTTTACCTGATCCATTCCATCTTTTCTAATATTGCGAATTGATATCCTAGCTTGCTCGGCATATTGAGCCGCAACTTTACTAAGTTCTTTTCTTCGCTCCTCATTAAGCTCTGGTATTGGAAGCATAATCAAAGTACCGTTCATTTGAGGATTTATACCTAAACCGCTTTCTCGAATTGCTTTATCTACTAATTCTACAAGCGATTTGTCCCAAACATTAATTGTTACCATCCGAGGTTCTGGGACATTTACCGTCCCCACTTGATTAATTGGAGTCTTCTGACCGTAGGCTTCAACCATTATTGGGTCTAGCATCGATGAAGATGCTCTACCCGTACGAAGCGATGCAAATTCCGACTTCAGAGCAGTCATTGCCCCATCCATTCTACGTGTTAAGTCATCGACATCTAATTCAAATTCTTCTGACATTTTTCTGCTCTTTTCAGTAAATTATTGCATAAGAAGCACAATCATCCTAGCTATTTTCATATACTTTTGTGTAGGTACCATTTCCAGCTAAAATTGTCTTAAATCCGCCAGGTTCCGCAAGTGAAAAAACTATAATGGGCAGTTTATTGTCACGGGCAAGTGCAATAGCCGAGGCATCCATCACCTTTAGATGCTGCGAGAGTACCTGATCATAAGAAATATGATCAAATCTTTTTGCATCAGTGTGTTCAACTGGATCTTTATCGTAAACTCCATTTACTTTTGTGCCTTTAAATATAGCGTCGCAAGCCATCTCGCTAGCTCGTAAGGTCGCCGCCGTATCTGTAGTGAAATAGGGATTTCCAGTTCCAGCAGCAAATATACATACTCGTTTTTTTTCTAAATGCCTAACTGCCCTACGACGAATATATGGCTCACTAATTTGATCCATCGGTATGGCACTTAGCACACGTGTGTAGACACCGACACTTTCTAAAGCGCTTTGCATAGCTAATGCATTCATTACGGTTGCAAGCATACCCATGTAGTCTGCAGTAGTTCGCTCCATCCCTTGAGCACTACCTTGCAAACCTCTAAATATGTTTCCTCCCCCAATGACCATACAAATCTCCACGCCTAACTCGTGGACAGATTTTACTTCTCGTGCAACATCAAAGCTTCACCCGAAATCTTCAGCATTACCCTTTTAAATTGGGGAACTTTACTGTCAGATGAGGCCATTGATATCTCCGTCTTTACTACTTGAATGATTAGGGCAAAACAGCTGTGATAGCTAATATTATTTTTATCATTCAATAAACTTCTTGGTTTATCTCAGAATAATTTATAAAGCACAACAGCATGACTGATCCGATAACTGATAATTTTCTACACAAAGTAAGCAATAAGCCAATCTTACTTGTTGGACCTACAGCGTCTGGAAAATCTAAACTTGCGATGTCTTTGGCTATCAAATTGAAAAGGCACATTGTTAATGCAGACTCAGTCCAAGTCTACAGTAATTGGCAGATTTTAACGGCCAGACCTACATCAGAAGATGAAAAAATAATACAGCATCATTTATACGGGCACAAAGCACCTGACGAAGAGTATTCCGTTGGACATTGGCTGCGGGAATTATCAGAAATTCTAAAAACAAACAAAAATTTAATAATCGTTGGGGGAACTGGCTTATATTTTTCCTCTCTTACAGAGGGTCTCGTAAACATACCTAAAATTTCCAATAAAGTAAAAAATATGAGCAAGAAAAAGCTCAATGATAATGGTATCGCGGGACTTCTACAGGATCTTGACAACGGGACTTTAGAAAATATTGATATTAAGAACCCAATGCGGGTTTTACGAGCATGGGAAGTTTTTCATGAAACTGGTAAGTCCTTAAAAAGATGGCAAAGTGAGACCGAGCCTGCAATTTTACCTATAAGTGAATGTCATCCATTAGTGATTAATCCAGACAAGGCTGATTTAGATAAAAAAATACGACTTCGCTTTGAACAAATGATCAAAATGGGGGCTTTGGATGAGGCAAAAAAAAATCTGGTTAATTGGAATGAAAATTCACTCGCGAGCAAAGCAATTGGCGCCTCAGAATTGATCGCACATTTAAAAGGTGAATTATCGATTAACCAGGCAATAGAAAAAGCGTCAATAGCTACGAGGCAATATGCTAAAAGGCAAAAAACCTGGATAAAGACGCGAATGACTGACTGGGATGACATAACCAATCTAACTTTGTAAAGGTATGTCGTTTATTAATCATATGGCTGTCGTATTTTGACAAGGATATGCCGATAACTACTGTTGACCTTCACTAGCATTTGGTGCCTCATATTAGTCATAGTTGAAGTATCAGGCATTATTTTGTATGGTGTTGCTTCTAGATTTAAATTAGGTGTCATAACTGGGAGACAAAAATGACGCATAAAAATGGAAGAGGAGAAATC
>LULK01000022.1_pt1 | contig 56832 bp, 55 predicted proteins | sample 728181 | NCBI WGS metagenome assembly LULK01 (sample SAMN03860291, study PRJNA289734) | marine metagenome | biome: seawater column; feature: ocean; material: water; isolation source: Red Sea water column Station 169 - depth 10m | place: Saudi Arabia: Red Sea | collected 2011-10-15 | depth 10 m | reverse complement strand
GGAGTGAAAAAACCCGATCCCATTTCGAACTCGGTCGTGAAGGCCTCCAGCGCCGATGGTACTTAGTCTTAAGGCTTGGGAGAGTAGGACGCCGCCTATCTAAAAAATTGCTTACATATTTTATATTTGCGATCATATTGAATTAAATTTAATCTTAACTAAGCAAATGAAGATTCCATCTTTCTTAAAAAAAAAAAGAACAGTTAAATTATCTAAAGACTATTTAATAAATTTTGAATTAAATATCAAATCTCTTTATGAGAGAGCAAAGATTAAAGGACCAATTCATCTTTCTAACAATAATGAGGAAATTTTAATTGAACTATTTCAATATATAGGAATAGGTGATTTTGTTTTTTCAAATTGGAGAAATCACCTACATGCTTTACTTCATGGTGTTCCAAAAAAGACACTTGTTAATCAAATAATGGTTGGCAAAAGCATGGGCGTCCACTCAAGATCACCATTTTTTATGTCCTCTTCTATAGTTGGGGGCACTATACCAATAGCACTAGGGGCTGCTTTATCTATAAAAAAAAGTAAAACAAATAAATTAGTATGGTGTTTTTTGGGAGATATGACCTCTCATACAGGTGTATTTTTTGAATGCTTAAAGTACTCTGAATTTAATAATTTACCAATTATGTTTGTCATTGAAGATAATTCAAAAAGTACAAATACCCCCACTAAAAAAGTCTGGGGTAAGACAGTAGATCAAAGGATTTTGAGTTCAAAAAAAGTAATATATTACTCTTATAAATTAGATTATCCTCATCACGGAACAGGAAAGTGGGTTCTGTTTTGAAAAAAAGTTATTTCGAAGAATTATGTAAAAGTATGACATTGATTGCAAAAAATAAAAATAGTTTATTCCTTGGTCAATCAGTTGTTTACCCTGGAAACCTCTTGTACAAGACTCTTAGTCATATCTCTTCAAAACAAAAAATGGAGATGCCTGTCTTCGAAGATACTCAATTGGGGTTATCTATAGGTCTTGCATTAAATGGTATTTTACCAATTTGCTGTTTTCCTAGATTTGATTTTATGTTACTTGCATTTAATCAGCTAATTAATCATTTAGATAAAATACCACTGATTACAGACGGAAAATTTAAACCAAAGGTTATAATAAGAGTAATGGTTGGTTCAAAAATTCCTTTAGATGCTGGTGAACAACATACACAAGATTATTTCAAACCCCTCAAACAAATTTTAAAAACAATAGATATATATCAACTTAAAAAAGTAGAGGATATTTATTTAACATATCAAAAAGTAATTAAATCTAAAAATTCATCAATAGTTGTTGAATATTCAAAATATATATAAATGCCAAATATGAATAACAAAATTGATCTTTTATTAATCTCTCCAAGTAATCCAAAAGCAACTTATCAAGGTCTTTCAAATAAATATAGTGCAATAGAACCACCTACATGGGCGCTTTTGTTGGCACAATCTGTAAGAGCCAAAAGCTTTAAAGTAGCTTTATTAGACTGTCTTGCTGAAGATTTGTCTCATGAACAGGTTCAAAATAGAATTGAATTATTAAATCCAAAAATAATATTATTTGTTGTTTATGGTCAAAATGTAAATGCAGGAACTACTTCGATGAGTGGGGCTGTATCTCTTAGTAATTATTTAAAAGATAAGAATATTAAACAGCCAATAGTATATGTTGGTTCACACGTTCAAGCATTACCTGTTGATACTTTATTATCAGAGCGTTCAATAGATATTATATTAACTAATGAGGGCGTATATGCTTTGCACAATCTTTTGAAATTAAATAATTTTGATCAAGATACATTAGTCAATATAAAAGGTCTTTGTTTTAGATTGGATGGTAAACCATTTATGACTTTGCCAGAAAAAATAGTACCTCAAAATTTGTTAGAGGAGGACTTACCAGGATATGCGTATGATTTACTTCCAAAAAATAAGAAAGAGTTTGATCTTTATAGATCTCCACTTTGGCATGCAGAGTATAATGAGGATTTTAGATCTCCATATGCAGCAATACAAACATCTTTAGGTTGTCAGTTTGGTTGTAGTTTTTGTATGATTAATATTATAAACAGAAATGATAATCAAGAAATAGGTGTTGCTTCTAATTATAGTGGTATGAGGCACTGGAGTATAGATTTTATTATTAAAGAATTTGATAAACTAATTTCAAAAGGCGTTTATACAATAAAGATTGTTGATGAAATGTTTTTATTGAATCCAAAATTTTATATACCACTTTGTGAAGAGTTAGTGAAAAGGAATAAAGAGGATAAGTTAAAGATGTGGGCCTATTCAAGAATAGATACTGTTAAAAATTTAGATACCCTGAACCTTTTAAGAAAAGCGGGTATAAAATGGCTGTGCCTGGGCATTGAAAGTGGAAGAAAGAATATAAGACTTGAGGTCTCAAAAGGTAAATTTGAGGAAGTTGATATAAAAAAAGTAGTAGATCATATCCACCAAGCAGGAATAGAGGTTATGGCAAATTATATTTATGGCCTACCTGGCGATGACATTGACTCAATTAATGAAACCTTTGACCTTTCAAAGGAGTTATGTACTTCAGGATGGAATACATACACAGCAATACCTTTACCGGGTAGTCAGCTATATTCTGAAGCGAAGCATAAAGGTCAAAAACTTCCTTCTTCATACGAAGCTTACTCATTTCATTCATATTACACTGAGCCTATGCCAACAGAAAAATTATCTGGTGCGGATCTTCTAAAACTCAGAGATAAAGCTTTTATTGACTATCACACTGCACCTAAATTCCTAGAAAGAATTAAAAATAAATTTGGTGTTATCGCAAAAGAAAATATAATTAACATGACTCAAATTAAATTAAAAAGAAAATTAATTGAGGAACAAGAAAATACACAATTAAAAGAAACTTGACTCAATTATGCAAAATAGAATAGCTATAATTGGCGATTTTATCGCTGATGATTACAGAGATTGTTCTTGTGATCGTATAAGTCCTGAGAGCCCATCCCCAGTATTAATCCAAAAAAGAAATTTCATTAGAGCTGGTGGCGCTGCTAATGTCGCAGTAAACTATTCTCAGCTCGAAGGTGAGGCGCATTTTTATTTTTTGAAGAGTAAGAAAAATGTACCCTCAATACAAAATGAAATTTTAAATAATTTTAAGCACTTAAAATTAAAGTGTATTACTTTAAATTCAAAAAATAAAACAATATCTCTAAAAAAAAGATTTGTAGTAGAAAATAATCAAATTTTCAGACTAGATGATGATTGTTTTATTCACAAAAATGACGCTAAACGTATAATTGAAAAATTAAAATCTAAAATTAAATTTTATGACTCAATTATCATATCTGATTATGGTAAAGGTATGATTACATCTGATATTCAGAAAATTATTAAGATAGCAAATAAAAATTCAATTAAAGTAATTATAGACCCCTTCGGAAAAGATTGGAAAAAATATAAAGGATCATTTTTACTCACTCCAAATTTAAAAGAGTTCGAATTAATTTCTGGTAAATGCCAGAATGAAACTGAACTAATTAATAAAGCTAAGAAAATAACTATAGATTTAAAAATTGAAAATTTACTCATTACTCTTGGATCTAAGGGTATGATTTGTATTAATAGAAATGGAGTAATAGATAAATTAAAAGCATTAACTAAACCTGTATATGATGTAACAGGCGCAGGTGATACAGTCGTGTCATCTCTAGCGTATTTTCTGTCTGAAAAAAAGATGAGTTTACAAGATTCTATATTCTATGCTAACCGTCTAGCTTCAATAGTTGTTGGCAAATTTGGAACTTCTTACGTTACAAAGGAAGAATTAAGTAAATATGTTTTAAATGATAATTCAAAAAAATTAGATAAAAATAAATTAAATGAGGTAATAAAAATTCTAAAAAAAGAAAATAGAAAAATTGTATTTACTAATGGTTGTTTTGATATTTTTCATATTGGCCATCTAAAGTATTTAAAAGAGTCTAAAAATTTTGGAGATATTCTTATGGTTGCAATAAATACTGATAAAAGTATAAAAAACTATAAGGGAAAGAATAGACCGATTAATACATTAAAAGATAGGCTGGAAATAGTTTCAAATTTGCATTTCGTTGATTATGTAATTTCATTTTCTGAAAAGACCCCAATTAAATTGATTAAAGAAATTAAACCCGATATTCTTACAAAAGGAGAAGATTATAAAAATATTAGAGATATAGTTGGTTATAGTTTTGTGAAAAGCTATGGAGGCTCTGTAAAAATAATCAAATCAGGTAAAAATATTTCAACTTCTCAGTTATTAAAGAAGGCATCACTATTTAAATGATAATAGTTACTGGAGGTTTGGGTTTTATTGGCTCAAATATTGTAAAAGAACTTAATCTTAATGGAATAGAGGATATTATTATAGTTGACTCAGTTTCTAATAAAAAGAGTAATTTAAATCAATTAAAGTTTATTGATTTGATTGATAAAGACATATTTTTAAAAAAGCTTGAGTCAAAGAGATTTTTAAAAAATATTAAAGCCATTCTGCACCAAGGTGCTTGTACTGATACAACTCAATCAGACTTTAACTATCTTATGAAAAATAATTATGAATACTCTAAATCTTTATTAATTTCCTCATCTAATGAAAATTTTAAATTAATCTACGCTTCATCTGCTTCTGTTTATGGTAATAATCAATTGAAGAAAAATATCTTTAATCTTGAAGATCCTTTAAACTTTTATGCTATTTCAAAATATCTATTCGATTTGTTTTATCTCGTAAACAAAAAAAAAATTCATAACTCAGTTATCGGTTTAAGATATTTTAATGTTTACGGGCCAGGTGAAGATCATAAGAAAAGAATGGCCAGCCCAATTTTTCAATTCAATAGACAATTATTAAAAAGTAATACTATTAAAGTATTTGAGGGATCAGGGGGGTTTAGCAACGGTGAACAAAGAAGAGATTACATTTATGTTGATGATATTTGTAAAATTATCATGAAATTATTACATATTAACAAAAAAGGAATTTATGATTTAGGTTCGGGCACAAGTTCATCTTTTAATCAGCTAGCAAAGAAGATCATCAGATATCATAATAAAGGTTCAATAAAATATATAGATTTTCCCTCTGACTTGGTTGGCAAATATCAGCATTATACTAAATCAAATAATAATGTTATCAAATTGACAAAAAACTTTAAATTTACATCACTATCAAAAGGTATTACTAAATATCTAAAGTATTTAAATGCCTAAAAATAAAAAAAATATGTTTTCTGTTTTCGAAAATAATTTTGAACAGAATAGAAAAGTTAATTATAATTTTATTAATAATAAAATAACTAAAAATAAATTATTAACATTAGTAAAAATTATTACCAATAGCCTGATAGATGGTAAAAAATTAATAGTTTGTGGTAATGGTGGTTCAGCTGCTGACTCTCAGCATTTTGTAGCAGAATTAGTATCAAAATTTAAAAAAGTTCGTAAACCTCTTTCCGCCATAGCTCTTACTACTGACTCCTCAATAATTACTTCAATAGCTAACGATTTTAGTTTCGATCAAATTTTTTCTAAACAGATTCAAGCTCTTGGAAAAAAAGGTGATGTATTAATTGGCATATCAACCAGTGGAACTAGCACCAATGTTTTAAATGCATTAAAAACTGCAAAAAAAGAAAAAATTTCAACAATATTACTTACAGGTAATATTAAAAAACAATATAATTACATCGACCTTAAAATTGATGTGCCATCAAGTTCGACTGCAAGAATTCAAGAAATTCATGAACTCATATATCATTCAATTTGCGAAATAATTGAGGGTAACCTTGTCTAAGAAAATAGCTTTAATCACAGGTATAACTGGACAAGATGGATCTTATTTAGCGGAACTTCTCTTAAATAAAAAATACATAGTCCATGGCATTATAAGAAGATCGAGTTCATTCAATACTAATAGAATTGACCATATATACCAAGGTCCATTTTATAATAATAAAAGTTTTTTCATTCATTATGGAGATTTAACCGATGCATCTTTTTTAAACAGTATAGTCGCAGAAATTAAACCTAATGAAATATATAATTTGGCGGCTCAAAGTCATGTTAAAGTTAGCTTTGATATACCAGACTACACTACTGAGGTAAATTCTCTTGGAACCTTGAGAATATTAGAGGCAATAAAAAATAGTAACTTAATTAAAAAAACAAAATTTTATCAAGCATCTACATCTGAACTATATGGTGGTATTTATAAAAAAGCTATAAATGAAAATTTTAAATTTTATCCTAAGAGCCCATATGGTGTCTCGAAACTCTATTCTTATTGGATCACAAAAGTTTATAAAGAGTCTTATGGCCTTTTTGCTTGTAATGGAATTTTGTTTAATCACGAAAGCCCTAGAAGAGGTGAGACTTTTGTTACCAGAAAAATAACCAAAGGACTAGTTAATGTGTATCTTGGTAAAGAAAATTGTATTTATCTGGGCAATCTAGACTCCCAAAGAGATTGGGGGCATGCAAGGGATTATGTTTATATGCAATGGCTTATGCTTCAGCAAAAAAAACCTGATGATTATATAATTTCATTCGATAAAAAATATTCAATAAGAGATTTTATTTTGCAAAGTGGTAGATTTTTAGGTTTAGATATTGCCTTTAAGAGAAAAGGGATGAATGAAATAGGTTATATTAAAAATATTAACAAAAATAGTCTAAATATAGACACAAAAATCAAAGTAGGCAAAACAGTTATAAGAGTAAACAAAAAATATTTTAGACCTAATGAGGTTGATATGCTTCTTGGTAACTCATCTAAAGCAAGAAAGAATTTAAAATGGATACCCAAAACATCATTTAAAGAATTAGTTGAAGAAATGATGATCAGTGATTTTAAAAAGGAGTCTGGAAATTAAGATTTTTGTTGCTGGCAGTACTGGAATGGTAGGATCTGCTTTAGTCAGATCTTTTAATAAAAATAAAAAATATAAATTAATTACAACAACTCGAAAAGATCTTGATCTTCTCTCTCAGCAAAAAACATTTAATTTTGTAATGAAAAATAAACCAGATCTCATAATCGATGCAGCTGCGAGAGTGGGAGGAATTATGGCTAACAATACTTTTAGAACAGAATTTTTATACCAAAACTTACAAATTCAAAATAATTTAATTTACTCAGCATTAGAGAATGGTATAAAAAATTTTATTTTTCTTGGTTCTAGTTGTATATATCCAAGATTGGCAAAACAACCAATTAAAGAGGAGTATCTTTTATCCTCAGCTCTAGAAAAAACTAACGAACCGTATGCCATAGCAAAAATTGCTGGTCTAAAATTATGTGAGTCTATTAGAAATCAATATAATAAAAACTATATAAGTCTAATGCCCACCAATTTGTACGGACCTGGAGATAACTATGATTTAAATGAAGCTCATGTAATACCTGCGTTAATTAAAAAAATTCATCTTGCAAAAATTAATGACTCTAAAACTATCATGCTTTGGGGCACAGGGAAGCCTTTAAGAGATTTCCTTTATGTTGAGGATTTATCAAGTGCGTGTAAATTTGTGATGAAAAATAAATTAAAGGAAAGTTTAATTAATATCGGCTCTGGGAAGGAGATAAGTATAAAAAATATCGCTCACTTATTATGTGAGATTATAGGGTACAAAGGTAAAATAGTTTTTGATAAATCTAAACCTAATGGTAGCCCCAGAAAAATAATTGATAATACAGTTATTTCATCTTACGGGTGGAAACCAAAATATTCACTTAAACAAGGACTTAAACTAACCTATAAAAGCTTTTTAAATAATGATGGCAGAAATATTTAGAAATAATGTGTGGTATATCAGGTATTTATTTACTCAATAAAAATTACAATACTGAAAACATAAACTTCAATACTTTAAATACTTTTCTTGAACATAGGGGTCCCGATAATTCTAATAATTGGAGAAATAATGAACAAAATTTATTTTTTTTTCATAATCGTTTATCTATTGTAGATTTAGACATAAGATCCAATCAACCTCTTATTTACGATAATAAATATTCAATAATTTTTAATGGCGAGATATATAATTTTGAATATTTAAAAGATAGATTAGTTCAAGATGGTTATAAATTTAAAACACATTCAGATACAGAGCTCATTGCAGCTTTATACGATAAATATAAAGATGAAAGCTTTAAAATGCTTGAGGGAATTTTTGCTATAGCTATTTATGATGTGCATAATAATAATTTAGTTTTAACAAGAGATATTTTTGGTGTTAAACCACTCTATTACTATAAAAATGAAGAACTCTTAGTATTTTCATCTGAGGTAAAAATTTTTAATAAAATCTTTTATAAAAAAAACTTTGATTTTGAATCAGCTGCGTATATTGGCTTTTCTCTTTTAGGATACGTTCCTGAGCCATTTACAGTCTTTAAAGATGTTTACGCACTTGAACCTGGGCAATTAATTAATATAGACAACTCAGCAAAAATAAAATTTAAAAAACTTGAGTCTTTGAGGGATATAGCTTTAAAAATAGAGGATGAAAATTTGAGTGTAAATAATCTAGCTGACATAAAAGATGAAATAGATAAGTCTGTAAAGTTAAATCTAATGGGAGATGTTGATAAAAGCATATTCTTGTCATCTGGTTTTGACTCTAAATACATATCTTATTCCGCAAATAAAACATTTAATCAAAAAACAATAGGCTTATCATTAGGTTTTAATGAAAATAGTTTTATAAAATTTGATGAAACAAAAGAAGCAAAAATATTTTCAGATAAATTTGGTATAAATTTTAATAAAAAAATAATCGACTATGAGGATTTTGAATATGTCGAAAATTTTTTTTTTAGGTCAATGGATCAGCCAACATCTGATGGGTTTAATACATTCCTTGTTAGTCGTTATGCTAAAGAGAAAGGTCTAAAAGTTTGCTTAAGTGGTTTAGGAGGGGATGAGATTTTATTTTCATACCCTTTATTCAGAACCTTAAATAATTTTAATAAATTTAAATTTTTGAGTAATTTTAAATTAATTTCTGAGCAATTTAAAAAAATATTATCAATAAATGAAAATTCAAAGTTTAAAAAATTATTCAATATTCCAAAATATATTGATAGTCATGTAAAATCTTATTTCTTATTAAGGTCTTATCTTTTACCTAACGAGCTTATTAAAATTTTCGATGAAAAAATTATAGAAGAAGGATTTAATAAATTAGACTTATTTAGACGTTTAAGTCAAAGCATTGATGGTATACAAAATAATTTTATTAAAACATCTTTATTAGAGCTAAATTGGTACACAAAAAATCAATTGCTAAAAGACTCCGATGTTTTTGGTATGAAAAACTCAGTTGAAATAAGAGTACCCTTTTTAACTAAAAATTTACTCAAAAAAACATATATGTTTGCTCTAAATAAAAAAATGAATGTAAAGCACGAACTTATTAATAATAATTTTATAAATTTTGATACATCAAAAAAGAAATTAGGTTTTAGCTACCCTCTTAGAGCATGGTTAAGTAATAAGTATAATAAAAATTATTATTCAAATGTTGAATATCAAAAAGTTATTTTAGAAAAATATGGATACAATTCTAAATAATTTATATTTTCTTGAAATCAGGATAAAAAATTTTTTATTAAGGACTATTAACTTAATATTTAATTTTTTTTTTAATTTTATTAACTCAAATTTAAAACATAAAGACAAATATATAATAATTCAACGTTTTGGATCTTTAGGAGATATTGTTACCTCAATTAAATCAGTTTTAATGATTGTTGAAAGTTATAAAAATTATAAAGTTATTATATTTCATTCCAAAAATTTATATTCAAATTTTTATGATCTTAAAAACATTTTACCCTCGAATATTCAATTTATTGAATATGACTCTCACAAAAGATCTTCTATTCATTCTATAGTAAATAATTTAAAACAATTGAATATCGAAAAATGGTTTATATTATCTCAAGAGTTAGCTAATTTTTTTTATGAATCCAAGCAGATATTTTTTGCTAATTATTGTGGAAGTAAAAAAGTTTATTTTGCAGATCTTCAAAACTCATTTATATTTAGAAAGTCAATTAAAAATATTCAATATTTATATGAGTCGAATAGACTCTCAGCTTATTTAAATAAATATAATGTTCCTAATCTAAATAAAAAAATTAGTAATTACATGAATTTTGACCAGTCAAAATTTAAAAGTTTTGAAGAAATTATTTTTCAAAATGGAAGTTTAGAAATTAAAACTGCAATACTTTTTATATCAGCAAATAAAAAGCCTAATATTTGGAATTATAAAAATTACTCTAAGATTATTTTAGAATTAATTTCACATAATTTTAAAATTATTTTATTGGGCACCAAAAATGATATTGATCAAATTAATTTGTTAAAATCATCATTGGATATTAAAAATGAAAATTTAATAGATTTAACAGGAAATACTAGCTTTGAGGATTTATTTTATATTTGTCAAATGGTTGATTTATCTATTTCTAATGATACTGGGATTATTCATATAACCAACCTATTTAATATAAGAACTTTTGCTATCTTCTCCTCTAGAGACTTCCATTTGAAATGGTTCCCAGATAATGCAATTATTTTTAGAAACGATATTAATTGCTCACCTTGTTTTTTGAATAATTGTCCTTACGAAAACAAATGTATTAATTCTATATCATCAGAAAAGGTTATTAATAAACTAAATGAATTCATCTAATAAATTAAAAATCGGATTTTTTGTAACTCATCCAATTCAATATCAGATACCTTTATTTAGATATTTATATAATAACCCTAATTTTAATTTTAAAGTTTATTATTTAAGTGATTTTTCTTTTTATTCTTATGACGATAAAGAATTTATTAAAAATTTTAATTGGGATATAGATATGAAAAGCGGATATGAATATAAAGTTATCCTAAAAAATCATAAAAATTCAAAATTAAATTTTTTTAATCCTTTAAATCTCTTTTTTTTTAATTATTTAATTAAAGATAAAATTGACATTGTTTGGGTTCATGGTTGGGGCCAATTATCTAATATATTTCTAGTGATCCAGGCTAAATTATTAGGAAAAAAAGTTTTCATACGTGGAGAGTCCTCTAAGCATTTAGACCGTGATAAGAGCAAATTTAAATTGTTATTAAAAAAAATATTTTTCTCAATTTTTTTTAAGTTAATTGATAAATTTTTATACATTGGTAAAAACAACTTAGATTTTTATAAAGATTATATAGATAATGAAAATAAATTTATTTTTTGCCCATATGTAGTTGACAACAATTTTTTTTATAAAAATTTTTCATATAATAACAAAGATAATTCTATTAGGTTCCTATTTTGCGGAAAATTTATTCATAGAAAAAGACCCATTGATATTTTAATGGCAATTAGTTTGATAAAAGAAAAAACACCAGATTTATTATCCCAATCTACATTTAATTTTGTTGGAAGCGGGCAACTTAAAGAAGAATTGACAGATTATATAAATAAAAAAAATTTAAATAACATAGTGACTTTATCAGGCTTTCAAAATCAATCTGATATAGTGAATTCTTATGTATCCTCAGACGTTTTGATTATTCCCTCAGAAAAAGAACCTTGGGGGTTAGTTGTTAATGAAGCAATGGCATCACAATGTGCTATAATCTCTTCATCTGGTACGGGATGTAGTAAAGACTTAGTAATCGAGGATTATAATGGTTATATATATGAAACAGGTGATATATATGCTTTATCAAAAATTATTTCAAAAATCATAATAAACAAAAATAAATTAGAGATTTTTAAAAAAAATAGTTTGAAATTGATATCAAAATATAGTTTTGAAACAATAAGCATAAATTTGAGTAGTGAGATTAATTACCTTGATTAAGATATTGATTTTTGGAATAACCGGTCAAGATGGTTCCTTGTTAGCTAGAAAAATTTTACACTCAAAAAAAAAATATAAAGTTTATGGTGTTTCTAGAAAAAAAAATTATAAAAATCTTAAAAAATTAAAAATTTACAACAAAATCAATTTTAAACATTTTGATATAATTTCAAAATCTAAAGTTGAAAAAACAATTAAATCAATAAAGCCAAACTACATATATAATTTTAGTGGAATAACCACAATAGGAGAAAGTTACAAAGATCCTTATTATACCTATCAGTCAATTTGTTTAGGAAATCTAAATATTTTGAATACCTTAATAAATTTTAAAAAAAAAAGTATTAAATATTTTTTTGCATCATCTGCGGAGTGTTTTGGAAATAATTTAAAAGGTGAGGTTTCGGAATTAACTCAAATGGATCCTCACAACCCTTATTCTCTTGCTAAATTCAATTCTATGGAAATGAATAAGATGTACAGAAAAATATTTAATGTAAAATGCAGTAATGGAATTTTATTCAATCATGAGTCACATCTAAGAGATGATAGATACTTTACTATAAAATTTATTGAGCAAGCATTAAAATTGAAGGAAAAAAAGATTAACGAAATAGTTATTAATAATTCTAAAGGGTTTAGAAATTGGGGTTCCGCAAATGAATACGTTGATGCTATAAAATTAATTAATGAAAGTAAATTTTCAGATGACTTTATTATAGCAAATGATCAAACTCATTCAGTAAATGACTTTATAAATACTGTAAAAAAAATTTTGAAATTAAAAAAGTTAAAGATAAAAGAAACTATACCAGTAGATGCAAATTCTCAAAAAGGATATGGTTCAAAAAAATTTAAAGTCAATAACAATAAAATCAAAAAAGTTTTAAAATGGTATCCTAAAAAAAATTTAAAAGATATAATAACCGATATACTTTTAAACAAATTTAACTATAAAAATAATTAATTAAATTATGTTAAAAAAAAATTATAAGATAATAAATAAATGTAGGTGTTGCGGATCTAAGAACCTTATACCTATAATTGCCTTAGGGAGCCAAGTTTTAACAGGAGTATTTCCAAAAAACAAAAATTTGAATTTAACGAAAGGGCCCTTATCCTTAGTAAGATGTAACTCAAAAGATGGTTGTAAATTAGTCCAATTACAACATTCATATAACCTAAATGAACTTTATGGAAAAAATTATGGCTATAGATCTGGACTTAATAAATCAATGGTAACTCACTTACATGAAAATATAAATTTAGTTCTCAATAAATATTTTAAACGAAATAAAAAAAAGAATGAATTGGTTGTTTTGGACATAGGCAGTAATGATGCCACGACTCTTAAAGCTTACCCAAAAAAATTTAAGCTCATTGGATATGACCCTACTGCAAAAAAGTTTGCTAAATATTATCCAAAGTATATAGATTATGTTTCTAATTTTTTCAGTTACAAAAGTTTTAAAAGAAGATTTTCTAATATAAAAGCAGATATAATCACATCGTTCAGTATGTTTTATGATCTAGAAGAACCCTTAAAATTCATGAATGAAATAAATCAATCACTAAGTGACGATGGTATATGGGTTTTTGAACAAAGCTATCTCCCATTTATGATAAAAACTGTTTCTTTTGATACAATTTGTCATGAACATCTTGAATATTATACTATGTATCAAATAAACTATATGGCTAAAAAAACTAATTTAAAAATATTGGATGTTTTTTTTAATGATGTAAACGGCGGAAGTTTTCTAGTATTTGCTTCAAAAAGTAATTCTAATTACAAAATTAATAGCAGAAAAATAAATAGAATTATTAATAAAGAAAAAAAAGATGGAGTTATTAGTGGCTCTATTTGGAAAAAGTTTAATTCTGATGTATTAAATTTTAAAAAAGATGTGATCAAATTCTTCGATAAGATTGATAAAAAAAATCTTACCGTAATGGGATTAGGTGCTTCGACAAAAGGTAACGTGCTTTTACAATATTTAAATATTGATGAAAAATATATTAAAGCAATTGGAGAAGTTAACCCTGATAAATTTGGATCCTATACTCCTGGAACAAAAATTAAAATTATTGATGAAAAAAAAGTTTTCTCTTCAAATCCAGATTATATATTTATACTCCCATGGCATTTCAAAAAATTTTTTTTGAAGTTAAAAATTCTTAAAAAATTTAATTTAATTTTTCCATTACCTAAATTCACTATTATAAAAAAGAGGATTTAATTTGAATTGTTTTTTTTCTTTAATTATAGCTTCTAAAAACGAAGAAAAAGATATTCATTTGTCTTTAGACTCATCCTTAAATCAAAAATATAAAAATTATGAAATTATCGTCATAGATGACTCTACAGATGGTACAAAAAATATTATTAGAGATTATCAAAAAAGATTTGCTAATTTATATCTTATTGATGGCGAAGGCACTGGATGTTGTAATGCAAGAAATAAGGGAATTTATTCCTCTAAGGGTGATATTATTGTATTTTTAACTGCTGACACCATACTTGACACTAACTATCTCTTTAAACTTAATCATTTTTATAAAGATCAAAAGATTCAATGGATAACTACAAGTGCTAAAGTATATAATCTAGATAATAATTATTCACGTTTTCTTGAATTTCAGCATCAAGAAATAGAATCAAGGTCGAACTATATGCCTTATACCACTCAAGGATATTCAGTTAGAAAAATTGCAGCAATAAATGTTGATTGTATATCTGGAGACAATTACCCATTTAATTTTTGTAGAGACTGGACTCTAGGAGAAAAACTTCATAGGCAAGGATATAAAAAATTACATATCAAAGATCTTACAGTTTTTCACAAAGCCCCAAATGAATTTGAGGACTATTTTCAAGTTAGAAAAACAAGAGGCCTAATGTCAGCTTATCAACCCTATTATTTTTTTAATAAAAACTTGTCTTATTTATTTTTAAAATTTTTTACCAAAACAATGATTTCTTTTTTTAAATTAACTTTTGTAATTCCTTTATTGTTAGAATATTTAAAGGTTTTAAGATTTTCAGATAAAAAAACACGAGATTTTTTTTCACTTCTTTACCCTTTTTTACTTCAAGAATTTTGTTTTAGATATGGAGAATTAGTTGGTTTGAAAAATATACTCAAAAGAAAATAAGTTTATAATGAAAGTTATAACATCATGTTGTTCCAGATTTCATATTTTTGATCAGGCAAATCAATTATATCAACATAAAAAATTATATAAAATTATTCATTGTGGTCTTAAATCAAAAGCAAAAAAAATGGGTATACCTATTGAAATGCAAGAAAGTAATTTTTTTATTGCCTTAATGAATCAATTGTCTAATAAGCTTCCGTTGTTTTTTTCAGATATCATAAATCATTCAACTTCAATAATGGCTGATAATTTTATAAAAAAAAAAATAAAAGAAACGAATATTAATGAAATTGATATTTTCATAGGACTGTCATCTTTTTGTCTTAATTCTTTTAAATATTTAAGTAAAAAAAAAGTAACAAAAATACTTGATCATGGAAGTTTGCATCCACTATATGAGAGAGATATTATTAAGAAAGAATGTAAAAAAATTTCAATAGATCCCAAACACTTTATTGCGCCGGATTGGCAAGTCAAAAGGATAGTTGATGAAATTAATGAAACAGACTTTATTATGTTGCTAAGTGAAAAGGCAAGAGAGTCATTTATTAAATATGGTGTAGATAAAAATAAAATTTTTGTAAACCATTGTGGTGTTGATACTAACCTTTTTAAATATCAACCTTTAAAAAAATTTGAAAATTTTACTTTTTTATATTGTGGACAAATATCTCCAAGAAAAGGAGTTCATAAATTGATAGATGCATTCAATAATATTAATATTAAAAATTCTAGATTAATAATTATTGGGCCATTTAGTTTGTCAAAAGAATATAATCGCCTAATAAGAAGTAAATCTTTAGGTAAAAATATTTCTTTCTTTGGTTCGATAAAGCAAAAAAATTTATCGAAGATTTTTTCTAAATCCCATGTTTTTGTTTTACCTTCATTTGCAGATGGATTTGGATTAGTGACCACTCAAGCCCTTTCAGCAAATATGAAAGTTCTGATTTCTAAAAATGCAGGTTCTTCAGAAATTATTCCTAACAATGTTGATATTGGTTATAAATTTGATATTAACAATTTAAATGAATTACAAAATAAAATGGTTGAATTGTTCTTTAATTATGATCACCAAAATCATATGATAGATAATTCTTTTATACAAAATTTAAATTGGAAGAATTATGGTAATCGTTTAAATAGTTTTTTAAGTGAAATAGAAAAAAAATAATGACAAAAACAGTAATTTTGTGTGGTGGTTTAGGCACAAGAATGAGAGAAGAAACTGAATTTAAACCTAAACCTATGGTAACTATTGGAAACCAACCGATCATTTACCATATAATGAAATTTTACTCATATTTTAACTTCAATGAATTTATTTTAACTTTGGGATATAAAGGTTGGCATATCAAAGAATATTTTCTTAATTATAATTATAGGAGTTCAAGCTTTTCTATTGATTTAAGTTCTAATAAAACAAAATCTTTGGAAATAGCTGATAATAAATCAGAAAACTGGAATATTTCTCTAATTGAAACTGGCACTAGCACCTCAACAGGTGGAAGAATATGTATGATTAAAGATAATTTAATGAATGATGATTATTTTTTACTTACATACGGAGATGGTTTATCAGACGTAAAAATACCTGAAGTAATAAATTCGCATAAAAAGAGTGGTAAGTTGGCGACTCTTGTCGCTATCCCACATAAATCAAGATTTGGAGTAATTAAAGTTGATGAAAATGATAAATGTGTTTCTTTCAATGAAAAAATTTTAGATGAAGGTTCATGGATAAATGGAGGTTTTTTTGTATTTAATAAAAAATCTTTAGATTACTTATCTGAAAATTTAAATGAGTCACTAGAGGAAGGCATGCTTACTAGGCTAACAAAAGATGGACAATTAAATGTTTTTAAGCATTTCGGATTTTGGCAATGTATGGATACACAAAGAGAAGTTGAGCTGTTAAATAATATTTGGAATAATGGGCGAGCTCCTTGGCTACTCTAGCAAAAAATTTTTTTAGTTGGAAAAATAAAAGAGTTTTAGTAACGGGTAATAAAGGCTTCAAAGGTTCTTGGCTCACTTTGCAACTTTATTCACTTGGTGCAAAAGTCTATGGAATAGATAAAAATAAGAACAAATCATCACTCCTTGCTAGTAAATTAAAAAATTATAATTATCAGTTTAATGTTGATATTTTAAATTTTGATAAAACATTTCAAGTTATAAAAGATGTAAAACCACAAATCGTAATACATTTAGCTGCCCAACCTTTAGTGCTTACTGGTTTAAAAAAACCAATAGAAACTTTTAAATCTAATATTATTGGATTGGTAAATGTATTAGAGTCAATAAAAGCTTCCAGATCAGTAAAATCTGTAATCAACGTAACAAGTGATAAAGTTTATAGTAATAAAAATGCTAAAATTTCTTTCAAAGAAAATTTTGATTTAGATGCGATAGACCCTTATTCTGGGAGTAAGGTATGTAGTGAAATTATATCTAAAGTATATAGAAAAAGTTATTTTGAAAATTTAAATATTGACTTATACACTGCTAGGGCAGGTAATGTTATTGGTGGGGGCGATATATCAGAAAATAGAATCTTTCCAGACATTTTCCGAAGTATTAGAGATAAAAAAAATCTAATTATTAGAAATCCTAATCATACAAGACCATGGCAACATGTATTAGATTGTAATAATGGTTATTTAAAGTTAATTGAAAATACTTTTTATAAACCCTTAAATATTAAATCATGGAATTTTGGTCCTAATCAAAGTGATATCATGAACGTGAGAAACTTAATCCTTGAAGCAAATTATAGTTTGCCAAAAAATAAGAAATTTAAATCAAAAATATTAAAAAATGAAAATAAATATGAAAAAACTTATTTATCTCTAGATTCTTCTTTGGCAAAAAAACACCTAAAATGGAAACAAAAATATACCTTAAAAGAGGCAGTTAATAGTACTATGAACTGGTATGTAAATTACCTTAAAAATAATAATAAAATAATTGATCTGAGCTTAAGAGAAATAGAAAATTATTATAAGAAATAATAATGCCAGAATATAAATGTCGAATTTGCTCAAGTTCAAAGTTTAGAGATTTTTGTAATTTAGACTCTACTCCTTTAGCAAATTCTTACCAGAAGAGTAAACCATTATCCTTGGGTTCTAAAAAATATAAATTGAATGCTATTTATTGTCAAAAATGTTGGTTAGTTCAACTAGATATAGTGGCTCGACCAAAAAATATTTTTTCAGAATATAGTTATTTTTCATCTTACTCTAAATACTGGTTAATTCATTGTAAAAATCTATTTAAAACTCTGGAGAAAAATATTTCTATTAGTAGAAATGATCTTATTGTTGAAATAGCATCGAATGATGGTTACCTACTTAAAAACTTTAAAAATAAATATTCAAATATATTAGGAATAGAACCTGCTAAAAATATAGCAAGGATAGCTAATAAAAATAATATTAAAACTCTTAATAAGTTTTTTACTTACTCATTATCAAAAAAATTAATTCAAAAATACTCAAAATCTAAATTAATTATTTCTCTTAATGTTTTAGCTCATGTTCCTAATATAAATGATTTTGTAAAAGGTATTAAGAATTTATTACAAGATGATGGAACTTGGGTAATTGAGTTCCCACATTTATTAAATTTAATAAAACACATCCAATTTGACACAATATATCATGAACATTTTTCTTATTTATCTATTATATCAATTCAGTTCTTATTTGATCATCATGATTTGAGCATTTATGACTGTGAGAGAATTCCTACTCATGGGGGCTCGTTGAGAGTATATGTAAGTCATAAAGGAAGGTTTAATAAAACTAGACGCTTTCGTAATGTTTTGAGTGATGAGTATAAGTATAATTTAAATAAAATTTATCCATATAAAAATTTTTTTAGATTAGTTGAAGAAAAAAGAATGAGAATTAATAATTTTTTTAACAAACACAAAAATAAAATAATTTATGCTTATGGCGCTCCTGCCAAAGCAACTACACTTTTTAATTTTTGCGGTTTAAATAGTGAAAATATAAAGAAAATTATTGATTCCAGTCCACATAAACAAAATAAATATATTCCAGGCACTGATATTTTTATAACTGATAAATCTATCCTAAAAAAAGAGACCCCAGATATTATCATAATCCTCGCTTGGAATTTAGAAAAAGAAATATATCCTCTTTTAAGAAATAAACTTAATTATAAGAAAAGAATAATATCAATAAATAAACTTTAGTTTATAAATTTTGAATATGAAAATTACCATTGATCTTCCAAAAAAAACTTTAGTCTTAAATAAAAAAAAATTTAATTTATTTAGTAAAAATTCATTCGATATTATTTCCAATTTTTGGAAACTTTTAGGTTGGAAATTAAAATATTCATATACATTTACCTGGCTTGGTAGGCCAATAATCCAAACACCTGAAGATCTTATTAGAGTACAAGAATTAATTTTTAAGATTAAGCCTTATCAAATTATTGAGACAGGTATAGCCCATGGAGGATCTATAATTTATTATGCGTCTTTATTAAAGATGCTAGGCTTAGGTAAAATAATTGGAGTCGACATAGATATACGTAAAAAAAATTTAAAGGCTATCAATGATCATTTTTTAAAAAAATCAATTCATTTGATTGAGGGCTCTTCAATTAGTAAGAAAACCATAAGCATTGTAAGAAAAAAATTAATTAAAAATAAAAAAACACTAGTTATTTTAGACTCAAATCATTCAAAAGATCATGTATTAGAGGAGCTTAGATTATACTCAGAATTTGTGTCCAAAAATTCCTATATCATAGTATGTGATGGAATTATGCAAGAATTAGAGCAATTTCCTGGCATCCCCAAAAGCTGGCATGATAATAACCCTATAGCAGCAATTAAAATTTTTCTCAGAGAAAATAAAAACTTCATATTAGATGAACCTAATTGGATATTCAATGAAAGTAAGCTTAACAAAAGCATATCATACTGGCCAAAAGGTTTTTTGAAAAGAATTAGATAATAAAGTTTGAATTTAGACAAAATTAAATCTTTATTATTCCAGTTTATTGGAATTTTTTTTCTTATTTTTATTAATAAACTTATATATCAAAATTATGGTTTAGCTTTTCTTGGTACATACAACGCCTTACTAATTATAGTTCAATTTATTTTGATTTTTACTGATTTTGGAATAAGCGCCTCTGTAACACACTTTATTTCAAAAAATATTAATTCTTCCTTGAGAGTTAAAAGAATTATGCAGTTTTCAATGTTTTTTTCATGCCTTTTTTTTACTATTTTTACAATTATCTTAACGTTTTGTTTTAATAATGAATATTTTCTTAAAAAATTTAGATATTTAAAACCTGAAGAAATTTATATTTTTTATTTTTTATCTATTGGAATGCTTCTTGGGATTTTCAGAACCCAATTTAGTTCAATAATTATAGGTTTTAATAAAGTTATGAACTATTCAATATTAAATTTGTTCCACATTATAGTAACTAATTCAACATTAGCTCTATTAATTTATTTTGAAACATCAAAAGAGGTATTATCTTTTGGATTTTTTTCTGCTTCTATCATTTCTACTTTAGTATTTACTTTATATGTTATAAAAATCTCCTCAGCAAAAAATTTAAAACCTAAATTTTCAAAAATAATTTTAAAAGATATATATAAATTTTCTATTTTTATATATTTTTCTTCATTAATCTCATATTTTGGATCTTTTTTAGATAGAATACTCTTAACATTGAAGTTAGGTGTAAATTCTCTATCTTATTATAATTTTATTTCAAACCTTTCTCAAAAAAATGAATTACCGGGAAATATAATAATCACTTCTATTTATCCTCAACTTGCTAAATTTAAATCATATCATAACGACGACGCAATAGATTTTATCAAAAAATGGATATATTTATTTTTAACAATTAATTTTTTTTCTATTCCTTTCCTATTTTTTATTGGTCAGTTTCTTTTCTTTTTTGTATTTAGCCAAATGCCATCTTCAATGGTAAATTTAACTATCCTTATAATGCTTTTCTATTTTTCCAAAAAGGCATTTAATAATTTTTTATCTTGGTATCTTAGTAGCGATGGAGATAGTAAAGTTCAAATTTATATTAACACAATAGGTTTATTTTGTTTTATTATTTTATTTTATTTTATAAATGATTTAAATTATGTGTCTCTTGCTATAATTTTAGCAATTTCTCAAACAATTATATTTATTTACCTTTTATTTACATATTTAAAATCCAATTCTCTTTCAAGATTAAGATCACATTTTGTTGTTATAATTATAATCCAATTGATAGTTTGTTTATTAGTTTATTTTTTTAATAAATTTATGATTAGTTCATTAAATAATTTTATTTTGAATTATTTTATTTTTCTATCTTTTCAAATTATTTTCTCTTCAATTTTATTATTTAGTCAAAAATTTCGAAAAAATATAATCTTAATTTATAAATTCTTTAGATATGAATAATCCTTATAATTTAATTACTACAATTATACCAACATATAATAGATCATCTATATTAAGCAAAACTATTAGAAATGTATTAAGTCAAAATAACTTAAGCAATATTATTATATCTGATAATGCGTCTACAGATAATACTTCTGAAGTTGTAAAAAAATTTTCTCAATTATATAAAAATAGAGTTTACTATTTTAAAAATATATCAAACATAGGTATTTATAATAATTTCAATTCAGGATTAAAAAGGGTTAAGTCTAAATATTTTAATATAATGTCAGATGATGATTTTTTAGCACCTGGCTTTATTAATGAGAGCACTCAAATTTTAGAAAATAATTCTGATATCAATGTTGTCGTATTTGATACAATTGTTATTAACAAAAATTATAAAGTTGTTGCCGATAGACACCCAAAATACTTTGAGGGTATTATGAATGCTGGTCAATCTGTTGAAAAATTTGTAAAAAATGAAATCCCAAGAACATGGACAGGTATGATGTTCAGATCTAATGTCTTAATAAACTCAGGATATATAGATGATGATATCGGACCCTATGCAGATGGCTATTGGCTATATAAAGTTTTTCTTAATAATAAAATTTTCTTAAAAAATAAAATTGGAGCTATTTTGGTAAATCACGATAAAAATTTTAGTAATAGTATTAAAACATTTGATCTTAAATGTATTGATCATCATAAAATTTTTAAGGAAAGATTATATTCGAAATTATCTCCAATTAATAAATTGATCATGGATCAAACTCTTGATTTGATGCTACCTAATTTTTTTAATTTAGCTAAAATTCAAATTATGAATCTTCATTATGAAAAAAATTTTAATGATATTAATAATTTAATTTCTTTTTTTTATAAAAATAATTTTAAACATCATTATTTAGAAATAAAAAAAATTGACTCTTTTATTAAAAAATTCCCAATAATTATTTATTTAATAAAAATTTTAAAAATAGTTAATAGGTCTAAAAACTTAATTATATCTTTTTTTACAACTTATAAATTTAAAAAATTAATCTCAGAAATAAAAAATACCTATGAGTAATTTTAAATTTAAAAATCTTGTAATTTTCGTTATTTTTTCAATACTTTTTCTAATTATTATTTACCCAAAGCCTATTCATGGACCCTGGGATGAATATCATCTTTTATATTATATTAAAAATCATGTTTTATTTCCTTTTTATGATATGGACTTTCCATATTATGATACATTCTCACTCGGTCGATTTAGTCCATTTGCAGGGCAAGAGTTTAATTTACCCATACTTTTGAATTTAAGTTTAGATAGCTTTAGATATTTCCTATTTTTTGAATTTATATTACTCATTTATTTTGTATCCAAACTATATGGAAAAAATTCTTTTTTTGATTTCAATACTTATTATTTTCTATTATTTCTTTTCTTAATTATTTTTAGCCCAGGATTTATAATAACTTCTACTAGATTTTTATATTCTGAAGATTTTCTGTCACTTTTAATCGTTATTTTTTTTATTGTCTATTATTCATATAAACAAAATAAAAAGTATATATTAATAAAAAATACTATTCTTATTTTTCTATTAACCATTATTTTACTTTATAAAGAAAGTTCATTTATCCTTTTTTCATCATTTTTAATTGTGATTATTTTTTTTGACTATAAAAAAAATCAACTAAAGCACTTTGATTTAGTTTTATTATCATTATGTTTTTTTTATATCTTAGTTTACTACCTGGTAAGATCATATTTTTTAGGAGAGAATACTTATGCCAAACCTGAAAATATTTTAAATTTAAAAATTATTTTTTTGACTTTTATAAAATTTTTTTTAAATGACGTTATTCTTTTTTCAGTCTTATTACCTATTAGTTTTATACATATAATAAAATATAAAAATAATCTCTATATAGCTATCTTCGTTTCTTCTATCGCTTTTATCAGCTTTTATATTGTATTAGGAATGTATTCTCCTTACTATCTTTTTCCTATTTATTTCCTTTTGATCCCTATTTTTTTCGAATTTTTAAGTAAAATTAATTTTAAAAAAAATTACAATTTATTTATTTTTTTGCTTTATTTATCTTGTGCCATTATTTTTTCTTTTTTTAACTCTTTATTCTTTTTTCAAGAATCTCGAGCTTTAGCCTATAATTTTCAAAATACATTAAATACCGTTCACGAAAAAATAAGTAATAATAAATCAGACATTACAAATATTTTTATTTGTGGTAATCACGATGCTGGTTATTTGTCTCAAATATATATATTTGGAGAACACTTAAAATTTAAAAAATTGAGTATAGATGATTTCGATTTTAAAAGTTTTGAAAAAAATGATAGCTCTAGTTTCTATACAAAAAATTCACCTTTTGACTCAAATATAAATCCTGATAATCCTGGATTCTATTCCATTTTTAATAATACTAATTTAGACATAAAACCTACTAACCAAGATCTATTTCTCTCATTACCTCATATGTCTTTAAATACTGAAAATACATGTCATAAACAATATATGGAATTATTTGAAGATCTTTACGTTTATAGTTCCAATGTTAAGGTGACTTTATTATCAAATCTGTTAAAAAGGCTTTTAAATTTTAATTCTTATGATGAGGATTTTCTATACCATAAAAATTATAATTTTATTATTGGCTACTTTAAATGAGTAATACCTATACTTTACTTTTAACTACATTGAATGAAATTGAAGGTATGAAAGCAATATATCCTAAAATAGATAAGAGTTTATTTAATAAAATAATAGTTTTAGATGGTGGATCTACTGATGGAACTATTCAATATGCGATTGATAATAATATTGATTATTATATTCAAAAACAAAAAGGTTTTCGTCACGCATATTTTGAAATCTTACCCAGAATAGATACATCTCATATAATTACTTTTAGTCCAGATGGAAATTCAATACCCGAATTATTACAACCTCTTATAGAAAAAACTAATGAGGGCTATGAAATGGTTATTGTTTCCAGATATAAAGATGATGCTAAAAGTTATGATGATGATTTAATTACTGGTTTTGGAAATTGGTTATTTAGATTTTTAATAAATATTCTTTATAAATCTAAATTGACTGACCCTATGGTTATCTATAGATCCTATGAAAAAAATTTGATCTCAAAATTAGATCTTACAAATGAAAAATTTTACTCTTTTCCAGAAAAACTTCTTAATACAAAAATAAGTTGGGAGCCTTTAATGTCTATTAGATCTGGCAAATATAATATTAAACGTGCAGAGATACCCGGTGATGAACCTGAGCGAATTGGTGGAGAGAGAAAACTTAAAATAATCAAATGGGGTTTCTCTTATATGTACCAAGTTTTTTCAAATCTTTTTTATAAATGATAATTTCAAGAACACCCTTTAGAATTTCATTTTTTGGAGGGGGTACTGATTTTCCAGAATGGTATTTAAAAAATGGAGGAAAAGTTGTTTCAACTTCGATAAATAAATACTGTTATATTAGCTGTAGGTTATTACCTCCATTTTTTAACCATAAATATAGATTTTCCTATTCTAAAATTGAAAATTTAAATAAATTTGAAGATAGTTCTCATCCTGTAATAAAAGCTGTATTAAAAAACGAATGGAAAAAAAACAATAATGGTTTAGAAATTCACCATATTGGAGACTTACCAGCTAGATCTGGTTTGGGGTCAAGCTCTAGCTTTACTGTAGGTCTTCTTAATGCTATCACTAATCTAAAAAATAGAAATCTTACAAAAAGAAAACTCGCAATGATGGCTATAGACATTGAGAGAAGGGTATTAAAAGAGGTTGTTGGTGTTCAAGATCAATTTGCAGTTGCACATGGTGGTTTTAACAAAATAACTTTTTCTACTAAAGGTAATATTTCTATAAAAAATGTTGATATGAAACCTAAATTTAAAAAAATATTATTTGAAAATCTACTATTGGTATTTACTGGAGTTTCAAGAAAATCAAGCATTATAGCAAAAAAGCAATTAGATAAGATAAAGTATAATAAAAATAGATTAACTAACATTACACAAATTACTAATGAGGCGATTAATATTTTTGAGTCAAATAAAAATATCGATCAAATTGGTCATCTGATGCATGAGTCTTGGCTTCAAAAGAAAGAACTTTCCCCATTCATTTCTAGTGATCTCATTGACGAAATGTACAACTCTGCCCTAAATTATGGTGCACTCGGAGGTAAGATTATCGGAGCTGGTGGAGGTGGGTTTCTTCTTTTGTACATTAACAAAGAAAAAAAAGCTATTTTACAAAAATTATTTAAAAAATATATTCAAGTTCCAATAATACCAGAAAATGAAGGAAGTAAAATTATATTTAATGGGTATAGCTAATGAGTTATAAATTGGCAAGAGACAATTGGGATAGCAAAGAAATTTTAGCTATCAAAAAGGTAATAAAGTCTAACAGATTCACATACGGACCAAAGGTCCTACAGTTTGAGAGAAGTTTTGCTAAATTCTTTGGTATGAAATATTCAATTATGACTAATTCTGGGTCTTCAGCTAACCTTATAAGCATAGCTAGTTTATTTTATAAAAAGAAAAATCCACTCAAATCTGGAGACGAAGTGATTGTTCCTGCTGTATCATGGTCTACTACTTATCATCCTTTGCAGCAATATGGATTAAAACTAAAATTTGTTGATATCGATATTAATACATTGAACATAGACTATGAATTACTTGAAAGGTCAATCACTAAAAAGACAAAATTAATTGTTGCAGTTAGTATTTTAGGTAATCCTGCACCCTTGGATAAAATGGCAAAATTATGTAAGAAAAAAAATATTTATTTTATGGAGGATAATTGCGAGTCAATGGGTGCTATTTTAAATAATAAGTACTGTGGAACATATGGAATAATGTCAACACATAGTACTTTCTTCTCCCATCATATTTCTACAATTGAGGGAGGTGTGATTATGACTAATAGTAAGGAATTATATGATTTATCACTATCATTAAGGTCTCATGGATGGACTAGGGATATTAAGTTACCATCACCAATTTATAAAAAGGAAAAAAATGATTTTTTTGAAGCTTATAATTTTATTTTACCTGGATATAATGTAAGACCTACAGAGTTCTCTGGTGCTATAGGTCTTGTTCAATTAAAAAAATTAAAAAAATCGTTAAATATTAGACGAAAAAATGCAAAGTATTTCAATGAGAAATTTGCCAATGATAATAGGTTTATATTACAAAAAGAGAATGGAGTAAGTTCTTGGTTTAGTTTCACTATGATATTATCAAATAAAAATAAAAAATTAAGACCAAAAATAATAAAGGCTCTTAAAATGAACAATATTGAATTTAGAATAATAACCGGGGGAAGCTTTTTAAAACACAAGGTAAGAAAATATTTTGATTTTACAGCTCCTAATGGTGTAAAAAATGCTAACTATGCCCATGATTTTGGTTTTTTTGTTGGAAATTACCCATATGATTTGAAAAAAGAAATTAATCATCTGTACAAGGTTCTCAAAGGCATATAATGGCGAATATTTTAATTACTGGAGGTGCGGGCTATATTGGATCTGTTTTGACACCTTTATTGATAGATGATGGACATAAAGTTACAGTAGTTGATAATTATAAATATAATCAGACTTCATTAGCTGATTTAATTATTAATCCTAACTTTAATCTTATTATTAAAGACTGTAGGGAAATTGATTTTATAAAATCAATAATCAATAAATTTGATTTTATAGTACCATTGGCAGCTTATGTGGGAGCGCCTCTATGTAATAAGGATCCTTGGGGTGCATCAACAATAAATAAATCAAGCATATTTGATTTATTAAACATAACTTCAAATTCACAATACGTTATAATGCCAACCACTAATTCAGCGTACGGAACTGGAGATAAGGATAATTATTGTGATGAAAATTCTCAATTAAATCCTATTTCATTATATGCAAAAGAAAAAGTTGAAGTTGAGAATATTTTGATGCAACGAGAAAACTCAGTAAGCTTTAGATTAGCAACAGTATTTGGAATGTCACCAAGAATGCGATTAGATTTGTTGGTAAATAATTTTACCTTTAGAGCTCTTTTTGAGAAAACAATAGTCTTATTCGAGTCTCATTTTAATAGAAATTATATCCACGTAAGAGATGTAGCCAATCTTTTCAAATTTACTATTAACAATATTGATAATTTTAATAATGAAATATTCAATTTTGGTTTAAGTAATGCAAATCTATCTAAAATGGAGCTTTGCTTAAAAATAAAAAAATTTATTCCAGATTTAGAAATTTATGACTCTTCTACAGGGAAAGATCCTGATCAAAGAAATTATTTAGTGTCAAATAAAAAGATTGAGTCTAGAGGTATAAAACCATCTATTAGTTTAGATGAAGGAATTGAAGAATTAGTTAAGGGTCTTCAAATTTTTAATACATACCATCTACATTCAAATGTATAATAAAAAAAAAAAAATTGAAATTCTTATCATCTCTTCTTGTGGTGGCCATCTAACTGAAATACTAGATTTAAAAAATAGTTACACAAACTACAATCATCTATTTTGTATCAATAAAAAAATATCTTTATCAAAATACCTTTCTGATAAAACTATTTTCATAAAACATTCTGAAAGAGATTTATGGTCATTCTTTAATATTTTCGAGGCATTTAAGATATTAATTTTACACAAACCTAAAATTTTAATATCAACAGGTGCAGGTCCTGCTTTAATTTTTGCTATTGTAAATAAATTAATTAACAATTCTAAATTTATATATATAGAAACTTTAGCAAGTATAAATGAACCTAGTTTGACAGGAAGATTAATTTATCATTTGGTTGATCATTTTATTATCAGGTGGAAAAATTTATATAAATTTTTTCCGAAAGCGACTCTTATCGAAAGATTTTGATAAAAACATTCTGCACACTTGGTAATTTGAATATGAGTTTTGATAGAGTTATAAATTATATTTGTAACAATACTAATCTAGTCCCAAAAGATATTATGATTCAACATGGATATACAAAACCAAGAAATCACAACCAAATACAATATATCGATTTTATTGATCAAAATAAATTTATCGAAACTATCAAAAAGAGTGAAATAATTATAAGCCATGGAGGTGCAGGTACTATAATTAATTGCCTTAAATATGGAAAAAAACCTATTGTTATTCCTAGATCAAAAAAAAATTCAGAACATATAAACGATCATCAAAAAGAATTATGTTATGAATTAAATAAAAAAAACCTTATTTTTTTAATAGAAAATGAAGAGGATTTTTGTTTGCTTTTAAAAAAAAATACTAATTTTATACAAAATAAAATTAAAAATGATCCATTATCAACATATCTTTCAAAAATAATTAATGAGTCAATCACTTAATAGAAATAAAATTGTTATCGGCATAAATGCTTACCACGCAGACTCAGCGGCTTGCTTGATTGTTAATGGAAAGTTATTAGCTGCCATTGAGGAAGAAAGAATAAATAGAATAAAACATTGGAGTGGTTTTCCTATTGAGGCTATCAAATTTTGCATATCTCAACTAGACCAAAAGAAAAAATTAGAAATAGATTTAGTATTTAACTCTAGTTCATCAAGTAGATTTTCAAATAAATTCATATCATTAATAAAAAATCCTTTATTAATTTTTAGAGGTGTTAAATCTATTAAGAAGAATATCTCTATTAAAAAAAATTTAAAAAAATTATTTGAATTATTTCCAGATATTAAATTTATAACATCCCATAATGAACATCATTATTGTCATATTATATATTCATATTATGCATCAAAATTTGACGTGAGTAGTTTCTTGTCTCTTGACGGTTTTGGTGATTTTAAAAGCTCAAGATGGGGATATGTTAGTGATGGAAAATTTATTTTCAAAGGAGAAACCAGGTTTCCTCACTCTTTAGGTATTTTATATCAAGCAATTACTCAATTTCTAGGTTTTTTAAATTATGGAGATGAATACAAAGTAATGGGTATGGCCGCATATGGTAAAAATATTTACTCAGATAAGATTAAAAAACTTGTTAAATATATTTATCCAGCTTCTTATGAATTAAATCTCAAGTATTTTAGCCATCATAAGTCTGAATTTGATTATGACTGGAATAATCCAAACCCAAATATACCAATCATTTTCAATGATGACATTATTGATTTACTTGGAAGACCTAGGTTAAAAAATGATAAACTTAATCAGTATCATTATGATATAGCTTGCTCTCTACAGAGTGTTTACACTGAAATTTTATCAAAAATATTAATTGATATAAAATCTCATACAAATGTTAATAAAATTTGTATTTCTGGAGGATGTGCTTTGAATTCTATGGCAAATGGAGACTGTTCTAATCAAAATATTTTTAAAAGTCTCTTTGTTCCAGCATCACCAGGTGACTCTGGTGGGAGTATAGGAGCAGCTTTGAGTAAATTTGAAAATAATTCAATAGATACTGAAAGTATTCACAGCGCTTACACAGGAATTACTTATACTAATAATTTGATAAAAAAAGAAATTAGTAAAATGATTGATGATACTAAGTTCAACATCATTCATTTTAATAGATTTGATGACCTTACAGATCATATAGCTAATTTACTGACAAAAGAAAAGGTTATAGGTTGGTATCAAAACTCAAGTGAATGGGGGCCAAGAGCTCTTGGTAACAGATCAATTATTGTTGACCCTAGAATGAAAGATGCAAAAGACTTATTAAATTTAAAAATTAAAAAAAGAGAGTCTTTTAGACCCTTTGCACCATCAATTTTATATGAATATCAAGAAGATTGGTTTGTAAGCAATGTTTATTCTCCTTATATGTCCTATGTTATTAAGTTTAAAAAAAATAAAGGGGCACAAGTTCCACCAGTTTGTCATGTTGATGGATCTGGTAGATTACAAAGTGTTACAGAAAAAAATAATTCCAGATACTATGAATTAATTAATAAGTTTTACAAAATTACTGGTGTACCGATATTGTTAAATACTTCATTTAATGAAAATGAACCAATAGTCAATAAGCCTTCCGAAGCCATTGATTGTTTTTTAAGAACGAATATGGATGTACTTGTTTTAAATGATTATGTAGTAATAAGAGATTAAAGTTTTAAACCTATATTTTGCTTAGATCAACCATAGTTAATATGAACTTTTATTATAAAAATTAAAATTTTTATTGATTAGGCTATTTACTTTATAAGCAGACCCTGACCTGTTGGTAAGCAAGTAATTACCCTGTGTAATTTCTTTGCTACATAATCTAAAGCAACCCTTTGTTCTTCATGACCTGCATGACCGTAGTCATCAAATATTATTACACCTCCATCTTTTAATCGCGGAAAGATAAACTCAAGTGCCTCTTTTTCTGGGTAACTAGCATTCATATCAATATGTGCGAAGCAGAATTTTTTAGATTTAACTTCACTAAAAGTATTTGGTACAAATCCTTCTATAATCTTTATGCAATTATCGCCAATAAACTTTTTTTTGACAAATTCTAATACGCCCCTAAACTGACTTTCTTTTCTCAAATTTTTCTCCTTTATAGTCAATTGAGATTGGTCAAAACCATCAAAAGAGTCCAGTAAATAAAAATTTTTATTAGTTGAGTTAAGATCGCAATAATGCAGGATAGTTTTAGCACAATCGCCACGAAATACGCCACACTCTATCAAATCCCCATCACCATTTTTAATGGCGTTAAACGCGAATGAACACAATATATAAATTCTCCAATCATGTTTAATTACGTTTTTTTGATTTTTATTAAATGATAAATTATAACTCAATGCCTCTATGAACTTTTTATCTTCTTGAAAGTAGGGATAATGTGAGGTGATGATCTCATCTTGATCATATCTAATCTTAAAATTTACAAATTTTGCTTGCGTTGATTTTAGGCGACCCAAAATTGGCCCTAGAAATGATTTTTTCAAAATTGTTTTTAAAATTTTTAACAATTGAAACTATTTAGAGAAATTAAAATTTAAAACCTATGCCTTGCCTAGGACAACCCGAGCAAATATCAATCTTTTTTCTGCCAAATTTTATATGAGAACTTCTAAATTTTTCCACAATATCTCCATTCCAAAATTTTTTTAGATCAATCTCATTCCATTTCATATTAGGGTAGGGTGATTTACCACTCCAATTAACGTATTCGCAACAAGGAAGTAAATCTGCATTCCAATTTACCGAAAGAGCTTTCCAAGGCCAATCACAAGCAATAGTGGGTATGGGTGATTTATATTGACTGCCCTCTGTTTCTTCCATTCCTGCAGGGTTTCCTGGTCTAATATTAAAAATCATATTGTAGTTTTTGGCAAATTCTCTAGCTAATTCTAATTCATGTTCATTATGATTATAGAGTATGTAATCTAACATCAGAGTAATATTACTTTTATGTTCTTTTTTTAATTCAACTATTCTCTTTAAATTATTAAGAATTAATTCTACATCTCCTTTTCTATGTTGAATAGAATGTACTTCTTTAGTCATGCCACTAATATGTACTTTTAAAAAATCCAATCCTGACTCAATTAATCTCTCTGAGTTGTTTCTATTAAGTAATATTCCGTTTGAGGCTATTAGAGTAAACATTTTTTTGGAACTTGCGTATTTTATTGCATCATAGATACCTTTATACATTAAAGGTTCTCCATTTATGTAAGGCACTATCATTATAGATGTCTTAAATGTCTCATCTACAATTTTTTTAAAATATTCAATTTCTAATTTACCTTTAATAATAGGAGCCTTACCTTGGGTTTTTATATCGTAAATTTCTCCTTTTTCTGATCTACAGAAAACACAATTTTCATTACACTCATTCCATAAATCAACACTAATTACTATTGGTGATTTTCCTGATTTTTTTAATCTTAAAATATAAGCAAATTGACAATGAATAGCGTTGATAATTTTACGGATAGATATTTTTCCAGCGACAATCGCTTTTAAAACAATCAAAAATTTTACGTAAAAATAACTATTAATTTTTTCCATTACAGGCAAAGTTTAATGTTATATGATAAACAATTAATCAATATAAAAACACTAAACGATTATATATAAAATACACTTTTTTTATGCAAGAAAAACAAAAAAAAAAATTATCATTAATATTTTCGTTTTATAATGAAGAGGAATGTATAAACACATCTATATCAGAATTAGAGAGTATTTTAGATAATATCAAATATATTGACTACGAACTAATTTTTGTAAATGATAACTCCACAGATAATTCCTTAGAACTTTTGCTAAATGCAAGAAAAAAAAATGATAAAATTAAAATAGTTAATCTTTCAAGAAGGTTTGGGGTTTATCCTGGGATAATGGCAGGCATTAAATCTTGCACAGGAGATGCCCTGATTTATATGGATATAGATTTACAAGATCCCCCAGACCTGATCCCCGAAATGGTTAAGTTGTGGATTGAAGATGAATACGATGTAATTATAACGACAAGAAATAAGAGAGAGGGTGAAAACATTTTAAAAAAATGTTTATCTTATATCGCTTATTTATTTTTAAAAAATACAGTATCCATAGACATTTTTAGAAATTCCGGAGACTTTAGATTAATAAGTAGAAGAGTTATAAATAAATATATTAATTTTGTTGAGATAGAGCCTTTTTTTAGATTCTTAGTAGATTGGATTGGTTTTAAAAGAAAACAAATCTTCTATGCTAGAAGACCTAGGAGTTATGGAAAAAGTAAATTTCCTCTAGGCTTAAAAAAAATTAATCAATATTTTGATGTATTTTTGACTCCATTTTCTGATTATCCATTAAAATTTATTTTTTATACTGGTTTTTTTATAATGCTATCATCGCTAATTTATAGTTTGTATTTAATCATTTATTCAAAATCTTTTTTTGAAATATTTTTAACCTTAATTGTTGGTTCACAGGCATTTTTTTTAGGATTATTATCAATTTATATTGGTTCTATTTTTAAAGAATCAAAGAGAAGACCTCTTTATATAATTGATGAAAAAATTGGATTTGAAAATAGTTAAAAAATTCAATTCTATTTTTTTTTCTTATCTGACTTTAGTATTACTTAGTCTGCTTTTTATTCCCTTTTCAGATGTAACTCAACCTTCTCCAGAATTTGCATTATTTGGCACATTATTTGAAGGTAATTTTTTAAACCTATATTCGGATCAGTGGCCTTACTTTGATCCTAGAATAGAAGGAAGGTTCCAACCTTTAGTAGGCATTCATTTAAATTTAATTCTTTTATATGAGTCTTTCCCCTCTATCTTTGATGTTTATTTTATTCAATCCTTACTATCAATATTTTTTATAGTGTCTCTTATCTATTTTTTAAAATCGTTAAATTTAAATATTAATCCCTTTTATTTATCTATATTTGTTATCATGCCTTCATATGTATTTTCCTTTTATCATCCATTTTTAGTTGAGTCTTATTCTCTACTCTCTTTGGTATTTTTTTTTCACATTTTATTTCTAATACTTTCTAAAAATTCTATTAAAAACTTTTTACTTTTTATTTTTTTATTAATTAATTTATTAATTACAAAAATAAGTTTTTTTTCTATTTTGACAATTTTTTCACTAAGTTACCTTTTTTGTATGCTTTGTATTCAAAGAGAATTTCATATAAGAAAATTTATGATATTGATACTTGTAATTTTTACCTCTATCTCTTTTTTTATATTTAATTTGAAATTTTCAGGTAAACCTGCTGATCAGATTTCACTAAGTTTAAAATATTTTCATTTATTTTTAAAAACAGACATACTACTATTCCTATTTTCAATTATTACAATTAATTTTTTTATTATGATTGTTAAAAGAAAGTATGAATTTAATCATACTACTTTTTTCATATTATGTTTGTCATTGACATCAACTTTTTATTTTTTTTTACTTATGCTATATGGGAAATATGATGGATATCAACAAGTAGTATCTTATTTTTTATTTGTACCTTTAATAGTTTTAGCATTTAAAAAAGATAGGTTGCTTCAAAATTTAATTATAAAATATACATTATTGATATTTGTCATTTACTTTATTTATTATCAAAGACAAAATTTAGCTATAACTGTAGTTATTTCTATACTTTTTTATTTTTACCTATTCATTTATAAAAATTATTTTCTTATAAATTCATATAATATTCTCAAAATGACAATTATTGTTCTGAGTATTTGGTCTTTATTGATACCAGGTATATACATTCATCTAGATCACAAATTTAATTCTTTATCAATAAACATACTTACAAAAAAAATTAAAGATTTTTCTATTAATAATAATGAAATATATATACAGCATGTTTCATATACGAATAATTGTCATGGCTCTATAATGCATGACTTTCAGTTTGCTGAGAGATTAAAATATTATATTAAAGATACAAATTTCTTTTTTCTTCCAATGCCTAAATACGAAATATTTAACTGTATTGACGCTTATTCTAAAATTGAGAAAGATTATACAGATTTAAACGAGGATATATTTCAATATTATAAAAAGAAATTTAAAAATTACCCTGATTTTATTTTTTTAAAACATTCAGATGATTTCCATTCATTTTTTAATAAAAATTTTCATTACAATTTAAATTATTATAGTGAGATCAAATTTGATAAACAAATTAAAATATGGAAACAATTAAGTTATTTGGCACGATACATTAGTTCATACCAACCATCTAACCCTAACTATATAATGCTTAAACTTAAAACTAATTCTTTTTAATCATCATAAAAGAAACTCAAATAATAAGAATTATCATTAATCATTATAATCTTTTTAATATTTATTTTATGAATAAAAATATTGATATTGATGATTTTGGCAGAATCCATGAACTCTCTTAAAATATATATAAAAAATTATAATTTTTTTTTGATGATGATTGTAATGTATTAAGAAAAAATAAAGACATATAAATATAATTTAAATACTATAATTTAGAAAAATACATTATATAATGTTTTTAATTTTAGCTAAAAATAAAAGTATTATTTATTATTGCTAGTTTTATTAGATCAATTTAGAATATCTATTAGCATATTTTTGATGTTTTCATTTAGAGGTTCCTTTGTTTTTTTCAATTATAACAGCAACATTTAATTCATCAAAGACTATCACTAAAAATATTAAAAGTGTTTCTGATCAATCGTACAAGGATTTTGAACAAATTTTTATCGACGGTGGTTCAATTGATGATACAAAAAAAATAATTATTAATAATTGTAAAAATACTAATTACAATTTCTATGATTTACCTGTCAAGGGAATATATAATGCTTTCAATGTGGGTTTAAAGTTAGCTAAAGGTAAATATATAATTTATCTAAATTCTGATGATTATTTTTTCAACAAAGAAATTTTATATAAAGTATATAAATGTATAATAAATAATAAATACCCTGATCTCTTATACGGAGATATAAACTATGTTAATTCCAATGAAAAAATAATAAGGAAATGGAAATCCAATGAATATCATAAATACAAAATTAATTTTGGGTGGTGCCCTCCACATACAGGGACTTTTATATCCTCAAAATTAGCTAAAAAATACCGCTTTAACTCATCATTTAGTGTATCTGCAGATTATGATTTTTTAATAAAAATATTTAGTAATAAAGATATAAAAATTCATTATTTAAAAAGTACTATTACTAACATGCTTATTGGTGGTGCTAGCAATAAACTCAAAAATTTTTTTATAGTATTCGCTCAGGATTATCAAATTAGTAAAAGATACTTAAAATTTCCAATGATAAATGTTATTTCAAAAAAACTTTCGAAAATAATTCAGTTTTTTTAAAAAAATAAAAAACGAAATACAATAAAATATAAATTACAAAAAGTTGATAAGAGCCCCCAATAATTTGTTTTGCAGATAGGTTAGTGTTTATAATACTAATTACTAATGAGTAAGATATTGCTAAAATGAATATATTTCTTGTATTAGTAGCTAAAAAGAAAAATAGAAATATTAAAAAATAAATAGCAACTATCATATACAATCCATTATTTCCATAATTCATATAAGCTTCGGCGAAAGGATTTACTGATATGACAGTTCTGTTTTTATCAAGTGGGTTCTTAATTTTTGGTATATATCTCATCCATAATTCATCAGCATTATCATGAGGTTTATTTTTAAAAATAAATCTAGGAACAGGAATATATAAAATTGATTTGTAGCTAAGTCCATTTGTATTATTATTATATCTAATTAAATAATGTGCTTGACTAAGTTGAGTGAGGAGATCTATTCTATTTATAACTCTAAAAAAAAGATAACAATAATTATTTATTTTAGATTCTATTTGATAATCTATTGAGCTTTTTGGTTTACTACTGTTAAATTTAATTTTTGAAACATAATTTTTTATAATCTTATCTTGTTTATTTTTAAATTTAGAGTAATTGATTGCCCCACAATGATTTGAAAAAAAATACGACTTATCAAAAAATAAATATTCAATTTTTTCATTAAAAAAATAACTATTATCTATTGTTTTTTTTTCATAAGGCCTTTGAGTCACGTAAGTTGTGTCTTTATCATCGTATGTATAGTTTAGCTTATCCATACCTCCATCAAAAAATAAATCTCTATAAATTTTTTTAAATCCAAGAATTGAAATCGAAAAACAAGTGAATATCATGACTAAAATAAAATATTTTTTGACGCTTAAGTAGTTCATGAGAGATATCATGATTACTATAAAAGAGATTAAAGTGTATTTACTATCACCGCTATAAAGACTCAAACAACAACATATAATTATATATGTGCAATTAATGAGTATATTGTTTTTTCTCTCATTAAAATGAGAAATAATTAATAAGTTTATTATGATTAAAAATTGAGCAACATAAGAGGATAAGTTTAAATAGTAATTAAGGTCAAAAAATCTTGACAAAATTGATGAAGTAACACTAATTACGCCAAAAAAATGTATAAAATTATATTTTAAAGTAAAATTTCTTTTTTTTTTAAAAATACATAGTCCAATAATTATAATATTAATAATTATTAAATATTTTAAAAAAAAGTTAAATGCTTCTTCTACATAGATTTTAGGAATTTTTTCATCTACGTAAAAAAAATTAGAATAAAACATATAAGGCAACACAAATCCCAAAATCAGAGGTGCCTGTATAATCAAGCTTTTAGTAAAAAAACGCAATTTATGTGTCAAATTTCTGTCCATTTTTTTTAAAACTTATAACAAATAATTTATTTATTTTCATAAAAATATATTTCTAAGTTTTCATTGCATTTTTTACCAAAAATTAAATATTTCAGTAAAATTGGTTGATAACATTTTTTTTTGAAGTATTTAATTTTTTTCTGGTTAAGTTTAACTTTATTAGATAATTCAAAATTATAATTTTTAAAGAAAAAGATAATTAAATCTGTTTTACTTAATTCTTCTTGAGTAAGATATGTATTTATTTCTCTATTTTGGATTTTTTCATTTAATTTTTTATTACTAAAAAATAGTCTCAATAAATCTATTTCATTTAGATCATGAACCTGATCTTTAAGAAGATATCTTTTCTTATAAGGAAAGTTGTGAATTAAAATAATATCCTCTTTATTTTTATTTATATTTAATTCTTGATTTAGTTGTGAGTTAAATTCCTTGGCATTTATTTGATTTTTTAAATCAATAAAAGTTGAGCTAAAAGGCCCAATAATGAAAATTAAAAATAAAAAGCTTTTTAAATATTTATTTAAGTTTGTAAATGAATAAAAGAATATCGGTAAAATTAAAATTATAATTGGATACACATATCTGAAAGCAAATAATCTCATACTTAAGTAAACTGATAAATATCCGAGTATACCTATTAAAGTAATTATAAATATTTTTTCATATTCATTTAATTTTTTTTGTTCTAAAAACAAAAAATTTAAATAAATAATACTTACAATTATTAATATTAAAGTTACTAGTGGAAAACTTATTATATATTGCGATATGGTTTTAAAAAAAGATAATATAAATCCTCCATCTAAGCTACTAATCCCATAAATATTCTTTGTGTCTAAATTACTAAAAACTTGAAATGTATATATGGAAATATAAATAATAAGAATTATTGTGATTATAAAATTTTTTCTTTTATCTATAAAAAAATAACTCGCTAAATTAAAAAATAGAAAAAAACCAAACATACTTTCTTTTAAGCCCAGTAAATATACTATTATTAATATTTGAAAAAAATTATTTATTATTTTTTCTTTTTTTACATTTAATAATTGCAAATAAAAAAATAATGTAACTAAGAAAGATATTTCTGCCTCAAAGGATGTTATATAAATTGCATTATTAAATGAATGATTAACTAAACATAAGATTAATGCTACTGGAAAAAACTTATTAATCTTAAGTTCTTCAAAAATTTTATTTAAAAAATAAAAATTAGTAATAATCAATATTACTTTAGCTAAAAAAAATACATAAAATTTATCAGTAAATTGGAAGATAAATATATTTATGGCATTAGAAAATGGCACAAATCTTCCTGAAGAAGTTACAGAAGAAACCATCCATTCTATAAACTTACCATTAAATAATACTTGTTCTGCAGAACTATTTAAATTAGTAGTATCAACTGAAGTGAATAATGATAAAGAGATGTAGACTAAACTAAAAAGGTAAAGTACATAAATATTTAAATTCTTTAAATTCATTATAAGTGCTTACTATACTATATTAATAAATTATTATGAAACCATCAGTCTGCGTAACCATCCCTGTTAAAAACTCTGAAAATTTTATAATGGACTCAGTTATGTCCGCTTTATCTCAAAATTATTCAAATTTAGTTGTCAGAGTTTATGATGGAGAGTCGCAAGATAAGACTTTAAATATTTTAAAAAATATTAAAGATAAAAGATTGATTGTTTATAAACTTAATGATGCAGGTAATGCTTGTAAGGCTATCAAAAGAGCCATTGAGCATCCTAATGAGGAAATAATTATCCCCCTTATGTCTGATGATTTTTTTATTGCAAATAATATTGTTTCAATAATAGCAAATGAGTTTACAAAAAATGACATTCAATTTCTTTATGGAAATACACATGTTGTAAAAAGACATGATACAAAAAAAATTATAAGATACGTCAACCCTCCTGAAATTTCTTTTACCAACTTAATGAAAGGTGATCATCCACATTGGAGTGCTGTAGCCTTTAAAAAATCTTTGATTGAGTCTTTAAATTTTAATAAACATGATTACCTTTTAGCCTGTGATTTTGATTTTTATATTCAGATCTTTAAAGAAAAAAAATTTAAAACTAGGAAATTAGATTATACTTTCACTAAGTGTAGATTGGGTGGTTTAAGTACAAATTCTATTTCTTCAATTTATTCAGCAAATAAGGAAGCCTTTAATGCATGGAAAAAAAATGAAATTAATATTAGATATTCATTTTTATTATCTAAATTTTATAGAAAGTTAAATGAGTTTAAATTAAAACTATTTGATTAAAGAGAAATATAAATAGTGTTTATAATCAATCTTTAAAAACATTGAACAATCTTTTTTGTGGTGGTGCAAATAATTATAAAAAACAAATAAATAGAAATAATTTTAAAATTATTTTTTTTGATCATAAAAATTTATTAAAGAATGAATGTAAGTTAAAAATAGTATATTATTAAATTATTTAAAAATCATAATGATCCTTTTAAAATTTATTTTATGAAAAAAAATATTGTAATTGATGATTTTGGAAGAACCCCTGAAGTTTCAAAATCAATATTAAAAATAGTTAATAATTTATCTAACATATGTGAAATTTCAGTAATGTTGGGTTTTGTAAATTTATCCTTTCATAAAAAACTAAAATTAACAAATATAGATATTTCATTACATCTAAACTTAACTGACAATATTAGCATAGAAAATATAGGAAAAAATTTAAGTTTTATTAACTTACTAATTTTACCTAAAAAAAAAAGAATATTTGTTTTCAAAGAAATAGAAAATCAAATAAGAAATTTTCAAAAACTATATAACTTAAAAAAAATTACAATAAATAGTCATGAACATGTTCATACAATTCCATGGATTTATAGGTATTTATATAAACATAAAAACATAAAAAATATAAGATATATAGATGAAAATTTTTTTTTTGTGAAAAAAAAAATTTCAATATTTGAATTGATACGTAATTATTTAGCTTTTATTTTTGTAAAAGTATTGAACATTTTTAATAAAAAAAAAAGTAATAAATACTTCATTGGTTTAATCTATTCAAATAATATGTGCAGAAAAGTTTATAATAAAATAATTAACAAATATTCTTATTCTAATATTGAAATACTTTTTCATCCTGGAGGTGGGAATAAAAACGAAATTGATTATTTTTCAAGTAAAAAATATTATAATTACTTTACATCAAAAAAAAGAATAAATGAATTTAATGAGCTATACAAAATTAAATAAAATTTTGATTATAATAGATGAAACTAATTTTTATCATCCATATTTTTTTTTAGATTTGTACAAAAGGTTAAAATTAAATAAATTTAAGATTTCTGTAGGCTTAATAACTAAAGTTAAAGATGCCAATTCTATTGAAAAGTATTTACTAAAAAATATTCTAAAGCTTAATTTAATTGAAATTATTAAGCTAGGTTTAAAGAAAATTTTTTATTCTGCTACAAAAAATATTTCAAGTAAATTTAATTTTTTTTTTAGTGTTAAATCTATAATTATAAAATTTAATATTGATTTTTTTGAAATCAAATATGATATTAATAATGAAAAATATATAAACAAAATTAACAATATTAATCCTGATTTAATTATCTCAAGTTGTTCTTTAATATTTAATAAAAAAATTTTATCTTTACCCAAATTTGGATGTATAAATAGACATTCATCTTTATTACCATCTAACGCTGGCGTTTATTCTGTTTTTCACTCTATTTCAAAAGGTGAAAAATATTCTGGTGTAACTATTCATAGTATGACTACAAAAATCGATCAAGGTAAAATTTTAGCACAAAAAAAAATTTTAAATAAAAATAATAATTTATCGAAAATTTATAAAGAATGCTTCCTAAACAGTGCTGAACTTATACTAGTTGCTATTGACAATTTAATGAATAATAAATACCTAAAAAACAAATATAAAAAAAGTTATAATTCCTTCCCTAATGATAATGACTGGGTTGCATTCAGAAAAAATAAAGGCAAATTTATATAATAAATTTAAAATTTAAGTCTGAAAAACTTAATTTTTCCTTTAAATAAAATATAGATTAGGTGAATTGAGTGGAAATCTCATTTTTTCAATACTTTTAGTATATAAGGGGTCATTTTGTTCGTGGAAAAAAAATTATATTAGAATAGGGTACTTATTCATAATATTTAAAATTTATAGTGAGTTAAAAGAGTTTAAATTTTAATTATTTGATTAAAATAAAATATATTTGTATGAATAGTAATGACCTTAATAAATTATAAAGATAAAATTAATGATTTAGTTACCAATTATTATCAAGATTTTCATTTATCAAAAAAAAAAATAATACCAAGTAAAGATTATATTCCAGTTACAATAAAAACTTTCGATGAAAAAGAAATTATAAATTTAGTCGATTCCTCTTTAGAGTTTTGGCTTACTTCAGGAAGATATAATGACCAATTTCAAGAAAAGCTTAGAAAATTTACGACTATTAAATTTTGTTCTACTGTCAATTCTGGTTCATCAGCTAATTTAATTGCACTTTCTTGTCTGACATCAGAAAAAATTGGAAAAAGAAAATTAGAAAAAGGAGATGAAGTCATAACTGTAGCTTCAGGTTTTCCTACAACAATTAACCCTATATTACAGAATAATTTAGTACCTGTTTTTCTCGATGTTAAGTTAGGGCATTATAATTTAGATTGCTCTCAGCTCGAAAACTCTCTTTCAAAGAAGACTAAAGCAGTAATGATAGCTCATACATTAGGTAACCCTTTTGATATTAAAAAAGTGCATGATTTTTGTAAAGAAAATAACCTTTTTTTAATTGAAGATTGCGCTGATGCTCTGGGTGCAAAATATGATGGTAAAATGGTTGGTACTTTTGGAAATATAGCAACAACAAGTTTTTATCCGGCTCATCATATTACAACTGGAGAGGGTGGAGCAGTTATGACAAACAGTAATCTATTAAAATTTATCATAGAGTCATTCAGAGACTGGGGGAGGGACTGTTATTGTGATCCTGGTGTTGAGAACACTTGTTGTAAAAGATTTGAATGGCAATTAGGTGATCTTCCACATGGGTATGACCATAAATATATTTACAGTCATGCCGGCTATAATCTAAAAATGACAGATATGCAGGCAGCAGTTGGAGTGTCACAATTGGACAAAATTGAAAATTTTATCAATAAAAGAAGAATTAATTTTGATAGGTTAAAATCAGCTTTTAGCCATTTAAATGATTATTTGATATTACCAGAATATGAAGAAAAAGCTGAGCCATCATGGTTTGGTTTTCCTTTGACAATAAGGGATGATAGCCCAGAAATTAGAAAAAACCTTATGAAACATTACGAACAAAATAAAATTGGAACTCGTTTATTATTCGGTGGTAATATAATTAAACAACCGTACATGAAAAACAGAAATTACCGGGTAGTCGGTGATTTAAAAAATTCAGATAAGATAATGAATAGCACTTACTGGATAGGTTTACACCCTCAAATTAATGAGGAACATATAGAGTACATGTTTGAAATAACAAAAAAGTTTTTTAAAAATTGAAAACTGTTTTATTAACTGGTTCTAATGGATTTCTAGGAGAAAAAATCAAAAACTTTTTATCTGATCAAGGTTATTTAGTAGTCTTACCTTTAAGGAAAATAAAAAGATCAAACAAAAAAGGAAATTTTATACTAATAAAAAAACCGCAATCAAAAAAAGAGTTTTATTCTTTGTTTTCTAAATACAAATTTGAATATGTAATACATTGCGCTGGTTATTATGTTAGAAATCATCAATTTAGTGATATAAAAAAATTAATTGATTGTGACATCAATTATTTAAACAATTTACTTGACTCAATGGCCAAGTTTAATACCAAGAAATTAATAACTTTTGGAACCTATTTTCAATTTTTTAGTGGTAATAAATTTTCACCAAAGAATTTATATGCTACTTACAAACAATTAATATTTACTCTATCAAAATACTATTACTTACAGTTTAGTATAAGTCATATTCAACTAATATTATTCGATACATATGGCTCAGATGATAACAGAGATAAGATTATACCTACTTTAATAAAATCAAGCCCATCAAGACAATTAAAATTAGGTAATAAAAAAAATTTATTTTATCCATTACATGTTGATGATTTACTAAGTGGAATAAAAAGATCTATGAATTTATTAGATTTTAAAAATAAAATTTATGCGCAGTATAGTTTAAGAGGAAATCACACCACCTTAATTCAATTGGTTAATATTATTGAGAAACTCAGGGATATAAAGTTAAATATCAAATGGTCAAAAAATAAAATAAATTCAGAAAAATTTAATGATTTTCAAATTAAAAAACTTCCCAAATGGATACCTAAAATAAAAATTAAAAAAGGATTAAGTTTTCTTATACCTTAGATACCATGAAAATTAAAGATGTTGTCACATTTAAATTAGAAAAATTTATTGATAAAAGAGGATCTTTTTTAAAAATTTTTTCAAAAGATTTTTTGCTTAAAAATTATGGATTTGACTTTAAAGTTGAAGAGTTCTTTTATTCTGTTTCTCGTGAGAAAGTCATAAGGGGAATGCATTTTCAAAAAAAACCTTATGAACAAGCAAAAATTATTTATGTTACCAAAGGTTCTATAACTGACGTTTTGCTTGATTTAAGAAAAGACTCTAAAACTTATTTACACTATGACTCAATAAAACTTAATTCTGAAACCGATATGTTTTTATATATTCCAAGAGGTATTGCACATGGTTTTTTGACCAACGAAGAAAATACCATTGTTAATTATTTAGTAGATAACGTTTATTTTGATAAAAAGGAAGATGGTATTTTATGGAATTCTTTTGGTTATAATTGGAAAATTAACGATCCGATTATATCTGATAGAGATAATAGCTTTCAAACATTAGATGAATATTTAAAGTAAAATTTTAGTTTAGTTCTTCATCTATTATGTATCTTGGTCTTTTTATAACCTGCAAATAAATCAATGATATATATTTTGCCAATATTCCCAAAAATATAAAACTTACACCAAAATAAAATGTAAGTAATACTATTATTGTAGTCCAGCCCGGAGGTAATACAGCGTTATTCAAGTATTCAAATACATGAAAAATTGTTAATAAAAATGATATTAATGACATTGTAAAACCAAAATAAATAAAAAATTTTATAGGTAGAAAAGAAAAACTTAAGATGCCATTATACGCAAATCTTAATCTAGAAAATAGATTGAATTTTGAGACACCATTTTTTCTTTCAAGTGCCGTGTAAGATATAGATGTTTGCTTAAATCCAACCCATGAAATAATACCTCTTAGAAAAAAATTTTGTTCAGAAAAATTTGAAACAATATTCATTCGAACTTTTTCAGAAATAAGCCTAAAATCAGCTCCATAAGTTTCCATACTTAGACCAGTTAACTTATTAAAAATCTTATAAAAAATAAAACTTGTAATTTTATTAAAAATAGAGACATCTGATGAAAAAACTCTTTTTGTGTTGACTATATCAAAACCTTTGCAATAAGTTTCAACCATTTTTTTTATTAAATTTAATGGATGTTGAAGATCACTATCAAGCATAATTGTAACATCACTATTTTCTACTTGATTCAAACCACACAGTAATGACTGTTGGTGGCCAAATCTTTTTGAAAAAAGTATAATTTTTAATTTTCTATCTTTCTTAGCTAATTTAGATGCTAAGTTAAAAGTATTATCTTCGGAAGGATCAATAACTAAAATTATTTTTGAATATTTTATTTTATTTTTTATTAGATATTTAATAAGGGACTCATAAAAAAAATTGATATTTTCACCTTCGTTATATACTGGAGCGACAATTGAGATTTTTAAGTTGTTAATTTTTTTATTCAATACTTAATTTTTTAAAAAGGGATTTATAATTATCATTAGCCTCATCATAATCTTCAGGTCTTCCTAAATCAAGCCAATATCCGTTAAAGGTGTAGGAATTAATTGTAATTTTTTTATTTAAAAGATAGTTAATAAGATCATCAAATGAAAACTTTTTATTTTTGGGAATATATTTTAATATTTTTTTATTAAATAAATTTATACCTATACATACATTTCTTTTTATAGTTGGTTTTTCACTAAATTTTAATATTTTACTATCTTGAGTTTCTATAACTCCAAAATCTATAGGGAATTTTTTTTGTTTTGTTATTACAGTCATTAAAGAATTATTATTTTCATGAGTTTTAAAAATTTTCGCGTAATCTATATCACAAATTAAATCTGAATTCATAACTAAAAAATTTTTTGGTAAATTTTTTTGTATTTTCAGCGGCCCAATGGTACCTAATTCTTCTTTTTCAAATGAATAATTAATTTTAATATTAAATTTTTTTCCATTTCCAAAATAAGATTTTAATAAACTTCCCATATGGTTAGCTGCAATAATAATTTCTTTATAGCCATTCTTTGCTAACTGCATGATTATTATTTCTAAAACTGCAAATTTACTTCCAACAGGCACTAATGGTTTTGGTATTAAAGAAGTATAAGGCCTAAGTCTTATTCCTTTGCCACCTGCAATAATTATTGCGAGCATTTTCTATTAAATATAATATTTATTTGCATCATATTTTAAAAATATATTTTTATTTAAAAACCAATCTATTGTTTCTTTTAAACCTTTTTTTAAGTCATACTTTTTTTTATTCTTAAATAAAGAGTTAAATTTTTTATTGCAACCAATTAATTTATTAACTTCAGATTTCTTTGGTCTTATTCTTTTTTTGTCACTTTGTATAATATATTTTTTATTCATTAACTTAGATATTATATCTACTAATTCTCTTATTTTAATACCCTGTCCAGAACATATATTCGTTACATTACCAATTGTCTTCGTTGATTTAGATATTTGAAACATAGCTTCTACAACATCGTAAACATAATTAAATTCCCTTATTGTATCCACGTTGCCTAATTTTATTATATTACCATTTGTAAATTGATTTATTATTGTTGGTATTACAGCTCTAGCTGATTGCCTTGGTCCAAATGTATTGAATGGTCTAACTATTGTTATTGGAAAACCAAAACTATTGAAGTAAGACAAACCTAAGTTGTCAGATGATATTTTACTAGCACTGTAGGGTGACTGAGGTTGAAGTGGATGTTTTTCATTAATTGGTGTATATAACGCTGAACCATATACTTCAGAAGTTGAGGTTAGTATCAATTTTTGAAGTTTTTTATTTTTAAAAAAAATATTCAATAAATTTTGCGTCCCATTAATATTAGTGGATACATATGAATTCATAGCAGTATATGAGTATGGAATTCCAATTAATGCTGCTAAATTGAAAATTGTATCTATATTTTTGGTATTATGATAAATGAAACTTTCATCTCTAATATCACCATTTATTACGTTAATATTTTTTAGAACATATTTATCAATATAATCTAACCACCCATTTGTTTGAAAAGAATTATAATAAGATAAAGCTGTTATATCATAACCTTCTTTTGTTAATAATTCTGTAAGATGGCTGCCAATAAAACCATCAGCACCAGTAATGAATATTTTTTTCATAATATATATAAATATATCAAAGATTACAAAATTGCATCTAAGAAAAAATAATAGAGTCTATTTTCGTTTTTAAATATTTTTTCAATACTAAACAAAATTTATCATATTCATCTTTATATATTTTTTTCATAGTATCTTTATTACTTCTAAGGTCTTTGCAAATATAGTTAATTAGATTATTAGATATTATGAAATCATCTAAACTTTTTAAAAATTCACATTTTTCTTTATATCGAAAATTTAAAGCAATATTAATTCCATTATCTGAAAATGATAAATATCTTTTTTTGCCTCGACTAAATTTACAGACACAAAGAAATATAAAAATATTATATTTTTTAATATTATTTTCAATAGTATCGCAAAATTTATCCCAAATTTTGATAGGAACTATAAATTGTATTTCTATCATATTTAAATTATTAGCAGCATCAAAATAAATTTGTTTTTTATTTGAAAAATTATTTTCAATGATTGTTTGGTAAGTATTATTATTAATTTTTTGATTATTAAAAAAATAAAAAAAATAATTCATAAATTTAATTATGTATTTACCAAAAATGTTATAAAAATTTGATTTTTTTGATCTATATATCGCATTTTTCAAATATGAATTATCTTTGTTTTTTTCTTTTTTATATTTCTCATATTTTTCTGTAAAAATAAATCCACGCCCAAATGAATTTTTATTATTTAGGTCATTCCAGGTGTACAACGAGTCATATTTTAGAAAAAATTTTTTATCATAATATTTAGCTACACTTCTTAGAGAATTTATTTTTTTTTTTTTAACTTTTACTATTTTATTTTCTATCTTCTGTATTTTTAATTTTGCATTAAAAATTATACCAGTTAGTCCTAATCCGCCAATTGTTGCATAAAATAAGTCTGGTTTATTTTTTTTTGATATTTTTTCTATTGTTTTATTGTAGAATAATTCTATCTCAATAATATTGTCACCAAAATTTTTATATAAGAATTGATTTTTCCCATGAGCATTATTCGCTATTGCCCCACCTATTGTTATTTCAGGGTGTGATGGGATATTAAATAATGTATAACCTTTTTTTGAAATTTCATTTATTACTTCACCTATAGTTAAAGAACTACTTACATTCAATGTATTCCTTTGAGTATCAATTTCTAAATTATAATCATTAATTTTTATTCCTAAACCATTTGTAAAAGAAACTGGTGCATATGATAAATGGTTTCCTTGACCCAATTTTTTTGATTTAATTTTTTTTATTTCATTTTCACTAGACAATTTGATGTATTTATTATTATTTTCTATTCCTCCAGTAAAACTTTGAATTTTTTCTGTATATACTTGGTTTTTCATATGTAACTTTCCCAAAATCTAATATTAATTTTTATGATGAAAAAATCTATAGATAAAAATTTATGAGCAATAATAACAACTTTTTATCTTCATCTAGAAGATGGTGGAACTATAATATATCTTGATAACCAATATTACTATCCTTGTATAAATTATTATTGATAAAACTAAATGTTTTATCAAACCCCTTGTTTGATAAATAATTTGATACAACAATAATTTTTTTTTGTTCTAATTTTGAAATATTGAAGTTAAAATTTAAATATCCAAAAAAATTAAACATTTATGAGATATTAAATTGATGAATAAAAAATTTATTTTGCATGTGATTCCATCTTTTTATCCTGCAGTTAAATATGGAGGACCAAACATTAATTTACATAAAATGTCATTAGCAATGTCAAAATATCAAACAATAAAAGTATTCACTACTGATAAATCTTTGAGTAATAAATTCATAAACAAAGAAATTAGCTATAATAAAAATTATAAAGTTTACTATTTTAAAATTTTTAATAATGCAAAAAGTAAATTTTATTTTTCCCTTTCTTTTATATTTGCTTACTTAAAGATACTCAACAAAAATTATGTTATACATTTACACACATTATTTCAGTTTCCTTGTTTATTTATACTTTTCATTAACTTATTCATTCGTAAAGATTTAATAATTTCTTTTCGTGGTACTTTTTCACCTGAAACATTAAATAAGAATATTTATAGGAAAATATATAAAAAATTTATTTTTGTTATTTTTAAACTAACAAAACCAAAGTTTATTTTTAGTTCAAAAATCGAATATTTAGATTTTAGGAAAATTTGTCATTTAAAATATTTTGATTATAAAATAATACCAAATGGAATTGATTTAGAAAAACCTATCTTATTTAAAAAAAAATATGACACAAAGAAAATTAATCTTATTTATTTTGGTAGATTAGATAAAAAAAAAAATATTCACAAGATAGTCGACAATATTAGGTATTCTAAAAATATTTACCTTGATTTATATGTATTTATAAATGATAGCGTGTATTTTGAAAATCTTAAAAAAACCATAAATTACAATAAACTAAATAAAAGAATAAATTTTAAATCACCTTTCCAAAATATAAAATATTTAAAAAAGATAATTCAATACTACGATTTTTCTGTATTTCTGTCAGATAAAGAAAATTTTTGTAATTCAGCATTAGAGTCTTTATATCTTGGATTACCAACAATTATGAATAAAAATATAGGTCTTTCATACTATTTTAAAGAAAATGAGGAATATGTTAATGTTAAAAACATAAACAATTTAGTTACAATTTTAAATACATATAATACAAAAAAAATTAATAATTTAAAAAACGCAGTTTTTAATAAATTGTCTACTTTTCATTTTAGTCATATATCAAAAAAATATTTTGAATTTTATGAAGTAACTAACAAATAATGTTTTTAATTTATTCTTTAATAATGATTTTGTTTTCAATATCAATCTTTAAATTTGCAAGTTATTATAATATTGCTTTAGATAAAGATTTTAGTAAGCCGCAAGCAATACATAAATTATCAAAACCTAGAATTTTGGGATTACCAGTATTTGCTATATTGGTCTATCTATTTATATCTAAACATTTAATTTTTGTATATTTTTTATTAGTTTTATTTTCAATCATTTGTTCATTTCCAGGATTATTAGATGACTTTGGTATTAATATAAGACCCTCTCTTAGATTTATTTTTCAAGCATTATTTATTTCCTCTCTCTTTTTTTTATCAGACTCTTTAAATCCCATAGATAAGTTAGATTTTCTCCCTTCAATTTTTGACAATTATATTTTCTTGAATTTTTTTACAATTTTTGCAATCTTAACAATTGCAAATTCATTTAATTTTATGGACGGTTGTAATGGTTTGATTATTCTATATTCATTATTAATATTTTTTGTTTTATTAACATTATCTAACAATTACTTTTTATCAATATTTTGCATCTTACTAATTATATATTTGACTATAATTCTCTTCTTTAATTTCCCAAATGCAAAAGCATTTCTTGGAGATTTTGGTGCTTATTTCCTTGGTTTTATATTATCATTTTTAGTAATTTATGTTTCAAATAATAAAGATTTATTAAACTTTGATTTAAACGAATGGTTTTTTGCTACCCTATTTCTTTACCCATCTTTTGAAATCTTTACAACTATAACAAGAAGACTCATAAGTTTAAAATCTCCTTTTTACCCCGATAACCTGCACTTTCATTCAATTCTTTATAGATTATTAGCTTCTAAGTTTGGTAATAAAGAGGCAAATTACTCAACTTCATTAATAATTTTTCTAATCAATATTTTAATTTTAATATCATTGTTTTTTATTCCAATTAATTATTATTATTTAAATTATTTAATCGGCTTCGCATTATTTTTTTTATTAAGATCATTTTTAAAAAATAAGTTATTTAAACTAGGTTTACAAAAATAAAGCATAATACCAATAATTAAAAAATTAGTAACAGCGATTCTATTCGTAAAAAAATTTCCAGCTGATGAAAGTGGCCATATAATTACAATAAATGATACTAGAAAACCATTTAATTTTGATTTATGTAACCCTGATTTTATAGACTTAATTAATATAAAACTTATTAATATTATGAAAGAAAACATACCAATTAGGCCACTTTCAGACAAAATCTCAAAATACACATTATGCGGATGTGTACTACATGACTCACTCTTTGAAATAACCTTATTTCTAATATTTTCTTTTTTACAGTGTAATCTAAAGGTTTTGTGCCCTGATCCAAAAAACTTATTTTCTTGAAATATATAGTAAGCTGACTGAAAATGTGCTCCGTGACCAGAGTCCATAAACTTTGTTTTTTCACTCATACCTGCAGATAAGATAAAATTATTTACTCTTCCTTTTACTTCATCAAATAAGATAAAAGCTATTACAAATACTAGTAATAAAGATACAGAATATAAAATTATAATTTTAAAATTTGTGTAATTAAAGATAAATAAAAAAAATAAACCAACACCAAATAATATGAATGACATTCTTTCACCAGAAAATATAATTGCCAATTCGTATAAAATGATGAAAGTAAATACTAATAAATTTTTTTGCTTGTACATATAATATCCAATAATTGGAAGACCGAACTTAAGAATGTAAGCACCTGCAATAAGTTCATCTCTAAAGAAGCTACTTGCTCTGGCCATACCGTGTTCAGGATTAATTGGTATCCCTATAACATTATATTTAAAAATAAATTGAAACATTAGGTCAAAAGATAAGATTGAAGTAACAATTACAAGAAACTTAATAATATTATCGATATTTAAATTAGCGTAAGTGCAAATGAAAAAGGCAAATAAAAAATACCTAATATTTATAAGCTGTTCTATGAATGGCTCTGGAAAATATGGACTAAAAAAGTTTGGTAGTAGCAATAATAAAAATGTCAAAATTAATAAATAAAAATTTTCATCAAGTTCTTTTGACTTAAATATATAATATGTTGCAATTAAGGCTAATAAAGAGCAGAGTAAATCAGGTATAGCAGGTCCAAAAATTAAAAAAATAATGATTAAGTAAATAATTACATCTAAATATAATTTTTTATTATAAAGATTTAGAATATTCGAGAAATTCATTAACTACTTTTGATTACTATTTATATATTATTTAACTATGTATGAAAATTTTAATTACCGGATCTTCAGGTTTTATAGACTTTAATCAAATTTTACACTTATCTGAAAAATTAGATAAATTACTTGTTATTGATGCATTTAATGATTTAATTTATTCTTCGATACCAAAAATTTAGGTCAAATTATTTTAGACAAATTAAAATAAGCACAATATTTTGTTGAAATACATCAAATTTACGATTGGTCAATCAAAAATAAATAATTTAATTGATAATAATATGGTAGCCTCGGGCGGACTCGAACCGCCACGGGAATAAATCCCACTGGATTTTAAGTCCAGACTGTCTACCATTCCAGCACGAGGCCAATAAGTAATAATGTATATATTATTTATTTAAATTATAAAAAGATAAATTAAATAAAATATTCTATTGTTTTTTTAAGCCCTTGTTCTAGGTTTATTGAAGGCTCCCACTTTAAAACTTTTTTTGCTATTGAAATATCAGGCTTCCTTTTTCTAGGGTCATCTACAACTGCTTTAGTATAAATAATTTTAGATTTAGACTCTGTTAATTTTATAATTTTTTTAGCTAACATAACTATTGATGTTTCATTTGGGTTACCTATGTTTACAGGTAGATGATATTTTTGTTTAAAAAATAATTTTATTAATCCATCAATTAAATCACTTACATAGCAAAAAGATCTAGTTTTTGAAGATTTCCCATATATTTTAATATTTTTATTAAGTAATGCTTGATTAATAAAATTAGAAACTACTCGGCCATCTTTTTTACTCATCCTGGGACCATATGTATTAAAAATTCTAGCAATTCTTATATCAACTTTATGTTGATTTTTGTAGTCACTAAATAGTGTTTCACTTATTCTTTTACCTTCATCATAACATGACCTTGGGCCTATAGTATTTACATTTCCCCAATAATTTTCTTTTTGAGGGTGCATCAAAGGATCACCATATATTTCACTAGTCGATGCTAAAAGAATTGGAATTTTTAATCTCTTTGCCATTCCTAACATATTAAAACTACCTATAAAGCATGTTTTTACTGTTTGTATGGGATCTTCTTGATATTTAGGTGGAGATGCAGGACATGCTAAATTAAATATACCATCGACCTCTAGGTATATAGGTGTACAAATATCATGAATAATTAATGAAAATTTTGGATTATTTAATAAATGAGCTATGTTTGATTTTTTACCAGTATGTAAATTGTCTAGGCAAATTACACTGTGCCCAAGGCTAATTAACCTTTCACACAAATGTGATCCTAAAAAACCACAGCCACCCGTAACTAAATATTTTTTCATTTATAAAATTATAATTTTTTTAAATATCTAAAAATATCTATAAAATACTATTAGTAAACTCTTTATTATATATATTCTCATATGTTTTTTTATTTAACAAAATATCACTTAAATCGTTATATACATTCTTTTTATCTAGAGTTTTAATTGATTTAATAAATTTATTTTTAGACTTTAAAATTATTTTATGTTTATCGTCAATATCATTTTCAATATCTTCTACTTCAAACATAGATAAAGGACTTAACTCAATGTTAAAATTTTTAAACGAATTTAATCTATTGTCTTTATCTAGAAGAAAACAAATAAAATCTGTTTGATTATTATTATTTATAAAAGCAGAAAATCCAAAATGAGATACAGGTTCATAAGTTTCTTTTTTTTCAAAAAAACCTTTTTCCTCATTCCAAAAATATTGACTTTTTGGTAATAATTGAAACTCATTATAGTCTAAATTTTTGTATAACAAAATACCATCTGAAAACAATGTAAAAACATTTTCATTTTCTTCATAAGAGTTATAAATTTCTAAATAATTACTTTCTATTAAACTTCTATTTAAATTTTTATAAATTTTAGAAAGTAAATCTAATTTAGACTCTACTGCAATATCAGTAAATTTGAATTCATTAGTATCTAAAATATGATTAGTAAATTTATATAAATTTTCTTTAGATTTGATACTAAAACCTAAAGTATATTTTACTTGATCGTAATGATTAACTAAATCCTCAAAGTTAATTTGTATAAACTCACTCTTACTTAGCAAAATAAATGTGTCTAAATCTAATGGTAAAAGGTTCTCTGTTATATTAAGTTCATTTTTATTATAAAAGTTTTTTATTTTATCAGGAAGATTTATTTTATTGATACTCAGATTATACAAATCATAATATTCACCAAATATTATATCAAATTCATCAATATTATTTTCGACAATTTCTAATTCAAATTTAACTGATTTAGAGTGGGTATATTCTCCAAGCATATAGTAAAGATAATATTTATAATCTATGTAATCATTTTCTATTATGCCTATTTTTAGAATATCAGTATTTATGCACTCCTTTGATTTTAAATTAAAAGATGCAGATATTAAAAAAATTAAGATAAAAAAAAATTTTATAGAGTTAATCAATTAAATTTAATGAGATTTAAACATTTCTTTATATACTCTTTCCTCAATTTTATGATCATTATCAAATAGTAAGGGAATTTCCAGTCCATTAGACATTTCAATTTCTACTGATATTACATCTTTAGCTTCTATATGGTCTGCATGAACTACTATTGGTCTTTTTGATGGATTATTGTTAACTATTTTTATTTTTGCATTATCTTTTAGTAACCCTCCTCTCCAATGACGTGGGCTATATGCACTTACCGCTGTTAAAGCAACTACGTTACTTCCTAGAGGGATTATAGGGCCAGAAGCTGAATAATTATAACCAGTGCTTCCAGCAGCAGTAGAGCAAATAATTCCATCACAAACAAGCTCCTCTATTCTTACTTCATTATCTATTAATATCTGAATTTTTGCTGCCTGGTACTTTTCTCTTCTAATACTAATTTCATTAATAGCGATTGCTTTAACCTCTTGGCCAGTTGGATTCAAAGTTTTCATTACAAGTGGCTTAAGTTTTGTAAGCTGTGCTTTGGATAATCGCTCCTCTAAACCATCTAATTGATAATCATTCATAAGAAATCCTACAGATCCAAAATTCATACCATAAATTGGTTTGTTTAGTTTCATGTAATTATGAAGTGATTTTAATATAAAACCATCTCCGCCAAGAGCGACGATAAAATCTGCCTCCTCAGGCTCATAATTACCATACTTTTTTATAAGCTTTTCTTGTGCTTCTATATTTTTTTGAAGAGGAAAAGAAACAAAACAGATTTTCATAAATCAACCACCAGTCTCATTCATATAACGATTAACATATCCCTCAAAATTATCTTTTTGAATTTCAAAGTTATGTGCTTTTGGTTTAATTGACATGGCATATTCTATTAAGGCAATAATATCATTTTTTGTTTGATTTCTTAGGGCAAATTTCAAATCTACAAAATCATTTTGTCCTAAACACATATATAGTTTACCAGTACATGTAAGTCTTACTCTATTACAAGTATCGCAAAAGTTATGAGAAATAGCAGAAATAATACCAATTTTCGATTTATAATTTGGATACTCATAGTATCTAGAAGGGCCGTTAGTTCTATATTTAGAGGGAATTAAATTTAATTTTTTTACCAAATCATCTTCAAATTTCTTCATAGATAAATATTGATTAAATCGCTTCTCTCCAATATCACCTATGGGCATTATTTCAATTAACGAAATATCAAAATGATTTTTTTTACACCAATCTAAAATATCAAATATTTCTTTGTCATTGAAATTTTGAGTCAAAACAGTATTTATTTTTATCTTTATACCCTCTTGTTTAGCTACCTCTATCCCATTTAAAACTTTACTAAGATCTCCCCATTTAGTTATTTTCCTAAAACTCTCAGTATTTAAGCTATCAAGAGAAACATTTATTCTTTCAATACCATTTTTTTTAAGAATAGATGCATATTTTGATAAATTCGTACCATTTGTAGTTAAAGTATGTTCTGAAATTTTTCCCTGATTTTTTAAGTTATTTAAATGTTCTATAATTGAAACTATGTTTTTTCTAACAAGAGGTTCACCACCTGTTAATCGAAATTTTTTTACTCCTAATTCATTAAAAATATTTGTAAGTTTAATAATTTCTTCAATTGATAAAACCTCTTGTCTAGGTAAGAATGTTACATCCTCAGCCATACAATAAGTACACCTTAAATCACATCTATCAGTGACAGAAATTCTCAAATAATCAATTTTTCTTTTAAAATTATCAGTTAGCATTTTCGTGAATCTTTAAATCAACTATATTTAAATCTATAACTTTTTTCCCTACGTTCTCAAAGTTAATAGTGATTTTACTATTTATACAAGATTGAACTTGCCCCAGGCCCCAATTTGGTTGAGATGGGCACTCCACGATTGTACCTGGTATAAAATCGCTAAAATTATAGTTATTTTCCATTATTACTCTTGTTAAGTAGAAACAAATATTTACTATTTACTATAGA
>LULK01000040.1_pt1 | contig 57308 bp, 71 predicted proteins | sample 728181 | NCBI WGS metagenome assembly LULK01 (sample SAMN03860291, study PRJNA289734) | marine metagenome | biome: seawater column; feature: ocean; material: water; isolation source: Red Sea water column Station 169 - depth 10m | place: Saudi Arabia: Red Sea | collected 2011-10-15 | depth 10 m | reverse complement strand
CTTAGTAATAGGAGATCCCGTCAAGATCCTACGATAACTACTGTAACTTTTTAACGTCATTAAGTTCTTTGTCCGCGAAGCCCCTCTATTCTTTATAGTGGTGCTTTCATCGACAATAATCATATTATCTTCATTTTGTATAAGAAAGACACCCGCTATCTTTGCACCCTTGGTCGTGGACAACGCTTCAATGTTCATCACAAAAATCTTCAGACCATCATATCTTTCTTTTACAAAGCTCTCTAATTGGTTCTTGTAAGCAATACTTAATCTGGGTTGCCACCTTACGACTTTAACTGGCACGTCATCTGATAAATGCTTTGGTATCTCTACCTTAACCCAGTTATCGTACACCCCCTTTGGTGCAATAATCAAAGCAGCCGATACCTTTTTTTGTTGGTACAACATACCTAGATTATCCAAGGCTACCTTGGTTTTACCTGTACCCATCTCCATAAAAAAAGCATAGTATCTTTCATTACAGGCTTTCTCCAAAGCTTCGGCCTGATGCTTAAAGGGTTTGGTTTTAAATTTATATTTCATTTTTACCTCTTGACAGCATCTTATAATATCTTATATGGTTAAGTCAAGGCCATAAAAAGGTCTTTAACAACGAAAAAGGAACAGCGATGAATAGTATATTTGAAGACATGGAGGAAGAGCAATCTTCCAACATTAATAATTTAGAGCAGGATGATTTAACTTCTGTTGCATCATTGGCTAAAAAACAAAAAAATCAGGAACAAAAGGTCAAAGACTTGGAGGCTGAATTAAAAGAAGCCAAGAAAGAGCTTCTACGAATCAGTGACGAAGAAATACCAAATCTTATGACAGAAACAGGGTTGGCATCTATTAAGTTAGATGACGGCTCCTCTCTTGAAATCAAAAACATATATGGCGCATCCATTCTTGTTGCTAACCGTGAGAAAGCTTACGATTGGCTTAGAGAACATGGTCACGATGACATTATTAAGAATAAAGTTGTCGCTACCTTTGGTCGTGGACAAGAAGACGATGCCAAGGTTTTTATGCGTGTAGCTTACGATAACGGTGTAGCTACCGATCAAGAGTCCAAAATAGAACCTCAAACCTTAAAGGCTTGGGTTAAAGAAAGAATGGAAGCAGGGGAGGAGTTTCCAACAGAACTCTTTGGTGCTTTTATGGGTCAACGTGCAATCATTAAAGGAGGAAAAAAATGACAACTGCCGTAGATGAAAAAAAGAAAACCGAGGTAGTTGCATTTGACGCCTCAATGATGGAAGCAGACGCAGGGTCTGGTATCAATGATTTAGGAAGTGATGATCTAGCTCTGCCCTTTCTAAAAATATTATCTGGGCTCGACAGTAAGCTCGACGACTTGGATAATGCTAAAAGAGGGGATATCATTAATAGTGTCACAGATCAAATATACAAAGGTAAGGATGGGGTCGATGTCGTACCTTGTGCTTATGAAAGAGTATATATTCAATGGTCGCCTCGTGGTGAGGGAACGGGGGCACCTGTTTCCGTTTACAAAACCAAGGATGAATGCCCTGAGTTTGAAAGAAGTGCAGAAGATAACAAAGATTATCTAACTGATGGATCAGGACAGTACATCGAAGAGACACATCAGCATTATGTGTTGGTGCTAAATAAAGACGGTGGTGCAGACCAAGCTTTGATTGCTATGAAATCTACACAATTAAAGAAAAGCCGTAAATGGAATAGCATGATGTTATCTGCAACCATCAAAGGGAAGAACGGATTGTTTACACCACCTCGTTTTGGGTTTGTGTATCACATGAAGTCTGTTGCAGAAGAGAACTCAAAAGGCTCTTGGCACGGATGGGAGATGTCTAGGAAAGATCCCGTCAACAGTGCCGACATTTATGCTAAGGCAAAGTCTTTTGCCGAAAGCATTAAAAAGGGTAGCGTTGTTGTTAAACATGAGAAAGATGATAACGAAGCACCCTTCTAATGTCAGTAGAGCAATTTTCATCAATCTTTGATGGATTGAAGGAAGCCTACGGTACTTACAAAGTTGAAAAGACACAAGTAAACGGTAAGAACACCGGAAAGGCTTCCATCATCCGCGAACTACGGACCCTGAACCTTTGGGAGGGACACCTATCTGGTAAGGGTGATGCGTTAGGCATTATTCCTATCAATGAGAGCAATAGGTGTAAATGGGGATGTATTGATGTTGATCAATATCCACTTGACCATAAAAATCTTGTCGATAAGATTAGAAAACTCAAACTCCCTTTAGTAGTGTGTCGCTCCAAGTCAGGAGGGGCACACTGTTTTTTGTTTCTAACCGATTGGGTAGATGCAAAAGATTTACAAAGAACCTTACAACATATTAGTGCTGCCCTTGGGTATGGAGATAGTGAGATCTTTCCCAAGCAGGTTAAGTTGAATTTAGAGCGTGGTGACGTAGGTAACTTTTTGAACTTACCTTATTACGACCACGAGGAGGGGCTACGGTACGCCTTTCTTGATAATGGCACCTCAGCTACCCTAGAAGAGTTTATCGCCCTGTACGAGCGTTTTAAGCAGACACCAGAGCAAATGAAAAAGCTACAGATAGAAGAACAACCAGAGTTTGCTTCTATGAGGGATGGTCCGCCCTGTCTACAGATTATTATGGCGGGTAAGATATCCGAGGGTGGACGCAACAATGGTTTGTTTAACATTGGTGTTTACCTACGCAAAGCTTTTCCTGATTCGTGGGAGAGTGAAATACTAAATTACAATATGCAGTATTTAGAACCACCATTGCCTTTGAATGAAGTTAATGTAGTGGCAAGACAGTTACACCGTAAAGATTATGCTTATAAGTGTTCGGATGCCCCTATTAACGCCCACTGCAACAAAGAACTGTGCCGTACACGACGTTATGGTATCGGGGCTGCGGTACAAGGGGCAAACATTGCCAATCTTAGAAAATATAATTCTACCCCGCCTGTGTGGTTTATTGATGTAAACGGAGAACCGCTTGAATTAGATACCGACGCCCTGATGAGCCAAGGGTTGTTTCAAAAAGCTTGTATGGAGCAACTACACATGATGCCCAGAACCGTATCCAGAAACATTTGGGAAAGCAGGATTAGTTCTTTGATGACCGAAATGAAAGAAAACGAAAGTGCCATCATGGAAGTGTCCCAAGATGCGAGCATTAGCGGACAGTTTTATGATTACCTAGAGGAGTTCTGTCGTCATTTGCAACAGGCACAGGATAGAGAAGAGATCCTGTTACGCAAGCCTTGGACAGATGAAGAAGAGGGCTTTACCTATTTTAGGCTGAAAGACTTTGAGAACCACCTCAAAAAGAATAGGTTCTTTGAGTACAAGTCTCATAAGGTGGCCCAAAGACTTAGGGACATACAAGGTGAAAGCACCGTCCTCAAGATCAAAGGGTCTACACTTAGGGTATGGAAGATACCTGCCTTTGAGTTTTCTGCAGTAGAAGTCGATACACCTGAGTTTGGCGATAAAAGAAAGACCCCTTGGTAATGTTTAGAATATTTGGACCACCCGGCACAGGTAAGACCACTACGCTACTTAATATGGTAGACGAAGCCCTTTCCTCAGGTGTGACCCCAAACAAAATAGCATTCTTGGCTTTTACCCGCAAAGCTGCCCACGAAGCCAAGGAAAGAGCTTGCCAACGCTTTAAACTAGATCCACAAAAAGATCTATATTATTTTCGTACTTTACATAGTCTTGCCCTTACCCTGTCCGACATACGGACTGAACAGGTTATGCAAGCAGAGAACTACAGGGAACTATCCGAGAAGATAGGTATTACTCTTCATGTAGATAAACCGTCGTCCGATGACCTACCTGATATGCTCAAGGCTCACGACCCGATCCTTGGTCTTATCAATCTAGCTCGTCTCAGGAGGGTATCTTTAAAAGAACAATATGATAATAGCACTGTTGAGGAGCCTTGGGTTACAGTTGATTATGTAGACAGGGGGCTCAGGAAGTACAAAGAAGCAAACGGTTTGTTTGACTTTACCGATATGCTTGAACAGTTTGTACAGGAGTCTCACCGTTATTGCCCTGACTTTGACCTTTGTTTTCTGGACGAAGCACAGGACTTGTCCCCTTTACAATGGCAGATAGCTCACCTTATAGAGAAAAAATCAAAGAAGATGTACTGTGCAGGGGACGATGATCAGGCTATTTATAAGTGGGCAGGTGCAGATGTACATCATTTTATTACGATGGATAGCCCCTCAGAAACCTTGTCTCAATCCCACCGTGTCCCTAAGAATGTACATTGCGTTGCAGAAAATGTAGCTAGGCGTATAAAAAAACGTCATGCCAAGAAGTACGAACCAAGGAATTTAGACGGACAGGTAGAACGTATCTGGGATATCAACCAATTAGATATGTCCGAGGGCGAGTGGCTCATTCTAGCTCAGGCGGGGTATCAACTGAGCCCTGTTAAAAATACTTTACGGTCCAATGGATTACTGTTTGAATACCGTGGCTCACGGTCCATCAATGAAAAGATCAGTATTGCCGTCAATGCTTGGGAGGACTTACGTAAAGAAAGACCTATCTCAGGTAAGGAAGCACGAACCATGTATCACTATATGTCTGTCGGTAAAGGTGTAAAGCGTGGTTACAAGAAGCTTAATGGTTTAGATGACGGTGATATGATTACCTATGTTGAGTTAAAAGATAACTTTGGTCTGTTAAAAGACCTAGAAGAAATATGGCATCTTGCGCTTGATAAAATTCCTGAAGAGGAACGAGCGTATATTATTGCCATGTTGAGGCGGGGAGAAAAGTTCAATGGTATTCCCCGCATTTCAGTGTCCACGATCCACGGCTCAAAGGGAGGAGAAGCCGATAATGTCGTATTACATACCGACTTGTCGTGGGCGGCTGAACAAAGCTCACGTTTAGAACCTGATGATATCCATCGGGTTTTTTACGTGGGCGTAACAAGGGCAAAAGAAAATCTATATATAGTAGAACCCGAAGACGCAACGAGGAGTTACGATTTATGAAAAGAGAAGAAATATTAAAAAAGGCAGAGTTAATGATTAACGGACCCAGAGCCAAAGACTATGGGGACGCTTATAAAAACCATGAGCGCATTGCAAAAATGTGGTCTGTTTTATTGGAAAAAGAAGTAACCGTGCCTCAAGTCTATCAATGTATGGTAGCCACCAAGCTTTCTCGACTAATAGAAACACCTGACCATGATGACAGTTGGGTTGACATTTGTGGCTATGGTGCTTTGGGCGGAGAGAAGTAATGGCTTGCAACAAACACTCTATGTCTCAGGTGTATAAAATTTTATCCGATTATCAAGGTTCAGAGCATTGGTTTGAAAAAGGTGAAAAAAAGAAAAAATTTAATTTAAGCTTTATTTGTTGTGTAGATACAAAGTATGGAAATATTAATTCTTTCACAGATGAATGGTTTCTTGGTGAAGATGGTTTCTTTTTTAAAGACACTTATGAAAATCTTTATAAAACAAACAGCAAAAGTTTCAACCGTTTTTCAGATGAACATGACATCATTGAGGGCATGAACTTTTCATTTACAGCTAATGTTTCAGGCAACAAAGAATTAGATTACCTCAAACAATGTAAGTATACACAATTAAACTATGTAAGAGACGTTGATATCATTTCTTATCCAGAAAAGATTTATCAAACAAAGGAAGAAAAAGAAGAGGACTTGATACAATCTAAACGTATAGAGCGTGGTCCTAATGGGGATTTAGTCAAAGAACATTTTCAGGATGAGTGTCAAATATGTAATGCACAAGGTATTTTTGAAAACTATTCCTTTATTAAAGAAAACGGTCGTCAATATTCAGAGGCTCATCATGTTATCCCACTTTCTCAAAAGGGTGCCGATACGCCCGACAATATTATGTGTCTTTGTGCTAATCACCACAAGCAAATGCACTACGGTGACGCATCTGTAAAGTTTGATTGCAAAAATTTTTACATAACTCTTGATGGTAAAGAACTCAAACCAATCCCTAGATGGAGGATGATATGTCCTTACAACTAACAATGTTTGCACCCAAGAGCGAATGGGTGCCCCCTTATGAACTACCTGATCTCAGTCACTGTAAGCAAATTGCCATTGACGTAGAAACCAGAGACCCGAACATCAAGTCTAAAGGACCGGGTTGGCCTACAGGAGACGGGATGATTGTAGGATATGCCATTGCCACCGAATCATGGTCACATTATATCCCTGTTAAACACGTCGGCGGGGGTAATTTAGACGAAAGAATCGTCAATAGGTGGTTAAAAAAGGTTTTTGAGAGCCCTGCAGATAAAATTATGCACAATGCACAGTATGATGCAGGGTGGATTAGACAAGAGGGCTTTACTTTAAACGGTAGAATCATTGATACAATGGTCATTGCCTCTCTATTGGACGAAAACCGCTTTAGTTATAGCCTAAATGCGCTCTCTTACGACTATTTAAGCAAAACCAAGTCCGAAAAGGAGTTAAATGAGGCTGCATCTGCCTTTGGTGTCGATCCAAAAGCTGAAATGTGGAAGTTACCTGCCATGTTTGTAGGTCCTTACGCTACCGACGACGCAAAACTGACCTTGGACCTTTGGAATTACTTTTCTGTCGAGATAAACAAGCAAGGATTGTCAAAAATAGCTAATTTAGAGCTAAATTTACTGCCCTGTTTGATTGATATGACATGGAAAGGCGTTAGAATTGACCAAGACGCATTAGAAAGGACTAAAGATGACCTTGTTAGGAAGGAAGTTGTTTTAAATCAGCAGATTAGACGCATGGTGGGCCACGATGTAGAGATTTGGGCGGCTCAATCGCTTGCAAAAGGCTTTGATGCCCTGAATATCAAGTATCCAAAGACCGAAAAGGGCGCACCTTCGTTTACAAAAGCTTTTTTATCGGAGCATCCGCATGATTTACCCAAGCTTATTGTGCAATCGCGCAACATTAACAAGGCCAGAGGGACGTTTATCAACACAATTATGAAGCATTGCCACAAAGACGGACGCATTCATAGCCATATTAACCAGATACGTTCCGACCAAGGGGGCACGGTATCGGGTAGGATATCCATGAACAACCCTAATTTACAGCAGATACCCGCTAGAGATCCTGAATTAGGTCCTATGATTCGCTCTTTGTTCCTACCTGAAGAGGGAGAGCAGTGGGGTTCTATTGATTTCTCGCAACAAGAGCCACGGATCTTGGTTCACTACGCTCATGTCTTTGGTGTATCCAGAAAAGTACCGCTCAAAGGCGCAAAAGAGTTTGTCGAAGCTTATAATAGCGACCCGACTACCGATTTTCATACAATGGTTGCAGAAATGGCACAGATACCGCGTAAGTCCGCTAAGACCATCAACCTCGGCATGATGTACGGCATGGGTGTCAACAAGTTATCCGAGCAATTAGGCATAGAAGTAGAGGAAGCTAAGTCCATCATCAGTCAGTACCACGAGCGAGTACCCTTTGTGAAGGGCTTGATGAACGGGGTAATGAACCATTTGAATGAACGAGATAGCTCAGGCTCCGTAAGATCACTACTCGGCCGAAAATGTCGCTTTGATTTATGGGAACCTGACCGCTTTGAAATGAACAAAGCCATGCCTTTTGAGCAAGCTGTACAGGAATATGGTAAGACCACCAAGCTCAAGCGGGCTTATACCTACAAAGCCCTGAACAGGCTTATTCAAGCGTCGGCCGCGGACATGACAAAGAAAGCTATGGTCGATATTTACCAATCCGGTCGCGTTCCTCTCATACAAATACACGACGAGGTAGCGATTTCTGTTAGAGACAAGCCAGATGCAGAAAATATTTCCCGAATCATGGAAAATGCAGTACCCTTGGAGGTGCCTAACAAATGTGATGTGGAGGTGGGTCGCAGTTGGGGAACCGCTCAATGACCTGTATACCATCTCAAACTTGTGCCCTCCTTCCTCCCTTTCGAGGAGGGCACCCTTTTTCCCTTGAATAATCCAATAAAATCTTATATATTCTTATTAAAGGAGATGCAAAATGGATACAACTAAATGGAAAAGTGTGCTTGTTCCTATCGAAGTGTACAAAGAATTGAAGGCACTGTCCCGCGAACAAGGGCGCACGATGGGGGGACAGTTGAAGATCATGTATCAAGTCTATGAAGCCTATCAAAATAAAGAATTAACCTTTTCTACGGAACCACCTGAAAAAAGAGTTTGACATATCCCATAATATCTTTTACGGTTTAGTCACTCCATGTGTTAAAGAGTCGTTGTTAATCCTATGATTTGTTCAAACCAACATAACAACGGCTCTTTTTTTATATCTTGACAGCTATCCCATAAAAGCGCATACTGATTCTGTTACAAGTTCAAGTTAGGTTTCAGCTCGAGTGCCTAGTGATAGGCTTGGGCTTGTAACATTACTAATTTTATTACACAGGAGAAAAAAATGGATGATCAAGATGAATTTTATAGAAGAAGACATTTAGAAGCACAAATATGTTTAGATAAATACAAAATTGAAAAAAACGTCAGTAGAGATACAAAGACAGATACTTCTGAATTAAAGCAGTTTTGGGAAAAATTAGAAGTAGGGGACAGTTTTTTAGTAGATCATACTAAAGAGTTTTCTTTAGATGTGGCTGAAAAAATTAGAATAAAAGTAAATAATATTTATGGTAAAGGAACTGCATCCATAAGAAAAGAATGGAATGAAACTGATCAAGTACATTACCGTAGAATATTTAAAAATAAATAGTTAGAAATTCAGTTGGAAAATAAAAAAAAATCACTAGCCGAGCAGTTTAGCATCCACAGGTTTTACAAACCCAACAAAGAACACACTAGTCGTTGGGTTTGGAGAAAACTTCCGGCTCGTTTATTTAAAAAAAAAGAGAGGAAAAAGAATGACAAAAAAACTTAGTCCTGCAGAAGAGTATGAACTAAATTTTTTAAGAAAACAGGTAGATCACTACGAAACCAAGGTCTTTGAACTAGAAAGACACAAGGACGTAGCTAGGGATCACGAAAGAGCAAGAGAAGAACTCAAGAATTATGTATTGAAATTAAGAGGATTAGGGAGGGAAGTATAATGGCTAAAAAACTAGATGAACATCAATTACATGGTTTGGCGAATAAACTCATTAGTTTTTTGCAGAGCAAAGAGGGGAACTTAACGGTACTTCAAATAATGCAAGTTATAGATAGAGCAGATTACATATTGAGGTCTACTCAAAAAGTTTATAGAAATAAACGCGATAAAATGCGTGTATTAAATGGAGGAAAACAATGACCAATCAAGTAATTATGTATAGTCTCTTGACCGTCATGCACTTTACCACGCCCGAAGAGTGTCAAATGTGGAGCGATAAGATCTATGGCGAGGGCTATAAGTGTTTTATATCTTACAAACAAAAAGAGTGGTATGTTAAAGAACCGTTGCCCAGACCAGATATTATTGTTAATATGGGTAAGGAGGAGTAGTCAGATTTTAAAAGCAAACAGACTTGATGATGCACTTATCGGGATCGGCAGGAGATGTTCCCAAGAGGACGTTCTTGTCTATGATTTTAACAAAGCCGTTAAGATCCTAGTAGATCGTGACCAAATGACAGAAGAAGAAGCCGTTGAGTATTTAGAGTTTAATACAGTAGGTGCATGGGTTGGCGAACAAACACCCGTGTTTGTCTATCCAATGACAATGGAGGAAATAGATGAGATGCAATAGATGTGGCTGCGAAGCCAAAACCATTTATGTTCATGGGCACGAGCAATGCTCACAGTGTCATTCCGTTGTAGAGGACTGTTGTCAGGGGATCACGGTTCAAGAAGTTTCCAAAGATAATTACTACGTCGAAAAGCAAACCTGTAAATACAATGAGGTGGACCCTCATTTTGTTGTTGGTAAAGAGTGATAACTCTTTTTTATGTCAGCGTCGTCATTGCTATACTTTTCATCCTAGTCGGGATTGTATGGATAGCTATACATAAGTGACATTTTTATCACACTTGACAATATAAGATAAATCTGATATAATAAATATAGTGATTCGTAAAGAATCACTTGCTCTTTGACATTGATGGAAAACTATTCGTAGACAGAAACCTGTCGATGATCGAAGATTACTTTAACTTAAACATGGAGTTTAATATGTTAGAAAAAGATTTGATTACTTTTAAGTTAACCAAGACTGAGTGGTTTTTGCACCATGATAGAATACAGTTGTCGGATTGTCTTGAAGATGTTTTTGAATGTTGGTTTCAATATGAAGATGACCCAAGAGAAGCCGTTACTAATTTGTTTTCAAAAGTTCAAAAGGCTTGTTACAATGAACACAAAAATGGTTCTTGTACAGTAACTTTAAATTTAAACAATAATTGGGATTTAGAACTTTGGAACGAATCTATAGATGGTAATGCAATGGTATGTGGTTGGATATCTGATGTAAAAGCAGGATATAATGATAATAAATCACTTTTAACACATTGTCGTAACATTAACAAAAAATTAGATGCCGTTGACCCACATGGTCGTTATTTGTGGGCAAGGTGGAGAGTATAACAAACAAAGCCTCGTGGATCACGGTTCACGGGGCTTTTTCTATTTAAAACGGAGAGTTCTCCATATTAAAGTTATAGGCTAAGTTGATTAACGGATCTTCAACCTGCTTTTGAATGGGCATCGGAGATATAGGATTAAAGTATTCCATCGCAGGATTGTATGCTTCCTCAGATGTTACAGGACCTTCAACGTCTGCACCTATTTTAGGAATCATAGGTGGCTCTATCAAAGGATTACCCATACCACTACCCCCGACCATTGGTTGAGATCCTCCAACCTTAACACCACCAACATAAGTGTTTTGACTATTAGGTCCTGTAAAGGCAGGTGTGGTTACTTCAGAACCAAAAGAACCAACAATATCTGTCATTTTAGTACCAAATAGTTTATCTCCAATACTTTCACCCCCCTGCATAGGTTGAGGTGTTGATATTTGACTAAGATCACTCATAATTTGTTGTGTAGGAGGTTGCATAGGTGTTGAAGGTATCTCAGCGGGTTTTGTAAAAGGAGCTGCGGGTATGGCCGTACCACCCAAGGACGCTATGCCTTGACCTAGCTGACCCGTCGTGGATATGCCACCGCCACTTATATTAGGAAACGCTTCGTTGACCAAGGACCGTATACCGCTCATTACACCAGATACTTTTTGTAGGGCCTCCTGTTGCATAGGTTGCATGGCCTGATCTACTTGGCTCATGGCCCGCTGACCGAGGAACTGTTCAATCAGAGGAAACGGATCGTTTTGGATCTGTTGCATAGTGTTCTGAAAACCCTGTTGCATTTGATTGAATTGATCAAAATAGGGATTGAGCCCTGTGTTAGGATCAACAGTAGGGGTTTGACTACCAATGGGCTCATCAGGAGCCGTTTCAGGTGGTAGAATAATAGAAGGTGGTAACATCGACGACATAAAAAGAATTATAAACAATCTCAGATAAAATAACAATAAATATTGTTGTTGTCGGTTACGGTTACTTATATAGCTGAGAAAATAGAAAAAAATATTTTTAGTGAAAAATAGGTGTAACCAGTGTAACCGCGTAACCTTTTGTACAAAACCCCTTATATATAAGGACAAAACTAGGTTACATAAAAGGTTACACCTTGAAATACAAAAATGTAACCCTCGATTTGGCTTAATGTGAATATTTTTCATTTTTTTTAAAAAAATATTTTACTGGAATATATAAAGAAAGTATCGTACATATAAGAAAAGACTTATAGTTGGAGCAGAGTATGGCAAACTTAAATAAGAGTTCAAAGCTTGATTATAAAAAAATACCAAGATCACTAACTTTGAATAATAATCCCAAACCATCTTGGGTAAAAGAGAAACCACCACGCAATCCAAATGAAAAGAGAGGTCGTGTTAGAGTTCATAAAGATCAAAAGCTAACAAGACGACAGGAGCTTTTTGTTAAGGAGCTAGTATCTAACGACGGCCAGATAACTTTATTGGAAGCTGCTATGAAAGCAGGGTATTCCAAATCTTCTGCTCATATCAGAGCTTATGAACTTACTAATCCACATTTGAGCCCTCATGTAGTAGCCGCCATAAAAAGAGAAAGAGATCTTTTGGATGAGAAGTTTGGAGTAACTTACGCTAGACACATTCGGGACTTACAAAGAATAAGAGATATGGCTTTGGAAAACGGAGCCTACTCAGCCGCCGTTCAAGCAGAATTTCGTAGAGGTATGGCACAAGGGGACATCTATGTGAACAAGTCTGAGATTAGGCACGGATCAATAGATAGTATGAGTAAAGAAGAAGTTGTAAAAGCAATCGAAGAAATAAAAAGGTCTTATGGTGAACAAACCATTGATATTACCCCAGACGAGCAAGAAGGAAGCAGGACTATATCAGCAACTGAAATCAGCCATCAAGAGGTCGAAGAGGAACTTAGTCCTAACAAGGATTGAGAATTGGGCAGGCCAAGGTATTCCTGATCTTCTTATTTGTGATGAAATGGGTTTGTTTCATTTTATCGAACTAAAGTTTGTAAAGGCTAACGCAGTTAATCTTAGTCCGCATCAGGTAGCATGGCTTACAAGACATAAGCATAGTAGCTCTTGGGTACTTATAAAGAAACAGAACAATCCAACTACTACGGCCGAGTTATATTTATATAAAGCGGATCAGGCTATTGATCTTAAAACAAATGGATTAAAGACAGAGCCAATAGGACGTTGGAAAGCACCTTTTGAATGGGAAAAACTGTGGGACTTGATTTATCCCATATAATTCTATATCATAAACGAATCACAATTACATGGAGGTTAAGTGATGGATAACAACCCGTATAAGTTTAAAGATGCAGTGATTGCACTTGAAACTTTAAAAAATATTGAGATTGATGACTATAATAATTGTAAGGATCAACATCATCTTTTAGAAACTCATGTTAATTTCCACAAAACGATTGAAGAGATTAATAATGTTATTGAAATATTAAACAAAAACATTGAATTAGAAGAGGGAGGTTAAGTGATGAGAGGTAATCCAGATGATTTATCAAACCAACTTATTACTAAGATTAAGACTTGGCTTAAAGAAGAAATAGATCAGGCAAATGAACAGGAGTGGGAGGAAACTTATGAGGATGGTATACTTGAGGGTAGAGCCGAAGTTTGTGAAAGCCTGCTTTATTTTATTGGTTATTGGGAAAAGGGTGAGGAGTGATGTCCAAAAAATTAAAAGCAATTAAGGAGGCTAGTATTTCAATAGCTTGTTTACTTGATGAAGTTGAGAATAAAAAAATTAAAAAAGATTTAGAACATATACAAAATCAAATGACAATCCTTGAACAACTTGATTACCCAGAGTTATCCACAAAAGATATAAATAAAATTGTTGAAAAGTATGGTTGGAAACCAATGGACACTAAGGACGGTTTAGCTTGGTTTGGAGGTAAGACACATTCTTGTTTAGGAGATCATATAGCAGATGAGCATGAGGATTTTGAAAACATTGATTTTTTGGTAGCAGGTTGGAGGAGGAGTGATGAAAACGTATGAAATAACTGTAGTGTGTACAACAAAACGAGAAATTGTTGTAAAAGCTAATAGTAAGAAAGGGGCTAAAAAACTCGCCATTAAAGAGGCTAATGCGCTTGTTGGGAGTTATTGTGAAAGCTACGTAGAAAATGTTGAAATATTGAAAGAGGGCGGTGACTAATGAGAGATAAAGATAGAGAGGCTGAACAAGACTATTGGGATATTCACCTAGAAGAAGAAAAAGAACACATAGAAAAAGCGAAAGCAAAAGGTGAACCAATGCTTATTCTAAATGAAAAAGTAGTCTGGGTTAACAAAGATTATTCTAAATTTAAAAATGTTAAAGGAGGTGATTGATTGTTTATTTTAACTTGGATTGGTAAGTTATTGTATGGTGATAAATATGATGAACTTATGAAGAAAACCAATAAAACAAGGCGGAGAAGATAAAATTATAAGGGGGCTTGACTAGTCCCCTTTTTAATTTATTATATATGGGATAAGTAACATACATGGAGATTCGCTTATGACTAAATATTTAACAAAAAGAGATATAATTCGTCTTAACAACAAAGCGATTAGAACAAAGAAAAATCGTTCTATTCGCCCCGACATTTACAAAGTATTAAGAGATACTTTTAAATATCCTATTATATTTTCACTCGTACATAATGATATTGAAATGAGAGTTAATATTTTATTTGGCGAGGGTGGAAGTAAAATTGAAACTTTTTGGCTTGATATGGATTTTAAAGATTATGATAAATTACCAACTGCTGAGGTGGGGTAGATTATGGAAGATTTAACAGACGAAAAATTAAATAAACTTTTAACAGAAGAAGTTATGGATTATTGGCTAGGTGACGCAACCAATAAACAAGCCAGAATAAATCTTTTTTATGAATGTAAATATGATCCAGAAGTATTAAATAGTGTACTAGATCATTACGTTGGCGGTCACGATCTCAAAGAGATACATAATCAAGTATGGTCTGTTCTTAATAGAAGTGACTATTTTTAAAAACAATCAAGGCGGGCTATTTACAACCCGCCTTTTTTTATGCTATATATATGGGATAAATTTTATACATGGAGAATCGCATAATGGAAAAACAAATTGAAAATATGACCGATCAAGAATTAGTTGATTATTTATTTGATAAAGTGGACGTAAAAAAAACTATTTATAAAATGTTAACTGAAAACACAGGAACTCATTTTTTGGATTCAGGCGGGGCTAGTAATAGAAATTGGCAACGTAACCAAATAAAAACAATTAAAGACTTTCAAGATGAACCTGAGGCTACCTTAAGCTTTGATGTTTGCGGAGATTATATATATTTAGAACCGACCGTATCCGTATTTCATAAATTATCTAAATTATTAGATGAATGCAAAATATGTAAAGATTTTAACGCTTTGAAAGTTAATAATTGGGATAGCCAAAACTATATGGGCGTGAGTAAAGAGGGAGAAAACTTTTTAAACTCTTACGGCTTTACTACTCCAGATAATCCCGTTTGGAATACATACAATTGGGATAACTGTTTCAGTCAAGTTGTGCAGGGTACTAATTTAATTAGTGATAACAACGAAAATTATGTTCTTATTCAAATACATCAGGGCGCGGATGTAAGAGGGGGATACACCGACGCTAAACTATTTATTATCTCGGACGGGATGGATTGTGAACATTATTCTGTACATGATGATAGGTGTAGTTTTAGCGTTAAAAATCCTGCAATTGATGTACTAACGAAAGATATGTTTAATTTTACCCGTAATAATGAATTAGTTATTGATTATAGAGGCGGATATTTTAGCAATGGGGACGGGCTAGAATTGGACCAAGAATATATTAAAAAGTTTGCAACGCTATGCGATTATAAAACTATAAGCGGTTGGATAGTAGAATAAAAAAGCTTGCAATATAAGAGAAATAATATATTTTAATGGGGCGGGGTATTTTTCCCGCCTTATTTTATTAATTAACATGGAGTAAAAATAAAATGAATAAAATAGTAGACAATTTAATTAACAACGCAATTGCAACCGCAGAAAATACTGCAGACGTAGTATTTCCGCCGCTAGAAAAAGTAAATTTCTCGGCCGTAAAAACCCCGATTTATTTACGTAATGTCAGCGGGGATTATGTACCCGTACCAATTGAAACGGGGCAAGCTATTATTAGGACCGATAATAGTACCCCGCTCGGCGTAATGAAAAAGCGATACGCAATCGCGGATAATTCAGAATTAGATAATGCGGTCCGCGAGGGATTAGAGGATTCACTTCCTAAAGAGGCCTTGCAAAATATTAAGTTAATTGAGAAAACCGCCGATAATGGTTCGATATGCCGTTGGGGTTATTCTTTTGACGGCCTTGGCCGAGATATCCGCCAATTGACGGGTAGTAAAACTCAATTAAATTTTAGGGTTATGATCATTAATAGTTTTGGCGGTCAAACTGCAATCAGATTGCAAGCGGGCGCAGAAGATTTATTTTGCACCAATGGTTGCACATCTGCAGAATTAATGGCCACCGCTTTCGGTCACACCGCTAGTTTTAACCCCGCTCAGGTAAAACCATTTATTGAAAAGCAAGTAGAGTATTACGAGTTAAAGGTCCAAACTTGGCAAGCATGGGCAAACAAAGAGATTAACTTTGATCAGGCTTTTAAAGTTTTACAGGATAATTATCCCGCTTCAGAAAGTGAAATTAAAAGAGCAGAAAAAAAAGGATTTACTGCAGGCGAAGCAAAAAGCAGAAAAACCGCGCAATTAATGGAGCAATTTGAAAAAGAGGCGGAGCAAAGAGGTTCTACAGTTTGGGCCTTATATTCTGCTTTAACTCATTACGCCAGTCATTCAACTGGTTCTTTTACTGTTAAAAATTCTGCTAATCGGGACAATGTAGAAACAACTTTGATACAAAGAGAGCGCGAGGTTAACAATGTGACCGCGTCCGAGAGTTTTTTAGAACTAGCGGCATAACTTGACTATATAAGATAAAACCTATATCTATTAGGGGCGGGGTATTTTATCCCGCCCTTTTTAATTTAAACATGGAGTAAAAAAAATGGAAAAAACAACAGATAAAGAAAAGTTAAAGGATTCTATTTCACATCAGTTAGTACAACTAGCAGACTACACTTTTACAATAAATAGTCTGTTTAATACGAACTCATTACATGAAGATAGAGAATATCTTTTTTGGAGGGTTAGGGGACTACATGAAGGAATGAAACGTCTAGTAAAAACTTTAGATGAACAAGGCTTAATTGAAAAAGATAAGCCAAATTATCATGGAGATGAAACTGCCAAACAAATGATTGATAGCTATCTCCAATATAAAACCCTTGATCCAAGCACTTGCACTCGTGATTAAAACCTATCACACAATCAAAATTAAGGCGGTCCTAGTACCGCCTTTTTTTATTTCTTTATTTTAGTAAAACAAGCGAAGATCCGCCCGCCCTGAACCATTTAAAACGTATCAGGACCGTGGACCGCGGACAGTTGACCAGCAACCGCCGATAATTATTCCCGCTTATTTATTCGGGGCGGGGTATTAGCTAACGAAAATTTACGATTAAAAAAACCCGAAATATTTTCGGGGCGGGGTATTTCCGACTCCGAATCTTGTACCGCGTCCGAGATAAAATATTTTAGGACCGCGCACCGCGGACTGAGTATTTTGGTCCAATAATTTTAGCGGGGCCCGTTTTTATCGGGTCAATTTTTCACGATCAAAAAACCAAAAAAATCGCACCAGAAACCACCGCCCGCGTGTCTGTGGCACAAGTGCAAGTGCCATGTTTTTCACAAATATTTATGCGTAAAAACGAACAAGTATTTACTATTTTGAAAAAAGTGCTATTTTAACGCTCAGGGACCCCCGATGAATGTACAGATAAATCAGACCAATGAAGATAAACTTTTGAAGCTCAGACTGCGGTTAGCGCAGCTTGAAAAGAACGAGGCTTGTCAGGATAATTTTTTAACTTTTGTACGTTCCATGTGGCCCGACTTTATTGCAGGTAGGCATCATTATATCATAGCGGAGAAGCTTCAGCGGGTCGCGAAGGGCGAACTAAAACGCTTGATTATCAACATGGCTCCGCGACACACGAAAAGTGAGTTTGCTTCCTTTTTGTTTCCTGCGTGGATGATGGGCCGTAATCCGCGAATGAAGATCATTCAGGCGACACACACGACGGAACTGGCCGTAAATTTTGGTAGAAAGACCAAAAATTTGATTGACAGTGATGATTATAAGATGGTGTTTCCTGACGTTAAGTTGGCGGCGGATAGTAAGGCCAGTGGTCGGTGGGACACGAGCAGTGGTGGTATGTATTATGCTGTGGGGGTTGGATCGAACTTGGCGGGACGTGGCGGTGACTTGGTGATTATTGACGATCCGCACTCGGAGCAAACGGCTATGAGCAGTAGTGGTTTTGACGATGCTTGGGATTGGTATACGGGCGGACCTAGACAGCGTTTACAGCCGGGCGGTAGTATAGTTTTGGTACAGACGCGGTGGTCGGAGAAGGACATGACGGGTCAGTTGATGCGGGCGATGGCGAAGGACGACAGGGCGGATCAGTGGGAGATTGTGGAGTTACCTGCTATCTTTGAGGATGGTAAGCCGTGTTGGCCTGAGTTTTGGAGTTTGGATGATTTGACCGCGGTCCGCGCTTCCATACCGCCTAGTAAATGGAATGCCCAGTATCAGCAGAACCCGACGGGTGAGGAAAATGCGATTATACCGCGCGAGTGGTGGAGGCGTTGGGAGAAAGAAAAGATACCGCAGTTGCAGTATGTGATACAGAGTTATGATACGGCTTTTAGTAAGAGGGAGACGAGTGACTACAGTGCGATTACGACGTGGGGTGTATTCTTTCCTGAGGAGGGCGGAGCCCCTAATTTAATTTTGTTGGACAGTAAGAAGGGTCGGTGGGACTTTCCTGAGTTGAAGGGCATGGCATTTGAGTTGTGGGAATACTGGGAGCCTGATGCGGTGATTGTAGAGGCCAAGGCGAGTGGTATGCCGTTGACGCATGAGATGAGGCAGACGGGTATACCTGTTGTGAATTTTACGCCTAGTAAGGGTAATGACAAGGTGACGAGGGTCCATGCGGTTAGCCCGCTGTTTGAAGCGGGTATGGTTTGGGCTCCCGATGAGACGTGGGCGGATGAGATGATAGAGGAGGTGGCAGCCTTTCCGAATGGTGAGTATGACGACTTGGTGGATAGCATGACACAGGCTCTTATGAGGTATCGTCAGGGTAATTTTGTACAATTACCAACAGATGACTGGCAAGATGAAGAAAATTCTGTTAAGGTGAGGGCGTATTACTAAAAAAGGCCTTAAATGACCAGAGAAACTTATTTTAGTCCCGGCACGGCTCCTTTAGAAAGATTTGCTAGAGGTGTGTACGGTGCATTGCCAAAAAGTCTGGAAGAAGCAAACCAGATGTTTAATCCTCTTGAGCTTTTGCGTGAGGCGGGTGGTAAGTCCAGACGTTTTTTTGAAAGTGGTGGTAGGGACAGGCAAGCGGGTATTGAGGCGTTGATAGATACAGCAACGCTTGGTATAGGACCTGCTTCTGTTGGTTTGGCTTCTTTATTTAAAACACCTATAAAAAAGGGAACTGATTTTGCACAAGATGCCATTCAAGAGGCTTTTAATCCTTTAGGGGCTAGTGACGATTTAAAAAAATTTGATCCCACGGAAACTGTTTATTTTAGAGGAGAAGCGGGAGGTAGGTCTGCAGAGAAGTTTGATCCTGAAGGTAGAGGCATTTACATTTCAAAATCTCCTAAACACGCACAAAGTTATACTTTTAAATTTACAAAACAAGGGCCTGTTTTTTCTGATGGGGCAACCGTATATAAGGTAAGATTAGACGAAAATGCTAGAATTTTTGATTATAAAAATCCTGATCATTTTAAATTAGTTCAAGAGTTCTATAAAAAAAACAAGAAAAAGGTTGACCAATTTAGGTTTAATGACGAAGAATCTTTTTTGCAAAAAATGAAAAAAGGAGATTTTCAAGCCATAGAAAATCCTTTTGGTGATAAAAGCCCTGCTTTTGAAGAATTTTTAAAAGAAAAAGGGTTTGATGGTCACAAAACGGGAGAACCTTTTAGAGATAAAGGTAAAAGTGAGATAGCGGGTAATATTAAAGTATACAACGCCAGTGATATTATTTCTGCCTTTGATCCCTTAGTTCAGGGTAAAGCTCAAGGCGGTGTAGTTAGTTTAAGGGACGAAGCGCGGGATATGTTTCGTAAACCTAAAGGAATAGCAAGTTTAACAGTGTAGAGGATACAACATGGTAGACACAGTTGGAAGTTTAATGGACACAAACGTCCCTTCGCAGTTGGACGAAGAGGATCTAAAGGCCGAGATAGAGCTAGAAATACCCAGTACTGATGAGCCGTTGCTCACGGATCCCGATATAGAGATTGAGATTACGGAAGAAGACGATGGCGGGGTGACGGTGGACTTCGAGCCTGAGGAGGAGAGAACCGAGGCGGGATTTACAGAAAACCTTGCGGAGATGATTTCTGATACGGAACTGGGGCGTATATCTTCTGAATTACTGGGCGAGTTTGATGCGAATAAGGCTAGTCGTCAGGAGTGGGAGGACGCTTATACAGATGGTCTGGAGCTTCTGGGCTTTAATTATGAGGAGAGATCCCAACCGTTTAGGGGAGCGAGTGGCGTGACGCATCCATTGTTGGCGGAGGCAGCTACGCAGTTTCAGGCACAGGCGTTTAATGAGCTACTACCTTCTTCAGGGCCTGTTAGAACGGTGATTATGGGTGAAGATACCCGTGCCAAGCAGGAACAGTCCGAGCGGGTTCGTCACTTTATGAACTACTATATTACGAATGTGATGGAGGATTACACGCCTGACATGGATCAGATGCTGTTTTATCTACCGTTGGCGGGCAGTACGTTTAAAAAAGTGTATTTTGATGAGGTTATGGGTCAGGCTGTTAGCAAGTTTGTACCTGCAGAACAGTTAATTGTGCCTTATGACACGTCGGACTTGGATACCTGTCCGAATGTCACGCATATTATTCGTATGGGGTTGAATGACCTAAGAAAGCAACAACTGGCAGGGGTCTATAGGGATATTAATGTGATACCTGTGCAAGGGGACGTGACCGAGGTACAGGGTGAGATCAATAGAATATCGGGCATGGAACCTTCCCAGATTGACTATGACTGTACGCTCTTGGAATGTCATGTGGATCTGGACTTAAAAGGGTTTGAGGAGGTGGACGACGAGGGCGAGCCTACAGGGGTGAAGCTTCCTTATGTTGTCACCATTTCTCAGGACAACGGTCAGATCTTGTCGATCAGAAGAAACTATAAAGAGGGTGATAGCCTCAAGAAGAAAATACAATATTTTGTACATTTTAAATTTTTACCGGGCTTTGGTTTTTATGGACTGGGGTTAATTCATACGATTGGCGGGTTATCCAGAACGGCAACGGCGGCCCTTCGCCAGTTGATAGATGCGGGTACGTTATCTAATCTTCCTGCGGGTTTTAAAGCCCGTGGCCTGCGGATCAGGGACGATGAGGATCCTCTACAGCCGGGTGAATTTAGAGACGTGGACGCACCGGGCGGTGCTATTAGGGACAGCTTGATGCCGTTACCTTTTAAGGGTCCTGACCAGACGTTATTTAATTTATTGGGTTTTGTTGTTCAGGCGGGGCAGCGTTTTGCGACGATCACCGATATGAAGGTCGGGGACGGTAATCAACAGGCGGCAGTGGGTACAACACTGGCGTTACTGGAGCAGGGTAGCCGTGTGATGAGCGCGGTACACAAAAGGCTTCATTACGCTCTGCGGTTGGAGTTTAAACTGTTGGCTAAGGTAATGAGTGAGTTCTTACCGCAGGAATATCCGTATGCGGTAGAGGGTCAGGATCAAAAGATCATGGCGCAGGACTTTGACGAGCGGGTGGATATCCTACCTGTTTCTAACCCGAATACCTTTAGTCAGGCTCAGAGGATAGCTTTGGCGCAGACCAAGATGCAATTAGCGGCCCAAGCCCCTGAGATACACAATATGTATGAAGTGTATAGGGATATGTATGAAGCGATAGGTGTTTCGGATGTGGACAGGCTTTTAAAATCTATGCCAGATGAGGAACCGCGCCCCTTGGACCCTGCACAGGAAAACATAAATGCTATGGAGATGATGACGTTAAAAGCGTTTGAGGGTCAGAACCATCAGGCGCATATACAGGCTCATTTGATCTTTGGTAGTACACCGATGGTGGCTTCTGTACCACCTGTGGCAGCTACACTACAAAAGCACGTTTTGGAACACGTCAAGATACAAGCCGAGGAACAAGCTAAAGCTCAAATGGCACAGGCAGGACCTATGCCTGCAGAAGGTCAGGAGATGCAGTTTCAGGCTATGGTGGCTCAGTTGGTGGCACAAGGTATGCAACAGGTTAAGCAACTATCTGGACAAATATCTGGTCAAGGACCTGATCCTCTGGTAAAACTAAAAGAGCAAGAGCTACAGATTCGGGCACAGTCTGAACAGAATGAGGCGAACACAGACAGGGCTAAACTACAACTGGAAGCACAAAATCAACAGATTAGAGCAGATCAGTTTAATAAGAGGTTAGCCAGTCAGGAAGCCCAAACAGACGCTAGGATCCAAAGCGCAATGGAAAGAGAACTGTTAAAGCAGAGAGGTAAATAGCATGGCTAGAAAAGTTAAAATAGTTACAAACACACCCGGTCCTGCACCAAAGGCAACAATGTCTGCGGAAATTAAGGGTCAGGGCACCATACCTTATGGCGAGGCTAAAGAGGTACAAGTTCCTACTAAGCTAACGACTATGACGGTTAGAGGTATGGGGGCAGCCATCAAGGGTGGTAATTACCACGGTTGTTCATAAATGCCTTTAAAAAAAGGTTCTAGTCAGAAAACAATAAGTAAGAACATAAGCAAGCTTAGAGACGAGGGGTATCCTCAAAATCAAGCTGTGGCTATAGCTTTATCAACCGCAAACAAAAAAAGTAAGGGAGGAGTTGTACAGGGGTTCAGCAAGATTGCTAGACCTCAGAAGTTTAAAGGAATATTCTAATGTTGGATCCCGCTAGTATTGCAACGGCTGTAAGCCTAAGTACAGCAGCTTTTAACAACATAAAAAAAGCATTTGCTATGGGGCGGGACATTGAACAGATGAGCGGTGATCTGTCAAGATGGATGAATGCCTCCAGTGACATAGACAATGCAGTTAAAACCTGCAAAAACCCACCTTTTTATAAAAAGATGTTGAGCGGTGACACGGTAGAAGAAGCTGCCATGAAGTCTTTGGTTGCACAAAAAACCCTTGAAAAACAAAGATATGAGTTGCAACAGTACGTTAAATTTAAGTTTGGTGTAAAGGCTTGGGACGATTTGTTGAAGATGGAGGGTACTATTCGTAAAAAAAGACAAGAGCTTATTTACAAGCGACAAGAACTTAAACAAAGAATGATTGAAGGTCTTTTTGTCGTTCTCTTAATATGTTCTCTTGTAGGACTAATCTTCTTTGCAATATGGTTGAAAAAACAACAAGATGGAAATTGAAGACCTCTTATTGTACATTATTGTTCTGTCTGCTTTTTATTGGACTATACTTTTTCCTCCAAAATGGTTATTTATACAATAATGGGAAAAAGATCAGAGTTTGGCAGGATAGATAAGGATTTTTATCCAACGCCTGCAAAAGCGTTAGAACCTTTGTTACCTCATTTAGAGGGTTATATTTCTTATGCCGAACCAATGGCGGGCAATGGCTCACTTATAAATGCTATGGATCAGTTTTCTGATTTAAAATGTAAGTGGCGTTCTGATATTCATCCACAAAGAGAAGATATAAGACAAGCTAACGTATTTGATTTAACCTTAAAAGAAATAGGTGTAGATACAGATTTAATTATTACAAACCCGCCTTGGTCAAGGGAGGTACTACACGATACGATTATGCACTTATCGGCCATTAGACCTAGTTGGTTATTGTTCTATGCAGATTGGATGCACACCATACAAGCCATACCATACTTACCTTATTGCCAAAAAATACAAAGTGTCGGTAGAGTGAAGTGGTTTCCAGAAACACCCCATACAGGTAAGGACAATGTGTGTTGGTATTTGTTTGATCAAAGAAAAAAATCTGATACAGTAGAGTTTTACCCTAGAGGATGGTTGTTAACGACATGACACAAAAAAAATTACAAAAAGGTTCTACATGGGAGTTGTTAGATAAAAACGGTGACGGGATTGTAGACGATAAAGAACTAGAGCGCAGAGAGCGTATGATTTTGCTTGAGAACCGTGACAAGAAAGAGGATCAGCAACGTCATTTGGTTTGGTTTTCTGCAATAACCGTAACGGTATTTATTATTGTATTAATGACACCTGTCGTTCCTATAGATAGAATTGATCACTTAAGTGGTATCGGCGAAATTTGGATATTATCCAACATGGGAATAATCGGCAGTTTTATTGGATTTAATCAACTAGCCAAGCGTGGAAACAAAGGGGAGGATAATGGGGCTATTAGATAATCTTATACAACCAGTATCTAAGATACTAGATAAAGCAATACCTGATCAAGATCTCAAACGAAAGTTATCACATGAGATTGCAACCATGTCAGAAAAACACGCTCAAGAGTTGGCCCTCGCTCAAATCAAGGTTAATGCTGCAGAAGCAGCGAGTGGAAGCCTGTTTAAAGGTGGGTGGCGTCCTTGCATTGGTTGGATCTGTGGGATTGCTTTTGGCTATCACTTTGTTCTTCAGCCAGTTATTATTTTTGTAGTGGCATTAGTTGGTATAGAAATACCAGAGTTGCCAGAGTTTGATATGGGTACACTTCTTACTGTCCTCGGAGGTATGCTCGGAATTGGAGGACTTAGAACTTATGAAAAGCAGAAAGGGTTAACAAAATGAGTTTTAAATTAAGTCAAAGATCTTTAGATAAATTAGAGGGAGTACATCCAGATATGGTCAAGTGTGTTACCTCGGCCATAAACTACTCAAAAGTGGATTTCGGTGTGATTTGCGGGATGAGATCGGAGGCCGAACAGCGCGAACTTGTTCAAAAAGGTGCTTCAAAAACAATGAAATCAAAACATTTAATTGGTCACGCCGTCGACCTCATGGCCTATGTTGGTTCGAGGGCATCATGGGAGTTGAATCTTTACGATGATATCGCTGATGCAATGGCACAAGCAGCTAAAGAACATAATGTTCCTATCAAATGGGGTGCAGCTTGGAGCATAGGAAATATAGCTCAGTGGAATAGTGGAATGGAAGGTGCTATGAATTCTTATATTGACCTAAGACGTAGTGAAGGTAGACGCCCATTTTTGGATGGACCTCATTTTGAGCTAATAAAATAAGGGAATTTTCAACGCCATATTATAAATAGAAAGGGAAATCATGGCTAACATATACACACCAAAAGACGAAGAGGAAATCTTTGCACCATTTAGTCCTATTATAGGATATAAAAAAATGTCACCTAGTTTTGTAGATAGGCTCAACGACGCTATGGACGAGAATATGGAGGACTGGTCTCCCAACTTAGTTGGCAAGGTAACCCAAGAATTAAAATTTACTAAGGAGCTAGATCAGCTTTGGGCAAAGGAAATGGGTACTTTTTTAATGAAATACCAAAGCCACGCTGAGTTATACACCTCTTTAGGTAAAAGAAACATACAACCTGATATTTTTGATTATAGAATAGATGTTACAAGTGGATGGTTTGTTCGTCAGTTTGAAAATGAGTATAACCCTATTCATGTTCATTTAGGGTCCTACTTATCCTGTGTAGGATATTTAAAGTTGCCTGAAGGAATAGATGAAGAGTGGGATGAAGATTATAAAGATCACCATCCTGCTAATGGACACATACAATTTGTTTATGGACACGCAGCTAATCATACGGGATCTAATTGTTTGATGAAACCACAAGTCGGAGACTTTTATGTTTTCCCGGCTCACTTACATCATTGTGTTTATCCGTTTAAAACAAAGGGTGAAAGACGTAGTTTTAGTGTAAACTTTACGATTTCAGCCACCTATAAGGATAAAAGCCAAGAGCCAAAATCTTATGCAGAGCAAGAGAAAGAAATGCTTGTTGAAAAAGAAAAAGCTTAACGATGTGGATGCCTATACTTTTGGTATGTTCTAGTGTTTATGCCGAAAGTTGTATAGTGGTTACAAGAAATTGGGAGTTTCATAAGCAGTTTGAGATTTGTCTTGGTGTTGCTAAGATGCAGGCAGAAAAACTTTTTGAACATCCGCAGATTTATCACATTAAACCTTTGTGTCAGGAGATAATTTTAAGTAAACCTACTTGATTATTTTATATTTTTCTACATAATCCCATATATAAATGCAATTTTATAGGATTTTTTTTAGAAATGAGTGATATTTTTGTTGCAGAAGCTGTATTAAGGATTATAAATGACCATAGACGGACTGTTCAGGACGTTTTGCAATATAACAATGTAAAAAATATGGAACATTACCGCGAACTCATGGGCAATTTAGATGCCCTTAACTATGTTGAACAGGAACTCAAGAGCCTGCTAAATAAACAGGAGCAAAATGATGAATAAAAGTGCTACAATAAAAGCATCAGCTACGCCAAAAGCTGTTGCGAACCTTTCAGATGCTTATCAAGAAGAGAAATACCTTAATCCAGAAGCCTTAGAGGGCTCTCTGTTGGATAGAATGCCTAGTCCTACAGGTTGGAGACTGTTGATTTTGCCTTATAGAGGCAAGGGAAAGACAGAAGGTGGTATTCATCTACCAGATCAGGTTAGAGAACAGAACCAAGTGTCTACCCAAGTCGGGTATGTACTAAAAATGGGTACACTTTGCTACCAAGATAAGGAAAAGTTTCCTTTTGGGGCTTGGTGTAAAGAAAATGACTGGGTAATGTTTGCCCGATACGCAGGTTCCCGCTTTAACATTGACGGTGGTGAGGTCAGAATACTCAATGATGACGAAATTCTGGCTAAAATACAAAATCCAGACGATATTTTGCATTTTTAGGAGGTATAAATGGCAGAAGACAAACAAATAGAGCTTGAATTAGACGAATCAAACGATGTGGAGGTCGAAGTCAAGCCTGATGAGAAAAAAGAAGACGTTAGTGAGGTAGTAACCGAAACGTCGGATGAAGACCAGTTTAAAAAAGCTGAATCAGCCACACAAAAGCGGATAAATTCTCTTACAAAGAAGATGAGAGAGGCTGAAAGAAGAGAACAAGAAGCATTAAACTATGCAAAAAGTGTTCAAAACGAATCAAACAACTTAAAAGCAAGATTAAACAATTTAGACACGAGTTATATCAATGAATATGACAATCGTGTTAAAAGTCAGATGGCACAAGCAGAAAAAGATCTTGCTAAGGCAATGGAAATAGGTGATTCGCAGGCAGCGGTTGTTGCAAATAAGCAAATTGCAGAGCTTGCCGTGCAAAATAGTCAGTTAAACCAAGCAAAAGCGCAACAAGAGCGTCAAAAGGCTGTTGCTCAACAACAAAATTATGTTCAACAGCCTGCACCACAACAGCAACAGGTAAGAAGACCTGACCCTAAAGCGGAAGAGTGGGCAAGCAAAAATGACTGGTTTGGGCAAGATGAAGCCATGACTTTTGCTGCTTTTGGCATACATAAACGACTTGTCGAAGAAGAAGGGTTTGACCCGCAGACCGATGAGTATTATACTGAGTTAGATCGACGAATTAACGATAAGTTTAATTTGTCAGCTAAAGATACTGGTAGAAGACCCGTCCAGACTGTTGCCAGTGTCTCAAGAAATTCTGGGCGCAATAGTGGGAAAAAGGTTAGACTCACCCCTAGCCAAGTTGCAATAGCAAAGAAATTGGGTGTGCCGCTAGAAGAATATGCGAAATACGTGAAGGAGTGAAATTATGAGCATTGAAAATATAGATCAACCAATTAAGAGAACTTCTCGCGCAAATGAAACTAGGGAGAAGACGGCTAAACGCAAGCCGTGGGCTCCACCCTCCATGTTAGACGCTCCACCTGCACCTGACGGGTTTCAACACCGTTGGATAAGGGCAGAAACTCGCGGATTTGATGACACTAAGAATATTAGTGCTAAAATGCGTGAGGGTTGGGAATTAGTTCGTAAGGACGAATTTCCTGATTTTGAAGCCCCAGTTATTGACACAGGTAAATATGAAGGAGTATTTGGTGTTGGGGGATTGATGCTTGCTCGCATTCCTGTAGAGACAGCCAAAGAAAGAAGTGAATACTTTTCTTCAAAGAATCACGACCAGATGGAAGCTGTGGATTACGATATGATGCGAGAGAATGCACATTCAACCATGACGATTTCTAAACCAGATCGTCAATCTCGTGTAACCTTCGGTGGTCCTCCAAGAAATAAAGGCTAGGACTACCCCAATATAGGAAGATAAATTCAAATGGCAAATCAAGAAACAGCCTTCGGTCTTCGTCCTATTGGGCTTGTTGGTAATGCAGCCAATACTACTGGGGTAACTCAGTATGAGATTGCATCCGACAATACTAACGCTTTGTTCAATGGTGCTATTGTAGTGCCTACCGCAGCAGGGGTAATTGATCAAGCAGGTGCTACCAGTGGTGGTACAACGCAAGCGTTAGGTGTTCTTATGGGCGTAGAATACGTAGATAGTTCAACCAAAAAAGTAGTTTTTAATAATTACTGGCCGGGTTCAAATAATGTGAGTGTGGATACAAACTTTCCTGTAAAAGCACTTGTAGCTGACAATCCGAATCAACTATTTAAAGTTGCTTCAGATGCAAGCCTTACAGACCGTGCAACTGCGTTAACAGCCGTTTTTGCTAACGCTTCATTAGGCACCTCTGCTCGTACAGGTTCAACCAGTACAGGTAGAGCTAATGGCGCACTAAGTGTAAGTTCTATTGCAGTAACAGCCACATTACCGTTGAGGATTGTAGGAATAATGGACGACGAAGCTAATAGTGATTTCACTGCAGCAGGTATACCGCTCATTGTTCGACTCAATGCTCACTTCAATGCACCAACAAGTAGGTTTGATTCGCAGACAACTGCGACATCAACCGGAATATAAGGAGGGATTAGACTATGGCTATATCTCGCGCACAATTAGCGAAAGAGCTTGAACCCGGCCTTAATGCCTTGTTTGGGCTTGAGTATGATCGTTATGAAAACGAACACGCTGAAATCTTTGAAGAGGAGACATCAGACAGAGCTTTTGAAGAAGAAGTAATGTTAGGTGGTTTCTCAACTGCACCTGTTAAGTCAGAGGGTGGAGCAATTAGTTTTGACGATGCACAAGAAACCTACACAGCTAGGTATACGCATGAAACTATTGCTTTAGCATTTTCTATAACTGAGGAGGCTATTGAAGATAATCTTTACGATAGACTAGCTTCACGTTATACAAAGGCTCTAGCACGTTCTATGGCTCAGACTAAGCAGATCAAAGCAGCAGCAATACTTAATAATGCTTTTACTGCAGGTTCAAGCGCAATAGGGGACGGAGTAGCTCTATGTTCTGCTTCACACCCATCTTTATCAGGAACTCAAACCAATATCTTAGCTACAGCAGCTGACCTCAATGAGACTTCTCTTGAGCAGATGTTGATTGATATTGCAGGATTTACTGATGAGAGAGGACTTAAAATTGCAGTCAGAGGAACTAAGTTAATTATTCCAAAAGAATTGCAGTTTATTGCAGAAAGAGTAATGAACTCAAACCTCCGTTCAGGAACAGCGGATAACGACATTAATGCCAACAGAAGCATGGGTATGCTTCCTGAAGGTGCAGTCGTTAACCATTTCTTAACGGACACTGATGCCTTTTTTATCAAAACTGACGCTCCAAATGGTTTTAAGATGTTCAATAGGGCACCTATAAAGACAGCTATGGAAGGTGATTTTGATACAGGAAACATGAGATTTAAAGCTCGTGAAAGATACTCTTTCGGTGTTTCTGACTGGCGTTGTGTTTTCGGTACACCGGGAGCTTAACTCTAAATTAAGTAAAATAATGAAAGGCGACACTTGTCGCCTTTTGTTTTTTCTAGTATAGTAATCATATTAACTTCTGACAATCGCATGGTGCGATTGACATAGCCAAGACAGGAGATGATATTATGGCTGTACATTTTACCGGACCAATACTTTTCGCAGGAAAAGACGGTCAAAGAAAGTGGTTTGAAAACCTCCCTATAGACAAAAACCCTGATTATCTAGTTTACATGGATGATTTTACAGGTGTTGCTTTAGACAGTACAAACGACTGGACAGTTGTTAAAGATTCCAGTGCCTCCGCAGCCATCGCTGCTGATGTTGTAAACGGAGCGGTCACATTAAGCTCTCAAGCAACAACAGATAATGATGGTGCTTCTATTCAAGGCAATGAAATCTTTGCAGTATCTTCAGGAAGAGACATTTGGTTTGAAACTAAAATAACTCCGACTGATGCAGAAGGTGATGCAATGGATATTTGTATAGGTTTAACAGTAAACTTTGCAACTAATCCAGAAGCAATGCTAACAGCAGCTGATCGAATTGTTTTTCAAGTAGACGATGGTGATAGCAATATTGATTGTGTAACTGAAAAAGACGGCACTGCAACAACAACAGATTCTGGTGTTGATATTGCAAGTGGCACTGCAGTTACACTTGGTTTTCATGTTAAAGGAACAGGAAGTGTAGAGTTTTTTGTAAATAGAAACTTAGTAGCTACACATACTGCTAACATTCCAGATGATGAAAACTTAGCTCTTGGAGCAATGGAACTTTCAGGTTCTGCAACAGGAACTAAATCAATGAACATTGACTATATGTTTGCTGCACAAGACAGATAATGGAGGGTTAGATGGCTGAAAGAAAAAGAGCCAGAACTAAAGCGGGAAAATTCATTCCTGATGATCCAAATACACCTGAGAACGAAGCTTGGGTCACTACTAAATCTAACTCCAAAAAAGCACTCCCCCCAAAGGGGAGTGCCGAATATAAAGCCATGCTTTTGCGTGGTGAGATAAAGGAGTAATCAATGGCTGATGCAGTTACCTCACAAACAATAATTGATGGACCTAAAACAGTTGTAATGAAGTTTACCAACATATCTGATGGATCTGGTGAATCTGCTGTTAAAAAGGTTGATGTTAGTGCTTTAAACGCTAGTGCAGATGGAGATGCTTGTACAGGCGTTGTCATTGAAAAAATGTGGTGGCAGTGTATTGGTATGAAAGTACAAATACTTTTTGACGCTGATACAGACGTTTTTTGTATAGAATTAGGTGAAAATCAGAGTGGTCATCACGATTATTCAAGCTTTGGTGGATTAACAAATAACGCGGGAACAGGAGTTACTGGAGACATATTGTTTACTACTGTAGGTCACAGCAGTGCAGACACTTATACTGTAATTCTTTACTTGCGTAAAAAATATGGCTAGAATTATTGAGTTTTTCTCCAATTCCCACCCTTGTCAAAAAAGGGTGGGAAATATTTCTGTATTATTATACTTATTTTTGCTCTATTTTTTGGAGGATTAAATGGCTTCTAAAACAAGAAAAGATAAGATGCCAAAAAGAAACAAACGTAATTTCCGACCCACAGAAAAAGGAGCGGGAATGACGGAGGCAGGTGTTAGAGCCTACCGCAGAAAAAACCCCGGTTCAAAACTTAAAACGGCTGTAACAAAGAAAAAAGGTCTTACAAAGTCTGAAAAGGCAAGAAGAAAGTCTTTTTGTGCTAGATCCGCAGGTCAAATGAAAAAGTTTCCAAAGGCAGCCAAAAATCCTAATAGTAGATTAAGACAAGCAAGAAGGAGGTGGAGATGTTAATATCCAGAAGTAAAATGCCAAAAGGTTTAAGCTATTTTAGAAAAGGAGGTGAAGCTTCAAAAAAATCAAAAGGCAGTAAAATCTGTCCTGAGGGTAAGGCATGGGCGCAAAGAACTTTTGATACTTATCCATCCGCCTACGCAAATTTAGCAGCCTCAAAATATTGTAAAGATCCGAACTATGCAAAAAAAGCTAAGGGTGGTAAGAGAAAAGGTAGATAATGTCAAAGGATCCTAAAATAGGCACGGGTAGAAAACCTAAAAACACAGGGCGAAGGTTATATACTGATGAAAACCCTAAAGACACGGTAAGTATTAAGTATGCTACTGTAAAAGATGCAGAGGATACTGTAAAAAAAGTTAAAAGAATTAAGAAACCTTTTGCTAGAAAGATACAAATTTTGACAGTTTTGGAACAAAGAGCTAAAGTAGCGGGTAAAAAACAACAAGCATTAATTGCAAAAAGGGCAAAAGAGTTCCTTAGGAATAAGGAGAAGAGAGTTGGGTGAGTTAAAAGAATGGTTAAAACAAGATTGGGTGAGGATAGGTACAGATGGCAAAATCAAAGGTAAATGCGGTACTTCAAAGGATAAAAAGAATCCTGACAGGTGTCTTCCAAGGGCTAAAGCTCAAAGTCTTTCGCAAAAAGAAAGAGCCTCTACCGCTCGTAAAAAAAAGAAAGAAGGTAAAAAGGGGAAGACCGTCGTTAAAAACACCAAACAAGCGCAAGTAAAGTTTGCTGCATACGGTGGTGAAATAGCGGTTACTAAAGCAAAAAGACCCTACACAGGTAAAAAAAAGGACGGTGTGGTTGCTAGAGGATGTGGTGCCATACTAGCTGATAGAAGAAAGCATACGAAAGGGTCTGTAAGCACATGAGCAGTGAGTATCTTGAAGAAATTAAGGCTTGGTCCAAACACACGCTTGAAAAACCTTTAGACTATTTTAATGGTCTTCCACCTTGCCCGTATGCTGAAAAAGCTTGGGAAGATAATCGTGTGGATTGCCTAATTAAAGACACGGACAACAAACAAGTTTTATACACAACTGTTTCCCAGTTCCCTAATCATTTAGACATAGTTCTAATAATAGATAAAAAGTATGAGCTTGAAGCAAAAAAGTTTCACGAATACTTAGATTCAATGAATGTTGCTATATCAGATGGTATGTTTATAGATAAGGATATTTGGGTAATGGGGTTTCATCCAGACGATGAAGCTAGTGGATATGTAGAGGATAATAATTTTACTGCTTTGGTTGAAGAGGAGTATGCAATTATCTTTGTACAAAGATTAACAAAACTTTATGAATCTGCAGACAAACTTAAAAAAAGAGGTTATTATAAAAATTACAGCAAAGACTATAATACTAATGAAATTTTTAAATTAAGAGAAACTTTGTATAGGAGACTTAAAAATGGCAATGCATAAGAAAAAACCTGTAAAAAAAATGGGTGGTGGAATGATAAAAAAAAATGGTATGACTAAGGCCATGCGTGGCGGTGGTATGGTTAAGAAAATGCGTGGCGGTGGCATGGTTAAGAAGATGCGCGGTGGTGGCATGGTTAAGAAAAAGTAATCAGGAGTAAGTAACATGGCAGGATCCAGAGTTAATATAGGAAACGCAGGTTTCAAAAAAATGAAATCTAAGGGTGGCACTATAAAGATGAAATCCAAGGGCGGTATGATTAAAAAAAATAAGCCCATGATGATGTCTAAAGGTGGCATGATTAAGAAAAACAACAAACCTAAAATGATGTCTAAGGGTGGCATGATTAAGAATAATAAGCCTAAAATGATGTCTAAGGGTGGTACCGTTAAAAAAGATAAAATTAAAATGATGTCTAAAGGTGGTACGGTTAAAAAAATGAAAAAATAGAAAGGATCCATGGCTTACTTACAAAGTAATATTCCGCATTTTAAATGTTGGGTGCGTAGGGAATATACTCACAACCACGAAAAATATCATGGTGAATTTTTACACGCTATGGCTGTGGCCGTCACAACAATGCCGTGCAGATCTTTAAGCTTTCAAGTAATATTTACGGGCTTGGAAGAAGGCTCTGAAGAAAATGTGCATGGTGGAGCTATGTGGGCAAGAATGCCTATAACAGCTTTGGTGGGTGATTTTGACTTTGAGGGTTGGCCTGAACCTATGCCTACATATCTAGCACAACCTTGGGACTGTGCCTCACATCATCACGCAGTGTATCAAATAAATAGGGCACAACCTTGTCCTTGGATTGCTAAGATTGGAAGTGATTTTTTTCCTGCTAAATACTTATTTACTGTGGACTACACAGAAAGTGAAATAGCTGATGACCCTGCACAACACAAACAAAGCCATGTTTTACAGTTGTTGGATGCAGATGTTTATACAGGTAATATAGTTGCTTTACCTAATAATAGAGTTAGAGTTACACATCCTGCTTGGTGGGTTACAGGAGAAGGTCCTCCTGATTTTAAACCCTCTCATCACATACACTATTCAAAATCAGATTTAGACTACACCCTAGACGTAAATCAAATTTTTGATAATATGTACGCAGAGCCAGAAGAAGAGGAAAAATAATGGCGGTATCTAATAGCACAGATTTTGAACTTGATGTAGTCGAGTATATTGAAGAGGCATTTGAGCGTTGTGGGCTTGAGGTTCGCACTGGTTATGATCTTAAAACGGCAAGACGCTCTCTTAATCTTATGTTAGCAGAGTGGGCTAATAGGGGTTTAAATCAGTGGACTATCAAACAAAGAACTCTTTCTTTAGTCAAATCAGATGGAGAATATGATTTAGGTACAGATATCATAGATGTATTATCTGTTGTCGTTAGAAGGGATAACACCGATTTTTCTGTAGAAAGAATAAGCAGAGACACGTATCTGTCCATACCTAATAAAACTACAGAGGGTAGAACAAATCAATTCTTTTTGGATAGGCAAATAACGCCAAACCTTAAAATATGGCCTGTACCAGAAAATAGCACCGATGTTATATACTACGATGCGTTGACTAGGGTTGATGATGCAGACACTCAGGTAAACACCTTAGACGTTCCGTTTAGGTTTTATCCCTGTCTTGCTGCAGGTTTAGCTTATTACATTGCTATGAAAAAAGCACCTGAAAGAATACAATTACTTAAAGCAGCTTACGAAGAGGAATTTCAAAGAGCAATGACTGAGGACAGAGATAGAGCATCCTTTAATGTTGTTCCTCAGTTTGAATATTTTAGGACTACCTGATGTCAAAATACGCTAGTGGTAAAAGAGCTTACGGAATATCAGATCGCTCAGGATTTAGGTATAGGTATAAAGATTTAAGAAAAGAATGGAACGGGGCTGTAGTAGGACCAGATGAGTTTGAAACAAAGCATCCACAATTATTTCCCAGAAGAAAAGTTTTTGATGCCCAAGCTTTACGAGATGCAAGACCAGAAACTAATTTATCAGAAGAAAGATCCATTCAACATGGCTTTAATCCCGTTGGTTTTCGTTTTATTCAAGGGATTACACCACCAAATCGACTTGCACCAGAGGCGGGTGTTGGTAGCGTAACAATAACAGTAACTGATTTTATTGGTAACACTGCTAATGTTAGCGGTGTTCAAGGAGCTTCAGCAGTAGGGACTGTTGATATAACAATTCCAGAAGAAGATGAAAATGTTAATGTTACTGGCGTGGCAGGCACAGCTTCCATTGGAACTGTTTCGGTGACCGTTCCAGATGCTTCTGTTAACGTAACTGGCGTATCAGGCACGGCCTCTGTAGGTAGTGTTACCATAACGGCACTTACTGCTACTTATACTGTAACAGTTGCCTCAGGTACAAACAGTTATGGCACAGGTAATAAATTTTACATTGATGGAAGTGTATCTCCAACTTTAACTCTTAATGAAGGTGGCACCTATCGTTTTGATCAATCAGATTCAAGTAATTCTACTCACCCACTACGTTTCTCAACTACTGCAAATGGAACACACGGTGGTGGTTCTGAGTACACAACAGGGGTTACAACTAACGGAACACCGGGTAGTTCAGGAGCTTATACACAAATAACCGTTGCTAGTGGGGCTCCGACGTTGTATTACTATTGTACAAACCATAGTGGCATGGGAGGTCAAGCAAACACACCATGAGCTTTACATTAACGACATTAAGAACATCTTTAAAAGAATATACAGAGAATACAGAGACAAGTTTTGTAAATAACCTTGATTTGTTTATACGTTTAGCTGAAGAAAGAATTTTAAAAAACGTACAGCTAAATGTTTTTGAAAAAAACGTCTCTGGCACCATGACAACTAGTAATCAGTATTTGGCTTGTCCAAGTGATTTTCTAGCACCTAATGCTTTGACCATTACTAATAGTAGTGAATACACATACTTACAATTTAAAGAAAAAGAGTTTATTCAAACTTTTACACCTAATGCTTCCACGACAGGTGTACCAAGATTTTATGCACAGTTTGATGTGGATAATTTTGTAATCGCCCCTACGCCCGACAGTGGTTACACAGTTAATTTAAGTTATTTTTATAGACCCGCCAGTCTTACGGATAGCACTATTAGTTTTACAGTAAGTAGTAGTTCTTCTTTTACAGTGGGTGAAACCATAACAGGAGGTACCTCTGGATCTACTACGACTATCACAGCGTTGCCATCTAGCACGACAATGACGGTTATTGTTCCTAAAGATAGTTTTACGGCTTCAGAAACCATAACAGGAGGCACTTCTGGGGCTTCTACAACTTTATCTTCATTTACCTCAGACACAACAGAATCTTGGTTAAGCACCAACGCAGAACTTGCTTTGCTTTACGGATCCTTAATAGAATGTTATATTTATATGAAAGGTGATCCTGATATTATGAATGTTTATAATACAAGGTTTGCTGAAGCGATAGGTAGATTAAAGAATTTAGGTGAAGCGAAAGAAGTAGTCGATGAATACACAATGGGTCCAATTAGAAAGGCAAGGACATAATGTTTACTGATTCGTTAAGTATGGGTAAGAACTTCTCAGTTCAAATACAAACTACTGATAACAGGGGGCAAACCCCTGAAGAGGTAGCTGAAAGATGTGTCAATAAAATAATTGGAGTATCAGATAATGCTCACCCTGCCATAAGAGAACAGGCTCATGCTTATCGTAGAGAAATGGAGAAAATAATTGCAATTTATATGAGACAGGCTATTAAAAGTGATAGAACCACCGTATATAATGCAATAAAAGATTCAGGCAACCCCAAACTAGCAGAATATATAAGGAGAATGTAATGGCTTTTACGGGAAATTTTTTATGTACCTCTTTTAAAACAGAACTTTTGAAAGGTGTTCATAACTTTACAGCAACAACAGGAAATACTTTTAATGTGGCCTTATATGATAATAATGCCTCATTTACAGCAGCTACCACAGCTTACACCTCTAGTAACGAAATAAGTGGTACTAATTACTCAGCTAAGGGTCAGGCATTAAATCCTGTTACACCTACCGCAAGTGGCACAACGGCACTGGTAGATTTTGCTGATGAGACATTTAGCAATGTTACTATTAGTGCGGTAAGAGGTGCTTTAATATTTAATGAGACTGCAACAGGAGATCCATCCGTTGCTGTTTTAGATTTTGGTGCAGATAAAGCAGCCAGTAGTGGTGACTTTACGATTGTGTTCCCTACGGCTGATGCAAGTAATGCGATTATAAGGATTGCTTAATGGCGACAGTTGTTGCGTTTAAAGGATGGAATAGCTCTCTAACTGCTTGGAATACAGGCACTTGGAATGGTGAGGGCGTTTTTCCTAGTGCAACAGCTTCCGTTGGCTCTGTAGCTATTACAGGCGAAGGTGAGATTGGTGTTTTTGGGGTTGCAGGTACAAGTGCTATTGGCACGGTTTCCATTACTGCTAATTCAAACCTTTCTGTAACGGGTTTAGCAGGCACAGGTGCTGTAGGATCTACCACTGTAGTTGGTGTAGCCAATATATCACCGACGGGTGTAGCAGGCACAACTTCTTTAGGTAATGTGTTTGAAACGCAGACAGGGGTAGCAGCAACGTCTGCCGTTGGCTCAGTAACCATAACAGGGGCAGCTAATATATCTGTCACGGGTTTGGCGGGAACGTCTGCGCTTGGTAATACTTTTGAAACTTTAAATGGTGTAGAGGCTACAGGTGCGGTTGGTACAGTTACTATTACAGGTTTTGCTAATATTTCGGTTACAGGTGTGGCAGGAACTATGGCAATCGGTAGAACAACAGAAACAATTATACCGACTTGGGGTGAGATTATACCAGATCAAGATGCTAGTTATAGCACTTTTACACCAAGTCAAACACCGAGTTACAGTACAATAACCCCAAGTCAAGATCCATCTTGGCTTGATAAAGCAGCATGAGGTAAGCAATGGCAAGTGTATATACCAATGATTTAAGATTAGAAGAGATTGGTTCTGGTGAGCAGTCAGGAACGTGGGGTGATACCACGAATACCAATCTTGAGTTAATAGCAGAGGCTTTTAGTTTTGGAACAGAGGCTTCTTTTAGTAGTGATGCTAATGCAACAACTACTTTAGCAGATGGTGCAACGGATGCTATACGTAGTTTGTATTTAAAAGTTACATCAGGAGCGAGTTTAACAGCAACAAGAGAGTTAACAATAGCTCCAAATACTGTCAGTAAGGTTTGGATTATTGAAAATGCTACTTCTGGTTCACAAAGTATAACAATCAAACAAGGATCAGGAGCTACTGTAACCATTCCAAATGGTCAAGTAAAAATGGTTTATAGTGATGGTGCAGGATCAGGAGCCGCCGTTGTTGATGCTTTAGTTGATTTGGATCTTACAGGAACGACGACAGTTGCAGCTTTGACTTCATCAGGTGCAATCACTGCTTCAAGTAGTTTAGCTGTAACAGGTGATTATTCTTCTACAACCTCTGGAACGTCAAATCTTAGACTAGGTGTCAACGCAGGTAACTCTATTGCTTCTGGTGGTAATTACAATGTACTTATAGGTGATGAAGCAGGAACAGCTATTACAACAGGTGATAACAATGTAGCCATAGGTTTTGAAGCCTTATCTACTGAAGATGCTAATGGCAACAATGTTGCTGTCGGATATCAATCATTAAAAACACAAAATGCAGGAACAGACGCAGGAAATACAGCAGTTGGTCATGTTGCAGGCACATCAATAACAACAGGTGATCAAAACACTCTTATAGGTGCTTTTGCAGGTGATGCCTTAACAGATGCTGATAAAAATGTTGCAATAGGTAGAAGTGCTTTAACAACAGATACTAAAGGTAGTAAATCAACTGCCATAGGCTACTCTGCTTTAGACACACAAAATTTTACTACTGCTACTGATACTCATAATACAGCAGTGGGTCATCTTGCAGGGTTATCTGTTACAACAGGCACTAAAAATAATTTTATAGGTAGTCTTTCAGGTGATGCTATAACTGAAGGGGTTCAAAATGTGGCTGTTGGCACAGAAGCATTATCTAGTGACACTTTAGGCTCAAGGTCTGTAGCAATAGGTCAAGGAGCTTTGTTTGCTCAAAACTTTACTACGGCTACAAATGCCTTAAATACAGCAGTTGGATATGAGGCTGGTGTAGCAATTACAACAGGTTTTCAAAATTGTGCAGTTGGTGCGCAAGCACTCTATTCAGATACACAAGGTCAAAGATGTACTGCAATTGGCACTTATGCTTTATATTCACAAAACTTTTCTACTGCTACAGATGGTAACAACACTGCTGTAGGGTATAACTGTTTAGCTACGTTATCTACAGGTTTACAAAATACTTGCGTGGGAGCTAATGCAGGAGATGCTTTGACTACAGGAAGTGAGAATGTGGCTTTAGGTTATGCAGCGTTGAGTGCTGATGATGTAGGTGGTCACAATGTTGCTATAGGTGCTTTTGCTTTACAAGTTCAAAATTTTGCAACTGCCACAGATAGTCTCAACACTGCTGTGGGATATTCAGCAGGTAATCAGGTTACAACAGCCGTTCAGAACACTCTTGTTGGAGGTCTCGCAGGAGATGCCCTTACAACAGGTGGGGAAAATGTTGCTATGGGTGTTTTAGCTCTATCTACTGAAGATACAGGTAGAAAAAATGTTGCTATTGGAACGCAAGCATTAATGGTTCAAAATAGTGATGTAGATAATTATAACACAGCAGTTGGTTATTTATCAGGAAGATCTGTTACAACAGGTGTACGAAACACTCTTATAGGTGCTACAGCAGGTTATTCCCTTGCAGATGCTGATTATAATGTTGCTGTAGGTTATGGAGCTTTATATACAGATGATTTGGGTTCTAAATCAACAGCCATAGGTGTTTCTGCTTTACAAAATCAAAACTATGCCACAGCAACAGATAGTAACAATACGGCTGTAGGATATACAGCAGGTTTGAGTGTTACAACAGGAATAGAAAATACTCTTATAGGTACAAATGCAGGAGATGCACTAACTGACTCTGATTACAATGTTGCCGTTGGTGCTAGTGCACTTTCTTCTGACACTTTAGGGGGGAGCAATGTCGCTATAGGAAGGGCTGCTTTAAGAGAGCAAAATTTTACAACTGCAACAGATGTTTACAATGTAGCAGTAGGTAGAAATGCAGGTTTAAACGTCACAACAGGTACTTTAAATACCATAGTAGGTGGACTAGCAGGATCACAAATTACAACAGCTGAAGCCAATATTGCGATTGGTTATAATGCTTTAGTATCAGAAACAGCAGGTGATTCTAATGTTGCCATAGGTACAAATACTTTAGCAAATCAAAATGGAGGAGCAACAGGAGATGTATATAACACTGGTGTAGGACATAATGCAGGTAGATATGTTACGACAGGTGTAAACAACACTTTAATTGGTGCATTAGCAGGTGATGCACTTACTGATGCAGATGCAAATGTAGCCGTCGGTAAACAAGCCCTAACAACAGATACTAAAGGTAGTAAAACAACTGCTGTTGGTGTATCTGCTTTACATAGTCAAAACTTTGCAACTTCAAATAATTCTGACAATACTGCTGTTGGTTATTTTTCAGGATATTCGTTAAGTACAGGAATTGGTAATAATTTTTTTGGTTCTCAATCAGGGGATTCTATAACTACTGGATCTTACAATACAGCTATTGGTCATTTTTGTTTGGAATCAGAGGATACAGGAAATGCAAGTATAGGCATTGGTCATTATACTTTAGCAAGTCAAAATTATAATGGAGATGCTCATAACACAGCAGTTGGCTATAATGCAGCTTTTGGAATTACAACAGGAACTGGTAATACAATTATGGGTGCAAGAGCAGGTTTATATATATCAACTGGTACAGGTAATACTGCTATTGGAAAAGACGCACTGATAAGTACAACGGGCAATAGAATTACTGGAGATTCAAACACTGCTGTTGGTATGAATGCAGGATATAATATACAAGGTGCAGGTGCTACTAATACTTTAGTGGGAAAAGATTGTGGTAAAAATATTACTACAGGCACTTCAAACACTGCTGTAGGATTTTTTGCAGGATCCGCTGCAGGAACTGCACTTACTGGAGAGCAAAATACTTCCATGGGTACTTATGCAGGATATTCTCTTCAAGGTAATGGCAACGAAAACACTATTATGGGTCATAGTGCAGGTTATAATCTTACGACAGGAGACAATAATCTTCTTTTAGGGCATGATGCAGGTACAACAGGTAGTCCGGGAGGTAATTTTGTAGCGGCTTCCAATGAAATTGTTTTGGGAGATGAAAATATTTCTGATTTTAATTGTCAAGTTTCATTAACTGTGGCTTCTGATCAAAGAGATAAAACAGATTTTACTGCTTTAGATTTAGGTATGAATTTTGTTAAAGCTCTTAAACCATATACTTTTAAATGGGACAAACGATCAAAGTATATTGACAAAAAAGATCCAACTGTAGATTTAGATAAGGTTACTACGGATGGAACACATAAAGAAGATCAATTAGATATTGGATTTAAGGCTCAAGATGTATTAGCTTTAGAAGAAGCATCTAATTACAAAATATCAGATAAAACAAATTTAACTGTAAAACTTTCTAATGATGGAAAACAATATGCAATGAAATATGAAAAATTAGTTCCTATCCTTGTAAAGGCTATACAAGAATTAGAAGCTAGAGTCGCAACCTTAGAAGGAGAATAAAATGGCAGAAAAAAGAACAGATGCAGAAATAGCACAAAACTACAAAGCTATGGGAGACAGTGTAGATCTTATACAATCTATTGTCACGGCAAAGAAAAATGCTGATGGTGAGTTGATGGTCATGCAAGGTGCTACAGATGATGAAAAGAAAAAAAGAGTTAACATCAATGTAGGTTATATTGAATACATGAAAGCATTGACTGACTGGAAAGGCAATGAAGATTGGACAGATGTAGACAAAGCCATTACAGATGGTAAAGCTTATGTGGGTTAATAATGACAAAAATAACAGAGCTAGATAAAAGAGTTGTGGCATTAGAAACTGAAATACACATACAGTTCAAGGATCTTTACAATCGTATTAAACGTATTGAAGCTTGGGCAATAGGGTCGGCTACTTCTATTATTCTTTTACTACTGGCTATTTTATATAGGATGTAATATGAATGCCTCTAAGCAAGTTACAGTTTAGACCCGGTATAAACAAAGAAACGACTTCTTATTCTAATGAAGGTGGGTGGTTTGACTGTGATAAAATACGTTTTAGAGCAGGTTTTCCAGAAAAAATAGGGGGTTGGGCAAAGAAAACGCCTAATTCACATTTAGGTGTAACAAGGGCTTTACACCCTTGGCAAACTATCTCACTCGCTAATTATCTTGGTGTGGGCACGAATGAAAAGTATTATGTGTTATATGGTGGTGCTTACTATGATGTTACACCATTAAGAGCTACAACCTCTGCGGGCGACGTCACGTTTTCTGCGACTGACGGATCTTCTACTATTACCGTAACGGACACGTCACACGGTGCTATAGTGGGGGACTTTGTTACTTTTAGCGGGGCAGCTTCTTTGGGAGGTAATATTACAGCAGAGGTATTAAATCAGGAATATAAAATTGTTACGGTTCCAACAGCAAATACCTTCACTATTACAGCGAGGGAGGTGAACCCCGTTTCACGAATCACGGTAGATGGCATTTATACCCCAGTTGCTGTTACGGCAAATAGTTCAGACAGTGGCAACGGTGGTAGTTCAACAGTAGGTGCATATCAGTTAAACATAGGTTTGAATACATCTATTACAGGAGATGGTTGGAATGCAGGGACATGGGGTCGTGGCACATGGAACAGTGCTACCACGCCCACGGTAGAAAGTGTATTGAGGCTTTGGACACATGACAACTTTGGAGAAGACCTTGTTATTAATATTTTCAACGGTGGGTTATATTATTATGATAGCTCTGCAGGCTTAACAAATAGGGCTGTTGTTTTAAGTTCCGTAGCGGGTGCGGTCAGTCCTCCTTCTGTTGCTGTTAAGGTACTTGTGTCAGATGTAGATTTACACGTTATTGCTTTTGGTTGTGATTCAGAGGATGACCCCGGTACACAGGACCCTTTGTTAATTAGATTTTCAGATCAGAGAAATGCTTTGGATTGGAAAGCTACTGTTGACAATACGGCAGGTGATTTAAAGATATCCAGTGGTTCTAAGATTATAACAGCTATAGAAACCAAAAGAGAGATTTTGGTTTTTACAGATACTTCTATTTACTCTATGCAGTTTATCGGACCTCCTGATACTTTTGGTATTACTATTGTATCTGAAGGTATATCTATACGAAGCCCCAATAGTGCTGTGGCTATTGAAGACAATGTCTTTTGGATGGGTAACAATGAGTTCTATGTCTACAATGGTGCCGTTCAAAAAATACCTTGTACGTTAAGGGACTTTGTATTTTCTGATTTTAACAACTTACAAGCAGAAAAAGTGTTTGCAGGGGTAAATTCAAGCTTTTCTGAAATCTGGTGGTTTTATCCAAGTGCAGACTCCAATGAGATTAATAAATATGTCATTTATAATTACCAACAGCAAATCTGGTATTTTGGATCTTTACAAAGAACGGCATGGTTAGACCGTGGTGTTAATGAGCTTCCGACCGCAGCTAGTCCTGATTACTATCTTTATAATCATGAAACAGGAGATGATGACGGTAGTACAGACCCTGTAACTGCTATTACGGCTCACATTGAGTCAAGTCAGATGGATATAGGTGAGGGTGATCAATTTACGTTTATTAGTCGAATCATACCTGATATTACCTTTAGAAACTCAGAAATAGGTAAAAAGGCATCTTTGTCACTGAAAGCAAGAAACTTTCCCGGTGGCAACTATTTGCAAACTGATTCTGCTGAGATATCCAAAACAGCGACGGTGCCTGTTGAACAATTTACAAATGATGCGTTTATAAGACTACGGGGTCGTAGTTTTGCGTTACGTGTCGAATCAACAGAAACAGGTATTAGTTGGCGTTTAGGCTCACCTAGAATTGATATTAGACCCGATGGTAGACGCTAATGGCTAAAGTCATACCCTTTTTTCCAACACCGCCTGCTGATTATAACAGACAGTATATGGATGACATTGTTAGGGCGTTCTCTTTATATGTTAGCAGTATTAATACACCGGGTGAGGGTAGAAACACTTTTACTGTATTTACAAATTTACAAACAGACGATTTTAATTTAGAAACAGGAGCTATATTTAATCATAACGGGTTTGTTAAAATATCACAATTAGACAGCCCACACACAAGAGGAGTTAGTGGCACGTCAGCCGTGGGCTCCGTAACCGTAACAACGTAGATTCATACTAGAAAACTTATTTAAACTCTGGTAAAGTATAAAAGATGAATAGAGATATGTCACAAATGCCCACAGGTGGATTAGGTTCTTTCTTAACATCTAACATGGATGAGATAGACGATAATATACTGGCCTTTGGTAAGGGTCAGGGTATTAACTCCATGAGTAAAATAGCTAATCGTATGGCTAATATGGGTCGTAATGGTGACAATCAGCTTGTACACGTTAAGACTGGAGAGCTTATTGTATCTCCTGAGATACTAGAAAAAAACCCTAAACTTGCAAAAGAACTAACCCAAAGTTTTCAAAACATGGACGAAAACATAGGTGATTATGTCGTTGGTTCTGATGGTAACTCTATCAATCCTATGACAGGCCAGAGAGAGTTCTTTCTCAAAGGGCTTGTTAAAGGAGTTAAAAATCTATTTAAGGTTGTTGCTCCTTTTGTTTTACCAATGATACTTCCATCTATTCCTTTTGTTGGTCCTATGTTTGCAAAGGCTTCACCCTTTATGCAAAAAGTTATAAGTGGTGGTATAGGTGGCCTGTTGGGCGGTGGAGGTATTAAAGGGGCTGTACAAGGAGCAGCCATTGGGGGCTTGACACAAGGTCTTCAAAGTGGATTTGCAAGTCGAAAAGCAGGAGGCTCTTTTACAGAGGGGTTTACAGAAAGCATTAAAAACCCTTTTATGGGTATTTTACCATCCACACCACAACCGGGTTCAGATGAGTTTGAAAAAGTTTTTAAAAAATATTCAGATGAAAGGTTTGGATTATCTCCTGCAGAGGCCTTAAAAAGAACCCCGGTTTAATGGATTATGCACCTGCAGCAGGTATCGCATTAGCAGGTATTGGTGCCTTAGGAGGTTTTGATACACCAGATCAAACTATGCCTGATCCTTACGGTGGTGTTACTTCTACTGATTTAGTTAAGAATAACCCTGAGTTATACAGGGTTCTGTTTGGTGGGCTAAGACCACCTAGAAGAACAAGAATGGAAGATACAGTTGTACCTACCCCAGATCCGTTTTTATTTGAAAAATACCTTGATCCAAAGTTAGCGGCCAAAGGTGGTGAGATGTTCCCAAGAAAAACAGGCGCGATAAACGGACCGGGCACAGAGACATCTGACGATGTGCCTGCTATGTTGTCGGATGGTGAGTTTGTTATGACCGCTAGAGCCGTCCGTGGTCTAGGAGACGGAAGCAGAAAACAAGGTATAAAGAAAATGTATGATATGATGAAAAACTTTGAACGGAGTGTACCCGCGTAATGTCTACCCAAACTATGATACAAAAGCTTGATCCTGCTATTGAAGCTTATAAACTTGGTCTTTTAGCAGATACACAACAGTTAGTTGGGGATCAAATGTTTGGACAGAACGTCCAAAACCTTAGGGAAAGTCTTCAAGGTCAATTAGATCCTGAAACAGGACAACCACTTACACCTGAGCAGATCAATCAACAAATAGCCGAGCAACTATCCACTGACGAGGTGCCTGTAACCGCAGAACAAGTCGGTGGTATAAGCCAAGATGCTCTATATGGACTACCTGATTTTAAAGTTGCCGATTTATCACAAGCTCAAAAGGACGCTTATACTTTAGCAAAGCAAGGGGTGGGCTCTTATCAACCGTTTCTTACTGGTGGTTTAGATGCTGTCCAAAAGGGTCAGGCAGGGGCTTACGATGCCATGCTTGGTGTAGGGGGCACTACAGATCTTGCAGGCATGACCACGGGTCAGGCTCAACAAGCCATACAACAGGCAGGTCAGTTTGGTATGCAAGCTGCTCAACAAGGTCTAGCAGGTTTAGAGGGTGTATCAGGTCAATTTGATCCAAGTGGCATTGGAGCTTTTTATAACCCTTATGAACAGGATGTGGTGCAGGCTACGTTAGATGATTTACGTAAGGATTTTCAACAGAGACAGGCGCAAGCACAGGCCCAATCTGATGCAGAGGCCGTGTCCAGAGGCGCATTTAGCAGTGTGTCTAGTCAGATGCGTAGGGACGCACAGAATATACAGCCCTTAGAAGAAGACTATTTAAAGACCGCAGCCCGTGAAATAGGGGCATTGAGATCTGCAGGGTTTACAAACGCAGCCAATCAAGCAGCCCAAGCCTTTGAACAAGCCAAGCAAAGACAGCTAGGCGGGGCTCAGGCAACAAGTGCCATTGGTCAACAAGGTGCAGGCACAGGACTGCAAGCAGGTCAGGCAACAGGTAACTTAGCTCTTGGACTGGGTAATCTAGGCTTGTCAGGTGCTTCTACCCAAGCGGGGATAGGACAGCAGTTGGCAGGTATGGGTCTACAGCAAGCAGGACTAGGTGAATTAGAGAAGTCCTTACAGCAACAGGATATTAACGCCCTTATGGGTACAGGTGGTATGTTACAGGCACAAAAGCAAGCAGAGCTAGATGCTGTAAAAGCCTCTGACACACAAAAATATCAACAACCTTATCAGCAACTTGGCTTTATGTCTGATATTTACTCTGGAGTACCTACTTCGCAAGCCACAACGACAATGACAACAGGTACGCCTGCTTCACCGTTTATGCAAGCTGCAGGGCTTGGCATAGCAGGATTGGGTGCAGCAAGCGGTGCAAAAGGATTATTTTGATGACAGTACCTTCTCAATATAAAGGATTTTCAAAGCTACCTGAACACGTTCAGCAGAAGATGGATCCAGAACTAGCAAAGAAATACAATATGGGTGGCGGAGTATTGCAACGCCCTTTGTTTAGGCAAATGGGCGGTCCTGCAGAGGCCATGCAACCCGCACCGATGCCCGCGCCTCCACCGCCACCTCCTCCTATGCCACCGCAAGGTGATCCTATGGTACAACAAACAGAGGCGCAGTTTGCTAATATTGGCGAACAACTAGCTCAAGATACCATGCGGAATATAGATCAGGCGCAGGATATAGAGGGTGCTATTAACGGACTACGGGGCAATCAAAAGCCAATAGAGGCTAGATATGACGAATTAGCAGGTTTTGTTGGGCAGAGTGACGCTCAACAAACTCCAGAAAGTGTTTTAGCAATGGTGCAACCTACCATTATGATGACGGAACAAGGTGCGATGGACAGTGGTATAGGTGAACTAATCCAGTCTATTGCAGGTTCGGATATGGAAACACCGACGGGTGAACCAACACCGATGGGACAGGGCGTGGGTGAGCTTATGGCAATGGGGGCGGGCAACACTCCACCCGTAAATTTTAACCAAGGCGGACCTGTAGAGGTCCGACGGTATGCTCTAGGGGATCCACAAGGTGTTGTCTCCAGAGCTACTCAACTACAAAGTGAATTTTTACCTTTATTTCAACAAATTCTTGGCACAGAGGCTGATAGGCAAGCTGAACTAGATGAAATAAAGCGTATGCAAAGATCGCAAGCAGCGTTTGACGTTGCACGGGCAGGTCTTGCTTTAGCGTCGCCTACGGATCGTCCTATGTCTTTTGTTGAAAAGTTGGCAGCCGCTGCCACACCTTTGACTACAAGCTTACAACAAAGAGGGGACATAATTCAAAAAGCAGAATTAGCTCAAAAAGCTCAGGACAGGCAGGCTGAAACTAGTGCTTTGACCGCGGCTCTCGGTCAGGCTCAGACAGAAGCTGCACAAGCTTTTGACTTAAAAAAATTAGGGGCTCAAGCTCAAGCTGATCTTAGAAAAGCTAAACAAAAGTACGGTTTTGATGTTGCTTTAAAGACTTTAGACTTTACAAACGAAAAAGCAATAAACATACAAGTAGAAGATTTAAAAAGAAAAAGTGAAGAATTAAAGCAAACTAGAGGGTTTGAAAATGATCTTGAATTGCAGGCAGAGAAGGCAGAAATTGATAAAACTTTAGCTAAATTTAAAGGTGCAATGGAATTAGAAAATAATCTTACGTTACAGGGGGTTAAATCAGCGGACAAAATAAATGAGATGAAGGAGCAAGCGAAAATAACTGAAGCTATAAATGCTACACAACAAGCTTATTCTCTTGCTAATAAAGAGGTAGATCAAAAAAATTCTTTAATAAAACAGGCTATAGAGATTGCTGCTCAAGATTCAAGGCAGGATAAATCAATAGCGGCTAACGAAGCGTTGGCAAGATTAAAAAATACTTTTGATGTTGAAGAAAGTGATAAAGATAGAGTTTTTCAAGCCGCTCAAAATGAATTGACAAGATTATTGACGGAGAGAGGTTTGACCTTAGATGAGGCTAAATTTGAAGCTGATCAAATACTCAACAATGAAAAGTTAATATTACAAAAGAAAGAACAAGCTTTTAATCAAAAAATAAAAACAAAAGAGGTGGCTAGAGATAGGTTCGAAACAATAGTTGAGGACGGTAATATTTTTGTAAGAGATAAAGATAATCCTGAAGCTCCTCTAAAAACTTTATTCGAGGCTGTAGACGAATATAAACATGATTTTATGGATTTTACTGACAATCAAACTAATGAAACAACTCTAGTCGATATGAACTCTGATGCGGGTAAACAAGCCCTTGCAAAACAAAACAATAATCCAACTAGGTATAAAATTACAAAAACACCTACAACAAGAACACCAGTAGCTGACACGTTCATCATTCAATCTGAGGGCAGAAGTAAGCACGTTACAAGTTATGATGGTGGAAGAACATATATTAATGAACAGGGTGAAATTGTAAGTCTTACAGGAAAACAGGCTATTCGTTTAAGTCCAGAAAATAGTTTTAAGATTGTACAAGTTGAAAACAAAAAGAACATAGCAGGTGAAAAATTAAGAGAGTTTGAACAAAGAATATATGGTGTTGTAAAAACAGGCACTAAAGAAGATCCAAAAGCAATAAGTAAAGAAGATAGTACAGCTATGAGAAATGCTTTTGAAGCTGCTCGTACAGGCACAGGTTTTTATGCTAATTTATTCGCTTTTGCCGATGCAGCTACTGGTATTATTCCTTTTGATTCTATTAGAGGTTTGTTTAAAGATACTCAGGCATCAAGACAATATTTGAGAGCATTAGAAGTATTGGGTAGGTCTGCTTTAGTTGTTAATCCTAGATTTCCTGTTGCGGAGTTAGAAAAGGTTGGGTTGCTTTTTCCTAGACCTGATGCGTTCTTTGCTAACCCGCAATCTGAAGCAGAAAAACTTATAATACTTAAAGAAACTGCAGAACAACAATATATAAGAAATTTAGAACAATTAAGAGGTTCTTTATCTGAAGATATTAGAGCGCAAGTTGAATCTAATAATTTTGAAATAGATAGATTATTGCACTTGTTACAAGGTGTGCCTTCAGGTCTTGAAAGTAATACCCAAAGTTCTACTGAAAATGAAGCAAATGTAGAATCTTTAGGTAAATATATACAATCTACAAGGACAAATTAATGGTTCAACAAAATATTTTAAATCCCGTTTTAGAAAGAAGAGGGCTTGAAACTAAAGGACCTGATTTTGCAGAAGAAAAATTTCAATTTGAAATGTCACCTTCTCAAAAAAAAGTTTTGGGGTTAAAAACGGCAGACATTAAGGCGGTAACTTTTGATAAACCTGAGTTTGATATGTTTGTTGATCTTTTTTCTCAAAGAGATGAAATGGGAAGAGCTTTGTATCCAGAGGGACCAAGTTATATTATTGCTAGAGAAGTTGCGAACCAATTAAGCACAGAGTTTCCAGAATTAATCTCTTTTCAAGGTTTGATTGACGGCACAGCACCTTTCTTCGACCAATATGCAGAAACAGTTGATCAAACCCCTCAACAACGAAAATTAAATCCTACACAGATATTACAAATTTTTGCGGAGGATACTCAAGGTAATAGACTAGGATTAGATCCAAAACTTCAAGGTTTTAAAAAAGAAGCTATACCAACCACTTTAAGTGGTATTGGTCTTTTATCAGGTGGTAAAACGGCTACTAGACTTTTACAACCTCTTGCAATTCATCCCTTAGCAAAAGCCACTTTAGCCGGACTAGGTGGCATCTCTGGAGCTATCTTAGGTTATAAAGGTGGTGAAGAAATAAATGAAGCTGTTTTAGATCCAGAAACACCAATTTTGCCTGCACATAGAGTTGCTTATGAAAAAGCGAGAACGGCAACAACAATGTTTAATCCAATTAGTCTAACTACACCTTTTTTAATTTCAAAAAATGTAGATTTAGGAACAGCTAAATATTTAAAAAATTTAGCTTTAGCAGAGGGTGCGAAGTCTCCTTTTACAGTTAGATTTGTACAAGGCATTGAAAGAATGTTATCGGGTGGTAAAAAGTTTGCAATGAAAAATCCTGCTCAAACGCTTGGTTTAGAGGGTATTTTTGGCTTTGGAGCTACCAAAGGGGCAGAATTGGCAGAAACTACTGCGCCCGGCGATGCTTTGACTAGACTAGGCTATGAAACGGTAGGTGGTATAGGTTCAGTTGCGCTTGTTCAACCCCTATACTCTTTACTTACAAATTCAAACAAAATTTTAAGTGCTACTAAAAGAAAACTACGAGATGAAGGGTTAAGCAGTGTTTTAAATCCTATTAAACAAAGAAGAATGCGTAGCTCAATCAACAGTATGATAAAATTATTGGAACAAAATGAAATTTCGTTAAGAGATGCAACTAGAAAAGCTTTATTCACGAAAGTAAATGAAAATGGTGACACCGTTCCTATTCCAGAAAATGAACTTTCCTCAGAACAACTTAGTAGGCTAAATCAAGAAATGGCTGATAGTAAGCAAAGAGTTGCTGACGTTATTGAAGCTTTAGAAGCACCTGATTTTATTGATCCTGAGACGGGTAAAAGAATACAATTAACGGCAGGTGCCAAAACAGGAAATCCTGTTATTATTGGAATACAAAGTGCTTTAGACAGATTGGGTGGTGATTTAGGCGCAGAAACAAAAGCCGGAGCAACGGCGGCTAATGATGCCATTATGAAAATAATAGGAAAATTAATCAATACTAAAGATCAGAGATTGTTACAAACAGCAGCCGATATGTCTTATGATATATTTGCAGCTGACTTTCAGAAAGGTATAGCGGGAAGAACAAAAAAACTTTTAGATTCTTTTCAAAAGTTGGAAACAAATGCACCTAATTCAGTTTTGTCACAAAAAATGGCGGATGTTTTAGAAGAATTTTTATTTCAGGCTAGGCTTAAAGAAAAAAAATATTGGTCAGGCGTAGAGAATATGCCTTTGTTAACTTTTAAAGATTCTAAAGGAAAAAGAACCAATGTGCCAACTTTTATACAAAAATGGAATAATTTAACAAGCGTTCCTGAAGTTAAAAAAGAATACAGTAAATCTTTTCCTTTTATTGCAGAATTTGTGGAGAGAAAGTTTAAAGAGCTTGGACTTGACCCTGAGGATCTTCCTGATGAATTAAGACCTGTTACTTCAGAAGAACTAGTAAAAATTAGATCCTTAGTCCTAGATAAATCAAGGTCTTTTATGAGTATGGGCGAGAGAGATAAAGCTAGAGTTGGATATGATTTTGCTCAATCTCTTTTAGAGGATCTTAATTCTGGTACATCCAGAAAAGGTTTTAAAAAAGGTTATGATATAGCGAGAGCTTATTCAAAAGCACTTAATGATGTTTTTACGAGAGCTTTTACAGGAAAGGCTTTAGCTAGAGATAAATTTGGTGGGGAAGTTACCCCACCTGAACTTTTAGCAGAAAAACTATTAAGAGGTGGTTCAGATACAATATTTTTAAGAATGGAACAAATTTTTGATGTTGGAAAATTTGCAAAAAAACAAAAATTAGAAGGTTATAAAGAGAACATAGGAACTGTTAGGAGTGTTTTAGAGTCTATTCTCAGAAATGCAAGAGCAACAGACAATATGTTTAAAAAAGACGCGGACGGTAATCCTACAGGTGAAGTTAATGCTAGTACTTTAAGTAACTGGATGAAAAGAAATGACGCCATATTAGGACAATTTCCTGCTTTAAAAAAGGATTTAACAGATATTAGAAAAGCTAGTTTACTTCTTGATGAAGACACAAAGTTATTTCAGAAAAGAATGAAAGAGGAAAAAGATCAAAAAGTTTTATTTTATTTAATGAACCCTAGAAGAGACGAAATATTAGATATTTCAGTCGGTTCGGAATCTCCTACTCAGGCTATTTCTTTTGCATTAAGAAAAGGTTCGGATAATAAAACACCAATGGGTAATCTTAACAAAATTAAACAAATAATTATGAATGGTCCTGAAGATTTAAAGCAGTCGGCTCTTGAGGGTTACAAATCATCACTTTTAGAGTGGGCTTATACAGGAGGTGGCTTGCAGAGTGGAACCGCAGACCCCGTCACAATATATAGAAGTCTATTTGTAGATACTCGTGGTAAGCCGGGAGAAAAAGTCAGTATATCAGATTGGATGATAGCAAATGATTTAGCTTCAGAAGCTGAGATGAATAATTTACAAGAATTATTAAAAACAATGGTTAGATTTCAGGGGGCTCAAGCCACTGGAACTTTAGATCAAATAATTGATCAAGCAGGTCCTGTAATGGATTTCTTCTTAGCCATAACTGGTTCTGCAGTCGGTACAAGATCACAGGCTTTATTTACAGGAGGCGGTGGACCGGGTGCTTTAGTTGCTGCAGGGAAAGGTGCAGAAACCATGCGTAGGATTTTTGATCAAATGCCCGCAGCTCTTCAAACTGATTTAATGTCAGAGGTTATGAAAAATCCACAACTTTTAGCTTCATTATTAAAAAAAGGAAGAACAGAAGCTGAAAAAATTAGAATAAATGGTAATTTAATAAATCAATTAACAGAGATGGGTTTTATAAAGCCCTTTATTTTAGACCCTACTATTAGAGAAACTATACCTACAATTAGAGAAACAGAGGAGGAGAAATTAACTTTACCTGAACCCACTCCACCCGTTGAACAAAAAGCACCTGTTCAAACTCCCTATGGACAAATTAATCTAAGCCAAGTTAACCCGCCTGCTTCATTTCCCACACCTACACCGCAGGCGCAAGCGCAACCTAGTTCGGGGTCTGCGGATCCTAATACAAGAACTAGGTACGCTTCTTTGTTTCCAGACGACCCAATATCAGGTATGCTTGGTTCGGGTGGCATAACTAATGTGAGGACGTGATGTTTGGAACTTTTAACTCTGAAAGATTAGAAGAATTCATTGACATAATGAATAAGTATAAAGATCCTAACACTAATGTTGTAGATGGAAATAATCCAGATTATCTAGCTGAGGTAGCTGCTTTAAATCAAAAGTATGCACCTGCTCAAACGCAAACACAGCAACAGCAAGCCCCTGCTCAAACACAAACACAGCAGGCTCCTGTTCAAGCACAGGCACAGGCGCAACAAGCTCCTGAAGAAGATACTATTCAAAAAATGTATTTAACTTCTAATCAAGGAAACATCATTCCCGGAGTTCAAAGGGGTAGTAGTTTTATATACATGATAGATGAAAACACTGGTAAATCTTACACTTATGACGATAATGAGGGTAAATCTGGAGATACGGGTTTTCTTAGTGCGCCACCTCCAGATGCCAAATTAAAAATTACAGGTATAAATTCAAAGAGGGACGAGGATTTTGTTTTTAAAGATTTAACTGATTTAAATCTTACATTTGGTGGAGTGACTGATCCCGAAACTTTAAAGCAATATGAAGAGCAGGCAGCTAAAGATGATCCCGGTGACAATGATCTTTTTTATGATTATACGGATCCAAAAACCGGAAAAACAAGAACATACGTAGATGTTTCTGGGACAGGTAGAGGGATACCAACTGGTGCAACTAATATTACAAGAGATCCTACACAACTTGGAGGATTTGATGATCAAGGAAATCCCGTTAAATATGATCCATCTACTTATACCTCACCCGTTTTAGCTAAAGGATTCACCTCTTATTTTGATCAAACAAACCCTGTTGAGTTTCAACAGTTTCAAGAAGATAAGAAACCTCCTTTTGGCATTGAAAGTTTAAGTTTTGATAATGTATTTTCAATTAAACCAAGTGGAACGGTAATAGATACAGGAATCAAAAATCCTTTTCCAAATTTTATTCAAGACCCTTTTAGTAAAGAAAACATTACTATTTCAAATCCTCCTACTCAATTACAAAATTTAGAACCTTTTTTTAATCAGGCTGAGGCATTTGGTTATGAAAACTTCAAAAAAAGGTATGATGAAGAACCCGGTTATTTTGAAAAATTATTTGGTATTCAACCTGTCCCTAAAAGCACTGGTGAAATAATTCAGGATACAGGTGGATCAAGTGTTGCACCACCCGGTGAGGGAAAAGACCCAGATCCACCCTCGGGAGGTGGCGGTGGTGGCGGTGCTGATCCTGACCCCGATCCAGACAAAGATAAACCTAAAAGGACAACCTTCTTTGCACCTGCCAAGAGGTCAGATCCTATAAGCACCGCGCCCGACGAGCCGATTAATACAGATCCAAGGTTTCAACCTATCTTTCCGCAACAGCCGATACAGCCTATCGGTCCCATTGAAGGTGGACCCGTAGAAGGACTATTTCCAGTGCCTACACAACCACAAGCAGGTCCTATCATCCCTCAACCTGAGCCTATTCCCATTGAGGCAAAACCTCCATTTATGCCTATTGTTTCTCCTACACCTCAACAACCTCAAACCTTTGCAGATGTAATGCACAGAGGAGGAGCAAAAGGTCCGCCGGGTATCAACCCATATTTTCAGGACATTGAACAAATTAATCGTACAGCTCCATATACCTCAATTATGGGTATTGCTACCAATCCTATGATGTTAAAAGATGGCGGTGGGATTATGTCTTTGCGTAATCGAATGCTCATGGCCCCCGCATCACAGGCCATGACAAAGGGGATTATGTCCTAATGCCAAGTATTGAGGAAGGAATAGCCAGTTTAAAAAGTCTCTCTGATGCGAAAGAACTAGAAGATAAACTTCTTAGGTTAAAAATGCTTTTAGAAGAGGGGATAATTACTCAAGATGAAGCGGATCAAAGATTCATAGATTTTAAAAGATCAAAAGGCATGGCTCTTGGTGGCGAAATTTTAAGTATGGCAAACGGTGGTGAGGCTTTAAACTTTGATAGACTATTTAGGGCATTAATACAAGTTGAGAGTGGTGGTATACCAGATAGAGTAAGTCCTGCAGGAGCTATCGGTTTAACACAAATAATGCCAGAGACTGCAATGAAACCCGGCTATGGCGTAGATGATATTTTTACACTTGCTAGAAAAATGAATGTGCCTTTTGCAGAAGAGTCCTTGTCAGAAGCCAAAAGACTTTTGTTTAACACTGAATTAAATACAAAATTTGGTAGAGATTATTTAAAGGCTATGATTGATTATAGTGGTGGAGATATCAAGACTGCCCTTCAAGGTTACAATTACGGGCTTGATAGAGTTCTTAATTTAAAAGCAAAGGGTGAGCCCATTACCGTAGAAGAAACAATAAATTATCCTATTAAAGTAATGGCTGCATACAATGGTATAAATCCAAATGATCCTCAACAATTAGAAATTTTTAAACAATCGCCTAATGTTGAAAGTGCTATGTTTGAAATGGCAGAGGCCAGAGGAGCTACTCAACCAAAAACAGATATACAAGGTGTTTTAGAAAGTTTAAATATATTTAAGTCAGAAGATCCAATCACCCCTAGTTTTCAGCCCTTATCCCCTCCTAGACCAACAGAACTTACAGAACAATTAGGTCTACCGGGCGACGTATTAAGAGATGCAGAGGTAGAGCTTCAAATGGCTGAGGATCCAAATTTAGTTGGTTTTTCAAAAGAACCAATGGCAAGATCTTTTGCGATGGAAGAAGAGGAGAAAGATCCTATTCTAGCCAGTTCCTCGCTTCCTCTCCAAAGACCTTCTGGGATAAATTAATTTTATTTTTTAAGGCTTCCAATATTTTCTCGTCAATCGTATCAGGACAAACAAGATCTATATAAGTTACATTTTTCTTTTGCCCTATACGGTGGGCTCTGTCTTCGCTCTGTAACCTGTTTTCCAAATCGTAACTATTACTATAATAAATAACAGTGCTTGCTGCAGACAACGTAATGCCATATCCACCTGTTTTTGGTTGACCGACAAAAAACCGTAAGTCAGAGTTCATGTCCTGAAACCTATGTACGATCTCCTGTCGGTCTTCTTGAGGTGTTTCCCCATAATAAAGTGCGACCGAATCAGGCCCAAAACGGTCGCGCAGGGATCTAGCGATCTGTTGAATATCATGTGTAAACGATGCCCAAATGATTGCTTTCCCCTGTAGCTCGTCCGTGATATCTAGCAATTCATTTAATCTGTTGTTTGCTAAAGGACGTATATCTCCTATGTCGGGCTGAAAAAACCCACAACATATTTGTTGTAATCTCATAATCTGTGTTAGAATGCTTGCTGTCGTCGATAATTCACCGCTCTCAAGCTGTGCTAGGGCAAGCTTCTTCATTTGATTGTAAACGGTGGATTGCTCGTCAGAGAGCGTTATATTGCGTCTGGTGTACAATTTCTCAGGAAGATCCAAACACTCTTCTTTCAAAGTGCGTGTGCTAAACTGTTCAAGCTTCTCATTAAGTTCATCAAGGTTCCTGTATCCTACAATTTCCTGAAATGACCGCGCACCAAAGGCCCTTTGCTTTATAATGGCATACCGACCTTGAAATGCGTAATAACTACTAAAGTTAAGGGCTCTGTTAGATAAAAAAGAACACTGACTATATAAATCCATTGGGCTCTTAGTAATAGGAGATCCCGTCAAGATCCTACGATAACTACTGTAACTTTTTAACGTCATTAAGTTCTTTGTCCGCGAAGCCCCTCTATTCTTTATAGTAGTGCTTTCATCGACAATAATCATGTTATCTTCATTTTGTATAAGAAAGACACCCGCTATCTTTGCACCCTTGGTTGTGGACAACGCTTCTATATTCATCACAAAGATCTTCAGACCATCATATCGTTCTTTTACAAAGCTCTCTAATTGGTTCTTGTAAGCAATACTTAATCTGGGTTGCCATCTTACGACTTTGACAGGCACGTCATCTGATAAATGCTTTGGTATCTCTACCTTGACCCA